>Ga0208849_1000651_pt1 | contig 30238 bp, 30 predicted proteins | sample NGESurdeep072012_10_FD_184470 | JGI IMG/M metagenome (GOLD analysis project Ga0208849, IMG submission 184470) | Arctic peat soil microbial communities from Barrow, Alaska - NGEE Surface sample 53-3 deep-072012 (SPAdes) | ecosystem: Environmental > Terrestrial > Soil > Wetlands > Peat ... | reverse complement strand
GCTCAGGGAGCTGGCTGACGCCAGTTTCTGACCTCGAGAGAGGTCGAGCGCATAATTTCCGGTGGTTATGGCGGTGGAGATATACCTGTTCCCATTTCGAACACAGCAGTCAAGCCCACCTGCGCCGATGGTACTTGGGGGTTCCTCCCTGGGAGAGTAGGTCGCCGCCGGGATTTCTTGAAAGACCCCCACCGAAAGGTGGGGGTCTTTCGCATTTTTCCTCCCAAAGGAGAGCCGAGAAGGCAGTGCGGTAGGCGTGAGTCTCTCGCTTCGTCGCAAGCTGACGATTGGAGTAGCGCCAGCCGTCGTTCGCGTCCCAATCACTACGTCCCTTGCGATACGTCGTGATGATCGCAGTGGGTGGTTTCGACAGTTCGTATCGCAGCCGCAGGTCCTTGCAACGTATCAGGTAACCTGATACGTTGCAGTCTTGATAGTGGCGTTCTCACGGATGCCGACGAAGGGCATACGAAGGGTCTTCAACTTGACCCTGGCGCGGTGATCCCTTCGCCGTGCAGATGGGAGTTGAGCCGCTCGGAAATAGAGGAGTTAACGTGACATCGAATCCAAATGCAAGAGCCGAGAGCCGGTCACTTGGAAAGTGGAGTACGGTTCTCGCTGACGTCGACGGTGACGGCATCGCGTGGGTGACGCTGAATCGGCCTGAAAAACGTAATGCGATGAACCCCAAATTGAATGAGGAGATGCTTGAGGTCCTCGACGTCATTGAATGTGACGACAACGCGAGAGTGCTCGTTCTGACCGGAGCAGGTGAGTCCTTTTGCGCAGGGATGGACTTGAAAGAGTATTTCCGTGAGATTGATGCCGGCGGACCGATAGCGCGGATTCGCTCTCGTCGCACTTCGAACGAGTGGCAGTACCGTCGGCTCATGTTCTTTGCTAAACCCACCATCGCCATGGTCAATGGCTGGTGTTTCGGCGGCGCGTTCACCCCACTCGTCGCGTGCGATCTTGCGATAGCTGACGAAGACGCAATCTTTGGTCTATCGGAAGTTAACTGGGGTATTCCACCGGGGTCTGTCGTGTCACGGTCGCTGGCGGAAATGATTCCCGCTCGAGACGCGATTTATTACATCATGACGGGAAAGACGTTCAACGGAACCGAAGCTGCCGCGATGCGACTGGTGAACGAGGCGGTCCCGAGTGAGCAACTGCGAGACCGCACGACGGAACTAGCGAAACACGTTGCGTCAATGAACCGAACAGTTCTCGAGGCGGCAAAGACCGGCTTCAAGCGAGCACGTTCAATGGAGTGGGAGACCTCGGAAGAGTATCTCTACGCCAAACTCGACCAGTCAATCGCGAATGATCCCGAGCACGGGCGTGAGCAGGGAATGAACCAGTTTCTCGACGACAAATCGTTCAGGCCGGGCCTCGGGGCTTACAAGCGTGACTAACGCATCGCCCGACTCGCCCAAAGTCTCGCGCCACGCGATTGGTCGCCTGCTTCACCCGCGATCAGTCGCCATTGTTGGTGCGTCTGATGTGCCAGCGTCGATTGGAGGTGCGCCGATTGCCCTGATGGAGCGTTTTGGCTACGTTGGTGATGTTCATTACGTGAGTCGCACTCGTACCCAGATCAACGGACGGCCGTGTTTCGATTCAATCGAGAGTCTCCCTTACGGCGTCGATGCGATCGTCCTCGCGATCCCAAAGGCTGGAGTCGCAGACGCAGTCGCCGCAGCGGGGCGTCGGGGGGTGGGGGGTGCCATTGTCTTCTCGTCCGGTTATGCGGAAGTCGACGCTGACGGCGCCGAGCAACAGTTAGAGCTCGCGTTCGTGGCGACGGAATTTGACCTGGCCCTCGCGGGACCGAACTGCCTGGGTCTCATAAATTTCGCCGAATCCGCCCCACTGACATTTGGAGACGTCTCGCAGAATCGTCGCGCGGGCGGTCCGAGTCTCGCCATTATTTCGCAGAGCGGTGCCATGTCGTTGGCCCTCACGTACGCAGCGATGGCTCAAGACATCACCATGAGCTACACCATCTCGACGGGCAACGAAGCGGTGCTCGGCATCGAAGACTTTCTGGGCGTGATCCTTGACGATGAAAGCGTGCGTGCCGTGGCGCTCCTTATCGAGCAGGTCCGAAGACCGGCTGAGTTCATCGCGCTGGCACGAGTCGCGCGTCGGCGCGGCGTCGGACTCTGTGTTCTCCACACCGGTCGTAGTGTCCGTGCACAGGCTTCGTCGCTCTCGCACACCGGTGCGATTGCCGGTGACCAAGAGGTGATGCGAGCAATTCTCCATCGAGAAGGTGTGTTGTTCATCGATTCGCTCGACGAGCTCATCGACACGGCGTGCGTCTTGGTTAAGTGTCCGACGCCAAGTGCCGACGGTGTCGCGTTCATGACTGACTCGGGAGCGGCCAAGACGTACGCCATCGACGTGAGCGACGACGTCGGCCTCCTGCTTCCAGAACTGTCTCCGTCGACCCTCGTGAAGTTGGCTGAGGAGTTACCGGCGTACGCTATTGCTAGCAATCCAGTGGACATCACCGCCATGGGACTCAACGATCCAAGCCTTTACGGTCGAGTCGCATCGGCGCTACTTGGTGACGAAGACGTTGGTTGTCTTGTGGTCTCTGCGATGCCGGGTTCGAACGTGCAGGGCACCCAGCAGGTGGAGGCACTATTACCGGTACTCGCTACCGCTGACAAGCCAGTTATCTATACCATCATGGGAGGCGAGTCACCACTGCCTCTGGAGAATACGGCCAAAATTTTCGATGCTGGTCTGCCCTTGTTTCGCTCCCCCGAACGAGCACTTCGCGCCGCACGAAACGTGATGCAACGTTCCCGCACGGTGCGCGAAGCGGAATTTCGAGTGATACCTGGAGAATATACCGCTCTTGATCTCGACGTGCGCAATCCGCTGAGCGAACTCGGCGCCAAAGCATTGCTGTCCCGCGCGGGACTGCGAGTTCCTTCGGGAGAATTGGCGACTGACGTTCGCTCCGCCGAGGCCGCTGCGGCGAAACTTGGCTATCCCGTGATATTGAAGATTGTCTCGCAGCAGATACCCCACAAGAGCGACGTCGGCGGAGTTGTCGTAGTTGCCAGCAACGAGGAACTGCGCCGAGCGTTCGCAGAGATGCTCGTTCAGGTTCTTGTAGCTCGACCCGATGCCATAGTCGACGGGGTTCTCGTGGAAGAGGTTATAAGTGGGGGAGTCGAAACTATTGTCGGGGCACGTCGCGACGTTAGCTGGGGGGACACCGTTCTCGTCGGCCTCGGCGGCGTTTGGGCGGAAGTCGTCAACGACGCCGTTGTCATTGCGGCGGATGCGGACCGGAGCGAAATTCTCACCGCGATCAATTCGCTTCGTGGCGCCGTCACGTTACGCGGCGCTCGAGGCGGCGAGATGTCAGACCTTGCCGCTCTCGTGAGCGCGGTCGAACTTATCGGCGGTCTTCTACGCGCGACACCCCAGTGCGCGGAAATTGAGGTGAATCCGCTCCTGGTTTTGCCGAATGGTGCTGGGGTTGTGGCGCTCGACGCTCTCATCGTTCCGCGTTCGTATCCGGCTTTGGCGACGGGGGCCGCGTGAGAAGGCGGTTCGCGTAAAACTGTGACGTGGAGTGTCGAGCGTCGACGCTGATGTCACCTGGCGCGCCCGTCGACTGGGTCGTACGAACCAGATGGCTACTTTTGGGGCGACAGATTCCGGACACAACGATTCAATAGATGTTGCAGTTTCATCACTTCTGCGGCGGGGAAGCCGTTGAACATCTGTCCTTCGAGTTGATCGACGGCACCATCACAGGACTCGAGAAGATCGCGACCCATAGTGGTGAGATTGATCCGTAGAATCCGGCGATTAAGTTCGTCGGGTTTTCGTTTGATGTAGCCCATATTTTCGAGTTCAGTAACTGTTTGATGCGCGGATTGAGGCTTAATAAATGATCGAACCGCAAGTTGCGCTGACGACATTCCCGGCCGTACTCGTAACACGCTGAGTGCGGTGTACTGAGTCGTCGTGATTCCGTGTTCACGACAAATCCTGTCAAGGTGTGCGCGAATCGCTAATTCCAGCTGTTTCACGACGTAAATGACTCTTGGTGACGGGACGGTGACCATAATCTTGTCCGCCTCCCCCAGGAAACTCCACCATTCGTTTCTCGTAAGTCAGTTTACCTGATACGTAGAATCTCGAAGCCACGCAGTTGGAGGGAACATCTCGATGCGAGCGGCAGCTAGTCACACGGGCTCGCCGCTTTGATCCGTTCGTCCTTCAAGGTGGGCGTCACGATGTCCGGGTCGACGCCTACGCAGCTTGCGGCGTGAACGTGTTCAAACTGCCGCCAGATTGTTCCATCGTCAGCGCTGCGTCGGTCGGTCCGCGAAGGCCGGACAGCAGCGTTTACGTTCTGACGCAATCTCGCGCTGGTCATTTTCGTTACAGTAGTTAGTTGTAACACATTAGATAGTTCACGTGTGAAGGGACGGGCATGGCGATAGATCAGGGTAAGTCGGCCGGTCTTGAGCGGCGTCAACGCGACCCCGAGCGGACGAAGTTGGAGATTCTCGCTGTTGCCACCCAGGAGTTCGCCAATCGAGGTTTCGCTGGCGCGCGCGTGGACGAGATTGCCGCCCAGACGCGAACTACTAAGCGCATGATTTACTACTACTTCGGCTCAAAGGAGTTGCTCTACATCGCCGCTCTCGAAAAGGCTTACGAAGCCATACGCATCACCGAACAGAGCGTGGACATCGACAATCTCAATCCGGTCCAGGCGGTGCGTAAGCTCGCGGAACTGACCTTCGATCGCCATGAAGCGAATCCCAATTTCAGTCGCCTCGTCAGCCACGAGAACATGCAGCGCGCCCAGTTCATCACGGCCGGTGGCGGGTTTCCTGGGCTGGACCGTCCGGTCATCAAGATGCTCCAGCAGGCGCTCGAACAAGGTCGTCTCGAGGGCGCTTTTCGCCGAGACATCGACGTCTTTGACGTCCACATGCTCATTAGCTCGTTCTGCTTCTTTCGGATCAATAACCAGTACACCTTCTCGGCCAACTTTGGCCGGAATCTGGTCGAACCCAGTCGACGCACGATGTACCGCCAGATGATTGGTGACGTGGTGATTCAGTACCTCACCAGTTCACCGACCTAATCGTCGCCTAGCCTGAGCGTCGACGTAGACGCTGGCCGGGTGATTGTCTAGTTGTCGAGTTGGGTCTGTAACTGGTTGAGTACTCGGTAGCAGTCAAGCACCGAGTCGATCGAAGAGTTTGGTTCGTCGTTTTCACGAATGGCCCGGAAAAATTCACGATCCTGCAGCTCGATGCCGTCGATCGAAACCGCGACCTTCGAGACGTCTATTGGCTCGTCGTTGCCGGTCGTGAGATCGTCGTATCGCGCGAGATACGTACCGTTGTCACAGATATAGCGAAAGAACGTGCCCAGGGGGCCATCGTTGTTGAAACTCAATGAGAGGGTGCAGATTTTCCCAGATTGCGTTTTGAGTTGAATCGACATGTCCATGGGAATACCCAAGGTCGGGTGTACCGGTCCGGCAACGGCGTAGGCTGTTTCGACTTTTTCGCCACATTGGTAGGCGAAGAGATCGACCGTGTGGGCCGCGTGATGCCACAAGAGGTTGTCGGTCCAACTTCGGGGGTTGCCCAGCGCGTTGGTATTAGTGCGGCGAAAGAAGTACGTCTGCACGTCCATCTGTTGGACCGCGAGTTCTCCGTCAATAATTCGCTGGTGTATCCACTGGTGTGAAGGATTGAAGCGTCGCGTGTGTCCCACCATGGTGACGAGGCCGCGGGCCTTTGCCTTCGATGCTACGGAAGCGACCGCCAGGACGTCATCCCAACTGTCGGCGAGGGGAATCTCGACGAGGACGTGTCTGCCGGCTACTAAGGTCGCGATGGCTTGCTCGGCGTGCATCTGGGTGGGCGTGCAAAGAATGACGGCGTCGACGTCGGGATTGTCCAACGAGTCTTGAAGGTCGACCGTGGCCTGGGCCGCGCCGTAGCGGCCCGCGACCTCTTGGGCTTGTTCGATGGTGCGACTGACGATCGAGACCACCTCGACGTCGTCGATTCGCGTGAGCGCGTCGAGATGCTTGATGCCAAAAGCTCCGGCTCCAGCTACAGCGACGCGCACCATCTTCTCGTTCTCGTTAGTTGGCTTTGAGCACGAGGTGACCCACCGCCGTGTTGGACGCGGGCACGTGGTAAAAGCGATGAAGCAGTTCTACTGCGTCGCCGAGGGCGCCGCGCATAATGAGCCACATCACCATTTCGATGCCTTCGGAACCGGACTCGCGCAGATACTCAATGTGGGGGATCTTTCGCAGGTCGTCAGGGTTCTCGGTAATCGTGTCGAGGAAGGCGTTATCGAACTCTTGATTGATGAGTCCGGCCCGGGGCCCTTGGAGTTGGTGGCTCATGCCGCCCGTGCCCCACACCTGCACGTTGAGGTCTTCGTCGAAGCTCTCAACCGCTCGACGGATAGCTTGTCCCAGTTTGAAACAGCGCTCGCCAGTGGGTGGGGGATACTGAATGACATTCACGACAATGGGCACGACTTTGACGGGCCACGCGTCGGGTTGGCCGAACATTAACGAGAGCGGCACGGTGAGACCGTGGTCGACCTTCATCTGATTAATCACCGTCATGTCAAACTCGTCGAGGATTAAAGACTGGGCCATATGACAGGCCAAGTCGGCGTGACCGATGACTTTCGGTACGGGGCGTGGTCCGTAGCCTTCGTCAGCAATGAGGAACTCGTCCGCACAACCAATCGCGAAAGTCGGAATAACTTCGAGTGAAAAGGCTGACGCGTGATCGTTGTAGACCAAGACAATGACGTCGGGCTTTTCATTCGCGATCCATTTCTTGGACCATTCGTAACCGGCGAAGAGCGGCGCCCAGTACTCAGTGTTGGCGTTACCAAAATCCAAGGCCGCGCCAATCGCGGGAACGTGACTCGTGGTCACGCCGGCGCTGATGCGCGCCATGGTTAGCGTCCCTCCTTGATTGAGCGCACACCTTCGGGAGAGCGACCGCCGTGGAGCATCATCGCGGCGTACTCCTCGGTCGACATGTCGGTCATGGAAGCGGCGGCCGTTTGGAAACTAATACCGTCCGAAGCGAAGATCTTCGCGAGGAAGTAGATGTTGCCTCCGTTGGCGATCATGGCGTTGTAGTCACGGTCGAGTACGGCTTGTTTCTGTTCTTTGGTGAGTGACCACTCATCAAGATAAGAGCCTTCGTCACCCTTGAATCGTTCACGGTTTTCTGGCTTCATCAAACTCATGCAGAACTGGTTGAGTTGAAATCCTTGGTGAGAGCGTTGGGCGGTGAAGACCGTAGTGCCAGGGATGTCGTCAAACTCTGAGTTATCGACCATGGCCTAATTCTCCTCCCAATAGAGACGAGTCGGGTTGTCGACGAGCAGTTTGTGCTGAAGTTCTGCGGTTTTGGCAATGTGGGGAACAAAATCAACGAGTTTTCCGTCGTCGGGGATGGCGTCTTTCAAGTTGGGGTGAGGCCAATCGGTACCCCAGAGAACCCGGTCCGGAAAACTCTCGACGAGCTTTCGAGCAAACGGAATGGTGTCGCGGTAGTTCGGAGGACCGGAGAGCGACATTCGCTCGGGGCACGTGACCTTCGACCAGAAGTTCTCGTGCTCTCCCATAAGGCGAAGGAACCGTTCAAAATCGGGGCCGTCAACAGGCTTAGTGACGTCGGGTCTGCCCATGTGATCAACGACGACTGGGGTTTCGAGCGAGGTGAAGAAGTCCCAGTGCTCGGCGAGGTCGGCCGCTTCGAAGTAGATGACGACGTGCCATCCCAGCGGGGCGATCTTCTCGACGATGCGGTAGTAGTACTCGTCGGATTTCGGGTCGACGAGACGACGAACGTAGTTGAATCGCACGGCGCGAACGCCACGTTCGTGCATCTCACGCAACTCGTGCTCACTGACGTCGGGCGCGATCGTCGCCACACCCCGGCAGCGATTGTTCGACGAGTCGAGCACGTCGAGCATCGCGGCGTTGTCGGTTCCGTGACAAGTGGCTTGGACGACGACGTTCTTTTCGAAGCCTAGAAAGTCCCTCAGGTGGTAGAGCTGTTCCTTGCTGGCGTCACAGGGCGTGTACTTGCGCTCGGGCGCGAAGGGGAACAGTCGACCTGGTCCAAAGACGTGACAGTGGGCGTCAACGGATCCACCGGGTAGTTGAAAGGTGGGCTTCGTCGGGTTGGGATCGAAGGATAACCAGTCCGCGTCCATGGTGAAGGTGGTGCTCACGAGAGACCTCGCGCGTTCAGTGAGGCGTCGAGGCGAGGAAAGACCTGCCGCGCGTTACCAGAGTAGACCTGTTCGCGTTCTTCGCTGGATAGTGTCACGGCGTCAACGTAGCGCTTGGTGTCGTCGAAGTAGTGACCCGTCTCGGAGTCGACGCCGCGCACCGCGCCCACCATCTCAGAGCCGAAGAGGATGTTGTCGAGATCGATGACGTCAAAGAGGAGATCGATACCGGGCTGGTGGTAGACGCAGGTGTCGAAATAGACGTTCTTCATGAGGTGTTCTGAGAGAGGAGGCTTGTCGAGCATGTCGGCCAGACCTCGGTAGCGACCCCAGTGGTACGGAACCGCTCCGCCGCCGTGTGGAATGATGAATCGCAGATCGGGAAAAGTGGCGAAGAGATCGCCCTGGAGAAGTTGCATGAAGGCGGTCGTGTCGGCATTCATGTAATAAGCGCCCGTCGCGTGGAAATTAGAGTTACAACTCGCGGAGACGTGGATCATCGCCGGTACGTCAAGTTCCACCATTTTTTCATACATCGGGTACCACGACGGGTCGGTGAGGGGCAACCCATTCCACCATCCACCACTGGGATCTGGATTGAGATTGAGACCAACAAATCCCATTTCAACGACGCATCGCTCGAGTTCTTTAATCGAGTTGTCGATGGGCACACCAGGAGACTGGGGGAGCTGACAGACACCGACGAATGTCTCGGGATAGAGCGAGACCACTCGACCAATTAAATCGTTGCAGGCTCTCGACCACGCCTCGCTGACGCACTCATCGCCGACGTTCTGTTCCATGGCCGACGCCCTGGGCGAGAAGATGGTCATGTCGGCGCCGCGTTCGCGAAGGAGTCGTAACTGATTCTGCTCAATCGTGTCGATAATTTCTTCATCCGATATGACGGGATAGGACGGGAAAGGTTCTCCCGCCTCAAACGCCGCGACCTGGCTGCGGCGCCAGAGATTGTGGGCTTCGGGAGCGGTGGTGTAGTGCCCGTGACAGTCAATAATCACTGTCGCTCCCACACCAACGAGGGCACGAAGACGTCGCCACTCATCAAGAGTCGGGCGGTGCGCAGTAGCGCGGCGGCGTGGACGATGATTTCACCGTTGTCAATCGAGACGGCCATCGAGACGCTGAAGTAGCCCGTGGGGTGCTCAATATCGAGCGTCATCTCTGACGACGATCCGGTGACGTCCGCCACTTCGTTGGCCACCGATCCCGGAATGAGACAGGCCGTTGCGACGGAGACCGCGCCAAAGACACCGATCGCCTCGTGAACCTTTTTGGGAATGAAGGTCCGTGTCGAGACGACGCCACCATTTTTTGCTGGCGCGAGCAAGCTCATCTTGGGCACTGTGGACGACGTGACTTTCCCCAAGTTCATGAGTGGTCCCGCGAGGAGGCGAATCCGTTCTACCTTTTGGCATACGTCAGTATTCGCTTCAATCTCGTGGGGATCTTCGTAGCCCGTCAATCCGAGGTCTTCGGCCCTGATGCAGACGACGGGCATTCCGTTGTCGATGCACGTCACTCGTACGTTATCGATCACGTCAACGACGTTGCCGGTGGGCAAGAGACTGCCACACGTCGATCCCGCCACGTCTAGAAACTCGATGGTAATCGGAGCACTGGTGCCCGGGACACCGTCGATGTGTGCGTCCCCCTCGTAAAGAACTACACCGCCAGGAGTCTGGACCTGTGCGACGGCCAAAGTTTGAGTGTTCTCCATCCAGATGCGTACGTTCGTGACCCCGTTATTCGCGTTGAGCAGTCCTTCTTCGAGCGCGAAGGGGCCAACTCCCGCGAGCAAGTTGCCACAGTTTTGGTTGTCGGAGACTTCGGCTCGGTCGGGCGACACCTGAAGAAAGAGATAGTCAACGTCTGCGTCATTTCGCTGGGATCGTTGTACCACGGCGACCTTGGAGGTGAGAGGGTGCCCGCCACCCATACCGTCAATTTCTCGAACGTCGGGAGATCCCATCGCGGCGAGGAGAACGGCGTCGCGCGTTGGGATGTCGAGGGGCAAGTCGTTGGCGTGAAAGTAGAGACCCTTCGAAGTCCCGCCTCGAATCACCAAGCAACGAAGAGCAGTCTGTGAGCTCACGCCGGTGGCTCGTCGACGTAGAGAAGTCCGCGTTCCGCGAGTTTTTCTCGCATTGAGTACATGTCCAAACCCAATTCACCAGATGCCAGACGCGCACGCTTCTCTTGCTCGTTCGCTTCGCGCTGTTCACAGGCGTCGCGCACGCTCTCGGCGTCCTCGCGACGTACGACGACGATGCCGTCATCGTCGGCGACGATGACGTCACCGGGACGCACGTAGGCGCCAGCGCACACGATGAGCGTTTGGACGTTGGCGGGAGTCTCTTTGACGGTGCCCTGCGCGCTGACGCACTTTGACCAGACGGGAAACTTCATTGTCGTGAGTTCAGCAATATCGCGTACACCCGCGTCAATCACGAGGCCTCGAACGCCGTGGGCGACGAGACTCGTGGCGAGAAGTTCGCCGAAGTATCCATCGTCGCAGGGACTGGTTGGAGTCACGATGAGCAGATCGCCCGGCCGCGCCTGTTCTACGGCGACGTGGATTGACCAGTTGTCACCAGGGGCGACTTCGCAGGTAAGAGCGTTGCCCGCGACACGAACGGGTCGGTAAATGGGGCGAAGTCGCGAACTGAACAGCCCGACGCGCCCTTGGGCTTCATGAATCGTCGCCACACCAAACGCCCCGAGAGCGTCAACGAGTTCGAGGTCCGTTCGTGGTGTATTGCGAACAACTATCGCCATGAACCCCTCCAGGAAGCGAACGTCGTGCCATTAAGTCTGCCGGGCCTCGCGCACTTGCATAAGTTTTAATTAACTGAACAGTACACTATAGCGGCGTCGACACTGGTGTGTTTTATTGACACTGGTTGCGGGAGTCGCTGTGGCGAAGGAGAGGGTTGTGAAGGAACTGCGTACACAGGTCGTCATCATAGGCGCCGGCCCCGCGGGACTTCTCCTCGGCCAGCTGTTGCTTCGTGAAGGCGTTGAGAACATCGTGCTCGAACGTAGGAGCCGTGAGTACGTGGAGAAGCGCACTCGGGCGGGCGTCATCGAGTTTGGTATCGCGAACCTGATCGAAGAGGCCGGAGCGGGCGAGCGAATGCGGCGCGAGGGCCTCGTACACCACGGTGTCGAATTTCGACTCGAGCGCACCTCGTACAGAATTGCGGCAAGTGAACTCGCCGACGGTAAGCCAATCACGGTATACGGACAGCAAGAAGTGGTACGCGACCTCATAGCGCTGCGTCTCGATGCCGGCGCACCGCTCTTCTTTGACACAGAGGTAAAGGTCCTTGAAGGTCTCAACTCGGACGCCCCCTGCGTGGAAGTGGACAGCGCTGAGGGCCCGATTCGCATTTCTGGTGACTACGTCGCGGGGTGCGACGGAAGCTTCGGCGTCGCCAATCGCTCGATTCCTTCGTCGCTGCGACGACAGTACGAGCGAACGTTTCCGTTCTCCTGGTTGGGCATTCTGGCCGAAGCGGTACCGACGACCGAAGAGATCATCTACTGTCGACACGAGAGTGGCTTCGCTCTGTACTCCATGCGCTCGCCGACGCTCAGCCGTCTGTATCTCGGTGTGCGACCCGAAGACACCTTGGATCAATGGTCCGATGAACGAATCTGGGGCGAACTCAATCTTCGCTTGGCGATAGACGAGATGCCCGAAGTAACTCAGGGTCCCATCATTGAGCGAGGCATCACCGCGATGCGCAGTGTCGTCATCGAACCCATGCGATACGGCAGGCTGTTTTTGGCGGGTGACGCTGCGCACATCGTGCCCCCGACGGGAGCGAAGGGAATGAATTTGGCACTCGCCGACGTACGCGTGCTCTCTCGGGCGCTCGTAGAAAAGCTAAGGAGCAACAATGACGCCTTGTTGGACGCGTACTCCGACACGTGTCTCGAACGCGTGTGGCGCGCCGAGGAGTTCTCGAACTACATGACCCAGATGCTGCACCCCAACTACGACGACGACTTCGAAAATGGTGTGCAGATGGCGCGTCTTCGCCAAGCCGTCACCTCACGCGAAGCGTCGACCCTGCTTGCGCGAAACTACGTCGATCTCAACAGTCTTTAAAAGGGGTAGATCGGCAGTTCGCTCTGTGCGGTGACCCACTGGGTTTCGGTGTAGGCGTCAAGGTTGGCGAGACCACCCATGCGCGAGCCGTTACCCGAGCTGCCCGTCCCCCCAAAGGGGATGACCGCTTCGTCGCCGACGGTCTGGTCGTTGATGTGAATGGCGCCGGTAGTGATTCGACTGGCGAGTTCGAGTGCACGAAGTCCGTCGTTCGACAAGATGCCGAGTGAGAGTCCATAGGGACTCTCTGACGCCAACGAGACCGCTTCGTCGAGCGACGAGTACGACACGATCGGTGCGACGGGGCCAAAGACCTCCTCGCAGTAGGCCCGCGAGGAGGTGTCGACGTCAGTGAGAACTGTCGGGCGGTAGAAGAGTTCTTCGTACGTCCCACCGGCCAACAGCGTGGCGCCAGCCAAGACGGTCTCGGTGACCATGGAGTGCACCCGGTCTCGTTGCTTGGCGTCGATGAGGGGTCCGAGCGCTACTTGACCCGTCTTTGGATCACCAACTGGTAAGTGATTGGCGTGCTCGGCCAGGACTCGCGCGTAGTCGTCCACGATCTTGGCGTCGACGATGTGGCGACCCGTCGTCATGCAGATCTGGCCCTGGTGCATGAATGAACCGAAGGCGCCCACAGACACCGCCTTTTCTAGGTCGACGTCGGCCATGACGATGAGTGCCGAATTCCCACCTAACTCAAGGTGCACGCGTTTGAGATGTTGCGCGCCCAGTGAACCAACGCTTCGACCAGCCGCGGTAGAACCAGTGAAGGCAATGACGCGAACCTTCGGGTCAATGACGAGGGCCTCACCCACGTCGGCGCCTCCGGGCAACATCGAAAAAACGCCTTGGGGCAGGCCCGCCTCTTCAAAGACTCGGGCCAAGATCACGCCTCCGCACACGGCAGTGCGGGGGTCCGGCTTCAAGATGACGGCGTTTCCCAAGGCGAGTGCGGGCGCCACGGAACGGATCGAGAGAATGAGGGGAAAGTTGAAGGGCGCAATGACGCCCACGACGCCCGCCGGTACCCGTCGCGAGAAGCTCAGTCGTGGCATCTCACTTCGAAGAAGTTCACCGGTGGGGTGAGAGGCCAATCCGGCGGCTTCAAAACACTCTTCGGCGGCGACGTGAATCTCGAGTCCGGCCTTGGGACCAATGCCGCCGGACTCGCGAACGATCCACCCAGAGAGTTCGTCGGCGTTCTCCAAGAACAGTTGGCCGGCTTTACGTAGTACCGCACTGCGCTCAGTGAAGGGGAGCGCGGCCCAATCCTTCTGCGCGGCTTCGGCGACGCTGGAGGCCTTGGCGACGTCGTCAACGCTCGCCCGACCGCTTCGAGCCAACTCTTCTCCAGTCGCGGGCTCGAGAACAGCCGCGTCGCCCGCGCCACCGGCGCACCAACCATCGAGCAAAATCTTCCCCTGCCATGATGCGGCGTCGAGAAACGACATAATGTACCCCCTAGTTAAAAGTTCCTTGTTTCTTTATCACATATTTGGTAACTTCGCTCACAAGAGCAGTGTTGAGACATTCAACGAAACCAACTAATCAATACTCTCACTAGCGGGGGCACCATGTATTTACGAGATAATTGGTACGTCGCAGCGCTGAGCGGCGAACTTGACACAAAGCCACTTTCAAGACAGATCCTTGGCGAACACGTCGCGATCTTTCGAAGTGAATCGGGCCGCGTCGTGGCTTTCGCCGATCAGTGCCCGCATCGGGGCTACCCACTCTCGTTGGGCAAGGTGGTCGGTGAGCAGTTGGTGTGTGGCTATCACGGCTTCACTTTTGACCGTTCGGGCACGTGCGTCGCCGTTCCCGGTCAGGACCGTATTCCGAGTAAAGCGGACGTGCGAAGCTACCCCACTGTTGAACAGGGAATTTGGGTCTGGATATGGATGGGACACGGTGAAGCGGATCAGTCAAAACTTCCCGTTACCCCGTGGCTCGTCGATAAGGAAAACTGGGCGACGGTCTCGGGCGTGGCCAAAATCAACGCCTCCTTTGACCTACTCGTGGACAATCTGCTCGACCTCTCACACGAGACGTTCTTGCATAATGGATCCATTGGCACGCCCGAAGTGGCGACGACGCCCCTCGAGGTCGAAGTCGATGAAGAGTCCGGCGTCGTTCGGGTCTTTCGTCATATGAACGCCGTGGACTGCCCTCCGTTCTACTCTCGTACAACTGGTCTTGAAGGCAAAGTCGATCGCTGGCAGGACATTGAATACACGCCGCCGGGCTACTACTTGTTGCACGCGCGCATCGCCCCCGTCGGTCAACCGCCGCTGCCGGACGGAACTGACGACCACGCCTTTCACATGAAGATCTTCTATGGACTGACGCCTTCCAGCGAGGGCAAGGTCTACGACTTCTGGGCCTTAGCACGAGACTTTTGCGTCGATGACAGTGAAATTGACGTCTTCCTCGACAAGATGCAGATCGACGTAGTGCAAGAGGACGTTGACGCGCTCAACATTCTCCAGTCACGGATTGAAGAGCGCCGCGAAATCAGCGAAGTCAGCGTCAAGATCGATCGCGGAGGTCTCGCCGCTCGCCGGATGCTCGCCGCAATGAAGGACCCGGCCACGTTGCGCGAGGAGTGACGTTGGGACGGCTTGTTTTTTAAGGGAAATCAGGATTGAGCACTTATGTACGGAATAGTGTGTTAAGAACTACTCAACATTACTGGGGGGACAACAAATGACAGAAGAAATGAAGTCCGAGAACTCAAGTGGCATTCCCGGTTGGGGTGGTATTGAGTTCGGCCGTCGTCTAGGACTAAAAGCTGCGGGAGCGATCGCGGCGTCGGGAGCGCTCGTGTCGCTCGCGGACGTCTCGGCTGCTCACGCCGCGTCGAAGTCCGCGACGATCAAGATCGGTTACGTCTCGCCGCGCACTGGTGCGTTGGCTGACTTCGCCGGACCTGACAACTTTGTGTTGAAGGAGATTCGCGCGTCGAGCTACTTCGCGAAGGGGATTACCATCGGCAAGACCAAGTACAAGATCGAAATCACTGAGAAGGACACGCAGTCCCTCGGTAATGTCGCGGTCCAAGTAACCCAAGAGCTCATTAACTCTGGCGTCGACCTGATCTTGGTGAGTTCTGCTCCCGAGACCACGATCCCGGTCGCCACCACCTGTGAGCAGTACAAGATTCCTTGCGTGTCCACGGTGGTGCCGTGGGAGGCGTACTGGGGTGGTTTTGGAGGAGGGATCTCGCCCCAAGGCGGTGCTACCGGTACCGGCCCGATCTACAATTCGATGTTCTTCTTTGGTGTTCCACAGTTTGTGGGCACCTTCGTGCCAATGTGGCAAAGGGTCCAAGCGCAGACCAAGTGCAATAGCAACGTCGCCGAGATGTTCCCGAACGACTCGGACGGCAACGCATTCCGCGCGGCGTTCGCCCCAACGGTGGGCGCAATTTATCCAAACGGTGGCTACAACTTTGTTGACGGTGGCCCGTACACCGACTTGTCAACTAGCTACACGTCGATGATTGAGACATTCAAAACGGGTGGAAAAGGTGGAGCAAACTGTGACCTCTTCATCAACTGTCCACTACCCCCGGACTTCCAGACGTTCTGGACCGAAGCGTCACAACAGAACTACAACCCGAAGCTCGCGACGGTCGCCAAGGTGATGCTGTTCCCAACAGACGCGTACGCTCTAGGCGATCTGTCGAACAACATTGCCACCGACGCCTGGTTCACGCCGTACTCACCGTACAAGTCGTCGTTGACGGGTATGACGGCGAATGAATTCTGTACCAAGTACCAGACCGAAAACAATGGCAAGAATGGGCAATGGGTTCAGTCCATGGGTTCGACGTACTCGCTCTTTGAGATCGCCATCCAAGGTCTGAAGAAGGTAACGAGTCCTCATAACCGACTGGCTCTCGCGAAGGCTCTCCAGAGTGTGAACTATCACGGCATGTGCGGTCCGATCAACATGAACTCCAAGAGCGCGAACCCGATGGTCGCGAGTCCGGCTAAGGGCATTGCCATGATTCAGCCGGTGGGCGTCCAGTGGAAGCCGGGTTCGAAAGACTTGGTCGGTCACCATAAGTACCCGTGGTCGCAGTGGGTCGTTGACAACTCTCTCAATAAGAAGATTCCGCTCAACGGTACTCTCGAGCCTACGAACGCCTAACTGGTTACTAAGTGTCACTGCTTCAACTGAAAGATGTCTCTAAAAAATTCGGCCAAGTCGTAGTCAGTAAAGAGATTTCCTTCCAGTTGGAGCAGGGCGACGCGGTAGGCATTGTTGGTCCTAACGGCGCGGGTAAGACCTCGCTCTTCTCGATGATCTCGGGTGACATCGCGCCCGATTCGGGAGAGATTCTCTTAGAGGGCCGCAGTCTCGCGCACGTCAGTGCCGCGAAGCGCGCGCGGGGGGGAATTGGGCGCACGTACCAGGTACCTCGACCCTTCGAAAATATGACGGTATTCGAAAACGCTCTCTTGGGGGCCCAACAGGGAGCCAGAGCTCGGGGCCAGAAGAGTTACGCGCTGGCGTACGACGCATTGGAGCGAACGGGTTTGAGTGTTTTCGCCAATCGACAAGCGGGAACGCTGACGCTGTTGTACAGGAAACGTTTGGAGTTGGCTCGAGCTCTCGCGACGTCGCCTCGGGTGTTGCTCCTTGACGAGATTGCCGGTGGTCTCACCGATCTCGAAGTCAACGAACTCACCGGCATCATTCGTGGTCTACGGACCGAGGGCATCGCGGTGGTGTGGATCGAGCACGTGGTGCGCGCGTTGATAAACACCGTGGACCGATTGCTGTGTTTGGCCGGTGGCGTCGTGGTGGCTGACGGGGAGCCCAAGGCGGTTCTCGCTTCGGACGCGGTTCGTGCGGTCTACCTCGGTGGAAGAGCGGTAGGAATCGCGGCGGCGAATGAGTGACTCGCTGCTAGAGGTGAAGGAACTGAGCGTCTATCACGGTCAGCTACGTGCGATCGACGACGTCACTTTGAGTCTCCGTGAAGGGGAGATACTCGCCATGATTGGGGCGAATGGAGCGGGTAAGTCGACGTTGCTTCGCACGATCGCCGGACTCCATAAACCCTCTTCGGGCGCCGTTCTCTTTGAGGGCACGGACATTGCGAAGTTGACGCCCAATCGTCGCGTCGCACTCGGCATCTCACTCGTACCCGAGGGTCGAAGGCTCTTCGCGTCGATGACGCTCGAGGAGAACTTGCAGGTCGGTGCGTACCGCGCCAACAAAGGTCCGTTTTCAATCGAGCGCGTCTACGAGCTTTTTGATTGGATGCCGAGTCGACGAAAGCAGTCGACCTGGCAACTTTCAGGCGGCGAACAACAGGCCGTGGCGATCGGGCGAGCCCTCGTGGCGAATCCCAAGGTACTGCTGCTCGATGAACTCTCACTCGGCTTGGCTCCGATTGTCATTGAACGTATCTACGCTTTGGTCCCCGAGATCGTCGCCCATGGGGTGAGTATCTTGCTCGTCGAGCAAGACGTTGCCCAAGGTGTCGCCGTCGCGGATCGCGTGCACTGTTTGCTCGAAGGTCGAACATCACTTGTCGGCACGCCGCCTGATCTCACGTCCGATCAGATAGACCGCGCATACTTTGGCGCGGACATCAGCCATTCGAACACAACGGGAGACGCCGCCGAATGATTTGGCTCAATATCGTCATCCAGGGTGCCCTCGTGGGCGGCTTCTACGCCCTCTTCGCCTGTGGTCTCTCTTTGATGTTTGGAGTGTTGAAAGTCATCAACTTGGCCCACGGGGACATGGCCGTCGTCGCGGGATACGTTGCGGTCTTTCTCGCGCCACACCTTCATATTCCTGGGCTGTGGTCGTTTGTCATAGTGGTGCCTCTTTTTGCTCTCGTTGGCTACGTACTGCAGCGAACACTGATTCAAAAGAGCATCGACCGTGACCCCTTTACGACATTGCTCGTCACGTTCGGCCTCTCGGTGGTCATCGAGAATCTTCTGCTCGAGATCTACAGCGCCAATGGACAGACGGTGAACATTGGCCAACTGATTACTAAGTCATGGCACCCCGCGTCGATCATCTACGTGTCTTACGTATCGCTTGGCGTCTTAGCGGTTGCCGTCGCGGTGCTCGGCGTTCTGCAGCTTTTCCTCTCCAAGACTGGTACGGGTCGCCTCATTCGGGCCGTCGCGGACGACCGCGAGGCCGCTCAGCTGAGCGGCGCCAACTATCGCCACATCTTTGGTATCGCCGCCGCCATTGCGTTCGCGACGGTGGCTTTAGCGGGTATCGCGTACGGAATGATGACCCAGTTCGCTCCCACGTCTGGTGGCATTAACTTGCTCTTCGCCTTCGAAGCAGTCGTTATTGGCGGCATCGGTTCACTGTGGGGAACGCTGGTCGGAGGCATTGCGTTGGGCGTGGCGCAACAGTTCGGCGCCCACATCAATCCCCAGTACCAAGTGCTCGCTGGCAACGTTCTGTTCTTGCTCGTATTGGCTGTTCGCCCGCAGGGGCTCTTTGGAAAGAAGACGGCACTCTCGTGAGTCTCTTAGATCCTTCTTCTCGCTCGCTCGGCGCACTATCTATTCGTCGCTCGACGAAGCCGCCCATCTACACCCTGGTGGGAGTACTAATCCTCGTGGCACTGCTCACCGCGGCGCCGTGGATTTTCCCGGCGGAATGGTCGGCGGTGTTACTGAACTTTTTCATCTTGGTCATCATGGCCACCATGTGGAATCTTCTCGCGGGTTACGCGGGCATGATCTCCATTGGACAGCAAGCGTTCATTGGTCTCGGTGCCTACGCGACGCTTTTCTTTGCTCTTAAGGGAATGAATCCCTTCTTCACCATTCCTGTCTCAACCGTGGTCTGTGCCGTAATCGCGGTGCCGGTGACGTTCCTGCTCTTTCGACTGCGCGGAGGTTACTTCGCAGTCGCGACATGGGTGGTATCGGACACGGCGATGCTCGTGATATTGACGGTTGCGTACTTAGGCGGGGGCACGGGAAAGGCCATGCCGGGGCTACAGGGTCTCAATCCGACCCAGACCGCCCACGACGCGTACCTCGCGACTTGGTTCGTGGCGCTGACTGTCGTTACTTGCACGTACCTATTGCTGCGAAGTCGCATGGGCCTCGTGCTGGCCTCCATTCGTGACAACGAAGTAGCCGCTCGCAGCTCTGGCGTGAACGTCCAGTCCGCTCGACGACTCATCTTCGTTGTCGCCGCGGCCGGGTGCGGGGCGGCCGGGGCCGTTCTCGCGATCAGTCAACCCTTCGTCCAAGCGTCGAACGTCTTTAGTCTTCAGTGGGCTGCGGAGATGCTCTTCGTGTCGATGATCGGTGGACTCGGTACGATCGAGGGTCCGATTATCGGGTCGATCATCTACTTCGCGCTTCAACAGACGTTGCAGCAGTATGGCGTCTGGTACCTGATCATCTTCGGGTCGCTGGCCGTGGTGGTTGCCCTATGGCAACCCAAAGGAATCTGGGGAGCGTTCCGAGAGCGATTCCACTCTGAACTCTTGCCTGTCGGTTACTGGATTCGAGAGAGTAAAACGAAAGAATAAGTCAAGCGCTACGGATGCCTGAGAATGAAGTTGTCGATCGCGTGAGCGAAACCTTCGTCGTCGTTACCAGTTGAGACGTAGGTCGCTTTTTTCTTGACGTCGTCGGTGGCGTTGCCCATCGCGATGCTGACACCTGCGACTTCGAACATCAAGAGATCATTTGACATATCACCGATGACGGCAATTTCCTGGGCGTCTATGGAAAGAGTCTTCGCGAGATACTTAACAACGCTACCCTTATTAGCATCGCGGTGCGTGACGTCGATGTAGTACGTCTGCGAGCTTGTTGCCGATGCGCCGTCGCCGAAGCGCTCGCGCAATGTCTGCGTCGCGCTCGCCACTACCGCCAGGTCGTCACTCACACCGACGATTTTGACGATGCCGCCACGCACCGCGTCGAAGTTCTCTAGTTGCGAGGGACCGAACTCGCACACGAGCGCTTCGTGTTCGACGTGCGGTCCCTTGAGGTCGAGGACAAACCAGTCCGTATCTTGATAGACCCACACCGAGAGACCGTGCGCTTCGAGAATCTCAATAACCGGTCCGACGATGTCGTCGTTGATGGTCAATTCCTGGAGTGTCTTCAGTTCGTGGTCGACAATGAGGCCACCATTAAAAGCGGCAATTGGCGTCGTCAGATTGAGTGGTTCGATGAGCATCGCGAGACCTCTTGGCGGGCGTCCGCTAGTGAGCGCGAAAAGTACGCCGTTCTTCCTCAGCCGTTGCACCGCGTGGATGGCGTCTTCGGTCAATCCCTTCTCGCGGTCAACGAGTGTACCGTCAACGTCAGAGAGTACGAGTCGAATCAAGAATGTGCCGATTCAGGAAGTGTCCAGTGATCAGGAGCGACCACCAGTTCACTGGATTCTGGCCCCCACGAGCCTTTCGCATAGGTAGCGATAGGGGATGGATGCTCGAGTAGCGGCGCGGCGACCTCCCAAAGGCGCTCGATGCCGTCGGATCGAGTGAAGAGTGCCTGGTTGTTCAACATGACTTGCAAGATGAGGTGCTCGTAGGCTTCGAGATTATTGGATTCGGTGAAGGAGTCGCTGTAGCGAAAGGTCATGGTGGCTGGCCCGAGCGTCATCTCGGGACCGGGCTGCTTGGCGAGGAATTTGGCATGAATGGTACCGGGATCGTCAAAGTCCACGACCAGTTTGTTGGCGTCGTGGTGCGAAGCGTGCTCGGACCCGGGGAACATGCGCATGACGGGTTCACGCAGGCCAATCGTGATGAGGTGGCGACTTTCGGCCAAGCACTTGCCGGTGCGCAGGTAGAACGGTACGCCCATCCAGCGCGGGTTCTCGATTCGAGCGCGCAGGGCGATGAAGGTCTCGGTAGTGGAGTCGGGGGCGACGCCGTCTTCATCGAGGTATCCCTCGTACTGACCACGAACCACCTGGACGGGGTCGAGTTTGCGCAGTGAGTCAAAGACCTTGCTCACTTCGTCGCGCAGCGGTTTCGCCATCAGTGACGTGGGTTGTTCCATGGCGAGAAAGCCCAAGACTTGGAAGAGGTGGGTGACGACCATGTCGCGAAAGGCGCCAGTCTTCTCGTAGAAGTCCCCACGGCCCTTAATCGAGAGGGTCTCGGGCACGTCGATTTGAACGAAGCGGACGTGATTGCGGTTCCAGAGAGGCTCGAAGAGTTCGTTCGCGAAGCGCAACGCGAGAATGTTGTCAATCGACTCCTTGCCGAGAAAGTGGTCGATTCGAAAGACCTGGGACTCGTCGAAGTATTCCGTGATGTCTTCATTGAGTTTGATCGCCGACGCCAAGTCCGTGCCAAAGGGCTTCTCACAGATGACCCGCGCTCGCTGGTGCAGGCCCTTTTTACCAAGTAGGTGAATGACTTGGTGCATTGCGTCAGAAGGGATTGCCAGGTGGTAGAGGCGGCGTACTTCGCCGCCAATGGCTGCCTCGGCCCGCTGGACGGCCGAGGCGAGGCTGTTGGGCCCGTCATCAGGATCAATGGCGAAGAAGAGATTCTCTGCAAAGGCTTCCCACTCCTTGCCTTTGGGCTTGTCCGACGCGAACTCGCACACGGCGTCGAACGTGTACTTACGAAACTGCTCGTCGGTCATAATCGACTGTGGTCGAGCGCAACCGATGATTCGGTAGCGCTCAGGTAGCAGTCCAGCGACCGCGAGGTGATAAAGACCTGGAAGAATCTTGCGCTTGGCGAGATCGCCCGAGACGCCAAAGATGGCGATCACGTGGTTGTCGGGTCGTGGTCGTTCTTTAAGTGATTTGGGGGTACTCACTCACTGCCTTCCTCTTTATTACTGCGCTGTACGTCACGATCAATTATGACCCACGGGCTGCACGGTCGGCCATAATCAGCGAAGCGTTGGCCTCAACGTTGCCCGCAGGAATTGACGTGTCGCCGTTGAGCAGTTTCGTGAGTGCCTCTTGCTTGTCTTCACCACTCACTAACCACAAGAGTTGGTCGCTACGCGCCAGTGCCGGGTAGGTGAGTGTCATGCGGCGCGTGCCTTGATAGAGATCGCTGAGTGCGACGAGACGGTCCGTGACCTCAAGAACGGGATCGTTAGGGACGAGTGAGGCGCAGTGCCCGTCGGGCCCAAGACCCAAGTGAACAAGATTGAAGCGTGCGGGCAGGATCGAGGCATAGCGATCGGCGGCGGCGTCGAGATCACTGTCGTCTACGTCCATGGCTTCAATCTGTACTGGTGTTGAAGCGAGTCCTTCTCGGAGGTGGGTGAGATTACGAAGGTCGTCCCCGTCGAGGACGACGCGCTCGTCGACTTGATAGATGATTGTTCTCTCCCAATCGACGTTCTCCTTCGCGAGTTCGGCGAGCATCATCCAGGGACTCTTGCCACCACTGACCGCGAAGCTGAACGAACTCGCGCCACTGGTCATGCGTTGGGTTTGTTCAAGTACGTAGGCCGCGGCGGCGCGTGCGAGTGCCGCGGTGTCGTCGAAGACTTGGAGTTCGTGACGCACTAGGACTTTTTCTCCACGTGCCCACCGAACTCTGAGCGCATGGCGGAGAGCACCTTTCCCGTGAACTCACCCAATCCGCGCGACTCGTATCGTTGCCACAGCGACGCACTGATGACCGGTGCGGGCACCGACTCGTTGATGGCCGCCTCTACTGTCCATCGACCCTCACCAGAGTCAGAGACCTTGCCGCCAAACTCACTCAGATCAGGGGATTTAGCCAGGGCGCTGGCCGTGAGATCAACCAGCCAGGAACTGATAACCGAACCGTGGCGCCATACTTCGGCCACCTCAGTCAAGTCAAAATCAAAGTTGTAGTACTCGGGGTTTCTAAGAGGTGCGGTCTCGGCGTCGGCTTCGGCGTTGGCACCCTTAGCACCAACGTTGGCGTGTTTAAGGATGTTGAGACCTTCGGCGATGGAGGCCATCATTCCGTACTCGATGCCGTTGTGAACCATCTTGACGAAGTGTCCAGCGCCGTTCGGCCCGCAGTGGAGGTAGCCCTTGGTCGCCGTACCACTCGGATCACTGCGTCCTGGTGTGGGTTCGGTGCCGTCATCGCCGGGCGCGATCGACGCAAAGAGCGGGTCGAGGCGCGCGACTACTTCGTTCTCGCCACCAATCATGAGGCTGTAACCACGCTCGCGACCCCAGACACCACCGCTCGTTCCACAGTCCACGTAGTGGATACCTTTGGCGCCAACTTGGTGCGCGCGGTCGATGTCGTCTTGGTAGAACGAGTTGCCTCCGTCAATGACCGCGTCGCCGGCGTCAAGAAAACTCACCAGTTCGTCGAGCGCCTTTTGCGTGACGGCGGCGGGCAGCATGAGCCACACCGTTCGGGGTACGGCGAGCTTGCTGACCAGGTCCCCCAGCGAGGACGCGCCGACGATGTTCTCACCGCTCAATGAGCTCACCGCGTCAGCGTTGACGTCAAAGACCACGCAGTGGTGTCCGTCGGCGGTGAGTCGTCGTACGAGGTTCGCGCCCATTCGCCCGAGCCCCACCATTCCCATTTGCGTTGGCTTATTCGTGGTCATGAGTTCTTACCGTCCTTTTTGAGCGATCGATAGTAGGTAATGAGGGCGTTCGTCGACGAGTCGTGACTTAGCGTCGTCGCGTCGACGCTCGTTAGTTCAGGAATGATTGTGACCGAAAGTTGCTTGCCGAGTTCCACGCCCCACTGGTCGTAGGAGTCGATGTCCCAGATCGTGCCCTGAACAAAGACCGAGTGCTCGTAGAGAGCAATGAGCGATCCGAGAAAATGAGGCGTCAGTCGGTCAGCGAGAAGGACGTTAGACGGCCGGTTGCCCTCCATCACTCGGTGTTTGATGGCTCGTTCGTCCGCGCCCTCACGGCGCAACTCTTCTTCGGTCTTGCCAAAGGCGAGGGCTTGAGCCTGGGCAAAAACGTTCGACATCAAAATGTCGTGGTGTTCACCAAGCGGATTGAGACTGTGGGCGAATCCAATGAAGTCGACCGGGACGATGGTTGTTCCTTGGTGAATCAGCTGATAAAAACTGTGTTGGCCATTGGTACCGGGTTCTCCCCAAAAGATTGCACCGGTTTCGTACGACACGTGATCGCCATTCAGCGTGACGTGCTTACCGTTGGACTCCATGGTGAGTTGCTGCAGGTACGCCGGCAACCGGTGTAAGTACTGGTCGTAGGGCATAACGCCCACCGTGGGAAAGCCAAGAAAGTTTCGATTCCACACCGCCAGCGTACCCATCAACATAGGCAAGTTCTCTTCAAACGGCGCGTTAAGAAAGTGTTCGTCCATCGCGTGAAAACCCTCGAGCATCTCAGCGAAATGTTCGGGACCGATTGCGAGCATCGTCGAGAGCCCAATGGCACTGTCCATTGAGTAGCGACCGCCGACCCAGTCCCAGAAACCGAACATGTTCGCTTCGTCTATGCCAAATGCCTTCACCTTCGCGGCATTGGTTGAGACGGCCACAAAATGTTGCGCCACGGCCCTTTCGTCGCCGAGTTTTTCTACGAGCCAGTCACGGGCCGAGGTGGCGTTAGTGAGCGTTTCAAGGGTACCGAAGGTCTTAGACGAAACAATAAAAAGCGTCTCGTCAGCCTCAAGGTCGCGCACCGCCTCGACGAAGTCCGTGGCGTCCACGTTCGAGACGAAACGAAAGGTGAGGTCGCGTTGGGAGTAGTGGCGAAGCGCCTCGTAGGCCATGACGGGGCCGAGATCAGATCCGCCGATACCAATGTTGACAACGTTCTTAATCTTCTTACCTGTGGCGCCTCGCCACTGACCACTGCGCACGCGCGAAGAGAATTCCGCCATTCGCTCGAGAACTTGATGGACTTCAGCCACGATATCCACGCCGTCAACGCTCAGCGTTGCGTCCTTCGGCATGCGTAGTGCGACGTGTAAGACGGCTCGATCCTCTGAAACGTTCAGGTGTTCACCAGCAAACATTGCGTCTCGGCGTGCGGCCACCTGGGACTCGTCGGCCAACGCTTTAAGGAGCGACATGGTCTCTTCGGTGACGCGATTCTTGGAGTAGTCAAAGTAGAGGCCGACGGCTTCGACGTGATACTGCGTTCCACGCCGCGGATTGGCGTCAAAGAGTTCGCGAAGATTCGTCGAGGAGAGGGCGTGGCAATGGGTGGCAAGAGCCTTCCACGCCGGTCGTTGGGGTAAGGATTGCGCTGTCATTTATATGTTGAACCTCGTCACCAAGTTAGTGGCACGCGGCTCGTTGGCCAACAAGAAGTCATCTCGTCGCTTCTCTCGTGTCGGGGTCAAAACGATTCGTGTTTGGTATAGCAACGTGTGGACCAATGAGGCCAAGACGCTTGACGCCGTGGCGTCGCTAGATGAACTACGCGTTCTTAAGTTCTCGTTCGTTCAGGAACTCCGACCACGCGTCACCAACGAGGCGCGCCGCCCGCTCGACCTCATCGAGTGAAGGCTCAAGTGAGGACAACGCTTCGAACGTCCACGCGGCGTGGTCGACTTCGATCGAACCGTGCTCAATCCAAAAGGTGACCGCCTCGTCAGACGCGCAGTAGTTCCCTTTGAGACCGGCGGCTTTCGAGTCAGCGATCGCCGCACCTCGGCTCTCGTAGGCCAACAGCCCCGCGAGAGCAGACACCGGGCCACGACGCTGGACTTCGTGGTAGGCGTTCAACAGTGACGTCGTCGATGGCGACATTGGCGCCTCTCCGTCGTTGTAGAAATGCGCAAACGAATGAAAAAGCGCTAAGTGGCTTGGCGGTCCGACTTCGTCGGAGAGATTGGCCGTGACGTAGTCCTTGGCAAATCCGTCCGAGAGCTGGTCGCTCAGTTTTCCAAGAAACGACGGCAGCATCGCCTCAAAGTGTCGGTACTGCTCCGCGTAGTGCGTCAACTCGTCGCGACGTAGCTCACCATCTTCCCAGCGCCTGTAGAAGGGGTGACTGAGCAGCTGGCGATCGCGCAGTGTTTGGTTGAAATGTTGAAGAAGTTCAGCGTTCATACAGTGAATGCAACACTCGCTGTCGCTCAGAGGAGAGTATCTCGGCGCTGAGGAAAACGTCGACGAGCGATGCCACCATCTCCAATCGCCTTCGGTTCTCACTTCAGTGAAGGAGCAACGTTTCGCGTCGACTCTCCGGTCAGTCCACGCGAAACCTTCAGGTTCTGTACTTTTCGCCAAAAGATAGACTGGTTCGTGCCCGCATCGAATCCTCCCTTTCGCAAAGCGCCGTCAGGTCGTAAGGCTTCGGGCCCACCAAAGTTCCCCTCTGGTTCGAAGTCCTCTTCTGGTCGGCCCGTAGGTCGGCCCAAAGGAGCTCAAAGTAAGCCACGATCTCCGTCGTGGCGAAGCGACAGCGCGGCGAAGCCGGACTGGCGTGAGGGCGATCGCCGTGACGATGCCCGAGCGCCCTACGAACGTCGTACTAAGAGTTCCGACGCTCGACCGGCCCCGAGGGGCACTAGCGCGAAGCGGACGACTCGCGACGAAGGACCGACATCGCGTGGTCCCCGTGATGACCAGGATCGCTACCCGAGAGCGCCCCGTCCGTCTCGAAAAGATGGCGACGGTCCGACCCCTCGTCGCTCGAGTGCGCCGCGTAGTCCTTCGTCTCGAGCGTTGGGACCTCCACGTGGTCCCCGTGATGACCAGGATCGCTACCCGAGAGCGTCCCGTCCGTCTCGAAAGGACGGCGACGAAACAACGCCTCGGCGCTCGAGCGCGCCTCGTAGTCCTTCGTCTCGCGCGTCTGGACAACCGCGCGGCCCCCGCGATCCCAAGGATCGCTACCCGAGAGAGCCCCGTCCGTATCGAAAAGAAGGCGACGATGCGACCCCTCGTCGATCCAACTCAGCTCGATCTTCGTCGGCGCGCCCAGAACGCTCGTCTAGGTACAGAGTTCCGGCACCCCTTTCGCCCGAGCAGCTAAAGCGCCAGCGCGCAGGAGAGCGCGCCCGCGATAAAGGGTGGGGCAGCGTTGCGCGAAAGGGTGCAATGAACATCACGAGCACCGGACAGGAACTCGGCGACGCCAAGAGTCAGGGTCGCACCCCTGATCCATTGGGTCCTTGGGAGTCGGTTGAGCGTCCCGCTGCCCGAAGTGCTGAGTCACCAAAAGCGCAGACACGCGCAAAGTACGCGTTGCCGGGCGACGTCGCGGCGAACGTGCGAAAGGCCTTCATCGGTACCTCGTACATGCGCGAGAAGATGGTCATGACCCTTACGAGAGCGGCCGAGGCGTACGACCGCAATCGTTACGAAGAGGCGCTACGACTTGGCCGCGTCGTGGCCGACGCGACGCCCGGCGTGGCGGCGGTGCGTGAGCTCACCGGGCTCGGGGCCTACCGCGCGGAACGTTGGGCCATGGCGAAGATTCACCTGAGGGCGTACTTTACGATTACTGGCGATCCCGAGCACTTGCCACTCGTGATGGACGCGGATCGGGCCAATCACCGCTACCGGGCAGTCGAGAAGACCTTTGGCGAGCTCGAAGAGAGTGAACCAACGGCCGAGGTTTTGGCTGAAGGTCGCATTGTTTTGGCCTCGACCTGGGCGGATCAACAACGCTACGAAGAGGCCATCGAACTCCTCACGCGGGCGGGTGCAACGAAGAACTTGCGCAACCCTTCGTATCGTCACGTGCGTCTCTGGTACACGTTGGCTGACGTCTACGACCGCGCCGGCGACACGACGTCCGCCCGAGAACTCTTCTCGCGGGTCGTTCTCGCCGAGCCCGACGCCTACGACGCCGCGAATCGTCTCGTGGAACTTGGTGCCACCTTGCCGAGGAAGAATCGCAAGCGTCGAACGACGCCGACGTCGAAGAAAAAGGTCGACTAGCTCATTGCGGCAATAGCCGCGCTGAAGGCAATGGCGGGCCCCCTGGTGTCGCCAACCAGGCCAATCTGCATCTTGTTCATCATGTAGGCGACGGTCAAATTGATGTCCTGGTCCATGATGATGATTGATCCGCCGAAGCCGCCCCAGTAACAGGCTCGTGGCCCAAGGGGCACGGCGCTACTCGCGAGTCCGTAGCCGAGACCGAAGTTGACGTCAAAGTCGAGCACTTGGTCGACGCCACTGACCTGCACGTCAAAGATCTTGTCGCCGGTCTTTTCACTGAAGAACCGGTGACCCTGGGCGTGACCATTGTTCGAGATGATCTGCTGAATGGTCGCGACGGAACGAGCGTTACCGTGACCGTTGGCGGCGGGAATCTCGGCCGCGCGCCACCACCGGTGGTGCGGTGCAGTTGCGGACAGGGCCGGCGAAGTGAGCGTGCGGCGACCTATCGAATCGCGTCCCTGGGGGAGTACCTCTGGAGAGGTGGGAGGAATGACGAGACTCACGCGATGCTCTTCTGACTCGGGGAGTCCGATGAAGAAGTCTGCTCCGAGCACGTCGGCGACCTCACTCTTAAAGAATTGACCAATGGTGGTGCCCGTGATGCGACGCACGACTTCGCCAATGAGGTGACCCTGGGTGAGAGCGTGGTAGCCCGACACGGAGCGGTCGTCCCACCACGGAGCTTGGGCGGCAAGGTCGTGCACACACTGGTCCCAGTTCGCGAGGTCCTCTGGCGTGATGGCGTCGCTCCAGCCCGGAAGGCCCGCGGAGTGGTTCATGAGGTGGCGCACTTCGATATCGGCCTTGCCGTTCGCAGCGAACTCGGGCCAGTAACTGGCGACACGCTCGTTGAAGTCGAGTTCACCGCGATCGAAGAGCATCAACGCCACGAGGAACGTCATGGTTTTGGTCGTTGACCATACGTTGACCAACGTGTCGCGTTCCCACGGCCGGGTCTTAGCTTCGTCAGCGTGGCCGCCCCAGAGGTCGCAGACCAACTCACCTTGGTGAAAGACTGCGACCGAAGCCCCAATGTCGTCGCCGTTGGCGATGCTCGTCTCTAGTTGATCGCGAAGTCCCTCGAACTTCTCCGTCGTCGTTCCCTGAACGAATGTCACGGTTCCCCCCAATCGTCATCCATACAAAACTCTACAACTTATACAGATTAAGACGTCATGCCCTGAAGCCCGACGAGCGAACGCGCGTGTTCGATTTCGCCCATGTGGCGCAGCGCGTGCTGGTAGATCCAACACTCCAGGGCGTCGCTGCGGGTAATGCCCGCTTCTCCACCGACGCGAGCTGAAAACGTGTTCGCGATCGTCGCGCCGTAGGGCGCATGGACAACAACCTCGCTAAAAGAACTCGGTTCAATTGACGTAACGAAATTCTCGGTGGCCTCAAAGACGAGTCGCTGGAAGCTCTTGAGCGCCTCAAAGTCACCCACGCGTTGGTGCATCATTTCCTCGACGCTCTTGGCCTTGCCGTCATTGACAATCGCGAGACCAATGTCGTGAGCCCAGTCGTCGTTGAATTGGGGCCGGGGTCCACCGATAAAGACCACACCGGCGTCTTCTATAAGGACCTGATGGACGAGGGAAAAAGCAATGGGCAGCGTGGTTGGTTGCGTGACGGCATTGACGTGCTTGACGGTCATCGTGTCGCACGCGTCGTAGTACAGGGAGTGCGCCGCCGCGAGGCGTCGAACGAGAGAGGATCGATAGTCGGCGTCCATGACGTCACCTTATCTACCGACGAGTAGACACTTCGGGGGCAAAGACGGCGACACGACAAGAAAAGCGGCAGGGAGCGAGCTTGTAAGATTTGGCGATGGACATTGCCGCACTCTTAGGCGACGAAGCGTCGTCACTCCTTGACCACCAGGCCACGGCCTTTCCCAAAGAGTGGCTGAACCTGCCCGGTCCCCAGTTCCTGAGCGACAATTTCTCCTGGACTGATCGCTCGCCGACGGTGCTGCGCAACCTCG
>Ga0208849_1000650_pt1 | contig 30264 bp, 35 predicted proteins | sample NGESurdeep072012_10_FD_184470 | JGI IMG/M metagenome (GOLD analysis project Ga0208849, IMG submission 184470) | Arctic peat soil microbial communities from Barrow, Alaska - NGEE Surface sample 53-3 deep-072012 (SPAdes) | ecosystem: Environmental > Terrestrial > Soil > Wetlands > Peat ... | reverse complement strand
CGATTACGAGCTACACCGTAACTTCGAGTCCGGGCGGTGCCACCTGTACCGTCAGCTCCGCGACCGCGACTTCCTGCACGGTGACGGGTCTAACAGACGGAACGACGTACACGTTCACGGTCGTCGCGACGAACAGTGCGGGTACGAGCGCCACGGGCGATGCTTCGAACTCGGCTACCCCGGCCAAGGTCGTAAAGAAGCCGAAGAGCGTTACGCTGACGGCGAGTAACTTCGCGAGTGGATCATCGACGCTCACCAAGACGATGAAGTCAAAGTTAGCGAAGTTCGCCGCGACCATTATTCGTGATGGCTTCAACTCGATCACCGTGACCGGATTCACTGATAGCCAAGGTACGAGTGCGGTCAACTTGAGTATCGGGCTTCTCCGAGCTAGCGCCGTTGCAAACTACCTGCGTCAGCAACTCAATACCCTCAGTTACAAGACGACGGTTACGGTGCACGTAAAGACCATGGGTGCGAAAGATCCCGTAAAGTGGAACGCTACGCCCGCCGGCCGAGCAGCAAATCGCCGCGTCGTCGTTATCGCTTCCTGATTTACAGCGGCCACGAATTGTAGATCCTTGCAGAGCCGCCACTCACTACTGCAACCCCTACGAACTGACAACACCCTGAAAGACATAACTCGCCCGCGGTGGTCACGTCGTAATCGGGATGCCGAGGGCGGTGGTCACGCTTGTAATTCGATTTCGTAGGGCTGACTCGAAACCTCCACGAACCAAGGATAGGGACACGTTCGTGAGCTGCTCCTTTCGGGAGCACCTTCGGCACGATCAATCGCCTTGAATTGGCGTTTCGGACTACCGAAGGTGTCTTTCATCAAGGGCCCGGCTTCCCGCGCGGTTGAGAGAGTCAACAAGCGAGAGTCGTGACGACCTTGGCATCTGAATCTGGATCTGAATACCACGGTACGAACCAGATAACCGATGCGTCGTCGTCGAAGTTGTTGAGCAACAGGGGACGTTTACTGCTTGATTCGTATTCTTGTTCCATCTGGCGGGAACTCGTCCTGGACCATCAAAAGACGAAGTTCTCCCGGTGTCGACGAAACCGACACCAGGGGAACCTCACCCTGAGATAGTTGCAAACACTGCCCAAGAGCAGCCGAGATCAATTGTTTCGGCTGCCCAAACCACTGCACATGTCGTAACCCACGAGGCACCCGGCTGCGTTACCGCCTTGAGTAACGTCGTAGAAATTGATGGCGTTCGTGCCATATATATAGGCGGAGTTAACCACGACCCCAGAATCAGCCGACCGGGCAGCCCAAATGGGCGTCGACAAGCTGGTCCCGCCCACGGTGTACCAACCCGTGGTTCCATAGAAATTGTTGGAGTTGTACACGAAGACACCAGTGTTGGGGTCCGCGTCGGCGGCGACGTCCGGCGTCGCCCGTTTGCCCGCGCAGTTCGCCTGTGCGTAGGTCGGGTAGTTGGCTTCGCTCGTCGTCGCGGTTTCGTACGTGCTGCAGCCGCCGCCGCCATTGATCCAGCCGGTCTCTGAGGCGACAGTCCCGGTCGACGTCAGGGACAACGTCGTGCCACCGACCGAAATTACCTTGGGTGACGTTGAAGGCCATTCGGTACTGAGACCGGCGTCGCCCGCCGCCGCGAAGTAACTCGCCGTTGTACTCGTGAAGGCCCGGTCGTAGGTCGACGTTTCTGCGCTCAATTCCGCAGCGCCAAATGACATCGACACGTACTGGGCCTTCATCGACGCGTACGTTATTGCCCGTACAAGGTCCGGCACGCTATTCGATGTTGCCTCAACCAATAGAATGCTCGCGCCTGGAGCGATGGCGTGCACCCACTCCACGTCGAGGCTAATCTCTAGGGCCCAACCTTGGTCGAACGCGGGATAGGTAGTTCCTCCAGACCAGTTGATTTTCTGAAAACAGGGGCCGCTCGTCGCGGTGATCGTGCACGAGTTGAGTTGGGGAATGCTGAACTGTGTGTCGAACGTCGCCAGGTCGCTCGCGATGTTGGGGTCATTGTAGGCGTCCACAATGGCGATGGTTTTGCCGGTGCCGGGTAATCCACCGCTAGGAGAAGTGGTGGGGAAGTTGTAGGCGCTAATAATCTGAGCGGGACTTAGAGCATTGACGTTGTCGGCGAACGTATCGTTCGTGCTAACAAGTCCTCGTCCCGAGTTGCCAAAGGGACTATGTCCGGCCACTTGGTCCTCGCCCAGAACGAGCGCGTTACATGAAGCAGCGTTCGCGACGGCTGGACATACCCGAGCGACGGTGGCAGCATTGCTGTTGACCTGCCAAGGCCCGGCGCCTTGAAAAGTCGGCTCGTTTAGGGGTCCCCTCGAGCCACCTGGCGTTCCGGCACCCGCCATCGACGCGCTCTGCAACGTTGCGGCGATCAACAAAGAAACGGTTGCGGTTCCGAGTGCGATCTTGTAGAAATTCTTCTTCATCTCAATACTCCGGATCTGTAGTTCATCGTTCGGTGTGGTCGAAATAATGTGAAGCAACTGGGAGTCAGCCGCCCCACAAGGTACCTGATAAAGCGGTAGATTTCAAGGAAAAAAGCATCAAAAAATTATTCTGTCGATGAGATTGACGACGCGGTGACCTTTCTTTCGAAAAGAGACAAGGTTGACGAAAAGATCTACGCGCCGATGGTCAGTTTGAATCTTGTTCATTACTCAACTGCTGTAGTTGGCGTGACGTCTGCGGTGTGTCGCATTGAGATCGCCAAATTCAAGGAATTTGACCGGCTCGAAGAGAATCCAACTCGGGGAGAATCGTTCTGGTGGTTGCCAATTCGAGGGTTGACGTTGCCTCCCAAGCGATGAGGCAACGCGACCGTACGCGCTTGATGCCCCTTTACTGATTCAACTTGGGTGTTCGCCACCTCGCATCACCGTCCACGATGTCCCGTTTACCGGCTCGCTAAAGACACAGATCGCGCTTCCGGGCACTGGCATCTCCGCAAGAAGAATTGCGCCACCGTGGCGCGGGACGGTCTCGTGGATTCTCTCTAATGAATCAACGACGTAGATCGGATTCCACTTCGCACCCTCACCGGTTTGATCGTGACTGATGCTCGCGAACCACTGCTCACCATTCTGCAAAATCCGCATTTCGCCGTCGGGTGAGATGAGCTGATGTTCGGTGAAGTCCGCGTAGAACTGTCCGGCTTTTTCGGGATCTAAGGAGACGTGATCGAACCAGCCTGGCGCGTTGTCTTCGTACGCGACGCCGAAGCCTTCGAAGGTTCCCGGTTGCCAGAGTCCAAAGGTCGCGCCGGTGGGGTCGACTAAAACGGCCATGGTACCAACGTCCATCACTTTGGTCGCGGGAAGGGCGACACTCGCGCCAAGCTCGACTGCCTTTTGAAGGTCGTCATCGATGTTCGAGGATTTGAAGTACGTCGTGATCTCGCCATGTGATCCCTCATTTTGTCCAAGACCCAGCACCGGAGCGCCGTTGTGTGAGGCAATGGAGTAGTAGCCCATCTCGGGCCCGCCCACATCCCACGTCCAATCGAACAGCGTGGTGAAAAAAGCGCGGAGGTCATGATGCTGCTCTGCGGTTTCGACCATGACGTCGATCCAGATGGGCATTCCGTTGTCGTGGCTTGAAATGGTCGTCATGCTTTTAGCATGACAGAGAGAAAGGGATCTCGCCAGCGGTGAATATTTGTCCTGTTGAACGTAGTTTTTCGAGGTGAACTGCGGGCCGTGAGGGAAAGTCGTGCACTCGGCGCGGACACTGTGTAAATTTCTGTCCATAGGTTACCGGGGGGACACGACGTGAGCGAAGCAACAATCGTTGGTAGATCTGAATCGTCGCACGCGCCACCGATTGATCGCCCCAAGATTCAGGTCGTACCTCTTTGGGGACTGCCCGTCGTTGGGCTCGCGGTCCTCTTCGTTGCCCTGTCGATTGGCTTTAACTGGCGATGGGGACTCATGTTCAACCACGTGGTCGGAGGTGGACTTTGGACGGGGATCGACCTCTTTGTCGGCCTGGTGATTGGACCAATATTGGGGCGACTCTCAATACCGGCTCGTGCTGAGTTCTCCGCCCGCTTTATGCCCAAAATGGTCATCATCATGCCCACGGTCGTGATGATGACGCTCGCCACGGGTTTTCAGGTCGCGCGCTCGCAGGGCAACCTGCTCGCTTCGAGCCCCAATCACGCCTGGTTGATCGTTTCGTTCTGCGTCGTGGGCATCATGGCGACCGTGGCGCTGGGAATATTAGAGCCGGCCAATATCGCGGTGTTGTACGAGATGAATAAACCCATTCCGAACGGTCAACTAATCCATCGGTTGATGCAACGATTCGTCTACACCTCCGGGATTCTCGGGATTATGCAAGTTGCCACGCTCATTATCATGACGAGACTGGGGTCGCGATGAGCGCGCACGACGCTACGGCGCCCGCGCACGAAGTTGATCGACCCCTTCCGCCGATTGGTTACCTCGCCACCGCCTCCCTGGGTCTCGTCGTCGTTGGTGGCATACTCCTCGCCTCCTACGCGCCGCGCGTCGCGCCACTGGGCTTCGCCACGGGTCTCTTGATCGCGGCGGCGATATTGCTCTTGACGGCGGGGGCCCTCTTGGGCCGCCTGAAGGAGTTCGCGTGGGGCGCCTTCGCGACTGTTTTTAAGTGGGCGCTCCTGGCTTATGTCATCACCGCGGGCATGATTGAGTTCGCTTTCGTGCACGACCACACCCGAGGATCGTCGCTCGTGATCGTGACTTTCATGCTGGTGATCTTCGCCTTGAGTGTTCCAACGATCATCGCGTTCACCACCGCTCGTTACGCTGATCCACGGTAGGGCGCGGACCACAGACTCGAGCATTAAGAACGCCCGTTGGCTTCCTTGTGGTAGCGACCGTAGGATGCCTAGAGAATCTTCTAGAAGGAGTCAACGATGCCAACGCGCAAAGCCCGCACTACGTGGACGGGCGGTCTCCAAGACGGAGCCGGCAAGGTCGAACTATTGAGCAGTGGACTCGCCACCTTCGACGTCTCATTTCCCAAGCGAACCGCTGAAGAAGCTGACGGCACGACCAGTCCCGAGGAGTTGATCGCCGCGGCGCACGCCGCTTGCTACTCCATGGCCCTGAGCGCGGGTATCGCCGCGGCCGGTGGGACGCCCGAGTCGCTCGTCGTCGACGTCGAGGTCCGCCTCGGACCAGACCCCGCGGGCGGTTTTCGCATCCCCGAGATCGCCATTACCGTGCGCGGCAAAGTCAGTGGTCTTGACGAGGAGGGTTTCGTTGCGGCGGCGACCGCCGCGAAGTTGGGTTGCCCCGTGAGCAAGGCCCTTACCGGAACGACGATCACCTTGGACGCCGCGCTCGCGTAGGAAGAGGTGCTTGGACGTCGCTAGTTGTCGCGGGCCATTTTCTCTAATACCGGAAGCGCCAATTCCATCACGAGGCGCTCTTTGGGAGTGAGTCGCTCGAGTCGTGAACTGAGCCCCATGGTTCGGTCACTCCAGAGTTCGTCCAGCGCCCTGCGCCCAACGTCGCTGAGATCAATGAGACTGGCTCGCTTGTCCTCGGGATCGTCGCGGCGCTCGGTGAGTGCTTGACTTTCCAGACTCGCCACGACGCGCGTCGCCACCGAAGGGTCGATGGATTCGTGCGTGGCGAGGGCGCTGATGCGCACGGGACCGAACTCCTCCAGTGTCGCCAGGGCGGAGATCTGTGAAGGCGAAAGGTTGGAGTTGCCTTCGCGGCGCAGCGTTCGCGTCATGCGTACGAGTACGTAGCGCAACCGTGCCGCGATCTGGCCGTTGGTCGTTGATGCGTCGGGTGCCGTCATCGAACGACCTCTGCTTCAATGGCGATCTCGCCGGGGACCGTGCCCGAACTCTCGGCCAGTTCGCCGGCGTGGTGCGCGAGCGACCCTTGTCCGTGGACAAATTTGTCACCGCGCAGGGCCGAGAAGAGCGCGCCCACAACCGACATCGCGATCGCGGTGGAAAAGACGATGATCAATCCGTGGTGAAAGGGACTTTCAATGAGACTCGGGAAGAAGTGCTTGCCGGTGAGCGTGATCCACTGAATGTGCGAGACGTGAGCGAGCGTTTGGCTCTTGAGCAGGCTCTTTAGAGGATTGAAACCAAGAAACGACGAGAAGAGGCTGCCAACCGCGGGCACACTCGCCACGGCGTGCGCCTGGGCCGCGACCACGCCGTGGGCGCTCAGACCTTTGAACATGGCCTTGGGTAACGTTTTGGTCAGGCCAATAATCATGAGCGAGAAGAAAATGCCAATGGAGAGCACCATGCCAGTGTTCATGAAGGCCGCTTGAATACCGGCAGCGCCACCGCGTTGATCGGCGGGTACCGAGTTCATGACCGCCGCCGCGTTAGGCGCGGAGAACATTCCACCACCGACGCCATTTAAGAACACCAGGATCGCAAAGATCCAGTACGCGAAGTTCGTGGGGATGAAGAGGAGGCCCACGAAGCTGAGCGCGAAGACGCCGAGTCCGCCCGTGGAAAGTATGCGCGCGCCGTGTCGGTCCGAGAGGTAGCCCGAGATCGGGCCGGCGAGCAAGAAGCCCACGGTGAGCGGCAGCAAAAAGACGCCGGCCCACAGTGGAGTGTCGGTGTAGTTGTAGCCGTGCAAGGGCAACCAAATGCCTTGGAGCCAGATAATGAGCATGAACTGCAGTCCGCCTCGAGCAATTGCCGCGAGTAGACCAGCGACGCTACCCATGAAGAACGCGCGAATCTTAAAGAGTCGAAGATTGAACATTGGCGCCTCGGCCTTGGTCTCAAGAATGAAGAAGGCGAAGAGAAAGACGACCGCTACTACGAATGAACACAACACCAGCGGAGAAGTCCACCCCATAGAACTACCTCCGTAGGGTTCGATGCCGTAGACGATGCCCACCAACAAGGCGGTGAGCCCTACGGCGAAGGTGAAGTTTCCCGACCAGTCGATCTTCGCTTTGGTGCGAATACCGTTGTCGCGAAGACTTAGGTAGCTCCAGACGGTACCAATGACGCCAAAGGGGACCGAGACCCAAAAGACGAGGCGCCAGTCGATGATGGAGAGAAGGCCGCCCGCGATGAGGCCGATGAAGGAGCCACCAATCGCCGCGACTTGATTGACACCCATGGCGAGGCCGCGCTGGTCAGAGGGAAAGGCGTCGACGAGAATTGCGCTCGAGTTCGCGAAGAGCATCGCACCGCCGACGCCCTGGATGAGGCGCCAGAGCACCAGCCACAGTGCCCCCGAGGAGCCGCGGTAGGGATCGAGCGCGAGCAGTACCGACGCAGCAGTGAAGACGGCGAAGCCGAGGTTGAAGATTCGTACGCGCCCCACGATGTCACCGAGACGCCCGAGACTAACGACCAGTACGGCGGTGACGAGGAGGTAGCCCATGAGGAGCCACAAAAGGTAGCCAACGTTGCCCGGTGACAGCGGATTGATGCCGATGCCTCGGAAGATGGCCGGCAGCGAGATCAAGATGATGGACGAGTTGATCACCGAGAGAAAGACGCCCAAGGTCGTGTTCGTGAGGGCGATCCATTTGTAGCGATCGGGGTGCGCCTCTTTCAACATCGACATCGGCGACGCTCACTTTCTATGAGTTTTAATTGCTTGATAACATGCAAGTATATGCTCAAGACCTGACCGACTAAGCAGTCTTTCTGCGCCAATCGCTGTGGCGTCGCCGGGGGTTGCTGGCTTTGACGAGTGCATTTTCGACGGTTAGCCTGACCTAAGTGGAAGTCCGGAGCAGTGATTCGTCGACGGCAGATTTGGTCGTGCTCTAAATGTCCACTACCCACACCGCCACCGTTGATAAGTATCTCGAGGCGATCTACTGCATTGGGGCCGAAGGCGAAGTAGTGCGTCCCAGTCGCTTGGCCTACTGGCTCGCGGTCAGTGCGCCCACCGTCTCTGACGCCCTGCAGCGTCTAAAGCGTGATGGCTGGGTCGAACTCGGTAAAGATCGAAGCGTCACGCTCACCGACAATGGAGAACGCACCGCGACGGCGCTCGTGCGGCGTCACCGCATATTGGAGCGTTGGCTCACCGACGTCCTGGGTTTCGACTGGGCCGCGGCCGACATCGAGGCCGACCGGATCTCGTCGGCGATGTCCGACGCCGTTGTCGACCAACTCGACGCATCCATGGGTTCACCCTCGACCTGTCCTCACGGCAACGTCGTGCCCGGTCGCGTTGCCCCTTATGGCGTACTCGTCGCTCTGGCCGACCTCGAACCTGGTACACCCGCGACAGTGCGGCGAATCTCCGAAGTCGCCGAACACGAAGCACCCGCGCTGTTGTCGATGCTCACCGAACACTCCATTAAAGAGGGCAGTGAAGTGAAGATGACCGACGAGTCGCTCACGCGCAACGAGATCGCCATCACGGTGGCGGGTGTGCCACTCATCCTTTCGATTGAAGCGGCGCAGCTCATTTGGGTCGAGGCGCTCTAGGGCTCAGTATGACGTTTCTCCTTCGCCCCAGTGTTCGAAGATCACAACGCAGCGTGTTGTGGTGAACAGTTTGTGCTGAGATTGTCGGATTTGCAGTCGGCGCAGAGAAGTATGAGTTTGCGACAGACCAGATTGGCGCAGTTATAAAACTTGCTCGTGGGTCCGTCGCAGCGCTCGCAGTGACCCAACGTCACTGTTTCGTTGCTGAACTCTCGATTCATGCGGTTGTCAAATATGTAGAGTGAACCTTCCCAGAGTCCTCGGTCACCGAACTCTTCGCCGTAACGAACAATCCCGCCGTCGATCTGGTAGACCTCGCTGAAACCGCGATTCTTCATCACCGAGGAGAGAACTTCGCAGCGTACGCCGCCGGTGCAGTACGTGACGATGGGTCGGTCCTTTAGATGGTCGTACTTGCCACTGTCGAACTCGTGAACAAAGTCGCGCGTCGCCTTTACGTCGGGAACGATGGCGTTCTTGAATTTGCCAATCTTGGCTTCAAAGGCGTTGCGAGCGTCGAAGAAGATCACCTCGTCGCCGCGCTCGGCGACGAGGTGGTTCACCGCGGCGGGCTTAAGACGTTGTCCACCGCCAATGACGCCGCGCGCGTCGACCTTGAGCTCTCCTGGAGCACCGAACGTCACGATCTCGTCGCGCACGCGAATGCGCAGACGAGGAAAGTCTTCGCCCGTTCCCTCTGACCACTTGAAGTCAATCCCTTTGAAACCCGGGTACTCCCTGGTCTGATTGACGTACTTCTTAATCTGCGACATCGCACCGCCGAGAGTGCCGTTGATGCCGTGAGGAGAGAGGAGAATGCGGCCCTTCAGATCAAGGCCCTCGCACAGCGTGCGTTGCCAGAGACGAACCGCCTCGGTGTCGTCGAGCGGTGTAAAGCGGTAAAAGAGAATGACCTTTTCGGGTTCCACGGGCCAATTTTAATCGCCGCCGCGCGGAGGCTTTCGAGTCAGTTGAACGCTTTTAATGCTGGAAGGGACCACGGGTCGTAGGTGAACATTTCGGGCCCCCAACGGGTATTCATTGGTACGGCTCTACTTTGGGCTGCCGTCGTAGAAGACTCGAGGAGAGACCCGATGCTTACCGTCAAAGCACGGGTCTTTCATCGAAGAGGGCCGAACGCTGATCCAAGCCCGCACCCTCCACGACAACGACCGCCCGGGGTGGACTTGCGCACTAACCACGGCTACGAGATACGGACGTACGGTGGTGACTGATGAGGTCACGCGGACTGTTCGCTCTTCGACGCGCAGTGTCGCGACGTCCATGAAGCCAACGAACACGGAGAGACCCGTGAAGGAGACTCTGGAGGAACGAAGGAGTTCCGAGGCCGCCGACGAAACAGGATTGCGTGAGGCGTTTCTGTCCTACGGCGGTGAGCTCTTTGGTTTTGCGCGCCGGTCACTCAACTCAACTGAACGAGCGGAAGACGCGGTTCAAGAGACGTTTGCTCGGGCGTGGCGCTCACGGGCGCGCTTCGCCGCTTCTCTGGGGTCGCTTCGAACGTGGTTGTTCGCCATTGAACGTCGTGTCATTCTCGACCTCAATTCTCAGCAGATTAGACATCAGACACTCCCCCTTGAGGCGGGGAACGAGCCAGTCTCGGACGACCACGTCGAGAAGGCGATGTTGGGATGGCAGATGGAATCCGCGCTCTCTCGTCTCGCTCCTGAACATCGACTCGTGGTGCTCGAGATGTACTACAACGGCCGCAGCGGTCGTGAAGTCGCAGAGCTCTACGCGATACCTGAGGGCACCGTGCGCAGTCGGGCCTTCTACGCTCTTCGCATGCTCCGACTCCTTTTAGAAGAGGGGGGTTGGGACCAGTGAGTGAACGTGGATGCGAACAGTGGAACGAAGCGATCGCTATGTACGTCTTTGGTGACCTCCCCGTTAATGAGAAGGTCGCGCTACTCGCGCACCTCGAGGGCTGTGACAACTGTCGAGCGCTCGCGACTGAAATGACCGAGACCTTCTCACTGCTGGGGAACGTAGACGCAGGAGCGATCGCGGCATCAGCGTCAGTCTCTCCAGGACTTTCGGTGCGAGTGTTGCGAGATCTGCACCGCGCGGGCGTTCACCAGCGCCGAACTCGAATCGTCGCCGTTGCCGGCGCAGGAGCGATCGCGGCGTCGCTTATTCTTGTCGGTCTCTTCACCGGTACGTCGACGCCGGCGCCCCTTCAGCGTACGGTCGCACTTAGAGGGGCCCCGTCGGTGAGGGCCAGTGTCGTGCTCATTGCCCAACCTTGGGGAACGACGGTGAAACTGCGAGAGCGGGGACTTCCGAGTGGGACGCTCTACACCGTGTCGATGGAGTCCGGTAATGGCACGTGGTGGACGGCGGGAACTTACCGGTCGGTCTCGGGCAAGACCGTCAACGCCACGATGGCTTGTGCGGTGGCTCTACAAAGGATTACCAATGTCGAGGTCGTTAACGGCGCCGGCGTGACGGTGTTGAGTAACTACGAATAGGGGCGCTCCTTCGCCAGTTGGTAACCGTCAATGCTCGCGACGCCAATCGACGCGCGTGTAGGTGGCAAAGAATGTCACCGCGTCGCCCTGGGCGAATCGAGTGAAGAGATGCTATGAAACGTGTATGAGCACTTCACTACATGGTCTTAGAACCGTTATCTACCCGGCGCCAGATCTTGACGCCGCGAAACGGTGGTGGTCGTCGTTTCTCGGCATGGATCCCTACTTCGACGAGCCCTTCTACGTTGGCTTTAGTCCTGGTGGCTACGAACTTGGGTTGTTGCCCGACGGCGATCCGGTCGATGGGGCTCTGGCCTACTGGGGCGTTGATGACGTGGCGGCGGCCGTCCAATCCGCTCGCAGTGCGGGGGCGAGCGAACACAGTCCGATAAGTGACGTGGGCGAGGGCATCATCACGGCGTGCGTGAAAACGCCCAGTGGATCAATCGTCGGCTTCATCTATAACCCTCATTTCGCGTTGAGCTAACGCAACGGAGGAATTTGTTCCTCCGTTAAGTTGGATGTGGTGAAGCGCATCGGACTGATCGGCGGGTTGTCCTGGGAGTCAACCGCGCTGTACTACGCGATGCTCAATCGGCTCAGCGCCGAGGAGCACGGTTCGTGGCAACAGCCGCTCATCTTGGTCGACTCGGTGGACTTCGCGGAGATCGTCGCGTTCCAGAGAGCGGACGACTGGGCTGGGGCGACGGACGTGCTGGTCGACTCGGCGAAGCGACTGGAAGCAGGGGGCGCCACGGTACTCGCCATCTGTGCGAACACTATGCACATCAGTTACGACGAGGTTGCGAGCGCGGTCTCGATACCCGTTGTTGATGTCCGCGATGCTTTGGTCGCGTCAATCAAGGAACGCGGGGCGTCGACCGTGGCGCTGCTTGGAACTAAGTACGTCATGGAGGGTACGTTCTACTCCTCGCACGTAGAACGATTGGGCGTGAAGGTTGTGGTACCCCGCGCCGACGAGATGGATGAACTGCAGTCAATGATCTACGACGAGCTCACTCAAGGTGTTGTGCGTGAAGCATCGCGATCGAGATTCCTGGAGATTACGCAAAACTGTCGGGCACGCGGTGGGGAGGTCGTCGGACTATGTTGCACGGAGTTTGGACTCTACGTGAACCACGACAACGCCCCGTGGCTCTTCGTTGATTCGATCGAGGCCCACGTTGAGGCCTTGTTACGTTTTTAAGACAGCGGCGGCGTCACCACTCCTTTGCCTCAATAGTTAGGAGACAGGAATTGATTTCCGCCACTCTGGATTTTCCGTGGCCCTCAGAGAGGTTCACGATTTCAAGAAAGTTCACCTCCTTTCTCGCGGCGGTCGCGTTGATGGCTACCCTGGCGGGATCCTTCCCTGCGCCAGTAATGGCCAGTCAACTGCCGGGCCAAGTCATTACGGTCCAGGCGGTCGCACCACGATCGGTGGAGGCGGTGGTTCGGGCGTGGAAACTAGAGAGCGATGGGAAGTATGGCGAAGTCTTTGGCCCCGTCCTCGCCTACGTCGGCGCCCAGGGCGTAGGGCCAACGAGAGAAGGACTCGGTCGCACGCCCGCGGGCGTCTTCACTCTGACCCAAGCCTTTGGCAACGAAGCCAACAACGGTATGAAGTTGGCGTACTTTCGAGCGGGGCCCGACGACTGGTGGAATGAGAATCCCGCATCGAGGTTGTACAACCATCACGTACACAGCCTCGTTTCGCCCGGCGGCGCGTCAGAAAATCTGTACTACGCGGGTGACGCGTACGCGCACGCCGTGGTCATCAACTACAACACCACTCCCGTCATTAAGGGCGCGGGCTCGGGTTTCTTCCTTCACGTCAGCATTCATCAACCCACTGAGGGGTGCGTCGCAGTACCGGCGGCGGATCTCAATTGGCTCATGCGATGGCTGACACCGTCCCTACAGCCCGTCATCAGCATTGGTGTTGGTGCGAACGCGAGCGCCATCCTCGACGCGTCGAGTTAGTGTCGCCAGTCTCAAAACGTCGGCCTCCGCCCGCCCATTCAGCAGGAACGACGCGCGATCACTGACCAAAGTGCTCAACCCGCGTCTGCCCTGAGTGTGCTGAGTGGCCACGGCGTTGGTGTGAAATGATGCAGGTAATCGAGTGAAGGGATCAGCGTGCATCTGGAAGCCTTTCAATCGGCGCTTCTTCGCCGGCAGGTGAACGCGCCGACCCACGATGATGCGTTAGAGGAATCCAGTCCCGCGGTCGCGCCTGGTCTCTCGGCTGTCCAAGTTATGACGTGCTACGTCGGCTCAACACCATGATCCAAACTGGCTCGCTCGCAACGATGGAGGACTCGTGACCCAGGGCGAGGAGAACAACGTCATGGGTGAACGTCCAACGATCTATGAGTTTGCCGGAGGCCATGAAGCCTTCGGGGCCCTCGCCGCCGCTCTGCACGAACGTTGCGTCGATGATCCGGTCTTGAGTCATCCGTTTTCTCACGCGCAAGATCCCCATCACCTCGAACACCTCGCGAGCTATTTGGCTGAAGTTTTCGGTGGCCCTCCTTCCTACTCTGATGCGGTGGGTGACCACTCCTCGATGTTGGCCATTCACGCGGGGACGGGAGCTGACGAGGAGTACTCCTCGAGGTTCCTTACCTGTTTCGACCTTGCCGTGAGCGACGCCGCGCTGCCCGATGACGAAGAGTTCCGTCGCGTGTTGCACGACTACATGACCTGGGCGACCAGAGAAGTCGCGTCGATATCGCCACTGGGATCGACGGTTGCTGAGAGCTTGATATTCCCTCAATGGTCGTGGGACGGCGCGCAAACCTAGGTGGGCTTCGATGACGTCGTCGCTTTGGTAGTGGGTCGTGGCTAAACGTCCGACGCTCGAGTTCAGCGCCGCGATAGAGATCGTCGGCGTTAACCCCTACGTGTTGGTCGACGACGAACGAGCGACGAGATTACGACCTGGCTGGCGTCGACCAATGCCGGTGCTCGTGAGGATAAACGGACGACCGGACAGCCCGTGGCGCACCAACATGATGCCCGTGGGAAACGGTGAGTTCTATTTGTATCTCCACGGCGGAATGCGCAAATCCGCGAACGCGAAGGTCAACGACGTCGTGGCCATCACCCTGAGTTTTGACGACTCGTATCGCAACGGCCCCTTGCACGAGACGCCCGACTGGTTCGGAGCGGCGTTGGCGAGTGACGTCAATGTTCTGGCTCACTGGCAGTGCCTCGCGCCGAGCAGACAGAAAGAGGTCTTGCGCTACTTCGCGGGGCTGAAAACGGACGACGCGAAGAAGCGAAATCTTGTGCAGGTTCTTCGCGTACTCGGCGGCGCTCGAGAACGTTTTATGGGCCGCGATTGGACTAACGGTAGTTGAGATCGCTCGATTGGGGTTCAGCTGGGACATTGGTACCGTGTGAGTGGGTTCATCCACTCTCCTAGTCGATGGAGATCGTCGTGACGAGTTCGCCTCATCGCTCCGCCGTTTTTTCTCTTGCAGACGACATCGTCGAACGCGACGCGAGGTCAGACCCCCTCTTCGCCACCGAGTCCGGCATTACTCAGTAGGACCACCTTCTTCCGGACTTTTCTCCCCAGAGAACGTTGGATAATATTGCCAGCACTCAGGAGTACCTCGTGGCATTGAGTGGCCTTTCGCCCCTCGACGACATTGATCGCATTGCCGTCTCCGTCATGGAAGAGCGATTAAGGGCCCGACTAACGCTGCTGGAGTCGGGGGAGTTGTCGCGCGTTTTTTCGGTACTCTCCTCGCCCGTCTTCTCAATTCGCGAAGTCTTCGAACTTATGGGGTCAGAAAGTGATGACCAACTCGTAACTATTGTCCAGCGACTTCGCCAGATTCGTCCCTCGCTCGAAAGTTGGCGCGTGACGCTCGAAGAGTTGGCCGGTAACAATGAACTGCCGCCGCGTCGTCAGGTGATGGGTGTTGCCGAGCAAGCAGCGACGTACGCATCGGGCAGTTACGTGGCCTTCGCGCAACGAGTCGCGCCAAAAGCCGGGGCCGAGAGTGAGCTCGTCGCGGCCGCCCGTGACGCGGACGCCGCGTGCGGCGAACTCTCCGCGTGGATGATCAAAGTGATCGCGCCGCAATCGATCGAGAAAGACGCCACCGGCATCGATCGATACCGTGCCTGGTCGCAGTATTGGAACGGCGCGACGCTCGACCTCGATGAACTTTACGCCTGGGGTTACGCCGATCTGCGTCGTATCAACGCGCGAATGTGGAAGATTGCGCGCGAACTTGCTCCTGAAGCGACGACACTCATCGAGGTCGCTCAGCACCTTGACGCTGATCCCGCTCGCGCCATTATCGGCACCGATGAGCTACTCAAACGACTGATCTCGTTCACCGGTGAAGCGGTGGCGAGACTAAACGGCGTGCACTTTGACATCGATGAGCGAATTCGACTCTGCGACGCGCGCTTGGCGCCTGAAGGATCGGCCGCCGCGCCCTACTACATCCCACCGAGCGAGGATCTCACTCGACCGGGTACGACGTGGTTTCCCACGCTGGGAGCGACGACGTTTTCGTGGTGGAGCCACGCGTCGACGTGGTACCACGAAGGCGTGCCGGGTCATCATCTTCAATGCGCGACGTCAATCATCGAAGCCGGTCGCCAGAGTCGCTTTCATCGCCTCGAGGCCTGGACGAGTGGTCATGGTGAAGGGTGGGCGCTCTACGCCGAACGGCTGATGGACGAACTCGGATTCTTTAGCGACCTTGGCGACGAGTTGGGTTTTCTTGCTTGCCAGGCGCTACGCGCAGCGCGCGTGATGGTTGACATTGGCTTGCACCTCGAACTGAAAGCCCCCGAAGACCTTGGCGAACTCGCCGATCTGGGCGACTGTTCAGGCAGGGTATGGAACGCGGCGATGGCGGTAGCGGTACTCGAGGAGTTTGCGATCCAAGAGCACGAAATGTCGGTCTCTGAGGTGGATCGATACCTTGGACTGCCCGGACAGGCCATCTCGTACAAAGTGGGCGAGCGCGTGTGGATGAGGTCGAGAGAAGACGCGAAGTCCCGACTCGGTATTGACTTTTCGCTGAAGAAGTTTCACGCTTTCGCGTTGGCGCTAGGGCCGATGGACCTGGACCTCTTCGAAAAAGAACTTAGTGCGTGGACGGGCGAGTAGTCCTAGGACGCTCGCGCGAACCACGGCACGACGGGTGACGTTCGTCGTTGGTAGGTCACGTAGTTCGGGTACTTCTCGAGGGTGATGCTCTCGGTGAAGCGAGTCGAGCCAACGAAGAGCAGCGTCAAGAGGACGACGCCCACGACCGTCCACTGCCAAAGAGAGCCCGCCGCGACAACGCCCAGGAAGAATAAAATCCACCACTGGGCGAGCTCGAAGAAGTAGTTGGGATGACGCGAGTAGCGAAAGAGTCCGGACTGGAGGAACTGGCCCTCGGGGGATTGACCTCGAGCGATGGCCTCGTACTTTTTTGACTGAAACGCCCACTGTTGCTCGTCGGCGATGGCCTCGCCGATCGTGCAGACGAGGAACGCGACGACGAGGAGAACGTCGAGCACCCCAAAGGACGTTCTCGCGCGGTCCTCGTAGGCGGTGTAGGCGGGCAGGGTCATGAGCACGAGGATGACGTTCTGGTACAGCACGATGAAAAAGACGTTGAAGAGTTGAAACCGCCAGGGACTCATGCGAGCGCGCAACACGGGCCACCGGTAGTCCTCGACACCGCTGTAGCCACCCTTGCGAGCGAAATTAAAGGTGAGGCGCGCCCCCCAGATGGTCACCACAACGGCCATGAGGTCGAGACGCGCGTTCGTCAGGTGCGCGGACGCGGCGAAGACCCACAGATAGACCACGGGCACGATTGACCAACCGCGGTCCACCCACGACGTGTCACCCGAGACGAGCGAGGCGATCCACGCAAAGAGACAGAACACACTGGCGATGAAGATAACAATGAGCAGCGGTCTCATACGAGAATCAGGACTGCTCCTCGTCTTGTTCTAGCTCAGGATGCTTCGATCGTCGGCCGAGTAGCCAAAGAAACATTCGACCAAACTTGCCGATGTCTTCGCTACGACCGTGCGCTTTGTCGTGGTCGACCCGGTGGCCCGGTTCGGCGCCGCTGTCGTTGGAAAGTCCCGCCAAATGAATATTGTTCGCTTCGGCGCCTCGAGGCACCTTTGGCAGATGGCGCCGCGGTTTTCTTGGCTTGTCCGAAGAAGATCCCATGGAACCATCCTCGCACACGGCGTACGAATCGAGTGAGTCGCGCAGTTCGAACGCGACAGCGTCAATTGACAGCGCGCTTCAGTGCTCCCACGGCGCGCGATTGATCCTTCCTTCAACCGTGAGGGCCCGTCGGGGAGGAGTAGCCGTCGGGTCGTTCGTCGCCGGTGTTGACGAGAGTGCCCATCGACTCGAAACGGCACTGGTGATGTCCTCGACGACACTCGCCAGGTCCATGATCCCCGAGTCGACTTCGACGTCGTAGTGCACGCCCTCGTGGGCCGAATCGGCTTCGTTCGCGGCGATACCGAGAGGTCGATCGCCCCGTTCGGCTTCGCGCGCGGCGGCGATCGTTGGTGAGCAGTGAATGCCAACCCAGAGAGTCTCGACCTCACCAAGGGCGTTCTGCCATCGCTGTTGATCGAGCGCGCCGTCGAGGAACACGTCCTCGACGATGACGTTGACGCCGCTTTTTGCCTGGGCGACGACACTCGCCTGAAAGGCACTAAAGAGTCGCATGAACTCGGGACCGCGACGGAAGAAGCCGTTGTCAATCATGAAGCCTTCGGGGTTGAATTCCAACTCCCTTGGCATGGTCCAGATCACGACGTCGACGCCCGTGAGCAGCCACGTGTCGCTCAGCGACGACTGAAGCTTGCGCCCGATGGTGGATTTTCCAGCGCTCGAACCACCGTTGAGGACAATGACGTGAGCATTCGGGCGCTCACTCAAGAAGACGAAACGTCCCAAAGGTGATGAATAGGGTCGTGGAGCCCGTAGGAGCCCAGCGACGCCACGCTGAAGAGGCTGCCGTTTGATCGAGTCCCCGCCCGCGACCACTGGGAGTCACCTACGTTCTCGAAACTCTCAGCCAAGGCGTTCGCCGCGCTGAGCAGTTCGTCGCGAACAACAGCGGGGTCCTGGAGGTCGTAGCGATCGTGGAGCGCCGTTTCGTCTTGGTCCCAGTTTAAGAAAGTTGGATTTTCGTCGCTCAACATTAAGTTGAGTCGTTCGTTGAAGATTCGATACACGTCGCGCACGTGACAGGCGTACTCGAGGTCCGACCACTTGTCGGCGTCGCGTCGCGTGCGCACGTCTTTTCGAATCAAGAAGGGAACCCACGCAGCCGCGTTCTCTCGAATGGTCGAGGCGAACACCGAGGTGGGGTAGTCCTCGGCGTTGAATCCACACTCGTCGCAGCGTCGCTCAAGAACCCAAGTCCAATCTTTGGTGTCCGGCATGATGGGCATGGGCTGAATCTACCGTGCCCAGTCCCTACAGCGAAACTAAACGGGTACCTGCCAGAGCACTCGCGTGCCGCCGCCAACCGGTTCTATGGCGAAGACCCCGCCTAATTTCTCGGCTCGGTGGCGCAGATTGGCGAGTCCCATGCCCTCAGTGGCCACGAATGAGGCGTCAATGCCGACACCGTTATCGAAAACGTCGAGGATCACGACGTCGCTCACGCTGAGCGTCACGCGGTAGAGCGTGGCCTGGGCGTGTTTGCCAGCGTTGGTGAGCGCTTCGCGCAGCACAGCCAAAAGATTGTCCGCGATTAACTGACTCACGGCGTTGTCGAGCGGGCCGACGAAGTTGACCTCGGGGCGAGCGCCGAGCATGGGGGAGAGTTCGCCAACGAGGTCGAGCACACCTTTTCGAAGACCACCGGGAATCGCGCCGCTGCCGAGTTCGAAGATGGCCGTTCGAATTTCGGTGATGGTCGCGTCGAGGTAGTCCACCGCCTCGTTCACCGTCGCAACCATTTCACCCATGTCGCTCAGACGAGTCGCTCGATGGAGCGATAGTCCCACGGCGAAGACGCGCTGGATTACCCGGTCGTGAAGGTCATTGGCAATCCGCTCGCGGTCGTCCGAGACGCTCAGGAGTCGAACCTTGTTGTGGAGTCGCGTGTTTTCAATGGCGATGCCCGCCGCGAGTGCCAGGGCTTCGGCGAGGGATTCGTCGTCGTCACTAAAGGACGCCGCTCCAATTTTGTCCGTGAGGTACAAGTTGCCATAGACCGCGCCGGGAGCCCGCACCGGCACGCCGAGGAAAGATTTCATCGGTGGATGATGGGGTGGAAAGCCGTAACTTTCGCTATGGGTGCTCAGGTCATCAAGTCGAAGGGGCGAGGGTTCAGTAATCAAGAGCCCGAGCACGCCTCGTCCGGTGGGACGTGCTCCGATCCGCCTCTCTTCTTCTTCGCTGAGACCAAACGTTACGAACTGCTCGAGGCCGGTACGCGACTCATTGAGCACACCCAGTGCGCCGTAACGCGCGCCGACTAAGCCACACGCCTCTTTAACGAAGTGGTGAAGTAAGACCGCTAAGTCTACGTCGGCTTCAATCATGAGAACGGCGTCGAGGAGTCGGCGTAGTTTCATTGAGTCGTCAATCTTCTGATAAGGCATTGTTCCGATGGTACTCATCACCTAATGCCAGGCCCCGAGCGCTTTTGGACCCCTGGTTATGGCGAGAGAGGAAGACTGCCACAATGGGAGTCATGACCATTCGCGTGTTCCTTCTCGATGACCACGAGATGGTGCGCGAGGGAATTCGAAGTCTTCTCGAAAGTGACGACGATATTGAGGTCGTTGGTCAAGCGGCGACCGTGGCCGAGGCGCTCTCGCGCATTCCCCAAGACCAGCCCGACGTAGCGATACTGGACGTGCGACTCGAAGATGGCAGTGGCATCGAAGTCTGTCGCGAGGTGCGCTCGGCTAACCCCAACATCATCTGTCTGATGTTGACGAGCTTCGCGGACGACGAAGCGCTCTACGCCAGTGTGATGGCCGGGGCCGCTGGTTACGTGCTCAAACAGATTCGAGCCCGCGACCTCATCGAGGACGTCAAGAAAGTAGCGGGCGGCGGAACACTCATGAATCCACGAGACGTTGCTCGCGTGATTGAGCGAATTACGCGCCCTCCAGAATCGTCGTCCGCGCTCAGTACACTGTCACCCCAAGAGCACCGGCTCTTAGAACTCATCGCCGAGGGAATGACCAACCGTCAGATTGCGGAAGCGATGTTTCTCGCCGAAAAGACAATCAAGAACTACGTGACGGGACTGTTGAGCAAACTCAACGTGTCGAACCGCACCGAGGCGGCCATCTTTGCGACCAAACTCAACACTGGCGCTAACGAAGCCGAGAAAATCTAGAGTTGCTGCACTCTGGCGAGGGCGCCTAAATCGACGCCGTTCGTGGCGAGCGCTCTCTCAACACGGAGCCGCTCTTGGTTCGGGAACGCGAAGTTCACGACATCGCACTCAATGTTGAAGGCCTCACAGAGTTTGATCAACGCGCGGTCGTACGCGACCTCAGCGCCGAGTAGACGATAGATGGTGTCGCCACGACCCGAGAACGTTTCAAGCATCTCGTCGTGACACGTGAGAGCGTGTTCAATGAGCGCCTCTTTGGTCAGTTCGTCGGTCCAGTGCTCTAGAGAGTCCGATAAAAGTCTGATGTACATCAACTTACTTCCCCCTCCCCCTTTGTTGGTCGGCCGTCGTTCAGGTCACTTGGTGAGAATCACCTTTAGCGCACCGGTGTCGGCGGCGCGTGAGAACACGTCGTAGGCGGTGACGATGTCGTCGAGGGCGAAGTGGTGCGTGGCAAAAGCGGCCGCGTCAATCTGACGTGAGGCGACGAGCTTCAACAACGTTGGCGTCGAATAGGTGTCGACCAATCCGGTCGTGATCGTCACGTCACGCGTCCACAGAGACTCGAGGTGCAACGTGGCGGGCTTACCGTGCACGCCAATGTTGGCTACTCGTCCACCGGGGCGGACGAGTTCGGTGCACAGCTCGAAGGTCGCTGGTACGCCCACCGCTTCGATAGCGACGTCGACCCCGAGACCGTTGGTGATGCTTTGCACGTACGCAACCGCGTCCGCGGAGGTGTTGTTGAACGTCAAGTCGGCACCAAATCGCTTGGCCGCTTCGAGACGGATGTCCGCGAGGTCAATGGCGATGATGTGGCTCGGCGAGAACAACTTCGCTCCGGTTATGGCTGAAAGGCCAATCGGGCCAGCGCCCACCACGGCGACGGTGTCGCCGGGCTGCACGTTACCGTTCAACACGCCGACTTCGTAGGCCGTGGGCAGGATGTCGGCCAGCATGAGGATCTCTTCGTCGCTGACACCCTTCGGCACGAGGTAGGTCGAGGTGTCGGCGAAGGGCACGCGCACGAGCTCGGCCTGAGTTCCGTCGATGTTGTGGCCGAGGATCCAGCCGCCGCCGCCCACGCATTGGCCGTAACGGCCTTCGCGACAGTAGCGACACGTCCCACAAGACGAGATGCACGACACCAACACGCGGTCGCCCACGGAGAGGTTCTTTACCCCGGTGCCTACTTGTTCTACGGTGCCGACGGCCTCGTGACCGAGGATGCGTCCCGCCGTTACTTCTGGCGTGTCGCCCTTCAAAATATGCAAGTCGGTGCCACAGATGGTGGTGACCGTTACGCGAACGATGGCGTCGGTGTCGGCGAGCAACGTGGGGTTGGGAACTTCCTCCCACGATTTAGACCCGGGTCCTTGGTAGACGAGAGCTTTCATGACGTACCTCTATCTCTGTTGGAAAACGCGAAATTGATTGAATCGTGTTCGAACCGTGGTGCCGGTACCGACGCGCACTCGCCGCCCTCGTCGCTGTTGCGCTCATCGGTCACCACGTGAAGATGGTCTTCGACGTGTTGGCCGCGCGCAATGTAGTGACGGTCGAATTCGGGTGTGGCTCTCAGCGAATCATCGAACCTGACGATCGTGAATTCGAGGGCCTGGGTGAACATGAATCCAGTATGCGCCACTCTCGTTGCCGTTTGGTAGGGACGAAAGTCCCGATTGGTCGTGACCTTCGCCCCTACTACCAGTGCTTGCACGTCGGCGACACTGGAAGGGCAGATTTAATCAAAGGAGAAAAGTATGCAGCGCAAAATATTCGACACGCTCGCTAGCGCGGTTGGACTCGTCATCGTGGTGATGTTGTTGGTGTCGGGTGCTCTCTTGCTGTGGGGCTACGGATTCACAACGTCGAGCGTTCACAGCCAGTTGGCCAGGCAGGACATTGTGTTCCCAACGAGGGCGCAGTTCGCCCAAGCTAAGGCCGGCACGGAAGTGACCCCCGCAATGATTCCCTACCTCGAGAAGTACGCCGGACAACCGTTGACGACGGGTGCTCAGGCTCAGGCGTACGCCGATCACTTCATCGCCGTCCACCTCTCGGAGATGCCGTACGGTGGCGTGTACGCGAAAGTCAGTGCGGCGTCAATGGCCAATCCAACCAATGCTTCACTGAGCGCCGAAGTGCAGACAACGTTTCAGGGCACGACGCTGCGTTGACCTCTTCTTGAGGCTTACGCCTTTTCGGAGTTCGGACTCATCGCACTCTGGGCTGCTATCTCGGCCTTCGTGTTGGCGGCCATCATGGCCGTCTTAGTGGGACTTGGCTTCCGACACGCTCGACGCACGTCCGAGGACAAAGAGTTGGTCCTGCACACGGAGTTCGAAAGGGAACTGGTTAACGCCTAAGCCTTCGGCTTTCACGCAGTAGTAGCTCCTCCGCCCGACCCCTGTTGAGGCCGGGCGGAGTCTTTTGTTGTCGTTGCGCCGGTCGCGAACGTCGCGAACGTCGCGAACGCACGAGGCGTACATTCAAGAACGTGGGCGTCAACGTCAATCTGGTACGCCACGAGACGCGTCGATATAGTTGCTGAAATTGGGCGTTTGAACGGAACTTGGTCATGAAATCGAGCGATGTATGGTCACACATTCACGCTGAACGGGCCCAGATGGCTGAGACGTGGAAGGGTCTGACGCCTGAACAGTGGGCGTCGCCGTCATGGTGCGTGGGCTGGCCCGTGCAAGAGGTCGCGGGCCACGTGGTCGCCGCAGCGGAACAGACGATTCCTAATTTTTTTAAGGACATGGCGCTGGTGAGATTTAATTTCGACGCGTTCGCCGACAAGGACGCGAAACGTAACGCCGCCGCGGGGCCGGGTGAGCTGATTCGTCGCCTCGAAGCTCGAACGACGACGACCAATCATCCGCCGGTGCCGGTGGTGGCGATGTTGGGAGAGATCGTGGTACACGGAGAAGACATTCGTCGCCCCCTTGGACTAACGCACGAAGTTGCAATTGCGGCCCTCGTCGCGGTCGCCGACAGTTGGAAGAGCTCGAACGTTCTGATTGGCGCGAAGCGGCGAATTTCTGGCCTTTCGCTAAGGGCTACGGACACTCAGTGGTCCCACGGTGAGGGGCCCGAGGTCTCGGGACCGATGGTCGCGTTGCTGTTGTCGATGGCCGGGCGCAAAGGGGCTTACCTCGATCTCAGCGGTGATGGACTCGCGCTTCTCGCGAGTCGACCCTAAGTACTCTCGGGCTGCCCGGTCGCGTTCGTTAGCGATTCGCGGGCGATGCGTCTCTGACCCCTCGAAGAACTGGACTACTTCGCTCCGGCGAGGAGGCCTCTTAAAACTGCTGGCGTCAGCACTGTCACGCCCGTTGGCGCGACAATGGAGTCGTTGGCGTGGGCGAGCGTTGCATTCAGCGTGACGGTCGAGTTCCCCTTCGTGCCGTTCGGCGCGGTGATGCCAATCGATCCTCCGGTAGCGGTCGATCCAGACATCGTGAAGGCGATTGAGTATGAGCCCTTTACTGTGGCGGGCAGATTCGTCGTACCGGTGAAAGTCTTAATGATCGGCAGTTCGGCCTTAGCGATCGACTCGAGTGTTCCGGTCTGCGTGTACCCACCCCCGGTCAGCGTTTTGTACGGAGTCGCTTCGATCACGCCGGTGAGTGCGTCGATGACCTGTTTCTCAAGCGCTTGATCCTTCGTGGCCGCCGCCGAAGCCTGTGGCGCTTTTTCCTTGGCGGCGTACTTCTCGATGAGGCTCTTTGGAAGCTCAAACCAGCGGTCGCCGAGAAGCAGTTGGACCGCGGAGAGTTCAGCCGGTGACACGTTCGCGCCCGGAATATCGGAAATCGCCGACGCGTTGACGAAGAGGTAGGCGTTCTGGCCCACGAAGCGTACGTCAACGAGTTGTTGCGATCCGACGTTCACGATGAGTTCGATGTTGACCTTGTTGGTGACCTGCGAGAGGGGCGCGCCCGAAGGATTCGAGTAGCTCATGTCAAAGGAGAGAAGGCTGAGGACCTTCTCGATTTGCGCCGAGCGCGAACCCGAGGCGCTCGCCGTGAGATGGATCTGCACGTTCGGAGACGCGCCCAAGGACGATACCGCCTGATTGAGTGAGGCCGTGACGCCACACGACGCGAGTCCAAGTGACGCCGCGAGCACTGTTACAACCAAGACCTTTTTCACGCGCTCTCCCAGCCCCGCGCCCGAGCGACATCTGTCGAAGAGCATCGAAGGCTACGTGGCACTCACCCGCGGAGTTCGTGGGGGGTGCCCTCAACGAGACGCTACCAGTGGTTCTCGAAGTCCTGTAGTCGAGGAGGGTCCTTTTGTGAGCTGTGCGTAGTTGGTACTGACGTCCGTGCCCTCCGTCAGCGCGTCGCTCTCGCCACCCTCTAAAGTTGCGAAATGAGTGACCCCCACGCCGCGAGCGCCGAGCTCGCGTTCCTTTCCGTCGAAGAGATTGGCCGCCGTTTGGCGAGTCGCGTTCTCACGTCAGTGCAACTCGTTGACACGTACCTTGCGCGCATCGCCGCAGTGGACTCCGTGGGAACGGAGATCGCGCTCAACTCCATTGCCGCTCTCAGCGTTGACGCGCGTGCGGTGGCCAAGGAACGAGACGAAGAACGTGCGCGCGGCGTCTCTCGCGGGGCGCTGCACGGGGTGCCGGTCTTAATCAAGGACAACGTCGAAGCGCTGGGACTACCCGGCATCGCCGGATCGACGGCGCTGGTTGGTCGAACCAGTCGTGACGCCACGTTGGTGACACGACTGCGCGACGCCGGCGCGATCATCTTTGGCAGCACCAATCTCAGTCAGTGGGCCAATATTCGTTCTCCACGTTCTACGAGTGGTTACTCCTCGAGTGGCGGCCTCGTCGCCAACCCCTGGGCCCTTGATCGATCGGCTGGCGGATCATCGTCAGGCTCGGGCGCGGCGCTGGCCGCGGGACTGGCGCCACTGGCCGTGGGTACCGAGACCGATGGGTCGATTGTCTGTCCCGCGTCGGTGAATGGTGTCGTCGGTCTAAAACCCACGGTGGGCGTGGTGCCCACGACGTACGTCGTGCCGATCAGCGCGAGTCAAGACAGTCCCGGCCCCATGGGTCGAAGTGTTAACGACGTCGCGCTGCTCTTTGGTGTGCTCGCTCAGAGCACCCCCCTCAACGTGATTCCCGCGCCGAAGATGGTCGTGGCGAAGAATTGGCGCACGGGACACCCCCTCACCGACCAACTCTTTGACGACGTGGTGGTGTCATTGCGAGACGGCGGTCTCTCCCTGACCGATCGCGATCTCGCGCTGCCGAGCGAGCAAGAGTTCAAGGACGAGGGCGAAGTCCTCTTCGCGGAGTTGCTGGACGACCTGGACGTGTATCTCGCTAGTCGTCCCGGCGGCGGTGTTCGCTCACTCGCCGAGGTCATTAGCTACGAAGACGAACGTCCTGAACAAGAGTTGCGGTACTTCGGGCACGAGAACTTCATCACGGCCGTACTCTCGGGCGGTCGGAACGGTCCGAACTACGCTGAAGCACGAAAGAGAAATCTTGCGTGGGCGATCGACACGTGTCTGACGCCAGGGCTCGAGAGCGTCGACGTCATTATTTCGCCCGCCTTCGGACCGAGTTGGAAGAGCGACCTGACGGTGGGAGGACACCCGGGGCCGGCGAGTCCGGCCACGGTGGCGCCGGCGATCGCTGGTTGGCCCATCATGTGTCTACCCTTGGGCGTCGTTGACGATCTTCCCGTGGGCTTGGCCATTATTGGACGAGCGAACAGCGAGTGGACAGTCATCGAGGCCGCGCGTCAGATTGAGAGAATTCTTCGTGATGGTCAACCATGGCCATCACCCCTGTGGAAGACGCCGGGGAGGGGCTGAGCTGCTTAATCTCCTGGTCGTTAACTGCACGCCAAGTCGCTGAGTACGCACCGTCATTCTTCGCGTCTCTCGAGAACGTGGCTGAGACCGTGGGGGACGATTAATTAGGGATTTCCTCTGCGTTGACGATGTTGTAAGTAGCTAACTAGTCGTACTACTAGTAGTACGAAAGTATGAAAATCAGCGTGAGCCTGCCGAGCGATGACGCCGAATTTCTTGACTCCTACTCGGCGCCCAAGGCATTTCGTCGAGATCGGCCGCCATGCGTAAGGCCGTGCGACTACCGCGAGTTTCGGAACTCGGTCCGGCGTAGGAAGAGGCGTGGGCCGAGTGGGCCAGCAGCGACGATCAACAACTTTGGGAGAACACGTTGAGAGACGGGCTGGCGTAGTGCGTCGTGGCGAAATAGGTCTTGTCAACCCTGAGCCCGCGCGGGGCTCTGAGGCCAGCGAGCGTCGACCAGTCATCATTGTCAGCTACGACGGAGCCAATAGCTCGGCGGAACGATCGGGTCGGGAGTCATCACGGTGGTGCCGGTGACGTCGAATACCGCGCGCGTCTACCCCTTCCAGATACTGATGCCCGCCCCCGAAAGTGGATTGGAGAAAGATTCGAAAGCGCAGGCCGAGCAAGTCCGCTCGCTCTCAGTCGAACGAATCGGGCGCCGAGTCGGAGCGCTTCCACCGCGTTTGTTGACTGCGCTTGATGAGGCGCTGCGGCTTCATCGGGCCCTCTAAATGCTCGGCCGAACGCCTCGGCGAGATTACTGCTGTGACGGCGGGTAGCAACTTTCAGCTTTCCAGTGCCACACCGCAAGAACGTCGTTTGGGATGGAGATTGGGCACGTCGAATCTTGTGCCCCACCGAGACCATCGTTATAGACCGTCCACGAACTAACTCCCTTAGCCCTCGTAAAGAGGTTGTAGGCGCCGTCGTCTTGGTCGCCAATCTGGGCTTGGAGAGAGTGAGGACTAGCGACGAGGCCCGCGGCCGCGTAGTAGACGTTGGTTTTCGAATCGAACGCGTAGTACGTCTTATTCGCGAGAAAACCGGTGAAGTCTGACGCGGGGAGTTGATGGTACGCCGCCGCAGCGTCGAAAAGCCCGTGACGGACCTTTATTGTCACCGGCAATCTCGTGGCCACCTTGGCCTCTGTAGTAGTCGTTGACGTCGGAGCGTGGGCGCAAGCAGCGAGCATGAGTGCGGCAACGAGAAGTGTTAGAACGCTTTGCGACAAACGTCTCATTGACTCACCCCAGAACGTCGTACCCTCAGCGCGACGAATAACCTAACCCTAACGACGTTCACCAGGAGAAACCCATGATCCTCGATCTATTCCGACTTGACGGCAAGGTGGCCATCATTACGGGCTCGGGCCGCGGCATCGGCGCCGCGAGTGCGCTGGCGCTCGCCGAGTGTGGCGCCAACGTCGTCATTGCTTCAAGGACGAAGAGCGATCTTGACACGGTGGCCGATCTCGTCGTCGCAACTGGTCAACGCGCCGTAAGTGTCGTCGGCGACGTCGGCGACCTCGACGTTGTTCGCTCGCTGGTTACGCTCGCGCAGCGCGAGTTTGGTCGCCTCGACGTCGTGGTGAATAACGCGGGCGGCGCGATTCCTCTTCCGTTTCTTGACACCACGCCGGAGTATCTCGAAGAGGCCTTCCACTTCAACGTCACCACCGCGCACGCGCTCAATCTGGTGGCCGTACCGTTGATGTTGGAGAACGGTGGAGGATCGATCGTCAACATTTCTTCGGTGATGGGTCGCGTCGCCGGGCGCGGTTACGGCGCGTACGGCACCGTCAAGGCCGCCCTCTCGCACTACACGCGTCTTACGGCAAAGGATCTCGCGCCGCGAATTCGCGTCAACGCCATTGCTGCGGGTTCAACTGCAACGTCGGCGCTCGAAATCGTGACCACGACGCCAGAGCTGAAGTCGATGATGGAAGACCTCACGCCGCTGCACCGCATCGCCGATCCAGTGGAGATGGCCGCCGCGGTGGTGTATCTCGCGTCGCCGGCCGGAGCGTTCTTAACGGGCAAAGTACTCGAGGTCGACGGGGGCACGGATATTCCGAGCCTCGACTTCGCACTGCCTGATCTTTAAGACATCGCGTAACGAAGACGGTCGAGAACGTTGACACGCAGTAGTGGGGGACACCGAGGTTCCGGAGTCATTGATGCCGAATGAGACCCGCGCCACTAAACGGTGAACCGACGTAGCCGATCGAGAACAGTCGCGCTAGGCCTGGCTCGGCCGACAGACATGACAACTTCGTGACGAATTGCCAATCGGGGTCAGCGGACTGCGTGAGCGGTTGTGAAAAATAGTGCAAGGTGTCACGCAAGGACCAGTTCGGCGCGTTCATTGGACTTTTGATAGAGGAGTTTGGCGGTCGTGGCGCGTGGCTATGGAGCGTGACCTAAGTCACTTCTTTACCCGACGAGGACTCTTTATCAGATGAGGCCCATAAAATGGGTCTTTAGAGTGACGTGGTTTGGAAGCGGAGCGGCGACTGTACCGCGTTTTAGTTGGCCTTCCATTCAGGTGCGCTCCTTACTTTTGCGAAGAACGAAGGCCGAACTCTATGTTGAGCCAGCACGTCTTCTCCCACGACCTTTTGTGTTGTTCACTGTTTTTTCTGCAACGTTCTACTGTTAAGTGCCCGTGAGTTCAAGTAGGGGTCGGGTAGTTCGTTTTTCTTGTCGGAGCCTGGCAATTTCACTCCTCACGTCTGTCGCGCTGCTGGGACTCTCGTATCCCGCGAGCGCTTCTTACTCCACTCCAGGCACTGTCGCAACGCCGACCGCAACCGCAGTTACATCCACGGCCGCAACATTGAACGGATCGATGTCGACGGGGTCCCACCGCGGATCTTCGTCGAACACGTACTACTTTTACTTCTGCTACGAAGCGACGTCGTCGGTGACGAACTGTTCGACTTCGGGCGTCACCGCAGCACTTGCCACCTCACCCTCGCAACCGCTCACGCTCACCAGTTCGACAGTGACGCCAACGCTGTCGGTGGTGGGATTGACGCCGGGGACGCTCTATAACTTCGTCCTATGCAGCGGCACCTCGTCAACAGCAACATCGGACTCTAATTGTGACACGACGGAAGGTTCGTTTACAACCTTGAACGTACCGAGCGCCCCCACCATCGGAGCGACGCCGGCGAGTAATGCCAACGCTGCTGCCACGGTCACGTGGACTGATCCAGTGAGCAACGGTGGCTCGGCGATCACCGGTTACACTGCTTCCGCCTACGTCGGTGGCGTGTCGAATGGTCTAAGTTGCAGCGTCGCGCTCGCCACGGCGACAAGTTGTACGGTGAACGGTCTCACCAATGGCACGGCCTACACCTTTGCAGTAATCGCCATCAACGGCGTCGGTTCCAGTGCGTCGTCCGGCGCGACCGGCGTCGTCACGCCCGCGACCGTGCCCAACGCGCCGACCGGCGCCGCCGCGACGTCAAACGTCAACACTCAGTCGCTCGTCACGTGGATCGACCCCACCAACAGCGCTCCGAGCAACGGCGGCGTCACGATCACGGGTTACTCCGTGCAGTACTCCTCGAACGGTGGCGCCAGTTGGACGAACGCGACTTCAAGTGCCAGTGGTACGAGCTACACCGTCACCGGCCTCACCAACGGCACGGTCTACACGTTCGAAGTCGCGGCCATAAACGCCGTGGGAACGAGTTTGTTTTCGAGTGCCTCGTCGGGCGCGACGCCGGCGACCGTGCCCAACGCGCCGACCGGCGCCGCCGCGACGTCAAACGCCAATACTCAGTCTCTCGTTTCGTGGACGGCGCCCGCTAACGGCGGCGCCACGATCACGGGTTACGCCGTGCGGTACTCCTCGAACGGTGGCACCAGCTGGACGACCGCGACCACCAGCGCCACGGGCACGACCTACACCGTCACTGGTCTCACTAACGGCACGGCGTATCTCTTCGATGTCGCGGCCACTAACGCCGCGGGTACGGGCTCTTTCTCGAGTGCCTCGTCGAGCGCGATTCCGGCAACCGTGCCCAACGCGCCGACGGGCGTCACCGCAACGTCCAACGCCAACGGCCAGTCCCTCGTCACGTGGACGGCA
>Ga0208849_1000649_pt1 | contig 30316 bp, 31 predicted proteins | sample NGESurdeep072012_10_FD_184470 | JGI IMG/M metagenome (GOLD analysis project Ga0208849, IMG submission 184470) | Arctic peat soil microbial communities from Barrow, Alaska - NGEE Surface sample 53-3 deep-072012 (SPAdes) | ecosystem: Environmental > Terrestrial > Soil > Wetlands > Peat ... | reverse complement strand
GGCGTCAGGACACCACCTGGTGCACTGGATTCATGGCGGTTCGACCGACCTGCCGAACCTTGCTTTGCTCTGCTACCGGCATCACTGGATGGTGCATGAGGGTGGTTGGCAGCTGGTTCGCCAGGACGGCGGACGGATGTGCACCATTCCGCCGACGGTGACCTTCGGTCCTTCGTCGCGCGGTCCCGATTAGCTAAGTCTTCCCGCGCATCCTTTCGATCGGCAATTCGATCAAAGCGCGCCATTGCTGGCGTAGCGCTATTCCCGTTGGGACCCTGTGACGTACCCCTGCCACCGGCTTGGTCCTGCGTTCCATCACCGCTGTGCGGAAGTCGCCATCGAACTCCGTCATTGCGCGTGCCATGTCGGCCGGGCCAAAGTGGCAGTCGCTCGCGCCGATGGGTGCGCCCAGGCGTTCGCGATTCGCTTCCCAGAATTCATGCAGCACCTTCCGGCGCATCGCGCCGATCGGCACTGTCGACAGCATCTCGATGGCGTCCACGCTTTGCTTTTCGATCAACCGCCTGAGCATGCCTGGTTGGATCGAACCGAAGTACACCGGCATGAACGGGTGCGGCACCATGACGAGCCCACCCTGCGCGTGGATCGCGGCGACAGACTCCTCGAGCGACATGCCACGCTTGATTGGCTTTTCCAGGAACCACCCCACGATGTGGGTCTGCGCCGGCCATGCCGTGGTCACCTCCTGGCCAGCAACCACTGTCAAACCCGCCGCCTCGCCTCGCGCTTGCGTTTCCTTGACCGACGCCATCGTGTCGTGATCGGTCACTGCAATGAGATCGACTCCCGCTTTCACTGCGGCATCGACCAGCTCAGCCGGCGTGACCATGCCATCCGAGGCTCTCGTGTGGCAGTGAGGATCAGCCCGAGCCAACTCTCAAGCCTCGAACAGCGCGCGCAAGAAGGCCTCCGGGTCGAAAGGGGCGATGTCGTCGATCCCCTCCCCCACTCCCACCAGCTTGACCGGCACGTCCAGCTCTGCCTCGATCGCGATCAACGCGCCACCCTTCGCGGTGCTGTCGAGCTTCGCCACCACCAGCCCGGTCATCGGGATCGCCTGGTTGAAAGCGCGCGCCTGGACAAGGCTCGTCAGCCCAGCCGTCGCATCCAGCACCAGCAGCGATTCAAACGGTTGGTCGCCGAGTGCTTTGGCCGCGACTCGCCCGACTTTGGCCAACTCTTCGATCAGATTGCGCTGAGTCTGCATGCGCCCCGCGGTGTCGACGAGCACGACGTCGCTTCCGCGCCCGCGCGCCGCCTGCAGTCCGTCGAAGACCACCGATGCCGGGTCGGCCCCCGACTTGCCCGCAAAGCTCTCGACACCCGCACGCTCCGCCCACGCCACCATCTGTTCGATCGCGGCGGCCCTGTACGTGTCGGCGGCCACCACCAGCGGCTTGTGGCCTTGCCCCTTCAGACGGTGGGCGAGCTTGCCGATCGTCGTCGTTTTGCCCGCACCGTTCACCCCGTAGAGCAGCGCGCATGCAGGTCGCGCACGCAGATCGAGATCCCGCGGCCTGGATGACATCATCGGGATGGCGGTCGCCGCCAGCGCCTCAATCGCTTCCTCGGGCGTACGCGGCGTTCGCTTCTTTACGCCGGCAGTGAGGCGAGCGGCCATCGCGGGGCCGAGGTCCGCTGACACGAGCAGCTCTTCCAGCTCCTCGTAGTAGCTCGGCGCCAGCGGCGGGCTGAGAGCGCGCAGGCCGGCCGCAAGCGCGGTGCGTGTCCGTCCGGTGACCCGGCTCCAGACGCTCGCGCGGGTTCCCTAGCCCGCCTGGGCGGCGCTGGCGCTTCGAACGGCCGGCTTGCGGATGTCCTCGAGCCGCACCGACACCAGGTGAGACGAACCACTTTCGTCAAGGTGAATGCCGTAGAGGCTCGAGGCGTGCGACATCGTCACGTGGTTGTGTGTGATCACCAGGAACTGACGCTGCAATCCGAGCCGCTCGAGCATCTCACCAAACCGGTCGACGTTTGCATCGTCGAGGGCTGCGTCCACCTCGTCGAGAATCGTGAAGGGGCTCGGGTTGACCTCATCGAGCGCGAGCACCAGCGCGAGCGCGGCGAGCGACCGCTCACCAGACGATAGAAGCGTCACGTTCTGCAGCCGCTTGCGGGCAGGCTGCACGAGAATCTCGACTCCCGACCGCGGACCGTCATCCCCATCGGCATGCTTCAGGGTCGCGCGGCCGCCAGGAGCGAGCTGCGAGAAATACTCGTGGAAGTTGGCTGCGACCGCGCCGAACACCGCCTCGTATCGCGACTCCTCCTCCTCTCTCAACTTGGCGATGAGCTGCTCGAGATCCGCACGGGCCGCGGCGATGTCGTCGAGCTGCGTTCGCAGCGTCTCGAAGCGCTCCGCCAGCTCGCGGCACTCCGCATCCGCCAGCGCGTTGGTGGGACCGATCTCCTCGAGCCGGCGCTCGAGCGCGCGCATCTCGCGCTCGCGTGCCTTGCCGCCCGGCACCTCTTCCGGCGCCACGCCGTCCGGCATCCGCGAGCGAATCTCGTCCATCCGCGCCTGCAGAAGCTCCGCCTCGCGCGCCAGCAGCTCGAGGTTCCCCTCCAGCGTGCCGGTCTTGAGCCGGGCCTCCATGCGCGTCTCATCCAGCAGGCCCAGGCGCCGGGCACCCTCTTCCAGCTCTGCCTCTTCCTCCGGCGATTCGCCTTCAGCCTCGACCAGCGCCGTCCGTGCGGCGTCGGCCGAAGTCTTCAGCCCTGGCAGGATCTCGAACGCTGCCGTCGCCAGGCCTTCGGCCTCCGCCAGCCGTCTCGCTCTCTGGTCGGCGGCCGACCGCAGGCCGGCGAGGTCCTCCTCAACCGCACGAAGCTGGCGGCGCAGGTCCTCGACTCGATCGCGCCACCGAGCCCTCTCGAGCTCCGCCTGATGCGACGCGGTCCTGTGGGCGCCGAGCGCCTCGAGGTGGATCTCGAGCTCTCGGCCCACCGATGCTGCCCGCTCCTCTGCTCCTGTGGCGATCCGTTCGAGCTCTGGAAGCCGGTCTGCCTCAATCTTCTCCTCGGCTCGAGCGGCGTCCATCATCCGGATCGACTCGTCCAGCTTCGTTGCGCCGGCAGCGCGGGCCCGCAGCTCTGCCAGCGCGGCCTCCGCGGCCTTGAGTCGGTGACCGGCGGCCTCGCCCTCCAGCATCCTGGGCTCGAGCTCCGATATGCGCCCTTTCAGGCGTGAGCGGCGGGCATCGATCTCCACGCGCGGGTCGGAGCCGGCGCGAACCAGCCCGTCCTCGCGATAAACGCCGGCCAACGTCACGTCTTGACCCACGACCACGTGCCCAAGCAGTCGCTGCGCCAGGAGCTCGTACCCCTTTCGGAGGGTGACGTGCTCCATCAGCGAGCCTGGCTCGGGGGAGCCGGCAGCCGACCCCGGATACAGCACGGTGCGCTGAGGTTCGGTTGGCGGCGCGGCGGCGGCCGCGGCGCTTGCGTCAGCAGCGACGAGCGCGTCGACGAGGGAACCCAGCGCAGCCGATAGCGCGACCTCGTAGCCGTCTGCCGGTGTGATCACCTCGCCCAGCCGGACCAGACCTGGAGCGCTCGCCGGCCGGAGCGCATCAAGGCCCTCCAGCTCGGAACGCAGGCGCCCGACGGCGATCGCAGCGGCTTCGGCAGCATCGGCTGCCTCCATCTCGATCGCCACCGCCGCCTCGGCGCCCGGGATCTGCTCCGCGGCAGCCGCCAGCGCGGTGTTCCGCGCCACCTGCTCCTCGAGGAACTCGCGCCTGGTGCGAAGGCCGGCCACCGATGAGGTCGCAGCGGTGACGGCGCGTCGCGCGCCCTCGGCCTCGCGACGGGCTTGCTGCACCACCGCCGGGTCGAGTGCGGCCGGCGGCGGTGGGGCCTCGGGCACCGCCTCCAGGGCGGCCCTGGCCTGCTCGAACTCCTGGGCCAGCTGGGTTTGAAGCGCTTCTGCGGCCGCCGACTTGGTCTGGTTGCTTGCGTCTTCGTGTCGCACGGCTTCGGCGAGGGCGCGCTGCCCGTTGGCGCGTTCCTCCGCGAGCTGGAGGGCGTGCTCCGCGGCCGCCAGCTCGAGCCCCAGCTTTCCCAGCTTTCGCTGCCTTCCGAGGCGCCGGTCCTGGGCCGCTTGAACCTCAGCCCGCGCGGCCTGGAACTCGTCCTCTGCCGCCTTGGCCAGCTCGCGCGCCTCTGCCAGCTTTCGCTCCAGGGATTGCGCCTGGCCCGTGGCGCGGCGATGAGCATCCCGGGCCTCGCGCCACTCCTCCCACACGATGCTGCCTCTGAGCAGGTCGAGCCTCGCGGCCGCCTCGGCTCCCTCGCGGGCCGCTGCAGCCTGTGCCTGGACGATCTCGAGACGCGGCTCGATCTCCGACCTGAGATCCTCGAGCCGTAGCAAGTTCTGGGCAAGCTCGGTCAGCCTCTGGCCCGCTTCCTGCCGCCGCTGTTTGACGCCGCGCACCTGCGCCGCCTCCTCCAGCAACTGGCGACGCTCGGCGGGCGAGCACACGACGATGTTCTCGATGTCGTGCTGGTCGATGATCGCGTACGAGTCGAGAGTGAGGCCGGTCGACGATAGAAGATGGATCAGGTCGCGGCGGCGCACGCGGCTGCCGTTGAGGAAGTAGTCGCTCTCGCCATCGCGCTCAACACGGCGCTTGATCGCAACCTCGTGGTAGTCGACGGGCAGGCGGCCGGCCGTGTTGTCGAAGACGAGCGTCACCTCGGCGAAGGACGACCTTGAACGCCTTTCGCCACCGACGTAGATGACCTCCTCCATCTTCTTGCCTCGGAGGTCGCGGGCGCTGCCTGCGCCGAGCACCCACTTCACGGCGTCGACGATGTTCGTCTTGCCGGAGCCGTTGGGCCCGACGATCGCTGTCACGCCGCCCTCGAACCGGATCTCGGTCGGCCGCGCGAAAGTCTTGAAACCCAGCAGGTGCAAAGAGCGGAGGAACAAGTTCGGTTTAGGGTATCAGAGGGGGCAGATTTAGGGGTTGACCCGGGGTGGCATACAACCTGTGGATATCTGAGGTCCGGCCGGAGGGCCGGCCGAGAGATTTGGAGATCCAGGTGGTCCGAGCCGCAGGCAGGGGTGGCCCGACTAGGAGCGCATCGCTAGATGCGTGACGACGGCGGGACGGGCCCCCTAACATCCGGATCGGGCCGCATGGGCTCCAAAGATCCGGTCGGCATCTCTGGCTGGACCTCGTTATTCGATTGGTTCGCCAAACTGCCGGCTCCGCTTCGGCGCCGGGGGCGGCGGCTCGGGTGTCTCTGCCACCGGTTCGGAAACCGCTTGCGGGGCTTCGTCCGGCACCGCCTGAGGCTCCACGGCGGGAGGCTGTGAGGCAACCCCATTCCCATCCGGTGGCGGCAACGCTGCGACGCGAGGAGTGCGTGGAGCGCGCGGGGAGCGCGGGCGCGGGGTCTTCGCGGGCTTCGCGACGATCTTCGCGCTCGACGTGCCAGTCAGCTTTTCCAGGGCGATCCGCGCGGCCTCCTGCTCGGCCTCCTGCTTGGTCGGGCCGTGGCCGGTGCCCAGCGGCTCAGCGCCGGCAAAGACCACCGAGGTGTATTCGCGATGGTTGCCGACCCGCGCGCCCTCGCTGTCATAGAAGGGCGTCTCACCGAATCGCTCCTGCGCCACCTGCTGCAAGCGGCCCTTGAAGTTCTCGTCTTGGGCCGGTGACGGCAGCGAGCGGTACCGGTTGAGGTAGTAGTGATAGGCCGCGTCGTAGCCCGCATCGAGGAACACGGCACCAAGCACGGCTTCGAACATGTTCGCGAGCAGCGACTTCAAGTTGCGCCCGCCGCCCTTCGCGATGCCTTTGCCGAGATAGAGGTAGGCGCCCATGTCGAGCTGCTCGGCGAGCAGGGCCAGCGTGTTGGTGTTCACCATGGCCGAGCGCGTTTGCGTCAGCTCGCCCTCGCTCGCTCCGGGGTGGTGCTTGTAGAGGTACTCGGCGGTGATGAGCTGAAGGACCGCGTCACCGAGGTACTCCAGACGCTCGTTGTCCCGCGGGGAAAGATGAGGGCTCTCGTTGGCGAACGAGCTGTGGGTCACCGCCTCCAGCAAAAGGCTGGGGTCGCGAAAATGAATGCCGATCTTCTGCTGGAGCAGCTGGAGGTTTGGAGCGGGAGGCGCCGAGGTCTGTGCTATGAGGCGGACTTCTCCTGGATGTACTCCCAGGCCTGGCCGACAGTCGTGATCTTCTCAGCGTCCTCGTCGGGGATCTCGAGGCCTGTGTTTTCCTCGAACGCGTAGATGAGCTCGACCAGGTCGAGCGAGTCCGCGTTCAGGTCCTCCTGGAACGACGCGTCCATCGTCACTTGCTCTGGCTCACAGCCAAGACGCTCGACCACGATGTTCTTGAAGTCTTCGAAGCTTAGTTTCTGGGTTTCCAAATCTCGCCTCCGGTGCGCGTGGGCGGGTGCTTCGCTACTTTACCAGCCTTGCCTGACCTAGCTCGAGACAGATAGCTCGGAGACGGCAGCCGGAGTGGCGACAGCGACCGCGGCGGTGCCTGGCGCCAGCTCGCGCATCATCCCGGTCAGGGCTCGCTTCGGGCCCACCTCGATGAACATGTCGCAGCCGAGCTCGACCAGCGACCCGACGCAGGCCGCCCACCGCACCGGCGACCTCAGCTGCATCTCCATCACGTGCGGGATGCGATCGCCGCCCTGATGCTCGCGACCCGTGAGGTTGGCCATGACGGGAAGCTTCGGCGCGCGCCACTCGATGCGTTCGAGGGCGGCTCGCAGGCGTGCCGCCGCCGGGGCCATCAGGGGCGTGTGAAACCCGGCGCTCACGTTCAGGGGGACTATCCGCTTTGCGCCCGCGGCCTGGAGCGCGGTCGTGGCGACCTCGAGTGCCCCGACTGTTCCTGCGATCACCGTCTGCGTCGGGGTGTTGTAGTTGGCGGGCCATACATCGTCGATGCCGGCGAGCGCGGCCTCGATGGCCTCGGCCGACAGACCGAGGACCGCCGCCATCGAGCTGGTGCCGGCAGGCAACGCTTCCGCCATCGCCCGGCCGCGCTCGATCACTGCCTTGATGACCTGCGGCGCGCCGACCGCGCCGGCCGCGGCGAGGGCTGCGTACTCGCCGACGGAATGCCCGGCCGCGGCGGTGGGCTCGATCCCACGACGCTTGAGCAGCTGGGTCAAGCCCACGCCCACGAAGCACAGGGCGGGCTGCGCGTTCTGGGTGAGCTTCAGCTCGTCGTCGTCAGCCGTGATGAGGAGGCGCCTCAGATCGACGCCGGAGGCCTCACTGCACTTTTCGCAAAGCTCAGCGACCTCGGGGTCGTCTAGGAGCTCCTTGCCCATGCCGGCGTGCTGAGAGCCCTGGCCGGGGAAAACGAAAGCGATCTTGGGCATGACCCTCACCCTACCCTCTCCCAGAGGGAGAGGGGAATCGCCCTACGCGGTCTTGATCACCTCGCGGCCCGCGTAATGGCCGCAACTGGGGCAGATCGAGTGCTGGCGCCTGGGCTTCTTGCAGTTTGGGCACGGCTGGAGCTGGATCAGCGCCAGTGCCAGGTGGGATCGGCGGCGGCCCTTCCTCGATTTGGAGAGCTTGACCTTCGGTTGTGCCATTGGTGGCGAATTTTACCGGATATGGCGATTCGCCCCGGCTAGGTCTGTTCTGTCTCGGCTGAAGCCGGAGTCGTCGACTGCAAGGCCTCCACGCCGCGGCGGACCGTGGCAAGCGTTCTGCCCAGGTGCGCTTCCAGCTGCTTCAGCTGCTCCAGGGCGTAACTCTCGGCCTCCTGGACGATGCGGTCGGACTTGGCCTGCGCCTCCTTGACCATCTGCGAGGCCTGCCGCTCCGCCCGGCGCAGCACCTCGTGGTCGGACGACGTCTCCTCGGCCCTCTCGTTGGCCCGGGACATGATGCGCGCCGCCTCGGCGTGCGCCTCGGTGATGATCCGCTGCTGCTCCGAGACCGTCCAGTTGGCCTGCTTGATCTCATCAGGAAGGTTGAAGCGAATCTGGTCGATGAGCTCCATCGCCTCGTCCTCATTGACCATCACGTTGTTGGAAAGAGGGACGTGGCGTGCGTTGTGCACCAATTGCTCGAAATGGTCAAGAAGCTCGTCGACCTTTATCTGTACTTCTCCTTCAACGCCTTGGCCACCGCCGGCGGCACCAGGTCCGAGACGTTGCCGCCGTAGCTCGCGATGTCCTTCAAGATACTTGACGACACGAAGATGTGGGCGAAGCCCGACATCAGGAAGACAGTGTGGATGTCAGGGGCCAGCTTGCGGTTCATGAGCGCCTGCTGAAGCTCAGCGTCGAAGTCGGAGTACGCACGCAGCCCCTTCACGAGTGTGGTCGCGCCGCGCGATCTTGCGTACTCCACCGTGAGCCCCGTGAAGCTCGCGACCTGGACTCTTTCTCGACCCTTCAGCGATTGCGAGATCAGGGCCATGCGCTCTTCTACGCTGAACAGAGGCTGGCGTTTCTCTGGGTTCGCCGCGACGGCGATGATGAGCTCATCGAAGATTTTGAGCGCTCGCTCGACGACGTCCAGGTGGCCGTTGGTGAAAGGGTCGAAGCTTCCCGGATAGACAGCGGCCTTCGGTTCGTGGTTCATGCGCGCAGCACGCTGACCATCGTGTCGCCATATTTTCGCTGCCTGTCGACATGCATGCGCGTGAGGGCAGGCAGCTCCTGGCGCCGCGAGTGCTCCACGACCACCGTCGCGGCCGTCACCACGCGGTCGATGGCCTTCAGGGCACGATCGAGGATCGGGTCTTCATAAGGCGGATCCATGAACACGTACCCGGCCTGCTTCAACTGGTCAGGCGAGCTCTCCAGCCAGCGCACGACGTCAGCTCTGACGACCTGCCCGAGCGATTTGAGATCGAGGACTTCCAAGTTCTGGCGCAGGATAGCAAGACCACGCGGCTCGTGGTCCACGAACGTGACGCCCGCCGCGCCGCGCGACAGAGCCTCGATGCCGATGGCTCCAGAACCGGCGAAGAGGTCGAGCACGTACACGCCGTCGATCGCAGGACCGACCAGGTTGAACATGGCCTCCTTGACGATGCCTTGCGTCGGGCGGATTCCCTTCGGGGTCTTGAGGCGGCGGCCGCGCGCCTCTCCCCCAGCGACGCGAAGCTTGCCCATGCCTAGCCTCGCCCTCGAACGCGTATCGACCCGGTGCCGTTGATGGTGCCGATCCGGGCCGCCGGGTACGGGCTCGACCTCAGGGCTGACTCGAAGCGCGTGGCGTTCTGCAGTGGGATTGCCACCAACAAGCCGCCGCTCGTCTGTGCGTCGCAGAGGATCAGCTGATCGACCTCTGCGACCCCGCCCCAGTCCACCTGGTCCCGATAAGCCGCGTGATTGCGCCGGCTGCCGCCCGAGAAGAGATCGCGGTTGGCAAGATCTCGCAGGCCGTCCATCAACGGGACCGCACTCATGTCGATATCTGCACCGCCGACGAGGTTGCTCAGATGGCCGATGAGGCCGAAGCCTGTAACGTCGGTCGCCGCCCTGGCGTTGCTGGCAATCATCGCCGCCGATGCCTCGCGGTTGAGATGCGACATGACGGCCACCGCCTGGCGTTCCAATGCGGGCGGGCAGAGGCCGCGCTTGATCGCGGTGGTGACGAGGCCCGAGCCCAACGGCTTGGTCAGGTAAAGAGCGTCGCCGGCTTTCGCGCCCTCGTGCCCAACCACGTGATCGGGGTGAACCTCTCCGATAACGGCATAGCCGAACTTGGGCTCGGGGTCGTCGACGGAGTGGCCACCGACCACAGCGATGCCGGCCTCGCCCATCTTGGCCGCGCCGCCGGACACGATCTTCTCGAGCAGTCCGGTGCCCAGCTTCTCGCGAGGGAAGGCGGTCATGCCCAGGGCGAAGAGTGGGCGTGCGCCCATCGCGTACACGTCGCTCACCGCGTTGGCGGCGGCGATGGCGCCGAACTCTGCGGGGTCGTCGACGATGGGGGTGAAGAAGTCGACTGTCGCGACGAGGGCGCGGTCGGGGGCGATGCGGTAAACGGCCGCGTCGTCGCGGGGGCCGCCCAGCATGACGTTGGGGTCGACGATCGCGGGGAGAGCGCCGAGGATGAGGCCCAGCTCGATCGGGCTCAGCTTGCAGGCGCAGCCGGCGCCGTGGCTGTACTCGGTCAGCCGCAAGGGCGAGAGCTCTTTCACGGGTTCTTAGTATGGTCGTGCAAATCACCACGCCCCCTCCGGCGGCTTCGCCGCCACCTCCCCGGCAAGCGGGGAGGACAATTGCTCTCTGGTGGGACTTGTATTCGCCGCGATCGCTCCTCACGGTGGGCTTGCCATTGAGGAGGCTTGCACGCCCGAGGAGCGCGGCTTGGCGGCCCCGACCCGCGCGGGCATGCTCGAGCTCGGCCGGCTTTTTGCCGCGGCGCGGCCGCAGGCCGTGGTCGTCGCCACCCCGCACAACGTCCACATTCCTGCCTCCATGGGTGTTATCGTCTCCGGCCGTGTCGCGGGCCAGCTTGCCGGGGCGCCTCCGTCGATCGCGCTGGACGTGCCGACCGAGATGACGCTGGCCTGGCTGGTGCTGAAAGCTCTGGTCGCAGCCGGGGTGCCGGCCTCAGGCATCAGCTTTGGCGGCAACGATCCAGCCGAAGCGGTCGCGCCGATGGACTGGGGCGTGCTGATTCCGCTGTGGTTCATGGGCGGTCGGACCGATCCGCCTGTTCCCCTGGTGGTGATCACCCCGGCGCGCGATCTCTCCGCGGAGGATCACATCAACGCCGGAGCGGCGATCGCGGAGGCAGCCAACGAATCACGACTCCGCGTCGCGTTCATTGCCAGCGCCGACCACGGCCACGCCCACGACCCGCAGGGCCCCTACGGCTTCGACCCCGCCGCCAAGCAATATGACCAGCTGATCTGCGAGCTCGTCCGCGACGATCACATGGACCGCCTTGCCGGCATCCCCCTCGAGCTGGTGGAAAGCGCGAAGGCCGACAGCTGGTGGCAGATGTTGATGCTCCACGGCGCGACCGCCAAGGGTTGGAGCGGGAGACTCGTCTCGTACGAAGCGCCGACGTATTTCGGCATGCTTACCGCCGCTTATTTGCCGGTCGCGGCTAGCCCCGGTAGCGCATCACCGCCTCGTACACGCAGTGCGCTCCGAACTCGAGGGCGCTGACAGGTACCCGCTCGTCGGCCGCGTGGATCGTGGTCGAGCCGTTGAAGTCGGGGGGATTGTTCAGCGGCAGGAACCCGTACGTGCGTATGCCGAGCCTGGCGAAATGGCGTGCATCGGTGCCCCCCGTGACGAGGAACGGCACCGGCACAGAGCCGGGGTCAGCCTCGCGGAGGATTGAAGCCAGCAGGTCGAACTGGGAGAGGTCGACCTCCGGCTGCGCCGGCCCGACGAGCTGGACCTCGAGCTCGGGATCAGGGCCGACCACCGCGCGAAGCTCGCTCAGCATGTCCTCGGGCCCGAAGCCGGGAAGCAGCCTGCCGTCCAGCTGAATCGACACCTCACTCGGGATGACGTTGACCTTCAGGCCCCCGCTGACAATCGTCGCGTTGACCGTGTTGTGGAGCGCCGCGTCGAGATTGCGGCCCAGCGGGCCGAGCTCCGAGAGCGTCGCGTCGGTCAGGTTCGGGTCGAGCAGAGAGCCGATGCGCTGCTTCCACGGCTCGTCGAGCGCGTCGCGCATCCCCTCGAGCAGGAGTCTGACGGGCGGCGTGATGTGCACTGGCAAGTGCGCAGTGTCGAGGGTCGTCAACAGCGCGCCGAGCTTCGCCATGGCGCCGCCATGCGCTGGGATCGAGCCATGGCCGCCCGGGCCTCGCAGCGTCGCGAGGATCTGGCATCCGCGCTTCTCCGAAACCATGATCGGGTAGAACCGCTTGCCGCCGAGGTGCTGCACCACACCGCCCGACTCGCCGATGCCGTGCTTGATGCCCTTGAAAAGATCCGGATGCTTGTCGACAAGAAATTTCGCGCCCTGGTTGCCTCCCGCCTCTTCGTCCGCGAGGACCGCCAGGACGAGGTCGCCCGGGGCGCCGCCCTTCGCTTTTGCCTGCAAAATGGCGTTGACCATCATGGCCACGCCACCTTTCATATCGAGCGCGCCTCTGCCCCACAGGTAACCGTCGACCATCTCTCCACCAAACGGCTTGTGCGCCCACTCCTGGTTGACCGTGGTCACGACGTCGACGTGGCCCTGGAGCAGGAAGGGAGGAGCCTCGCCCCTGCCCTTCAACCGCGCCACGAGGTTGGAGCGGCCGCGGGCATTCTCGTAACGCTGGCTCGAGATGCCGGCCTCATCGAGCAACCGCTCGATGAGCTCGACCGCGATGTCCTCGTGGCCTGGTGGGTTGGTGGTGTCGAGCTGGATCAGATCGCGGGTCAGCTCGACGACGAATGGCGATTCAGGCACGAGGCCAATTTAGCTGATCGAGGTTTGGTCGAGGCGGTTGGCTACGGCAGCCTTGAGCGCCGGGTGATTCGCGAAGCCGGGGTCCGACTCGAGCACACGCTCCGCTTCCTCGCGCACGTCGCTCAGCAACTCAGGCTGCTCCAGCGCCTGCATCGCGACGTCGGACATACCGTGCTGTCGCGGGCCCATCAGCTCCCCCATGCCGCGGATGCGCATGTCCTCCTCCGCCAGCCTGAACCCGTCGCGGATTCGCGTCAGCAGGTTGAGGCGTTCCAGCGTCGGCTCCGATGGATCGTCCGACAAGAGCAAGCAGTGACTCTGGCCTGAGCCGCGGCCAACACGTCCCCGAAACTGGTGGAGCTGGGCCAGCCCGAAACGCTCTGCGCCCTCGATCATCATCACCGTCGCGTTGGGCACATCGACGCCCACCTCGACGACCGCCGTCGCGACCAGGACTTGGATATCGCCCTTGACGAACGCGCTCATCACCTCGTCCTTGTTCTTCAATCGCCCGTGCACCAGCCCCAGCTGCAGGTCAGGGAAGACGTCTGCCTTGAGCCGTTCGAACTCGGCGGTCGCAGACCGCGCCACCAACACCTCGGATTCCTCGATGAGCGGGCAGATGACAAAGGCCTGGCGGCCGAGGCGCACCTGCTCGCGCACCAGCTCGTAAGCGCGCCGACGGCCGTCCGGCGCCACGACCTCCGTCTGGACAGGCGAGCGGCCCGGGGGCAGCTCGTCGATCACCGAAACCGACATCTCGCCATACAACGCGAGCGCGAGCGTACGCGGGATCGGCGTGGCGGTCATGGCCATGAAGTGCGGGCGGCCGCGACCCTTCTGGCGCAAGAGCTCACGCTGTCGGGTGCCGAATCGGTGCTGCTCGTCCACGATCGCAAGGCCGAGGTTGGCGAGCTCAACGTCCTCCTCAATCAAGGCGTGGGTGCCGACCACGAGGGCGCAGTGGCCCGACGCCGCGGCGGACTTGACACGCCGGCGCTCCGCCGCGCTCTGGCCGCTGACCAGCAGCTCGACGGTCAGGCCGGGAAAGCTGTCCTCGAGATAGGCGCGAAATTTGTGCAGGTGCTGGCGCGCGAGGATCTCGGTCGGCGCCATCACCACCGTTTGAAAGCCGGCCGCATGCGCCATCGCGGCGCACGCCGCTGCGACCGCCGTCTTGCCAGAGCCGACATCGCCGTTGAGAAGCCGGTTCATCGGCTCGTGGCGATCCATGTCCTTGAACGCCTCCCAGGTGGAGCGCCGCTGCGCTTTCGTGAGCTCAAAGCCCAGCCCGGTCTTGAACGCCTCGATGATCTCCTGGCGGTAGGGGATCGGCTCGGCGGGTTCCGCGGCGAGGCCGGCTCGCATCAAGGCGAAGGTGGCCTGGAGCTCGAACAGCTCTGCGAAAGCCATCCGGTGACGCGCCATCTTCCACTCGAGCTGGTTGTCGGGTTGATGGCCCATCCGGACCGCTTCGGCGACCGGGAGCAGATGGTGCCTTTCGCGCACGTCGTCGGACAGCACGTCCTCCAGCTCGTCCGCCAGCCCGATCACCGAATCGATCCAGGCCGCGACCTTCTTCGATGACAGGCCCTGCACCAGGTGGTACCTGGGCATGAGGTCACGAATTCGCTTGGGTCCCCCGCCGTCGATCTTCTCCTGGAGCGGGTTGCTCATCTCGTAGACGCCGTACCTTCCCTTCACCATCCCGGCCACGGCGATCCGATCGCCCTGGTGCAGCTGGTTGACCAGGTACGGCTGATGGAACCACACCAACCTGAGGACGCCGCCCGCGTCGTCCTTCAATGTCGCTTCGGTGAGCTGCAGCTTTTTCCTCATTGAGCGCTTCGCGGCGATCGATGCGATGGTTCCGACCACGGTCGCCTGCTTGCCGTCGATCAGCTGCGAGACTGCGGTCGGCTCTCCGTATTGGTCCCAACCGAAGGGCAGGTGCATGAGGAGATCGCGAACCGTGAGCACGCCGAGCTTGGCGAGCCTCGCCGCGTCAACCGGCCCGACCTTGGGTAGCTCGGTGACCGGAGAACCTAGTCCGGCCGACGCCCTAAGTGGCTGTGCCGGGGTCAGCTTCGTCCGGCACGCTCGCGCGCCTCGAGGGTCGTCGCGTAGACGATCTGAGCCGCGAGCGCGATTGCGATCAAGAACGCAATGCCGGCCACGTGGACGCGGCTGAGCACGAACCAGCCGATCACGAGGATCCCGACGCTTACCCCGGTCTGCGCCCAATCGCCGACGAAGAGGCCGATCACCTCGGCAACAGCGGCGCGGAGGAACCTCACGCCATCACCGGCTTGCGCCTGCGAATCATCATCACGGCCACCCTCGACGCTCCGAAGTAGATCGCGGCGAGGCCCAGGACGGAGGCGAGGTCCAGGGGCCAGGTGGCTCCCATGCCCTCCGCGGCCCAGAAGGTCCCGATGCTGGCGAGGACGACGCCGACCGCGTACTTCAGCGTGTTCTCAGGCACCTGTGCGAGAGGCTTGCGAACAATCACACCGGTGACGGCGATCACGATCATTGCCAGCAAACCTCCGGCGACGGCGATCGGCAGCCCGCCGCTGCCACTGGTCCCGCCGACGGCCACGACGATGAAGACGACCTCCATGCCCTCGAGGAAGACGCCTTTCAGCGCGATGACGAACGCGACCCAATCCTGGCGGAGCACGCTTCCGTGAAGCTCCTTGAGCGTCTCCTCGTAGGACTTGTTCTCGTCATGCATGGCGATGACGCCGGCGGATCGAAGGATGGCCTTGTGCAGCCAGCGCAGGCCGAAGAGAACGATCAGGGTGCCGATGATGAGCTTCAGCGTCAGCTCGGGGACACGGGTCACGATGAGCTGGCCGAAGACCAGGACGAGGATGGCGAGCGCGACCAGGGCCACGACCGTGCCGTACAGCGGAGATCGCCAGCCTCGTGTGAGGCCGACGGCGAGCACGATCGTGAGCGCCTCGACGGACTCGACGGCCGAGCCCAGGAACGCCGCGCCGAAGGTGAGCAGCTGCGCGTACATCTCTCTTCAGAGCTTATAGCGGTTTAATGGGGCGATGAAGCCCGGCCTTTACAGCGAGGATTCGATCACCCGCCGGGTCAACCGCGAGAACGTGCTTTTCCTCGGTGGCGGCAGGGCGCTGCTCATGCAGCTCGCCCATCCCAAGGTGGCAGCGGGCGTGGATGAGCATTCGGACTTCCGCGCGCACCCGCTCCGTCGATTGCGCAGGACGATCCTCATGACCATGGCGATCGTGTTCGGCGATCGCGAGACCGCGCTGGCGGCGGCACGGGAGGTCAACCAGGTCCACGCGCGCGTGAAGGGTCGCGATTATCGGGCGCTCGATCCAGACCTGCTGCTGTGGGTGCACGCGACGTTGATGGATACGTCTCTCGTCACCTACGAGACTTTCGTCAGGCCGCTCCTTCCGCGAGAGCGCGAGGACTTCTACCAGGAGTTCAAGCTGCTGGGCGAGCTGCTGGGCATTCCTCCAGATCGGTTTCCCACGACGCTGCTGGATTTCGAGTCCTACCTGCACGACATGCTGGAGAGCGGGCTGCGCATCGACGACAGGGCACTCGGGCTGGCAAAGTTGGTTCTGAGGCCGCCGACGCGATTGCTGCCAGGTCCAGCGATGATTCCGATGGAGGTGATCACCGCCGGTTTGCTGCCTCCCGTCCTACGCGAGTCGTACGGCCTCGCCTGGGGCGCCGGCCGGCAACGTGCCTATCGGTTTGCGGTGCGTACGCTGCCGCGCGTGGTCGCGATGACGCCCCCGGTGTTCCGCGTATGGCCACTGCCGGGCCGCAACGTAAAGCTCGCTACTTCTTGATGTAGACGAGGCCCAAGGCCTTCGGTCCTGTGTGCGTGCCCAGCACCGAGCCGATCTGGCCGATGGTGATCTCGAAATCAGGGAGCTCTTTGCGCAGCCCTGCGGCGATCTCCTCGGCCTCGTCGGCGGCTTGTGCGTGGACCACAGCCACGTGCTCTACAGGCAGGTCGTTACGGAAGAACTCCACCATCCGCGGTATCGCGCGCGACCTCGTGCGAACCCGCTCCACAGGCTTGATCTCGCGATCCGCGACGAGCAGCAGCGGTTTGACATTGAGCATCGTGCCGACCACGGCCGCCGCGCGGCTCATCCTCCCACCCATCTCGAGGTACTTGAGCGTGTCCAACAGCGCGAGCACCCGGCATTTCGGCACGCGCTGCGTCACAGCCTCGGTCGCCTGATCCAGGCTCTCGCATTGCGCTGCGATCCGGCACAGGAAAGCCATGGGGAACGTCACGGTCTCGCTGTCGATGACGTTCACCTTGAATCCCTCGACCGATTTAGCGCCGACCCGCGCCGCCTCCGCTGTGGCGGAAAGCTGAGCGCCGATGTGGATCGAGATGCAGCCATCGTGATCCTTCGCCAATCGCTCGTAGACTTCGGCGAACTCGCCTGGGGAAGGGGCTGATGTGGTGGGCAGCTTCGTCGCCGTCGAGAGCCTGCGGAAGAACTCCTCGTTGTCGATGTCGACGCCGTCGCGGAAGGTCTCGGTGCCGAACAGAACCTTCAGCGGTACGACCTCGATGTCGTAGCGCTCGCGCCACTCTTTCGGTAGGTCGGCGGTGGAGTCGGTGACCACCGCGAAGCTTCTCAAATGTGCCCTGCGCGCACCCGGCGCTTCAGCGTCGCTTACTCGACCGACAGGATGAACGGGTAATGCTGCTGGCCGCCCTGCTGCACCTCAACCTCGAGACCGGGGAAGCTCGATTGGATCGAGGACTGCAGGCTCGCGAGCTCATCGTCGCTGGCGCCCTCGCCCCTGTACACGGTCACGAGCTCGTAGGAATCGGGGCCGAGCTTGCCCAGCGCCTTGTTGACGACGTCCGCGTAGTCGCCGCCGGCAAACTCGAGCTTGTCGTTGATGAGCCCGATCACGTCGCCCTTCTTGACCTTCAAGCCGTTGGAGCGGGTATCGCGGACCGCGTGCGTCACCTCGATCGTCTGCACCCGTTCGGCCTCGCCCTTCATCGTCGCCGCGTTCTCGGCGCCGGTTCGATCGGGCCGAAACGCGACGACAGCGGCCACGCCCTGGGGCACGCTGTGGGTCTCGACGATGTAGACCTTCTTTTGAGTTAGCCCGGTCACCTGCTTGGCGGCAAGAACGACGTTGCGATTGTTGGGCAGAAGAATGACCTCCTGGTATGGGAGCGACTCGATGGCGATCAGCATGTCTTGCGTGCTCGGGTTCATGGACTGCCCGCCTTCAACAATCGCATCGACACCGAGGCCGCGAAAAATCTCCACCAGGCCGTTGCCCGCAACGACCGCGACAACGCCTGCGCCATTCGGCCGTGGAGGCTTCGCGGCACCACCGCCGCCTTCGATGATTCGCTTGTGCTGCGTCGACATGTCGCCGACGTTCAGCTTCAGCAGCTTGCCGTAGCCTCCGGCCAGCGTGATCAAGCGGGTGGGATCGTCGGTGTGGACGTGCACCTTGACGAGCTCTGGCTCTCCGACGACGAGCACGGAGTTGCCAAGCGACTCGATCTGGTTTCGAATGACGTCGAGGTCCAGGCCGTTGCCTTCGATCAAGAACTCCGTGCAGTAGCCCCACCCGCCCTCCGGAAGCTCGAACGCAACCTGCGACGGCTGTGGCTTGGTGCTCGTCGGGGTGGTCGAGGCGAGAAACGCCGACTCCTCGACCGTCTTGAGCATCCCCTCGAGGATCACCTGCAGGCCGAAGCCGCCCGCGTCGACCACGCCGGCCTCGCGGAGGATCTGCAGCTGGCTGGGGGTCTTCAAGACTGCGTCGCGGGCGCCAGTCGCGGCTGCAGCGATGACGCTCGGCACCGTGGCGTCAGGGCTGGCGGCAGCCGCGGTGGCGGCACGACCCGCCTCGCGCGCCACCGTCAGGATCGTGCCCTCGGTCGGCTTGTTGACGGCCCGATAGGCGGCGTTCGCAGCCTCCTCGAAGGCGGCAGCGAGCTCCCGGGGCGTCAGCGAGCTCTTGCCCTCGACGGCGCGAGCAAACCCTCTGAAGATCTGCGACAGGATGACGCCCGAGTTGCCGCGGGCGCCCATCAGGCTGCCGTGCGATGCGAGCTTCGCGATCTTGCTCACCTCGGCCGCGTTCGAGTCCTTGATGTCCTCGACCGCCGACTGAAGCGTCAAGAGCATGTTGGTGCCGGTGTCGCCATCGGGGACCGGAAACACGTTGAGCCGGTTGGCCTCCTCGTGGTTGGCCGCCAGCCAGCTCAGGCTGCCCAGCAGGGCCTGCTTGAAAAGGGGTCCGTCCACCCCGACGGGCCGATTAGAAGCCATGGCTCAGCGCCGCTCTTCCCTGACGCCTTGCACGTTGACATTGACCTCCACGACCGGCACGTTGACCGAGCGTTCCACAGCGAACTTGACGGCCTCTTGCAGGTTGTGGGCGACCTCCGAGATGCGGATGCCGTATTGGACGATCACGTACACGTCGATGGCCAGACCGCCTTCGGCTTCGACGACCTCCACGCCGCGGTCCTCGCTGCCGCGATGGAGCAGCTCGGCCACCCCGTCGCGCAGGCCGCGCGCCGCCATGCCCGTGATGCCGTAGCAGCCAAGGGCGGCGTGGCCGGCGATGGCGGCCACAGCCGACGGAAAGACCTCCACACGGCCCCACTGGCGAGCTTCGCCAAGCGCAGTCGGGGTCTTCGAGCTCATGGAGTGCCCATGGTACAATTCGGTGTCCGGAACCGTCAGTTCCGGCGCTGGTACTGCTGATCTGTAATCCCAATTCGGAAGGTGCCTCATGGCCAAGCGTTGCGCGATATGCGGCAAAGAGCCGCAGTACGGACACCACGTCAGTCACGCGAAGAATCGCGTCAACCGCCGGTTCATGCCCAACCTGCAGATGGGGCGGGTGACGGTGGGCGGGCGCCAGGTTCGAGCGCGTGTTTGCACGCGCTGCCTCCGCTCCTACTCCGCGTAGGAGAGCGCTGAGCGACAGCACCTACCTGGCGGTTGGCGCTGCAGCTTTCCTGGTTGCAGCCGCCATTCAGTACGGGCTCTACCACCGCTTTCTCCGCGAGCCGCTGCGGGCGCATGACGTGGAAAAGGCGCGGCCGGCCTTCATCCGATGGATAAGCATCGCGATCGTCTGGCAGGTCCTGGTGCTGGGGGGGTCCGCCGCCTATATGCTCGCGCTGTCCTCCCGCCACGGCCCGGGCATCGCGTGGGTCACACCCGCAGTCGGAGCGACTTTCGGGACCGCGCTACCGCTGCAGTTTGTCGCGATGGCAGCGCTTCGCTTTGCGCGGGGCGCTTAGGTTCGCCTAGCCGAAGTCGATTCCATGCACCTCGCCCAGGAGATGTAGGTCCTTGCGCAGCTTGGTCCAGACGCGGTCCTGGGCCGCTTCCTGTGGAATCACGCTGGACGGGTCGTTGATATCAGCTGCGAGGTCCGGGCGTTCGACCATCTCGGCGAAGAACAGCGTCCATGCGCGCGGCACCACCTCGTAGATCGCGTAGCCTCCACCCCCCAGCGCCAGCCAGCGCCCATCGCACAGCTCGTGGGCGAGCTCGTGGAACACGCTGCCGACGCGCGGCCAGATGCGAGTCGTGGCGGCGAGGTGAGCGAGCGGATCGAGGTAGTGCGTATCGCAACCGTCCTGCGTGACGAGAACCGTCGGCTTGAACTTGCGAAGGAGCGGCGGCACCACCTTCTCGAAGGCTTCGAGCCATGGCTCGTCCCACGTGAAGGGTTCGAAGGGCAGGTTGGCTGCGAATCCGCGGCCGGGCCCGACGCCGCTGTCCTCGGGGAAGCCGGTGCCTGGAAACAGGTGACGACCGCTCTCGTGCAGGCTGATGGTGAGCACATCGGGATCGTCATAGAAGATGCCCTCGACGCCGTCGCCGTGGTGCACGTCGACGTCGACGTATGCGACGCGGTGACCCCGATCCTTTAGCCACCGGCAGGCGATCGCAGGGTCGTCGTAGGTGCAGAAACCCGAGGCGCGTGACCTGTGCGCGTGGTGCAGCCCGCCAGCGGGGCTGAAGGTGTGCAGCGCCGCTCCGCTCTCGATCGCCTCAGCCGCGACCAGGCTCGCGCCTGCCACCAGCGCGGCGCCTTCGTGAAGCTCATCCGAGATCGGGTTGTCGGCGGAGCCGAAGCCCGCCGCCTCGATCCTGTCCGGATCGACTCGCGCTCGCTCGGCGGGGTCGCTGAGCTTGCGCACGAGGTCCACGTACTCGGGCGAGTGGACGAGCTCGAGCTCTTTGATCGTGGCGCGCCTCGGCGGCAAGAGGTGGCAGTGGTCGATGAGCCCTGTCGACTTGATCAGGTCCATCGTGAGCTTCACGCGAATCGGCTGGAGCGGGTGCTGATCCGAAAGGTGATGCTTCATGAGCTCGTCGCCGTACACGAGCGCAACAGGACCTGACACTGACTACTTACGCTAGCAGGGCGGTGAATACGGCCGGCGAAAGCCTTTTCGAGTCAGTCCCAAACTTCTCAGAGGGCCGCGATCGCTCTGCGATCGACTCCATCGTGGATGGCGCTCGCGCCGCGCACCTGCTTGACGTGGACGCGGATGAGGACCACAACCGCACGGTCGTTTCGATTGCCGGCTTCGGTCCTCAGCTGGTGGAGGCGCTGATGGCGTCAGTTCGGGCGGCGGTCGAGCTGATCGATGTGCGGTCGCATCGCGGCGTGCACCCGAGGGTTGGCGCGGCCGATGTCGTGCCCATCGTGCCGCTCGACTCGACGCCCTTGAGCCGCTGCCAGGAGTTGGCTGTCGTGCTGGGGGAGCGCATCTGGAGCGAGCTCAAGGTGCCGGTGTACTTCTACGGCCGTGGTCAGAGCCTCGCCGACATCCGTGGAGGGCGCGGGCGATTCGACCTCGGCGGGCCCGACGTCCACCCAACCGCGGGCGCCGTTTGCTTGGGCGCCCGTCCCAAGCTTGTCGCGTTCAATGTGATCCTGCACGGCATCGACGTCACCGCCGCCCGTGCTCTGGCTCGGTCCATTCGCGAGTCGGGCGGAGGGATGCGAGGCGTGCACGCTCTGGTGTTCGAGCTGAGCGGAGGGCGCGTGCAACTTTCAATGAACCTGTTCCGGCTCGGCGAGACGACGCCGGCGATGGTGATCGCCGAGCTGGAGCATCGAGGCGTCTCGATCGCTTCCCAGCACGTTGTCGGCCTGTGCCCTGCAGTGGTGGCGAATGGTGCCGCGGGCGGGCGGTTGCTGGAGGCACGACTGGCCGCGGCCGCTGCGCGTGCCGGCGCAGCGCGGTGCTTCGAGCGTGGGGACAACGAGCATGTGGCCCTCGCCAGGCGGCTTCGCCGTGAGGCCGAAGGGCTGGCGGCGTTGGCCACCGACCAGGTCGCTCTGCTGGCCGGCGCGGAGAGGGCGGCTGCGCTGATCCCGGTGCTCAAGGTGGCCGGCGTGCTCGATGGCGAGCCCGAGGCGATGTTGGGCGTTGCCGCCAGCGGCTTGCGCGAGGCGGTGAGTTCGGAGACGCGATCGACCTACGCCGCGCGGGCCGCCGCTCTCGACAGGAGGCTTGGCCTGCCGACCGGTTGACCTTTAGCCGGCGGCTGGGACGTTGGCGTCGACGCTTACGTTGCAGGCGCCACCGTTGACGTCTATCGAATAGGCGTCGGTGGCGTTGGCGTAGCCGTCCGATTGCCACCTGGTGCTGCCGATCGCGGCGGTATGGTGTCCGTCCGCCGTCAGGTTGACTGCTCCGCCTGAAACCTGGACCGACACGTCGATGCCGCTTGGCCGGTGCACGCGCACGGTCGGGGCGCCGGCGTTGACCCTGATCGGCACCATGCCTTTGGGCGGCCCGAGCGTTACATCGAGTCGAATGGCGCCGGTGTTCGCCTCGATGGAGGTGACCTGGACGCCGGTCAGCTTGAGCGTGGCGTTGGTGGCTCCGCTGTTGAGGCTGAAGCTCCAGGTCACCGAAGGGTTGATGTGCAGGTCGATGGACAGATGATTGCTGCCGAAAATGCCGAACTCGCCCTGCTGGGTGATCCGGAGCCCGCCGGTCGACTTGGCCAGCGTCACTTCCGGCTTCGGGCCTGAGTAGGTGATCACCGCTCTATAAAGGTCGGCGCCCATAGATGCGTCCCCGACGACGGTCAAGTCCGCCGCGCCGACTTCGACGTCGAGGCTCGCCGCGTTCAGCGCTCCAACGGAGTCAGAAGAGGTGAGCGTGTGGGTGCCGCCGGGGATCGCTGATCCCGCCGCGACGTAGGCGATGGCGCCGACACCGGCGATCAACAGGATGAGGACTGCCGCGATGTCGACCGCCGCGCCTTGCAGCGTGCGGCGGGCGATGAGCTCGAGGCCGATCACGATGAGGATGAGCGGCCATAGATCTGCGAGGCGATAGAGTCGGTCCGTCGAGATCACGTTGAGGTCGAGCAGCAGGGCCATGACGCCGATGAAGATCAGGACGACCGGCCAGAAGAAGCTGCGGTAGTGGCGGCGCACCAGTCTCGGCCTCAGACGCGCGTCCGGCGGGCTATCAGCCAGACGCCGAGGAAGATGAGGACGACCGGCCAGACGTATTTACCGTCAAGCCAATTGAGCAGGTTGAGGTTCCGAAGCAGGAAGAAGGCCCCGATCACTACGAGGGCCAGCGGCAAGAAATAATCCCTGCGCCAGAATCTCATTGGGGGGATTCTAGCTTTGACGTCGAGTTAGACCGGGGCCACCACCTCGAACAGGTCGGGGCGCTCTTTGCGGGCTGCTTCAATGAGGTCTTCGCCCGCGACGGTCGCCTGGATGGGCCTCGGCTGGTCGAGATAGGCCTTCGCCACGCGCTGGAGGTCGGCCGCTGTTGCTTTGAGGAGGCGCTGCTTGAACTTTTCGCGTTCGGCACGCGTATAGCCGGTCATACGGTTGATGGCTTCGCGCCGTCCCTTGATGTCCGGCGATTCGAGGGGATCGACGTCCCCGCACGCGCCCAGGATCGCTTCCTTCAACGCTTCGGGATCGATTTCGCTGTCGATCACCCAGCTCACCGCCCGGTCGTATGTGTCGTACGTCCTGATGATGTTCGGGTCGCGGTAGGAGCCGAGGTAGAAGTTGCCGCCACCCGTGTTGGCCTGAGCGTATGCGCCGTAGGCGCCACCCTTCTCGCGGAGCTCCTTGTGCAGGAAGGTGTCGCGGATGTAGTTGGCGAGCACGAGGAGGACTGGAGCGTCGGGATGCTGATAGCGGACCGTCTTGAAGGTGCGGACGTTGAACGCGACGGGCAACGGCGCCGTCCTTGCTTCGCGGACCGGGTCCAGTGGGGGTGGCTTGACGGGGACTCCATCGTTGCTGAAACCCCCTGGCAGCGCGGCGACGAAGTCTGCGAGGTGGTCCTTGAGGGTCTCGATCATCGAGTCCTCGCACGTCACCACCACTGTGATCGAATCGCTCCGGAACAGCTTGGTTCTGATTGCGTCGAGCTTTTTAACGAGCGCGTGCAGCCCGTTGTCGTCGAGCTTGGCCAGGTCGCGCATGACGTGCAGCATGCCGATGCCCTGGAGGCGGTCGTTCAAGGCGCCTTCGGAGTTCAGCTTCGATTGGGCGAGGAGGATCGCGAACTGGAACCCGAGGCCGGCGATCGAGCTCTCGAGCCGGGTCGCGGTTTCGGCGATTATCTCGTGCAGCCTTCCTGTCTCGATCTCCAGGTGTGCGGTCAAGTCGGTGATCAGGTCGATGAAGTGCCTGGCGTTGCGGTCGAGGGCTTTGCCCGAGACCATGAACGACTGCAGGTAGTCCTCCTGTCCTGCCAGGGGTTGGACCTGGGCGGCCGCGCCGATGCCGCCTGTGTACGAGGCGATCCGCTTTGCGATCTCGACGTAATCCTGGCCGGCGGCGCCGACCTGGGTGAGGACGCGACCGAAGAGCGGAAGCAGGTCTTTTTCCTCGGGGGTGAGCGCTGAGAAGTCGGATCGGATGTCGATATAGGTGACGCCGTTGGTCGGCAGCGGGAAGAACTCCACCTGCGCCGCGCCCAGTGTTGCCTCGCGGCTGGGAACGTCTTCGAACTTCATCGGGATGTCCGTCAGCTCCAGCGTTGGCAGGGTCGAGAGGTCTTGCTTCGCGTCCTGCTCTTGCTTGAGCCGAAGGGCCTCGGCGACGATTCGCGCCTTGTCGGCTTCGGTGAGGCTCGCTTCGTGTTTTGCCAGGTGCTCGAGCTCCTTCTTCCGCTTCTTCTCTTCGAGCTCGGCGTCCGGGACGACGGTGAGCAGGCCGCGATGCGCATTGTCGAGCAGCTCGGCCTTGATGAGGTTTTCGAAGAAGCGGCCCTCCTTACGATCGCGCTCGAGGCGTTCGAGGTCCCTATCGAAGTTCAAGGCGTCGTAGGGATCGCCGCCGTAGTAGTAAGGAGCGAGGGCGGCAAAGAGGACCTTCAGCGAGTATGGGAAACCGGCGTTGGACCGCTCGCGCTTTTCGAACTCGAGGTGGTGGATGGCGGCGTCGACCTGGGTTTGGTCGACACCGTCCTTGACGAGCCCCCCGAGTGTTTCGAGCACGACGCGCTCGACTTTTTCTGCGTCCTCTTGCGCGATGTCTTTCAGTCCCGCGCCAAACACCGTTTCTCGGTAGTCGTCCTGCAAGCCGCTGCCGTCGGCCATCGCCGTGCCCAGCTTCGAGTCGATGAGGGCTTTTCTGAGAGGTGATGCTGCGTTGCCGAGTAGGACCTCCGCCAGTACTTTCATGGCGAGCAACTGGAAGGAGTCGCCAGTGCGGACCGTCACCCATGCAACCAGGGCCTGTGCCTTGCGTGAGATGTCCTCGCCTTTGGTGGCGGGATACGGCTCGGAGGCCTTGACGGGTTTCTTGAAACGCTTGACGTCGGGGATGGAGGTGTCGACGTCGATTCTCTCGAAGTGCTTGAGCGCGTTTTCCTCGATTGCAGCGAGGGTCTCCTCGAGGTTCTGATCGCCGTAGGTGTAGAAGTAGGCGTTGCTCGGGTGGTAGTGGACGGCGTGGAATTGGCGCAGCCGCTCCCAGGTGAGCTCGGGAATATGCTCGGGGTCCCCGCCCGAGATGTAGGAATAGGTGAGGCCCGGAAATAGGGCCTGGCCCAGGATCTTCTGGACGGCAGCCTGCGGGCCGGCGAGGGCGCCCTTCATCTCGTTGTAGACGACACCCTTGTAGCGCAGGCCGCTGTTGGCGTCTGCGGGGTCCTCGAACTCGAAGCGAATGCCTTCCTGCTTGAAGGAGTCCTCGTCGAGGCGTGGAAAGAACGTGGCGTCGAGGTAGACCTCCAGGAGGTTGTTGAAGTCCTTTTCGTTGCGGGAGCTGAAGGGGTACATGGTCCAGTCGGCGCTGGTGAAGGCGTTCATGAAGGTGGCGAGGGAGCGGCGGGTCATGCTGAAGAAGGGGTCGTGGACCGGGAACTTTTGGGAGCCTGCGAGGACCACGTGCTCGAGGATGTGGGCGACTCCCGTGGAGTCCATGGGGACCGTGGGGAAGAAGACGGCGAAGGAGTTGTTGTCGTCGGGGCACTCGACGTGGAGGTGGCGGGCGCCGGTGCGTTCGTGCTCGAGCTCCAGGTAGGAGCCCTCCAGCCGGTCGAGGCGCTCTTTGCGCAGGATCGTGTAGCCGCCGATGGTGCCTATGCCACGCGTGCTGGTCTTCGCCATGTCCTTTTTAGCAGTCTAGTTGGGTCGGAGTTTGGAGCGTCTCGGGCTAGGATGGGTGGGATGCAGTTCACGGCGGGCGAGCTCGAGTTCCTGCGGTCGCAACGCGTCGCGCGGTTGGCCACGGTGGGGCCGTCGGGGTGGCCGCACGTGGTGCCTGTGATGTATGCGCTTGGGGAGGATGGCGCGTTCGAGTTCGATGTCGATGGGGTGAAGCTGAGAAACCTGGGACATGAGATGCGTGCCGCGCTCGTGGTCGATGCGATGGAGCCGAAGCGTGGGGTGACGATCCAGGGGAGGGCGGAGCTCATCGGTCCGGAGCGTGCCCGGCTGACGCCGGTCAAGAAGTTTAGCTGGGGGCTGTGAAGGCAGGCGTAAGGGCCTAGCCCTGGATCTCGCGCATCAGGTTTGCCATTTCGATGGCGGCCTCGGCCGCTTCCGCTCCCTTGTTGTTCTTTGGACCTGAGCGTGCCATCGCCTGCTCCTTGTCTTCGGTCGTCAGCACTCCGAAAGCCACGGGCACGCCCGTGTCGAGCTGCACCTGCATGATCCCGGCCGCCGCTTGATTCGCTACCACTTCGAAGTGATACGTCTCTCCGCGGACCACGCAGCCCAGGCACACGATCGCGTCGTGATTGCCGCGTTCAGCCAACGCCAGAGCGGTGACCGGCAGCTCCAGCGACCCCGGGACCCAGAGCACGTCGGGATCGTCAATACCGTGCTCCTTGAGAGCCCCTAACGCGCCTCGAAGAAGACGCCTGGTTATGTCCTCGTTGAAACGCGCGACGACGACTGCGATTCGAAGGTCGCTTCCGCTCAGGTCGGGCGTGGCGCCCTTCTCCCCCATTGCTAGAGGAGATGTCCGAGCTTGTCTTTTTTGGTCTTGAGGTAGCGTTCGTTGTGTGGGTTCGCCGCAATGCGAATGGGCACCCGCTCCGTCACCTCGAGGCCGAAACCCTCCAGCCCGTAAATCTTCTTGGGGTTGTTGGTCAGCAGCCTGATCTTGCGCACGCCAAGGTCGTAGAGGATCTGGCTACCGATCCCATAGTCGCGCTTGTCGGCAGGATGTCCAAGCGCCTCGTTCGCCTCAACGGTGTCCAGGCCGCGGTCCTGGAGGTTATAGGCATGCAGCTTGTCCAACAGGCCGATCCCACGACCTTCCTGGTGACGGATATAAAGGATGACCCCTGCGCCGTCGGCCGCGATCATCTCCATCGCCGCATGCAGCTGAGCGCCGCAGTCGCAGCGAAGGCTGCCGAAGATGTCTCCGGTCAGGCACTCGGAATGTGCCCTGAGCAACACTGGCTTGTCGGGATCGATCTCACCAAGCACCAGAGCGAGGTGATTCTCGTGGCGGAGCACGTCCTCGTAGGCGAAGAGCCTCCACTCGCGGGGCTCAGTGCCTCCAATCGGTATCACTGCCTCGACGCGGCGCGCGACCAGCTTTTCGTTCCTCCGCCTGTACGCGATCATCTGCTCCACCGTGATGACCTTGATGTCGTGCTCGCGCGCAAAGCTGTCGAGGTCGGGCATTCGAGACATCGTCCCGTCCGCCTTCATGAGCTCCGTGATCACGCCCGCCGGATAAAGACCGGCGAGGGTCGCGAGGTCGACTGCAGCCTCTGTCTGCCCTGCCCTTGTGAGCACGCCGCCCTCGGCGGCGCGCAACGGGAACGTGTGCCCAGGCATCGAAAAGTCGCTGGTTCTGGCGGAGGGGTCAAGCACTTTGCGAATGGTCGCGGCGCGGTCGTGGGCGGACGCGCCAGTCGTGACACTGTCCTTGGCGTCGATGCTGACGCTGAAAGCGGTTCCCAGCCGGCTCGTGTTGTGCTCCACCATCGGGGCGATTCCAAGCTCGTCCAGTCGCCGTGCCGTGATCGGCATGCATACGAGGCCCGATCCGTGGCGCGTCATGAAGCTGATGTGCTCGGGCGTCACCAGTTCGGCGGCGACCACGAGGTCTCCCTCGTTCTCGCGCTCTTCATCGTCCACGACGATGACGAACTTGCCGGCTTTGAAGTCGGCAAGAGCCTCTGGAACGGTCGCCAACGCCATCGCTGGTAGATATTACCGGCGGAGGTTTCGGGCGACGTAGCGGGCGACGATGTCAGCCTCGAGGTTCACGACCGTGCCCTTCTGGTACCCCCCCGCGGTGGTCACCGCGAGGGTGTGGGGAATCAAGGCCACCCCGAACGTGCCGGGCGGTTTGTCCACCGTCGCAACCGTCAGGCTCACCCCGTCCACCGCGATGGAGCCTTTGGCGGCCACGAATCGGGCCAGCCCGGGCGGCAGCTGGATGGTGACCTCACGCCCGGAGGCCACCTTTTTCACGGACCTCACCGTGGCGGTCGCGTCGACATGACCCTGCACCAGGTGACCGTCAAGTGTTGAGCTCGCTCCGAGCGGCAACTCCAGGTTGACCTCCGTGCCAACCTGGAGAGCGCCCAAATTGGTGCGACGCAGGGTCTCTGGAACGACGTCCATGTAAAAGACGCGATCCTTTTTCTTGACGACAGTCAGGCAGCAGCCATTGACCGCGATGCTGCCGCCGATCTTCAAATGTCGTGCGATCGACGCGTGGTCGATGCCGATGCGTTTGCCATCGGCCTGGACCACCTTGGAGACGGCGCTAACTATCCCTGTGAACATCCACGTATCCAGTTATCAGGAGGTCGGCGCCGAGCCTGGTCGCATCGAGCTCGCGCAATCGGACAGCCTCGGCAAGGTGCTCGACTCCGGTTCCCCCAAGAGGACTCGGCGCTTCGCGACCCCCGATGAGACTTGGCGCGACATACGCGTAGACCTTGTCCACCAGGCCTTCCGAGACAAACGATGCGTGAACCGTGCTGCCCCCCTCTACCAATAGGCTCAGGATGCCTCTGCGGCCGAGCTCATCAAGCAACGGTTGTAACGCAACTCGGCCGTCTGTCGTGGCAGGAAATTTAACGACCTCCGCTGCTCCCATGCGGCCGGCCCGGGTGGTCGCGATGAGCGTGTTGGGGCCGACGACCCGGGCGGACATGCGGAGGCGCAGATGGGAGTCGACGACAACGCGTAGCGGTTGACGGGCCGCCGCGACGCCCTCCAGGCGAGTCGTGAGCTGCGGGTCGTCGACCATCACCGTGTTGACGCCCACCAGGATTGCATCGTGAATGTGCCGGAGCCGGTGCCCATGCAGCCGGGATTCTTCGCTCGTGATCCAGCGAGATTCGCCGCTTCGCGTCGCGATCTTACCGTCCAGGCTCATCGCGAACTTGGCGCTGACAAAGGGCCGGCCGGTCAAGCGGTGCTTGACGTAGAACTCATTCAGCCGCAGCGCCCGCTCCTCATGGATGCCGACGACGGTGTCGATACCAGCGGCCCGAAGCTTGGCAATCCCGGCGCCTCGGACCCGCTGATCAGGGTCGAGCATCGAGATCACCACTCGCCTCAGGCCTGCGTCGATGATCGCGTCGGCGCACGACGGACTGCGGTGAGAAGCACAGGGTTCGAGATTCACGTACAGGGTGCCGCCAAGCGCCCGGTCGCCAGCGGCAGTCAGCGCCTGCTGCTCGGCGTGCGGATCGCCGGCCCGGTGGTGGAAGCCCTCGCCCACGAGCGTTCCGGAGCTGTCGAGCACGACAGCGCCAACCATCGGATTTGGGCTCGTGGCGTAGTCCGCCTGCAGCGCCAACTCGAGGGCGCGCGCCGACCAATGCAGGTCAAGGCTCGGGTCCGTGTCTGTGTGTGGCAGTCCTGGCAATATATCGGCCACGCCGCGCGGACGCGCGGACCCAGTGAGCAACCGAATTAGGTCTATGAGAATCTCCAGCTGTTTTCACTGCGCTGGATCCGTATGACGTGATCTCACATCCTCAACAACTGAAGAGTGAGTTATAGGTGAACAAGCCCTCGGGCTATTAGTACCGGTCAGCTCAAAGCATTGCTGCTCTTACACCCCCGGCCTATCAACCTAGTGGTCTACTAGGGCCCTTACCTGGTTAACCCAGTGGGAAACCTTATCTTGGAGTCTGCTTCGCACTTAGATGCTTTCAGCGCTTATCAGAACCGGCCATGGCTACCCGGCGCTGCCACTGGCGTGACAACCGGTACACTAGCGGGCCGTTCAACCCGGTCCTCTCGTACTAGGGTCAACTCTCCTCAAGTCTCCTGCGCCCACGGCGGATAGGGACCGAACTGTCTCACGACGTTCTAAACCCAGCTCGCGTACCGCTTTAATGGGCGAACAGCCCAACCCTTGGGACCGACTCCAGCCCCAGGATGCGACGAGCCGACATCGCACGTTCTCTGC
>Ga0208849_1000648_pt1 | contig 30388 bp, 38 predicted proteins | sample NGESurdeep072012_10_FD_184470 | JGI IMG/M metagenome (GOLD analysis project Ga0208849, IMG submission 184470) | Arctic peat soil microbial communities from Barrow, Alaska - NGEE Surface sample 53-3 deep-072012 (SPAdes) | ecosystem: Environmental > Terrestrial > Soil > Wetlands > Peat ... | reverse complement strand
ACGAACGACGATGCGGTCTTCTAGTGGGTGCAACTTCATTCTTCTTGCCTCCTGAGCAATTAGCACTCGATACTTGCGACTGCCAATTTAGCAGCCACGGCGCCTAAGTGCCAACGGGGAGTGGCCGCCTTCTATCCTGCACGGGTGACTCTTTCCCCCCTACAGAAGCGTGATCTTCGACTCTTGGCGCTCTTTCGGGGCTTTTCCTTCCTTGGTGACGCAATAGCCCTGATCACGCTCTACTTACGTATCGCCCAGCACGGGCAGGGCTGGATGATCGCGGCACTGTCGATCGCCGCGGCTCTGCCCCTGGTCCTCCTCGCCCCTTTCGCGGGTTACGTCGTTGACCACGTACCGGCCAAGACTTTTCTCGCCCTGCTTTGTCTCGGCGAAGGCCTGGTCTGTGTGGGTATTGGGCTCTGGCACGGTGACCTCGCCACCATTTCGCTGATGGCCTTGCTGACCTGTGGCGTGGCCTTTTCGCTGCCCGGGTACTCGGCCCTCGTGCCGACCTTGAGTGGCGAAGAGAACATTGTCGTTGCGCAGTCCACCCTCCAGTCGGTCCAGGGCATCGCGATCACCGCCGGACCAGCTCTCGGAGGCCTTTTGGTGGGGGCCCTCGGTCAAAGTTGGCCGCTCTACTTTGACGCCATCAGCTTTGCTTTGGCGGGACTGGGCACCCTGATGCTGCGCACCGATCGACGCCCTATTAATAGGGCTCACGGCGAGAAGACCGAGCAGGAGATGAGCGCCGGGGTTCGACTGATCTTCTCCGACTCGTACCTGCGCCCCGTGGTCGTCACGGTCGCCGTCTTCATGCTCTCCATTGGGGCCGTCAACGTCGCCGAGGTCTTCTTCGTCACCCGGACCTTGCACGCGAGTGACCTGATGTACGGACTGGTGGGCACGAGTTTTGGTGCGGGTTCCATTGCCGGGGCGCTCAGCGCACGCGCGCTCAATCAAGAGCCTCTCTCTTTGGTAAAAACCGCCCTGCTCTGCGTCGCGTTCATTAGCGCATTGTTGGGCGCCGTCGGACTGATGGAACACGTCGCCTACATCTTTCCTCTCATGGCCGTCACCGGCTTCGCGGCGGGCGTCGTGAACGTGTCAGCCTCGACGCTCCTGGCGGTCCAGACCCCCGAAACACTTCGCGGGAGGGTCTTCGCCGCGACCGGTGCGCTCTTCACGAGTGCCGAGATCAGCTCGATGGTGCTCGGCGGACTGCTGCTGACGCTCGTGGCACCCCGGACCATCTTTCAATTGGCGGGCGTCTTGTCGATTCTGTCGGTGTTGATTGTTGGTCCCCTAGAACTGCGCACGAGTCACCGCGCGCACAAAGCTCAGCGCCCCTAGGGCGAGAGACGCTCAACGCGCCACGTCGCTCCTTCCAACTGATAGACAACTCGGTCGTGCAGCTGATCGTCACGGTGCTGCCAGAACTCAAAGCGGTGAGGCGTGAGACGAAAGCCACCCCAGACGTCGGGTCGTGGCACGTCGTGGCCTTCGAAGAGTGCGCCAACTTCCTCGACGCGCCGCTCCAGCGTTTCGCGGTCGACGAGGGGCTGGCTTTGACGACTCGCGTGCGCGCCCAACTGGCTACCCCGAGCGCGCGAGGCGAAGTAGACGTCGGACTGAGCGGCGTTCATTCTCTCTACCGTTCCTTCAAGACGAATCTGACGGCCTAGGGGTTCGCAGTACCAAAGGAGGGCGGCGTGCGCGTTGGTGGCGAGCTCTTCGCCCTTACGCGATTCGTAGTTGCTAAACCAGCCAAAGGTCTCACCGTCGTGATGACGCAGCAGCACCATGCGAACACTCGGGAGGCCATCGGGCGTCGCGGTCGCCAGCGCCACGGCGTCGCGGTCGGGCATCTCGGTGCTCGCTTCATCGAACCAGCGCTGAAACTGAACGAAGGGATTGGGACTGACGTTCGCGACGTCCAGTGGCACCCAACGCTCACTCATCGAACGTCCGCTAACTGCCAGTTCGGTCGTGCGGAGAGATCAAGATCGCTCGGTCCGCTGGCGCGAAGGCGGTAAAGCCCCGCCGCGCCAATCATGGCCGCGTTATCGGTGCACATCGCCATCGTGGGCAAATGAGCGACCAGTCCAAACTCTTTGGCGAGTTCACTGACGCCCGAGCGGAGCGCCGAGTTCGCCGCCACACCACCCGCTAACGCAACACCATTTACTTCGTAGCGCTCGAGAGCTTGGCGGAGCTTGCGCAGTAACTGTTCAACGAGCGCTCTCTGAAAGGACGCCGCGACGTCGGCGAGACCAATTTCGAGATGCTTCTCGGTGGCGCGAACGACCGCCGTCTTCAGTCCCGAAAAAGAAAGGTCGAAGTCGTCACCAATCATCGAGACGGGAAGCTTCATCGCCGTGGCGTCTCCCTCTTTCGCGAGTGCGTCGATCTCTGGACCACCGGGGTATCCGAGGCCCAGCCATCGAGCGACCTTGTCGAAAGCCTCACCCGCGGCGTCGTCAATTGTCTCGCCCAGAACCTCGTGATCACCGGGACCTCGTTGAAGAACGATCAGACTGTGTCCTCCAGAGACCAAGAGCGTCATCAGCGGCCACTCGAGATTGGCCGTCTCGAGCAGCGGCGCAAAGAGATGGCCTTCGAGATGATTGACACCCACGAAGGGCACGTCCCAGGCGAACGCGAGCGCTTTCGCCATCGAGAGACCAACGAGTAGCGAGCCAATAAGTCCCGGACCACTCGTCACCGCCACGCCGGCCAGCGTCGGCGCTTCAACGTCGAGACCGGCATCTTCGAGAGCCCGTCGCACGACCGAGGCAATGATTGCCACGTGCGCGCGTCCCGCGAGTTCCGGTACGACACCGCCAAAAGCGCGGTGCACGTCGATGGAGGACTCCACGACCGAAGAGAGTACGTGCAGGTGTTCGTCCACAACGGACGCGGCTGTCTCGTCACAACTCGTTTCAATACCCAAGACCAACGTCACTCTGCCAGCGTAGGGCGGGGTCGACTCAGTCGAGATCGGCCCACAAGATGAGCGCGTCTTCGTTCGTGCGCTCGTAGTAGTTCTTGCGCACACCAACGGGTGAGAAACCGTAACGAAAATAAAGTCCCTGCGCCCGCGTGTTGGAGACCGCGACTTCGAGCGTCGCGCGCTTCACGCCACGCTCTTTCGCCACGACCCACGCCTCGTCCATCAACGACGTCGCGACACCTTTGCCTTCGTGGCCGGGCAACGTACCAATAGTGTTGACGTGCAGTTCGTCCATGACGTACATGATGCCGAGGTAGCCAATGAGTTTCTTGTTATCGACAGCCACCGTGTAGCGACGGGTCTCGGTGTTCGTGATCTCGTCGAGCAGCATCGCTCTCGTCCACGGTTCGGGAAACTGGGCGACTTCAATGGCGAGCAGTTCGGGAACGTCACGTCGTTCCGCCACGCGCAGGGTCCAAGAGACGCTCATGGGAAACGCTGGCGCGTGGAGAAGTTCGCTACGGCGTCCGACTCTCGCAAGTACAGCGGCACGATCTCCGCGCTCGCGGGTCGGGTCAAGCCGAGTCGCAGCGCTTCTAGGGGTGACGGAACGAGCTGTTCGAAGATCGACGCGTTCGTAACGCCGAGAAACTCGCTCTCGTAGCGCGCGACCCCGTCGCCAGTAAAGGTGACTCCTAATGCATTAGTGGTCCACGCGGTCGTGACGTCCGCGGGCACGGCGACGCTCGGCTCACTCTGCGCGACGACGCCCTCATCGAGGGAGAACGTTTGAATGAAGACCTCGCCGCGACGCCCGTCAACGCAGGCCACGAGCGTTCCTCGCACCCCCGCGCCGTGTGCGCCATAGGCGAGAAGTTCGAGTGACGTCACCCCGACGAGATCGGCACCCGTCGCTAAGGCAATGCCAACCGCGGTCGCGATGCCGACGCGCAGACCAGTAAAGAGTCCCGGGCCGCGATCAACGACGACGCGGCCAATGGACTGGGCTGACAACCCCACCTTATTGAGCAGCTCACGAATGCCCGGCGTCAGGGCTTCGGTGTGGTGACGTTCGTCGTCGACGGTCAGCGTGAACTCTACGCCTTCGCTCGTGCGCAGCCCCATGGCGCACGCCGGCGTCGCGGTCTCGATGGCGAGAATGTTCACGACGTCGCCCACGTGGTGAGTTCAGCACTGCGCGTCTGTGCCACGACGCCTTCGACTCTCAGCGTGCGACCCTCATCGTCGTCGATGGCAAAGTCAACGGCCAACACGTCACGGCCAAAGACGGACGAGGCAATCTCGCCCCACTCAACGAGTGCCACGGCCGACTCCTCGACCAACTCACCCAAGTCCAGATCCATGACTTCGCCGATGCTCTCGACTCGATAGACGTCGGCGTGATGCAAGGTCGATATCCCTCGTTGATTGACGCACTCGTGCTGACGGACCATGGTGAAGGTCGGACTCGTCACCCGCTCGTCGACTCCGAGGCCTCGGGCCACTCCTTGGACGAAGGTGGTCTTACCCGCACCGAGTTGACCCGAGAGCAGGACAATATCGCCCGGGCGAAGGACGTGGGCGAACTCCTGACCGGCGCGCTGGGTATCAACGGCACTGGCGCAGTAGCGCTGCCAGCTCACGGTGCCCCCAGGAGTTGACGCACGACCCGAAAGTCTTGGCGCATGAGGTCGGCCACGCCAACCCCTCCGCGCAACGCCGCCGCCGGGTGATAGGTCGCCAATCCCGGCGCTGAACCGACGTTCACGACGCGGCCGTGAAACTCGCGCATCGGCTCGCTAAAGCCAAAGACCGAACGCGCCGCCGTGTTGCCCAGCGTGACGACAACGCGCGGCGTGATCAGCTCGAGTTGTTCATTCAACCACGGCCGGCACGTGGCGAGTTCGTGGCGCGTTGGCGTGCGATTGGCCGGAGGCCGGCACTTAACGACACTCGTGACGAAGCACTGCTCTCGGCGAAGGCCAATTTCTTCCTCGAGGAGTCGAAAGAGCAACTGACCGCTTCGCCCAACAAAGGGCTCGCCGGTTTCGTCTTCCAGGCGACCGGGCGCTTCACCGATCACCATCAGTTGCGGAGCCAGCGGACCAGAGCCGACCACGACTCGTTGTCGCGTGAGTGAGAGATCACAACGCGTGCAGGTGGGAAGTTCGGCGAGGTCGTTCACGACTTAGTCCACGAGTACGCGAGCGACGCGCGCACTGAGCCCGCAGAGAATCTCCCACGTAATGGTGCCAGCGAGGTTGGCCCACTCTTCGCCCGAAATCACTTCGTTGCCTTGGGCCCCGAGGAGCACCACGTCGTCACCGAGGACCACGTTGTCGTCACCCACGTCGATCAGCAACTGATCCATCGTGACGTTGCCGGCGAGTGGATAACGCTTGCCATTAATGAGGACCTCGGCACCGGCCTCGAAGAGGCGCCGGGGGTAGCCGTCGGCGTAACCAAAGGGCACGGTGACGACCGTGGACTCGGAGCCGAGCGCGCGTTGGCGACCATAACTCGGCCGCTCGCCCGCGGCGACTCGGCGCACGGCGACGACCTGGGCGCGAAGCGTGAGGACGGCCTCAAGTTTGAGACCCTTCTCTTCGAGCGCGCCGGCGAGCCATCCTTCGGGCAGGTAGCCGTACATCGCAAGACCGACACGAACCATTGAGAGACGGGCTTCGGGGTACGCGAGCGCGCCGGCGGAGTTCGCGCTGTGGAGCACGCGCGGCGTGATACCTCGCTCGCTAAGTGCGCCTACGATCTCGCCAAAGAGTTTGATCTGGCCGCGGGTAAACGCTCGATCATCGGGGCTCGAGCCATCCGCCACGCTGAAGTGTGTGTAGAGACCTTCAAGGTCTATCGAGGGCGACGCGAGCAGTAGATCAACGACCTCGTCGATCTCGTCGGGGGTGACACCCGTGCGGTGCATTCCCGTGTCGACTTTTACGTGAACCGTGTAGCGCCCGCCGAGTTCTTCTGCCGACTCCACGGCCGCCTTCGCGCCAGCGAGGGAACCAATGGTCAACGTGAGTTCGTTTTCTAGAGCGTCGCGAATCGTCTCGGGAGGGATCTCGGCCAGTAGCAGTATCGCCGCACTGATGCCGGCACCTCGCAGTTCAATCCCCTCGTCCACGATCGCCACCGCGAGGGAGTCGGCACCGCCATCGAGCGCGGCCTTGGCGGCTAATTGAGCACCGTGACCGTAGCCATTCGCCTTAACTACGGCGCAGAACCGCGCGTCGCCGACGACCTCATTGAGGACGCGAATATTGTGCGCCAGAGCCGGAGCGGAGATCTCCGCCCAGGCCGGACGGCGCACGCCTTCAACGGGCACTGGATTCGCCACTCGCCGATGAGCCAACGACAAACGCGGCGGCCGTCACGTCGGTATGGGTCATGGAGAGATGTAACGACGTCACGCCCGCCGCTTGAGCCAATTCGCGTGCCGTCCCGTGCAGGAGCACGCTGGGTGCGCCCACGTCGTCGGTCGTCACTTCAATCGAACGCCACGTCGTCGCGCCAACGCCAACCTTGAAGGTCTTGAGGACCGCCTCTTTCGCCGCGAATCGAGCGGCGAGTCGCTCGGGGCGAGAGCGAGCGTCGCGTTGTTCGGCGTACGTGAAGAGTCGCTCGACGAGACGGGGATGGCGCTCGAGCGCCAAGCGAAATCGCGCAACGTCCACGAGATCGACGCCAACGCCCTGCGTGGTCACTACTCCACCGTCACGGTTTTAGCCAAGTTGCGAGGCCGATCAATGTTGCGGCCAAGTCCCTTCGCCACCGAGTACGCGAAGATCTGCAACGGGATGATGTCCACCATGGGTGAGAACATTGGCTCGGTGGCCGGTACTCGCAACACGTAGTCCGCAATTGACTCGATGGACTCGTCGTCGTCGGTCGCCACCGCGACCACGCTCGCGCCGCGAGCCTTCACTTCGGCCAAGTTGGACAACATCTTGTCGTGCGTTGCGGGATCGGTGACCACGGCCACTACCACGACGCCCGGTTCGATCAACGCGAGTGGTCCGTGCTTGAGCTCTCCGGCCGGATAGCCCTCGGCGTGTAAGTAACTGAGTTCTTTCAGCTTGAGGGCACCTTCGAGAGCCGTAGGGAAACCCACGTGTCGCCCTAAGAAAAAGAAGTCGCGCGCGCCGCTGAGTTGCTTGGCCACGTCTTGCACGTTTCCACGACGCTCGAGGGCACTCGCCACTTGGGCGGCGACGGCGTTCAACCCAAGAAAGAGGGCGTCGACGTCTATCGGGGGCAAGGTGTCGCGAAGTTGGGCCAATCGCAGCGCCAACAGTTCCAGCGCCGCAATCTGTGCGACGAAGACTTTCGTCGAGGCGACCGAGACTTCGAGGCCCGCGCGGGTGTAGATGACGGCGTCGGACTCGCGCGCGAGTGAGGAGTCGACGATGTTGGTGACCGCTATCACCCTCGCGCCGCGACGTCGCGCCTCGCGGATCGCCTGGATCGTGTCGATCGTCTCGCCACTCTGGGATATGCCAATGACCAAAGTACCGATCTCCACAATCGGATCGCGGTAGCGGTACTCACTCGCAATATCGACGTCGACACTAATTCTGGCCCAGCGCTCAATGGCGTACTTGGCGACGAGACCGGCGTGATGCGACGTGCCCGTCGCGACGATGACGACGCGCTTCACGCCACGAAGCTCCTCATCGGAGATTCGCAGTTCGTCAAAGGTAATCGTGCCGTCTTTTCGACGACGATCGAGCAAGGTTGCGCGAACAGCGTCGGGCTGTTCGTTGATCTCCTTGGTCATGAAGTCCTCGTGGCCGCCCTTTTCCGCAGTTTCTAGGTCCCAGTCAATGGAGAGGGGGCGAAGGTGAACGGGAACGCCGTCGAGGTCGATCGCCCTAAATCCCTCGGGGGCCAGGCGAACGATCTCGTCGTCGTTCACGGCGTAGAAGGCCGTCGCGCGATCGAGAATGGCCGGTATGTCGCTCGCGAGATAAGTCACGCCCGGTGCGGTACCAACGATGAGCGGCGAGATTCGCCGGGCCGCGACAATGACGTCGGGCTCGGTCGCGTCCATGGCCGCCACCGCGAAGGCGCCGCGCACCACGAGCAAGCTTCGTCGAACGGCTTCAATGAGTTCGAAGCCGTTCGCGCGCGACTCTTCGATGAGGTGCGCGAGTACTTCAGAGTCGGTACGCGAACTAAAGAGGTGGCCCCGCGACTCCAGTTCTTCTTGAAGTTCGGTGTGGTTTTCGATGATGCCGTTGTGGATGATGGCGACGTTGCCCGAGCAGTCGAGATGGGGGTGGGCGTTTATTGCTTCGGGAGCGCCGTGGGTCGCCCAGCGCGTGTGGCCAATACCGGAGGAGAAACCAAGAGGGGCAAACTCACACTCGTCGCGAAGGGCCTTCACGGACTCGGTCCCGACGGCCGTACGGGCCCTCCACGTTTCACCAGGGCGCACGAGCGCGACGCCCGCGGAGTCGTAACCGCGGTACTCCAAGCGCGCGAGGCCCTCGAGCAGTGTCGCCAGAGTATCGGAGGATCCAACGACCCCAATAATGCCGCACATGACCGATAGCCTACTCGTGGCCTTTTAGTCCTCTTTCGACCAGCGAACTACGAAGGGTACAGGGCCTTTAGACGTTCACTAAAGACTTCCACAAACTCCGCGCTCAACGCTTCGATCATTATTCGAACGAGCGGCTCGGTGCCTGAGGGGCGTACCAAGAGACGCACGTCGGCGCGATCGACCGAGTACAACACCAAAAGTTCGCCGAAGAGTTCTTGCACTTCGTCGTCGTTGAAGTGTTCGATTGGCACACTAAAGAGTTCTTGGGGCACGCGGCGCCACGCGCGTCCGGCGATCTCGGCGAGCGGGCCACGCCGGACAATCAACTCGGCCAACAGCAGTCCCGTCAAGAGGCCGTCACCGGTCGGTGCGACGTCGCGAAAGATCACGTGGCCCGACTGCTCCCCGCCCAAGAGCCAGGACTTCTCTTCGAGCGCGAGCACCACGTTGCGGTCCCCGACGTCGGTCTCTTCAATCTCGACGCCCGCGGCCCCGAGCGCTCGGTACAGCCCGAGATTGCTCATTGAGGTGACGACCAAACCACCGCCGAGCACGCCACGCTCGAGGCGATCAAGGCTAAAGAGCACCATGAGGTCGTCGCCGTCGCGAATCGTTCCTTCGGCGTCGACGGCGATCAATCGGTCCGCGTCGCCGTCAAGGGCGAGTCCTAGGTCCGCGCCGACTTCTCGAACCCGATCGATCAAACTCTCCACGTGCGTTGAGCCGGACTCTTCGTTGATGTTGCGACCGTCGGGTTGGTCGTGCAGCATCACGAGTCGGGCGCCGGTGGTGACAAAAAGTTCGTGGGCTACGTGGGACGCCGCGCCATTCGCGCAGTCCACGACAATCGACAGTGACGAGAGATCAGTCGGCGCCAGTTCGCGCAGGTGTTCAACGTACTCGCGCTCGGCCGCGTCGTCGATGGCAACGTCGTCGAAATCGAGTGACGAAGGGCCGTCGGCGAGATTCAGCGCACTCTCCACGGCCGCTTCGGTGGCGTGATCGAGTTTGGCGCCGCCGACGCCGAGGACCTTCAGCCCGTTGTCGTAATAAGGGTTGTGCGAAGCCGACACCACCACGCCCGCGCCGCCTCGTTGTTGGGCGATGACCGCGACTCCGGGCGTCGTGAAGTATCCGAGGTTCACGCCCGTTGCGCCACCGTCACGAAGACCACCAAGAACGGCCGCCGCGAGTGAGGGCGAACTCTCTCGCGTGTCGTAGCCAACGAACACGGGAACCGAAAAGACCGAAGCCACCGCACGACCAAGTCGGTAGGCGAGAGCGAGGGTTATCGCGTCGCCGGCCCGACCTCGAATACCGTCCGTGCCAAAACGCACGGGCATAGCCATTACCGCTTGGAGTACTGCGGAGCCTTGCGAGCCTTCTTGAGTCCGTACTTCTTGGACTCTTTCTTGCGCGAGTCACGAGTAAGTAGTCCGGCCTTCTTCAAGGCGGGACGAACACCCTCGTCAATCTTCAAGAGCGAACGAGAGATACCGAGACGCAACGCGCCGGCTTGACCGGCCACGCCGCCGCCTTCAATGGTGGCGTCGATGTCGTAGGTCTGTTGGGCGTCAATGAGGCGCAGGGGCTCCATCACCATCTGGCGATGCGTGGCCGAGGTGAAGTAGTTGTCAAAGGCGCGCGAGTTAATCGTGATCGTGCCGGTGCCGGGACGGAAGCGAACTCGAGCTACGGCTTCCTTACGTCGTCCGGTCGTTTGGGTAAGAGGTATCGTCATCTTGTTCCTTAACCGCGACGAATCGCTGAGGTATCAAAGGGCGTGGGGGCTTGCGCGATGTGCGGATGCTCGGGACCGGCGTAGACGAACAGCTTGTCCATTTGGGCGCGGCCCAATCGATTTTTGGGCACCATGCCGCGCACGGCGTCGGCGACCAGCTTCTCCGGGTCCGTGTCCATCAAGGTCTGCCACGAAGTCGCGCGAAGTCCGCCCGGGTAACCGGAGTGGTGGTAGTGGAAGTTCTGCGCCAACTTGTTAGCGGTCACGACGATCTTGTTGGCGTTGACAATGATGACGTAATCACCCGTGTCGACGTGAGGTGCAAAAAAGGTGCGATGCTTTCCGCGCAACAGCGAAGCGGCGACCGTCGCGACGCGCCCGAGGATGAGGCCCTCGGCGTCAAGGACGAGCCAGTCGCGCGTTAACTCACTCGTTTTTGGTGAATAGGTCTTCACAACACTTCCTTCAGCGAAATCTTCGGATCAGCCCCAACGGGGTCCGAAGGGACTCTCCATCTTACGAAATTCCGGCTCCTCTAAGCAAGTTTGGGGTTTCGAGCCCCGAAAGTACGTCGCGCGCCACCACGGAGGACACGCGAGTACTTTGCGGCGCTGCAGGCCACAGGGCACTCTTTGAGCGTGTTTCAATACCCCAGACGTGACCAGATGGTCACACGCTCGCCGGGATCGAGCCACTTGGCGTCACTCCCCGAGACGCCGAAGACCTGGTAAAACTCGCCAATATTGCGCACAGTCTGATTGCAACGAAACGCCGCCGGTGGTGAGGTTCGAATGCCACGAGACGTCGGTCGTGGGCACCAGCCGACCGAGCAAAATGTCGCACCCATCTGTCGCTAATCGTGCACGACGCGTACTTAGATTCGGCTCATCAAGAATCAGATTGGGTCGATGAAGAATCGCCACTGTCACCAGAGAGTGATTGAGGTGCAACAAAGCCCGCCGAGAATCCGCTCGGCGTTCGCTGGGGAGGACGATGAGGCGACTCGGTAGAGAGGCGCACGTGGGGGCGCGGTCCCGACCACGGCGCCGGGGGCGCGACGATGCGAGCGGCGAGTCGGTAGGCAACTTTCTCGTAGTTCACCCGCCAACCAACGAAATCGGGCCACGCCTCTTCGGCGCTGCGTTCCATTTCGAATCCGGTCTCTCGCATCATGGTGACGGCCTCTTCGAACTCGGCGTACGTGAGTTGAATCGGGCCCGCCGGATCGGGATCCGATTCGACGTCCCAACCGAGTGTCAACGCAATGCGATTGAGCGCCGTGAAACCCATACGAAGACAGAGTCGGGCGTTCGAAGATCCTCGCGCCGGCGCTAGCGAGAGATGCAAGGCGGCGGCGTCCAGTACCGACAGCAGTCCCACGAGCCACGAGTACCACGGTTCCGGTGAGCGAAAGAGAAGAAGGACCGGGTACGTCGTGTGGCTCTCCGCCAACTCCGCGGACCACTCCTCCCACGTGGCGTAGAAGTCGGGAAGGGTGTCGGTGATGCCGACGATCTGGTGGCGCATCAAGATCTCGGGCCCCCACGCCGGAACACCCGATCGACTTTCGAGCAGCGCCACCAAACTCTCACGTCGATTGAACGACGCGTAGAGACTCGGTAGATACGCAATCTGGAGCGTGACGACCACGACCCACGTCGCGCCGGCGATGATGTCGAGCGCGACGTTCGCTGGGCCGCCCGCGTGAATCGCGCCCACCGTAAAGAGACTCGTCGCGGCTTGTTGGAATGCGTCAGCGAAGTTGTGAGTCGTCGAGTACAACATCAACGCGAAGGCGACGATGAAACCTCCGGCCCAGGAGACGAGTTGGGCCACAATGCACACCGGACCAGTGGGTGCGAGGATGGCGTCCTTCGTTTCGTATCGTGTGGCCACCTGCGAGAGACCAACAAAGGCCATTCGAACGAGCGAATTAATCTTGAGCGATATTCTCTCAAAGCCCCGAGGTCGACGAGGGAGTACCAGCGCAAAGAGAACGTTGGCGCCGACAATGATACTGACGAGTGTCCCGAGAACGAACAACAACACGTTCATGAAAAATCACTCATGGGACCCGCGAATCCAAGGTGCTCAGTTGGGAGAAAGTCTTGTTCACTACCACTGGGCACCTTCTCTCGGCTGTGTCGCGATGATAGGTCAAGGGTGCGCCCGCAAGCGACGAACGGCGTGCGTTACCTGACTTCTACGCGTCGGGGTAACCAACACCAATCAGCGCGAGTCCGCCGGCGGGGGCCGCCTGAGGAAGTTGGTAACGACTGAGACTCTCCAAGCGTTCGTGAACAATGGTGGGCTGGAGTTCCCCTTGACCGACCGCCACCATGGTCGAGGTGAGACAGCGCACCATGTTGTGACAGAACGACTGCGCGCGGATGGTGAGACGCACAACGGGTGCGTGGCGTGGACTCATCAGCCACTCGTCGGCTAATCGCTCCCAGCGTGCGACGAGCACGCGTCGAAGCAACGGCTCGTTGGCCGCGGCGTTTGTCGGACGGCGACAGAAGGCACGGAAGTCGTGCGTGCCGAGCACGTCCTTCGCCGCGCGGTTCATCGCCTTGAGGTCGAGTGGTCCCGCCACCGACCAGGCCCAGGCATTGGTGGACTCGAGTCCCGGAGGTTGTGACTCCAGCACTAAGTAGCGATACTCGCGCCACTGTGCTGAAAAGCGCGCGTGAAACTCGTCGCTTACGGGTTCGGCCCTCAGGATCTGCACTCGTCCGCGCATCTGCTTGTTGAGTGAACTCATGAGTCGCTCACTATCGAGTGAGCGGACTTGGGTGACGACCGGCAAGTCAACGTGGACGACCTGTTGAAAGGCGTGCACGCCGCTGTCGGTTCGACCGGCACCGACGATGAGCGGCTCGTTTTCGAGTCGAAGAGTATTCGCCATCGTCGCGCGAAGCAGCCCCACGACCGTGTCGTGCCGGGGTTGGTAGGCGAAACCGCTGAAGGCCTGACCGTCGTAGGCCAGGTCGAGGCGCCAGCGTTGCGTGGCGCCTAGTGGATCAGACGAATTCAATGCGCGCCATCGGGGCGTTGTCGCCCTGACGCGGTCCGAGCTTCAAGATGCGCGTGTAGCCACCAGGTCGGTCGGTGTAACGAGGCGCAATTTCGGCGAAGAGCTTGTGGGTCATGTCCTTGTCGCGAATGAACGCTACGACGCGACGGTTCGCGTGGACTGAACCTTCGGGCGAGTTCTTCGCGGCCGTGACGACCTTTTCGACGATGGGACGAAGCGCCTTGGCCTTGGCCTCGGTCGTGACGATCGACTCCGCGGCAATCATGGACGCGACGAGGTTGCCCATCATCGCCTTTTGGTGCGCTGAGTTGCCACCAAAGCGCTTGCCTTTGGTTGGAGTTCCGCGCATGCTTAGTCCTCGATCCGCAGAGAAAGTCCGCGCTCGTCGAGACGGTCGTTGACGTCCTTCAACGACGTGGCGCCGAAGTTGGTGATTGAGGTGAGGTCGCGCTCGGTGGCGTTCACGAGCTGGGCAATCGTGTTGATGCCCGCGCGCTTCAAGCAGTTGCGCGAACGCTCGGTGAGACCCAACTCTTCGATACGGATGTCGAGTTCGCTCGCGGCGGCCTGGGCACTGCCCACGTCACCGAGTTCGAGTGAGGGTGCCTCTTCGTCGAAGCTCGCGATCAGCTCAACGAGTGAGCCGAGCGTCTTGCCAGCCGAAGCCAGCGCTTCGCGCGGAGAAATCGATCCGTCGGTCTCAATGTCGAGCACGAGTCGGTCGAAGTCCTTGCTCTGCTCGACGCGTACGGGCTCGATCTCGAAACTGACGCGACGAACGGGCGAGAAGATGGCGTCCAGGGGAATAACACCAATGGTGGACGAGCCCTTGTTGCCTTCGGCGCCGACGTAACCCTTACCGCGCTCCACCGTCAGTTCGAAGGTCAACGCGCTCTTGGGTGAGGTGAGGTACGCGAGGTGTAGGTCACCGTTCAAGATCTCCACGTCGGCCGTCGTCGACAGATCGGCGGCGGTCGCTGGACCTTCGCCCCGCTTGTCGAGACGCAGTGTGACGGGCTCGTCCGAGTGCACCTGCAAGAGCAGGTCCTTCAGGTTCAAGGTGATGTCCTGGACGTCCTCCTTGACGCCTTCAATGACACCGAACTCGTGCAACACGGCATCGAACTTGACGCGCGTCGCGGCGGCGCCGGGAATCGACGAGAGCAAGGTGCGACGCAGCGAGTTACCGAGCGTGTGGCCAAAGCCGGGGTCGAGCGGTCCAATGCCAAAGGACTGGCGGTTGTTGACCTCGTCGCCGAGAGCTTCGATGGTGGGTCGTTGGATAATCAACATATGGGACTCCTAGGGGTATGTAAAAAGATCGGTTACTTGGAGTACAACTCGACGATGAGTTGTTCCTGGATCGACTCGTCGATCTGCTCGCGCTGGGGAACGACGCGCACGGTGACGTTAAAACCGTTGTCGCCCTTTTCGAGCCAGCCCGGCACGGTGCGGTCCAACACGTCAAGGTTGCGCTTGACGTTGAAGTTTTCGCGGGTGACGGCCTTTAGGGACACAACCTCACCGGGGCGAACCCGGTACGAGGGGATGTCCACGCGCTTGCCGTTGACACTGACGTGTCCGTGGCGAACGAGTTGGCGGGCCTGAGCGCGCGAGGCGCCCCATCCCGCGCGGTAGGTCACGTTGTCGAGACGGGTCTCGAGGAACTGCAGAAGGTTCACGCCGGTCATGCCGGGGCGGCGGTTGGCCTCTTCGTAGAGATTACGGAACTGCTTCTCCAGGATGCCGTAGATGCGACGGGCCTTTTGCTTCTCGCGCAGCTGGGTCAAGTACTCAGAGCCCTGACGCTGGCGGTCGCGACCGTGCATGCCGGGCGGAAAGGCGCGAACGCGACGGTCCGAGTTCTCAGCAACGGGGCACTTCAAAGTGAAGCAGCGCTCACCCTTGAGGTAGAGCTTCGTGCGCTCACGTCGACAGAGTCGACAGACGGGTCCGGTGTAACGAGCCATAACTGTTCCTTAACCTCGACGGCGCTTTTTAGGGCGACATCCGTTGTGCGGCAGTGGCGTCACGTCTTTGATCGCGACGACTTCAATGCCAGCCGCGGCAATCGAACGAATAGCGGTCTCGCGGCCCGAGCCGGGACCTCGGACCAACACGTCAACCTTCTTGACGCCGTGTTCCATGGCGGCGCGTGCGCACTTCTCCGCGGCTAACTGCGCGGCGTAGGGCGTGGACTTGCGTGATCCTTTAAAACCAACTTGACCCGACGAGGCCCACGACAACACGTTGCCCTCGGGGTCGGTGATCGAGACGATCGTGTTGTTGAACGAGCTCTTGATGTGCGCGACACCAAAGGCCACGTTCTTTCGTTCTTTCTTGCGGGTCTTGCGGACCGCGGTTGGCTTAGCCATTACTTCGTTACCTTCTTCTTGCCGGCGACGGTGCGCTTGGGACCCTTACGGGTGCGCGCGTTGGTGCGAGTGCGCTGACCGCGAACGGGGAGGCCCTTGCGATGACGAATGCCCTGGAGCGAGTTGATCTCCATCTTGCGCTTGATGTCTTGGGTGACGTTGCGACGAAGGTCACCTTCGACGGTGACGTTCTGGTCGATGTAGGTACGAAGCGCGTTAACTTCAGCCTCGCTGAGATCCTTCACGCGCGTCGACTCATCGACACCAGTAGCGGCACAGATCTGTTGCGCGATCGTGGGACCGACACCAAAGATGTACGTGAGTGAGATAACGGTACGCTTCTCGCGCGGTACGTCAACTCCAGCAATACGGGCCATCGTTTTTCTCCTAACCCTGACGCTGCTTGTGGCGCGGGTTCGCTTCACAGATCACGCGAACAACCCCGGCCCGTCGAATGACCTTGCACTTCTCACAGATGGGTTTGACGCTCGCGCGAACTTTCATTTGATTACTTTCTCGATCTTCTAGAACTTGAGTTATTTGTAGCGGTAGGTGATGCGCCCGCGGGTCATGTCGTAGGGCGTGATCTCTACCTGAACCTTGTCGCCGGGCAAAATACGAATGCGGTGCATGCGCATCTTTCCCGAACTGTGCGCGAGAACGTTGTAACCGTTCTCTAACTCCACACGAAACATGGCGTTGGGTAGGGGCTCGACGACGGTACCTTCTACGGTGAACGCGTCTTCCTTTGGCTTACTCAGGTTCTTTCTCCTTGTTACGTGACTACTAGGCGCGCAGGAGCAAAACTCCTCCACGAAGAGACCTCAAAGGCGAGCCCCGAGGTCGGCTTTCTATTCTACCGGAAATTCTTAAAAACGCAAAAACGACGCCAATTTCAAGGAACTTTGGCGAAGTTCGAGGACCGATTGGTCCCTAGAAATTCTAGTCGGAGAGTACTAATGAGGTTCCAGCACCGGCTCCTTGGTACCCGGGTCCTCGTGGACGACGCCAAATGACGAGGTGACGTCATTCCCAAGGTCCAATTCATCGCGCCCTTCACGCCAAAAGCGAACGCTGGCCGGGAAACGAAGCATTCGCCGTGACGTTGACGAGTCTTGGCGCGAGGACGAAAGTGGTTTAAAGTTTCACCAGAACTACTATTTTTCCCGCCAAATAGCACGCCAGAAAGTGTCGGATCTCCGTTGAAACTGCCGTCGATCGACCGCGACCCGCCACTCGTCGATGGCGACGGACCCGCCAACGAAGACCCGAGCTCGCCGGTGAATCGCCGCCCGTGACTGCCAACTCCCTCTACCAGCTTCTTCCGCGACGTACCCGCAATGGCGACCTGCAGCCCAAGGCTCACTTCCGTGGCGACATCCAAGGCCTGCGGGCGGTCGCGGTCGCGGCGGTCATTCTCGACCACGGCAAGATCCCCGGCTTTGGTGGGGGTTTCACCGGGGTCGACGTGTTCTTTGTCATCTCGGGATTCCTCATCACCAACCTGCTCCTCAACGACGTGGCCAAGTTCGCGAAGATTCGCTTCTCGACTTTTTACGCCCGCCGAGCGGCCCGCATCTTGCCCGCGGCAACGCTCGTCATTGTCGTCACCGCCATTACCTCCGTGGCGATACTTGGCGTACTCCAAGCCCGTTCGGTCATGGACGACAGCCTCTGGGCCGTCTTCTTCGCCGCCAACGTTCACTTCTCGTCAGTGGGCACGAACTATTTCGCCGCCAGTCACGCCACGTCACCGCTGCTGCACTACTGGTCACTCGCCGTCGAAGAGCAGTTCTATTTGGTGTGGCCGGCGCTGCTCGGACTCGTGGTGTTTTTCTCACGTAAGAAGGGCAACGGCCACGTGCCTCGAGTCCAGATCGCTACCGTTCTCGGCCTCATCTTCGCGAGCTCGCTGTTCCTCTCCGTAGTCCAAACGAATAGCAATAAGACGGCCGCGTACTTCTCAACGTTCGACCGAGCCTGGGAGCTAGCGCTCGGCGCTCTTCTCGCGGTGAGTCTGCCCCTCATCACAAAAATTCCGAGTGCGCTACGCGCGTCGCTGTCGTGGGCGGGTATTGCGGGCATCATCACCGCGACGTTGCTGTTCAGTGCCTCGACCGCGATCCCCGGTTGGCGCGACCTTCTCCCGGTGCTCGCCTCGGGCGCGGTGTTGCTCGGTGGCGTCGGCACGCCCGGTGGCGGTGCCCATCTGCTCTTGTCACTACGACCATTTCGGTTCGTTGGCGACATTTCCTACTCGCTCTACCTTTGGCACTTCCCGGTTCTCGTCTTGGGCAAGGCCTACTTTGGCGCGAGTGACACGCTGGGGGTGCGCTTGGCCCTCATCATCGGCACGCTGCTCCTCGCGACGCTCTCGTACTACCGATTTGAGAATCCACTGCGGCACGCGCGAATTCTTCTCCACCGTGCGTGGCACGGACTCTTGCTCTGGCCCGTGGCCACGGGCCTCGTGTTGATCGTCGTATTGATCGCGACCCCCACCGTCCCCTTCGCCGCCGCGACGGGACCGGCGGCCAAAGTTCCCGTCGCGCTCGCTGTCGCGACGGCCGTGACCGCGGCCGAGAATAACGCACCAGTGCCACCCAGGACGTCGCCGAGTCTGCTCAACGCGCCGAGCGATAGCGAAAACATCGGCGGCTGCAGTGGTTATTTAAAGCTGCGAAACAAGATCTGTGAGTTCGGCGACCCGAGCGGGACGAAGACGATCGTGGTCTTTGGTAGCTCTCACGCCACAATGTGGGTACCCGCCATCGCGCGCGCCGCCAAGGCCGAGCACTGGAAGTTTTTTCCCGTCGTCAAGGAGGCCTGTGGCTTCGACTTCTACACCGCCATCGCGCCGGGAGTCGGCCCGAAGAGCCAGTGCCCCCAGTGGTACACCTGGGCTAAGACCGTCATCGCACGCCTTCACCCGAACGTCATCGTCGTTGGTAGCTACACGAAAACCAACGACTGGTTCCAAGGCGAAGAAACCACCGTCGCCCAGTTAAAGCCACTCACCAATCGACTGGTCTTGCTCAGTGACACGCCGTGGATCCCGAGTCCCGCGAACTGCCTCTTGGGCTCGGGTGCGACGCAGAGGAACTGTCTCTGGCACGAATCCGCGAAGAGAGTCCGCGCGCAACAACTAACGAACGAAGTCGCCACCCAAGAACAGGTGAACTACGTCAACGTCACGCCCTGGTTCTGTGACGACCAACTCTGTCCGAGTCTCATCAACGGCATCGTTCCTTACAAAGACGGCGCCCACGTGACGCCCCAGTACTCCTTCTACCTTGGTACGGCCATGCAGCAAGCACTGAACCTCAAGGGAACGAAAGTGGTTCAGCCAACATCCGTCTCACTTCCGCCGACAACAAACACGACGACGACGTCAACGACCACGACGCTCCCCTAGCCAGCGTCGCTCACCACGACTTTGGAATCACCGCCGTCATCGCGTCGGCGATGAGTAGGTAGCCTTCGTCGTTTGGGTGATCATCGGGGCCAAAAGGCGAGGGTTGGCACATCCACGTGGTGTCGCACGCCTCTTGCACGTTCACCGGGATAGGGCCAACGTTGGCGATCGTTTCTCTCGTTGCGTTGTTCATCTGAAAGGTCGCGGGAACGTTAGCGACCGCGACGCCCGCGCTCTGGTACGCGCTGGCGAGCACCGCGTTCATTTGATTCATCGCCACCAGCGTCGCCGTGGCTTCAGCGGGACCTGCGGGGCCGTCGAAGTAGTGACTGAGAAACGGGTCGTAGTACTCAAGTCCCACGAACTTCACGTGGGCGCCGGCGGCGTGCTTTAGGTCGTTCAAGAGTCTCGGCATGTCGACTTTGACGGCGGCGATTCCCGCGGCGACGCACGGCTCATTAATCGTCGTGGGCGAAAGGCACGGACGAATATCGTTGAACCCGATATCAATGCTCACGAGCCCCGGTCCGCCCTGGTGCGCTTGGAAGAACGAGAAGGCCTGGCTCAACTGCGTCACGGGCAAGGCGCTGCAGTGGTCTTTCACCTTGGTATTAAGAATCGTTTGCACGGTCTCACCCGGACAGCCAATTTCCGTCAACGAGAGCGCGACGCCCTTGTAGCTCTCGAGTTGGACGACGTCGTTGGAGTAACCGTCTCGTGTTGTACGCGAACGATGATGGGGGATGCCGGTTGGCTCGACCCCTAATGACGAAGACCCACCAATGTCGAGGTAGTACGACGAGAAGGTTATGGGTGTTGACGTTGGCGCGGCACTCGCCTGTGGCCCGGAGGTCGAGCGATCAACGAAGATAACGCCCGTCACTACCGCGAGCACGAGCGCGACGAGGACCCCGAACCTCACTCTTCGATAGACCATCTTCCTCAAGAATCTTCCGTCTCTCGTTCAAAACTCTTCGTTGCGACGCGCTGGCCGTACCGGGACGGCCAGCGACACCTCAAAGCCCTGGTGTTGAACTCCAATTATAAGACAACGTCCCCGTCGCGGGTCGAGACCCGCGAACAGTGAGGGGCCACGTTGTAGGAAGTAGACAACCACTCCGTACCGGAGTTTGCTGTTGGCGACCAACAAGCGCTGCGCACCAGTGGCGCACGGTCACGAGTGAAGATTCAAGAGATGTTTAGGTCCGCACATTCGTTAAAACGTGCGGACCTAAACAGTCTTGAGAACTACGTCCTAGCTCGCGGTGTAGTAGCCAGCAAACGTACAAGCCGGCGTCGTCGCCCCACCTCCGGAACCGATGTAGTTTCCTCCACCGGCGAAGAGATTGACGTACGTTGAGCCGTCGGCCGAAATCATCGACGTTGATCCATCACTAGGGCCAGTGAAGTCGGGACTTCCTTGTGTTCCGGACGTTCCCCTTCCAGCCTGCTCGATGTTGCCCGACATCCAGTCAGCGACGCCGTTGTATTCGCCGTAGTAGTCCTGGTAGGCCGAGTGGTCTTGATTCGTGGTCACGTAGGTCTCGGAGGTTACGTACGATCCGTCCGTATAGCAGTAACCCGTAATGGTGAAGGGTCCTACCATCGCGATGGTTACCGTGTTCGCCGACGAGTAGCTGGCCCCGGGCGTGTTCACCGTCACGTTGTAGTTCGTGACCCCCTGACCCGAAGGTCCCGGGTTACCCGTAGCGCCCGTGTAGCCCCTCGTACCAGTGGCGCCCGCAGGACCCGCGGCGCCAGTGTCGCCCTTAGCGCCCGTCAAACCAATGGCACCCGCTGGACCCGTGGCACCAGTTGTGCCGTTAGCGCCTGTCAAACCGATGGCACCCGCAGCACCGGTGGCGCCATTTGCGCCGTTAGCGCCTGTCAAACCGATGGCACCCGCAGCACCGGTGGCGCCATTTGCGCCATGCAGTGCGGCCCTCGCCGACGTACTCAAGTTGCTCAATGAAATGGCACCCGGAGCAATCTGTCCCGAGTTGCTTACAACCCACTTCGAGGCCGCACTCACGGCCATTGGCATAAACCCAACCGCCAAGGCTCCCGCCATGACAACTGCAATTGCTTTCTTATTCACTAAATCCTCGTATTCATTGGTTAGTTGCGTTGGTTATAAACCTGAACGCATGTTTTTGACGGTGCAATTTCCACTCAATGCCCCGTTGGTACCCTCCACGGTGAGGGACCACATCCTTGTAATTCAACAAAAAGTCCGGCATGAGCTTGTGAATGTTTAGCACTTTTTAGCGAACCCTCGGAAAGCCTTCATTGTTTGTGCTGGTGGCAGCCCTTAACGGGAGTCTTGACCACAGAAACGCTGCGCAAATAAGGACACGTGAATCTCTACGTCCCTTCGCCCACCTCCATTGCCACGCGAGAGCGAGCGCGCCGAGAAACCTACTGCGTATCACCGTTACGGCATCTGGGCCATCGCTAAGAACCCGTCGCGGCCTAGGGCAACAGTTGAGAACTGACGGATCAACGTCTGGGTAACCGCGAGTTCGTAGCTCGCGGTGTTACGAGGCCAGCGTAAAGACTTCGGGGCCGTTCTCGGTGACCGCGATGGTGTGTTCGAAGTGTGCAGAAAGTTTGCCGTCTTCGGTCATGACGCTCCAGTCGTCGTCCAACACGTACGTGTCGTACGTTCCGACGTTCACCATCGGTTCGACGGCGTAGACCATGCCCTCTTTCAAGGTTGGCCCCGGCGAGCCGGGCCAGTAGTTCGGTACTTGGGGACTCTCGTGCATCTCGGTACCAATGGCGTGGCCCACGTACTCACGCACCACGGAAAAGCCGGCTTCTTCAGCGACGTGTTGAACGGCGCGGCCAACTTCGTGCAGACGACCACCGGCGACCAACTGGTCAATCCCCGCCCACAGCGAGCGCTCGGTGACTTCGATCAGACGCTTGGCGAGTTTGGAGATCTCCCCGACGCCCACGGTGTACGCGGCGTCGCCGTGATAGCCCTCGATAATCGCGCCGGCGTCAATGGAGATGATGTCGCCCTCTTGCAAGACGTAGTCGCCGGGGATGCCGTGGACGATCATGTCGTTCGGGCTCGTGCAGATGACGGCTGGAAAGCCGTGGTAGTTAAGAAAGTTGGAGCGTGCACCACGCTTCGCGAGTACGTCAGCGGCCAGGTTGTTGAGTTCCATCGTGGTGACCCCGGGACGAATTGCCGCGCGGGTGACGTCGTGCATCTCGGCGACGACGTGGCCGGCCTTGCGCATCTTGTCGAGTTCTTCCTTCGAGCGGATCACACCAGGCCCCGGCCCTTCAGGACAGCGTTGATGGCGTCGGCGACCGCGTCGACACTCTCATCACCGTTGACCGTCTCCAAGATGCCCTTCTTTTCGTAGAAGGACAACAGAGGAAGGGTGTCGCGTTCGAAGGTCTCGAGGCGCTTTTGTATCGCCTCGGGTTGGTCGTCGCTGCGCTGGACGACGTCACCACCACAGACCTCGCACGTGCCCGATATCGCCGCGGGGTCGGTGTCTTTGTACGACGTGCCGCACTCTTGACAGACGCGACGCGACGAAAGACGGGCCAGCACGAGTTCGTTCGGTAGATCAATACTGATACAGAGCTTCAGTCCATCGACGCCAAGAATCTTCTCGAGTGCCTCGGCCTGGCCGATATTGCGGGGGAAGCCGTCCAGCACGCCGCCCTTTTTGGCGTCGTCGGACGTAAAGCGATCTTCGACGAGTTTGTTCACGAGATCGTCCGAAACCAGACCGCCCGAGTCGAGGACGGACTGAACCTCTTTACCGAGCGCGCTGCCCGCTTGAACGGCGGCGCGAAGAATGTCGCCGGTCGAGATGTGCGCGAGGCCGTACTTGTCGCAGAGAAGTTGGCTCTGGGTACCCTTGCCGGCGCCCTGTTTACCCAGGACGACGAGATTGAGCTGGCTCGTCATGACTAACGCTTCAAGAAGCCTTCGTAGTTACGCATCATGAGCTGTGAGTCGATCTGGCGCATCGTTTCGAGCGACACTCCGACGGCGATGAGCAACGTCGTGCCGTAGTACGGGAAGCGGTTAATACTCCACAGCGCCATCAGGATGCTCGGTGTGACGGCCACCGAAGCGAGGAAGAGTGCGCCGACGACCGTAAGGCGCGACAGCATGCGCGCGAAGTACTTCTCGGTGGGCATGCCGGGTCGAATACCGGGCACGAAGCCACCCTGTTGGCGCAGCATCTCGGCCTGTTGGTGAGGCTCGAAGGCAATGTAGACGTAGAAGAACGTGAAGGCCACGATCAAGAGGAAGTCCGAGGCGATATAGAAGAAGTTCGTCGGGGTGAGCGAGTTCGTCACGAAGTGCTGAAAACTCGCCCAGGGCACGATGTTGGACATCAAGACCGGGATGTAGAGAACCGACGAGGCGAAGATGATCGGGATAACGCCGGACTGGTTGACCTTTAGAGGTATGTAGGTGGAGTTGCCACCCATCTCTCGTCGCCCGACGACGCGTCTCGCGAACGTGACGGGAATCCGGCGTTGTCCGTTGTCCATAAAGACAATGAAGACAATGAGGGCCAAGGAGATCACGAGAATAATGAAGAACTTGCCCGGACCTCCCTCCTCGTAGACCGCCTTACCGCCCGACGGAAGTCCGGCAACGACGTTCGCGAAGATCAAGAGACTCATCCCTTGTCCAATGCCGCGCTGGGTGATGAGCTCGGCGAGCCACATCACAAAGGCCGTGCCGGCCGTGAGGATGATGACCATGAAGAGACCGAGCCACAGCGTGAAGCGAGGAATCAAGTTGATGTTGAATCCGAGCAAGGCCTGATCGTGACCGTGGAAGGCGTAGATGAGGCCCGTCGACTGCAAGAGCGCGAGGCCGATCGTGAGATAACGCGTGGTCTGGGTGATCTTCTTTTGACCAACGGCGCCTTGGTCGCGCCACTCGGTGAGTTTTGGGATAACGGTCGTGAGGAGTTGGATGACGATCGAACTCGTGATGTAGGGCATGACCCCAAGACCAAAGACCGCGAGACGCGTCAACGCCCCCCCGGAAAAGAGGTTCAAGAAGCCGAGCACGCCACTGGCGCCGGCCTTGGACTGCAGTGCCTGGACCTGGTGCCAACTGACCCCGGGGATCGGCAGGTTGGCGCCTAACTGGTAGAGACAGATGATCCCGATCGTGAAGAGAACCTTGTTGCGAAGGTCCGGTACACGAAAGATGTTCCCAAGTCGCTGCAGCACTTTTCGACCTTATCGGTTCTGGTGTTGGTTACCCGACGCCGGTGGACGAACGGAGAAGGGCAGGTCCAGCAACGTCGTCGTACCGCCAGCGCCCTCGATGGCCTCTTTCGCAGAAGCCGAGAAACGATGCGCGGAGACGTTCAGGGCGCCGGGAACCGAACCACGGCCGAGCACCTTCACGAGATCCTTTTTGCGACAGAGTCCCTTTTCGACGAGTACGTCGTGGGTGATGTCGGTGATACCAAGTGCGCCCAGGGCGTCGAGGTTCACGGGCGTGTACTCCACGCGAAAGGGGTTCGTAAAGCCCTTGAGCTTGGGGATGCGCTGAAGAAGGGGAATCTGTCCACCTTCGAAACCCTGAGGGATCTGACGGCGGGCCTTCTGACCTTTGGTGCCACGGCCGGCGGTCTTGCCGCCCTTACCCGCGATACCACGGCCGACGATGCGCTTGCGCTTGATGGAGCCGGCGGGGCTTTTGAGATCGTGCAACTTCATTCGTTGACCTCTTCTACTTTGATCAGGTGCGGTACGCGAGCGATCATTCCGTGAATTTCGGGACGATCAGGTAGCACGTTGGACTGTCCGATACCCCTTAGTCCGAGCGCGCGAAGGGTCCCACGGTGCTTGGGCTTGGTGGCGATAGCGGAACGAATTTGGGTGACCTTGAGTTGCATGGCTAGCCTTCCGTGACCTTAAAGAGGTCGCCATCGCGCTGACGTTCGCGGTACGCGCGAAGCGTCCCAAAAGGAATGATCTCGTCGGCGGGCTTGTCGCGAAGAGCGGCGAGCTCTTCGGGGCGACGGAGTTGCTTAAGACCTTCGATCGTGGCGTGCGCGACGTTAATGCCGTTACTCGAACCGAGTGACTTGGCGATGATGTCCTTCACGCCGGCCATCTCCAAAATCGCTCGCGCCGCACCACCGGCGATAACGCCGGTACCCGGAGCGGCGGGCTTCATCAGCACTCGCCCGGCGCCCGAACTGCCAATGACGGGGTAGACAATGGTCGTGCCGGCTAAAGGCACGTCGAAGAGGTTCTTGCGCGCTTCTTCGATGCCCTTTTGTACGGCGAGGCCGGCCTCTTTGGCCTTGCCGTAGCCGAGACCGACTTTGCCCTTGCCATCGCCGATCACCATGAGCGCGGTGAAGGAGAAACGACGTCCACCCTTAACCACTTTGGACACTCGGTTCACCTTGATGGTGCGCTCTTCGTAGACTTCTTCACTCATTAAAACTCCAGTCCGCCGGCACGTAGGGCGTCGGCGAACGCCGCCACTCGGCCGTGGTAGTCGAAGCCACCGCGGTCAAAGACCACCGTGGCGATGTTGGCTTCTTTGGCGCGGGTCGCGAGCAACGTTGCCACTACCTTCGCCCCTTCGATGTTGCCACCGGTCGCGCTCTTGAGGGCGCCCTCGACCGACGAGGCCGCGGCCAGGGTCCGGCCCGTGGTGTCGTCGATGATCTGCGCCGAGATGTGCTTATTGGTGCGACTCACCGCGACGCGGGGGCGCTCGGGCGTGCCCGAGAGGGTCTTGCGCAGTCGACGATGACGACGCTGGCGAAGTTCACGAGTAGTGCGTGCCATTACTTTGCGGCCTTTCCTGCCTTGCGCGCTACTCGTTCTCCGAGGTAGCGCACACCCTTGCCCTTGTAGGGCTCGGGTTTGCGAAGTTTGCGAATGTTGGCGGCAACCTGGCCGACGATCTCTTTGTCAGCGCCCTTGATGATCACGCGCGTCGGAGTCGGCACCTCAAAGGTGACGCCCTCGGGAGCGGTGAACTTCACGGGGTGACTGAAGCCGAGCGCCAAGTCAATCGCGCCAGGTCCGGCGGCGGCGGCGCGGTACCCCACGCCAATGATCTCGAGCTCTTTACTCCACCCTTCGGTGACGCCGGTGACCATGTTCGCGACCAACGTGCGCGTGAGTCCGTGCAACGCCTTTTGCGAGGTCTCTTCACTGGCGCGGTCGACGACGAGCGTGTCACCTTCCTGGGCCATGGTGATGCCACTCGGAACGTTGCGGGTCATGGTCCCGTTTGGACCCTTGACCGTGACGACGTCGTCGGCGTAACTGACCGTGACGTTGCCCGGCACGGTGATGGGACTGCGACCGATTCGCGACATTAGTTACCCTCCTCGTGCGAGGTGATTGAACTACCACACATAACAAAGAACCTCGCCGCCCAACTTGGCCTTGCGCGCTTCGCGGTCGGTCATGAGGCCGTGACTCGTCGAGACAACGGCCACGCCAACTCCACCAAGCACTTTGGGCATCTGGTCGGACTTCTTGTAGATGCGAAGACCGGGCTTGGAGATGCGCTTGATGCCAATGATGGTTTTCTTGCGATCTTCTGAGTACTTGAGGTTGATCTCGAGCTGGGCGCCGGGCTTGTTCTCTAGTTGCGTCACGGTGTAACCCGAGATGAAACCTTCCCTCTTAAGGACCTGGGCCAAGTTCTCTTTCAACTTCGAACTCGGCATTTTGACGCTGTCGAACATGGCGGCGTTGGCGTTGCGAATGCGCGTGAGCATGTCGGCAATGGGGTCAGTCATAGTCATAACAGTCCTCCTACCAACTCGCCTTAGTGACGCCGGGAATCTCACCGGCGTGAACCATCATGCGTAAACAGATTCGGCACAGGCCGAACTTGCGATACACCGAACGCGGACGTCCACAGCGCTCGCAGCGCGTGTACGCGCGCGTCGAGAACTTCGGGGTCTGCTTTTGCTTAATGCGAAGAGCTTTTTTTGCCATACTTAGCGAGTCTCCTGCTTGAAGGGGAAGCCGTAGGCGCGCAGAAACGCGCGACCCTGCTCGTCGGTCGCGGCCGTAGTGACAATGGTGATGTCAAAACCACGGGGCGCGTCAATCTTGTCGTAGTCGATCTCGGGGAAGATCAACTGGTCGTTCACACCAAAGGTGTAGTTGCCGTGTCCGTCGAACGACTTGGGCGACAGTCCACGGAAGTCGCGAATTCGAGGAATCGCGAGGCTGATCAGTCGGTCGAAGAACTCCCAGGCGCGGTCCCCACGAAGGGTGACTTTGACGCCAATGGGCTGTTCTTCGCGCAACTTGAAACTCGCGATTGACTTCTTCGCGCGCGTCACGACCGGCTTTTGACCCGTGATGAGTTCGAGGTCGCGCTGGGCGCCCTCGAGCAACGAGGCCTGCTGGGTAGCTCGCCCGACGCCCGAGTTAAGAACGATCTTCTCGAGACGCGGTACCTGCATAATGTTCGCCAGACCCAACTCTTCCTTGAGAGCCACGCGGATCTCTTGGTCGAAGCGGACCTTTAGACGTGGACGTGTCGTCGTTGTCATAGAACCTCTCCACACTTACGACAGACGCGCGACTTCGCGTCGTCAACGATTTTGTAGCCAACTTTCGCGGGACCCTTGTGCTTAGGACACCAGACCGCGACGTTGGAGGCGTGCAGTGGCATCAACTTGTCGATGATGCCGGCCTGCATGGTCGAGCCACTCTGCTTGGTGGCGCGCTTGGCGATGTTGACGCCGTCCAAGATGACCTTGTTCGACGACGGCAACGCCTCTTCGACTTGGGCGCGGGCCCCACGGAACTTGCCCGAGAGAACCAACACGTCGTCACCCTTATGAATTTTCATTACAACACCTCCGGCGCGAGTGAAATGATGCGCATGAACTTCTTGTCGCGAAGTTCGCGACCAACGGGACCAAAGATGCGCGTGCCACGGGGCTGGAGTTGATCGTTGATCAAGACCGCGGCGTTCTCGTCGAACCTGATGTAGGAACCGTCGGGACGACGCTTCTCCTTGGCCGTGCGAACGACCACGCAGCGAACCACGTCACCCTTCTTTACCGCAGCTCCGGGGATGGCGTCCTTCACCGTGGCGATGAAGACGTCACCAATCGAGGCGTAACGACGACGTGATCCACCGAGCACGCGAATGCACAGGACTTCCTTCGCGCCGCTGTTGTCGGCGACCTTGAGGCGACTCTCTTGTTGAATCATCGAGCACGCTCCACGATCTCGGTCAAGCGCCAGCGTTTGAGCTTCGACAGGGGGCGCGTCTCTTGGACGCGAACCTTGTCACCAATCTTCGCCTCGTTCTTCTCGTCGTGCACGTAGAGCTTCTTGGTGCGCTGAACGGTCTTGTCGTAACGAGGGTGACGAACGCGTTCGTGCACAGCAACAACGAGCGTCGAGTTCATCTTGTCCGAGATGACGATGCCCTCACGAACCTTGCGGGGGTTGGCGCGTCCGTCGTCGGCGGGGTCGGTGGCGCCGGCGTGCATCACGTCGGTTTCGACGGTGCTCGGCTCGACGGCCAACACGTCGGTCTCGACGGTGCTCGGCTCGGTAGCCATAACGTCGGTTGCCACGTCGCCGGTTTCGTCTGGGGTTACTTCGTTGGTTTCGTCACTCATGACGCACCGCCTTCTTCTAGAGCTTCGTGGGCGACGATCTCGCGTTCGCGTAGAAACGTCGAGAGTCGGGCGATGTCTTTCTTCACTGAACCGAGCCGTGCCGAATTGTCGAGTTGTCCGGTAGCGAGTTGGAAGCGCAGGTTGAAGAGCTCACGACGAGCCTCACCCAGACGACTGAGCAGTTCGCTGTCACCGAGGAGACGCATCTCCGCCACGTGTTCTTTGGTCTTAGCCATTAGATCGTCACCTCCGGGGCGCCGTGCGTGCCAGGACGCACGACGAACTTGGCCTTAATGGGCAGTTTTTGAATCGCGCGCTCCATGGCGGCGCGGGCCAAGGTCTCGTCGACCCCTCCGAGCTCGAACAACATGCGACCGGGCTTCACGACGGCAACCCAGAACTCGGGATTGCCCTTACCGGAACCCATGCGCGTTTCGGCGGGCTTTTGGGTAACGGGCTTGTCGGGAAAGACACGAATCCAGACCTTGCCACCACGCTTGACGTGACGGGTCATGGCAATACGAGCGGCCTCAATCTGGCGAGCGGTCAGCCAACCACGTTCGAGGGCTTGAATGCCGAAGTCACCGAAGTTCAGGTCCACGCCGCCCTTGGCCATACCGGCCCGACGACCGCGCTGCTGCTTGCGGTACTTAACTTTGCGGGGCATCAACATGGTTACTCCGCGTCCTTTCGAAAGTGCGGCGTGTCAGTGTGCTCACTGGCGGTACGACGCTCGATCTCTTCTTCGACGGCGAGTTGCGCTTCTACTTCTGGGGTGGAAGCCAACAGGTCGGCCACGGGAGCGTCGACACTGACGTCGTCGAGGATCTCCAGCGTGGTCTCGTGTAGTTCGCCCTCAGCGACCTTGTCCGACACACTGCCCTGCATCTCTTCAACGACGACGTCCTCAACGACTGGTTCGGCGTCCACGCGACGACGACCGCCGCCGGCCCGCACGACGCCCTTGGGCGCTGAGGATGAAGAGCCGACGGGCATGGCGTCGCCGGCGGCCATGGCGGCCTCGCGGACGATCTTTTCGTCGTTCGTCAACTGGTAGGGCAAGATGTCGCCCTTGTAGATCCAGACCTTCACGCCCACGCGGCCCGTCGAGGTCCGCGCCTCACGGAATCCGTAGTCAATGTCGGCGCGCAACGTGTGCAAGGGCACGCGGCCTTCGCGGTACTGCTCGCGACGCGACATTTCCGCGCCGCCGAGACGACCCGAGGCTTGGATCTTTACGCCCAGCGCGCCAGCCTTTTGGACGGTCTGGATACCGCGCTTCATCGCCCGGCGAAAGGCCACGCGGCGCAGCAACTGGTCACAGATGCCTTGGGCGATGAGTGCGGCGTCGAGCTCGGGCTGCTTGATCTCTTGGATGTTCAACGAGATCTTGTTCTTCTGACCGGTGATCTTCTCGAGGTCCTTCTTCAAACGCTCGGCCTCGGCCCCGCGACGACCGATCACGATGCCCGGACGGGCGGTGTGGATGTCGACGCGGATGCGGTCGGAGTTGCGCTCAATCTCAATGCGGCTCACCGCGGCGCTCTCGAGCTGCTTGGTGAGGTAGTCGCGAATCTTCCAGTCCTCGATGACGAGGTCCTTGTAGCCGCGCTCCTTGAACCAGCGCGACTTCCAGTCCGTCGTGATACCGAGACGGAAACCGTAGGGGTTT
>Ga0208849_1000647_pt1 | contig 30442 bp, 24 predicted proteins | sample NGESurdeep072012_10_FD_184470 | JGI IMG/M metagenome (GOLD analysis project Ga0208849, IMG submission 184470) | Arctic peat soil microbial communities from Barrow, Alaska - NGEE Surface sample 53-3 deep-072012 (SPAdes) | ecosystem: Environmental > Terrestrial > Soil > Wetlands > Peat ... | reverse complement strand
GAATCGGCTTCGACAGGTGCGGCTCCCGCAGCAAATTGCCCTATCAAGCGACACACAAGGCCATGCCGAATTCCGGCCCATTGCACCACGGGCTGTTAGCCACATGCGCCTTTGAGCAGTGCAAAAGCTTTGCGACGTCAGCGAGCGTAAGGAGGTCGAATTCATTGAGCATGGTTGCCGCCCCCAAGGGCGCCGGCGCTGGCCGCAAACTACTACGTAGCATTTCTGCCAACGATGAAGATCGGTTGTTGTCGGGGACGGGTTATTTTGGTTTTCAAGGCATGGGTTCCGACCTGCGTCGGCTTTCATATGGTATTAGTTCAAAACAATCACATGATTGAATAGATCGCGACGGCAAGATTCGACGAACCGTTCGGCCAGCCCGTTTTGCCAAGGGCTTCGAATCGCAATTCGGATCGGTCTCACTCCAAGGCTCTTTGCGGTCTCTAAAACCTCACCCTGGAAGGTCTGCTCGCGATCGAAGATCAGATATCTCGGTACAGTGTCGTAGGGAAAAGCCTCGCGGAGTTGCTGAGATACCCAAGCCGCCGTTGGATGCCGAGTGACATTCCATCGAAGAATGCGCCGCCGATCATGCGCAATCACAAAGAAGCCATACAAGGCTGGCTCGGCATCTTTTGGAGCTTTCCGCATCCACCGGATTGCGGTTCGTTCCGAAATGTCGAAGCCCAGCATTGTGAGTTCACCATGAATCCGCGGTGCTCCCAGGTGCGATTCTCTGCAACCAGGCGAGAAATCAGTTCCCGCACTTCTTTGCTCGTCGGCTTTCTTCCAACGACGGCATGTTTGCGTGAAAGCCACTTCCAGTACAGCTCAAATCTGGCTCGATGCCAACGCACCACGATCTCTGGCTGGACTAAGACCAAAGTCTGCCGCCACGCCGGCCACAGCTTCCGCAACTCGACCCAAAACAATCGATCAAAACTAGAAAATCGCGAATGAGGATGGTTCCGCGCCAGGACCGCGAGCTGTTGCCGAAGAGCGAGATTCTCCAAAAGGATGTCGCGGCGAGATCGAAAAGAGCGAATAAGCGCTTCAAACAAGGACCTCAGCATCACAGGTTTATATCACAGAAAACACGGCAGGATTGAGCCGGATGGAGTTTTGGCGAGGCACAGCAACAGCGGTTGAATTAATCTGGCGCATCAATCGAGAGATGGGCGCCGAGCCGCGGAGTTCCACTGATCGCCGATGGGTTGCTCTGCTTATCTTCCTGTGACTTGCGGGCGGGCTCACTTGGCTCGTGCTCAGATTCACGCTGGCCCGCGCGCCAGTCGATCGCGTACAAGTCTTCGTGTGGCTCCTGATGATTGCACCGTTTGCCGTAGCGCTCAAGTACGCGCGCTCTTTAAATCCAACGCGCATTGCGTCCGGCTTTGCTGCCTTCTCGCTTATTCAGCTTGCAGCAACATTTGGCCGTGCTTACGCCTTTCTCAAGGATGATGCAGGTTGGTATCTCGGATGGTCGTACGCTCCCGGAGTTGGTTATCTGGCCGTCGTAATCTTCTGGCTCATCTCGCTCCGCCAGGAACAGTGAAGCGACGTGCGCTTCGAGCCAATTTACGCGAGCGCGAATATCGCATTACCTCGATGACGTTGCAAGAGACTGCGTTTCTGTCGCGACGCAGTTTAATTTCCATTTAGCGTCGAATTCGCTCGTAGGCCTGCAAGCTGCAGAACGATTCGCCAGATAAATGCGGGATTGTTGATCAGATAGCGTTTCCACAAGCGTTTCGGGTCCTGAATAAACCGGTGCAGCCATTGAAGGCCTGCTCTCTTGATCCATACGGAGCAGTCGCGAATTTGTCCGGTGTGATAATCGAACGCAGCCCCTACGCCAACCATGAGCGGAACATTGAATCGACCGGCATATTGAGTCATGAATCGTTCCTGCTTCGGCGTGCTTAAGCCTACCCACACGATGTGTGGCCTGGATTGCAAGATTTGCGCTGCTACTTCGTCTTCTTCATTTGGAGTAAGAGGTCTGAAGGGTGGTGTATATGTGCCGACGACCTGCAACCCTGGAAATCGATTGCTCAGTTTCTCGCTCAGCAGGTCTGCTACTCCGGGTTGGCCTCCGTAGAAGAAATTGCGGTAGCCTCGCTCGGCGGAGAGGCGGCAGATCGCGGCCATAAAGTCCGGCCCAAAGACGCGGTTCATTTGCCGAAAGCCATGGAGTCGGCCCACCCAGGTCATGGGCATTCCATCGGGCAGGGTGATCGCTGCGCGATTCAGAATGTTGAGGAATTCAGGATCATTCTGCGCTTCCATCACACCGTGTACGCCGGTGACGCATACGTAGCCGGGATGACCGATGTCAATCCACTGCTCCGTCAGGCTGACGGCAAGATCCATGTTAACGGCCGAAACATTTACTCCCAGCACGTTGACGGAATCGGGAGTAAGGCCTGGATCACATGCGGACGGAGTTTGCGGTTGAAGAGCTGCATAGCCGGCAGTCGAAAGGTCGCACGGATCTGCGATTGACGTGGAGGGCAGTTCGGTCATATTCCGCCGCGAATCGTAAAGATCAGGGTGTGAATGAGAATAGCTACATCCATCGCAATCGTCCGGTTGCGGATGTAGTAGAGGTCGTACTCGACGTTGAAATGAATCGGGGATGCACGGTCGGCACTGAGTTGCCAGAGGCCGGTAATGCCGGGAATAACCTGGAGCCGGCGGCTTTGCCGGGCGTCATAGCCTTCCACGATGAACGGCATTTCAGGCCGCGGACCCACCAACGACATCGTGCCCAGAAATACATTGATGAGCTGCGGAAGTTCATCCAGACTGGCGCGACGGAGAAAGCGGCCAATTCTGGTTATACGCGGATCGCTCGATGAAGTCGGCGACGGCGCGTATTTTGCCGCGTCTTCAAACATGGAGCGGAACTTGAACATATCGAACAGGTCGCCGTTTATTCCAACGCGCTTTTGAACGAAGAGCTCGGGTCCAGGTGAGTCCAAACGGACGAGGATCGCGATCAAAATGAAAAGGGGGGCCAACAACACCAGAAGGACAGAAGACAGTGCGATGTCCACCACGCGTTTGGCCATCGCATAGAACCAGGTATTGGAGTACTGCTTTGAGGACGCGAACTGAAGACCATCAACATGGATCGACTCAGTCCGCCGTTGTTCCTGCCCCGTCGGGCTGACGAGGACTGCAATTTCAGATCCGGCCTGCTCTGCCGCGAGCGTGAATTCAGCCACCTCGTCGGAAGACAGATCGGGGATTGCGAGCATGAACAAGTCGCATCGCAAGGACTCGAGCAGCGCCGGAGTCACCGGGCCGGATTTTACGGGAATGGCGGGGCGTCCACGGTAGCCCATCGCGAAGACGAAAGCGCCGGCCAGTGCCCGGTTATCGTCAATCACCGCTACCGGCTGGAATCCAAGTCTGGGCGAATGAAGGAGTGCCGAAAGAACCCCTCTTCCAGTATCTCCGGCTCCATAAACTACGACGCGATCAACCTGATCGCCATTTTGCTGCAACTTTCTCACAATGGCGAAGACGATCTGTTTTTGCAGAATCAGAAGCGCTGGGAGCAGAACAATCGTTGCGAGGAATACCAGACCAGAGATGCGCAGGCCCAGCAGCAAGCTGACGATCCACAAGAGGATGGCCGCTTGTGCGGGCACGCGAAGAGCACGCTCCGTCTCCCGAATCTGCAGCAGTCCGCCGCCGCCGCGGTAAGCAGCATCGCGATACTGCAAGAAAACAACGAATAGTCCAAAGATTCCACCGACTGCTGCGATGAGCCGCGGGGATATCTGAACCGGAGCGCCGACGGGCAGAGATGCGCAAAGATAAAAAGCCGCTGAGATGCCGGCCGCGCATGTAAGCAAGTCAGCGACTGCTTCGGCATGCGAGAGCGCACTCCTAAATAGGCGCCCGGAAATCGTGCGAGGCTTTATACGCGGAGATGCGATGGTTTCCGCGTAGAAACTCTGGCCGACAAAATCAGGCGCTGCCATACTTACCTCCTTTCGCAGAAAAACACTGAATAGCCAAACAGACGTTTCATAGCGATTGGCTCTCAGATGTGGAAATGTTGATCGACGCGGCTACCCCGGTACTTTGCGCGAGCGCGGAAGAAGTGAGGAGCCGCCGATAGAGGGCAATGTATTGCTCGGCGAGCGCTGAAGCGGAGAGCCGCGGCATCGATATTGCTTCCCCTTTAGGCTCGCGAAGAGTGTCGGCGGTCGCGGCTGCAAGGGCCTCCGCGGGATAAGTACGCAATGAGACAAAGTGACAATAACCTTCTGCTATCTCGCGATGCGCCGGAATGTCTGAGCAGATGACCGGACAGCCAGCGAGAAGACCTTCAGCGACGGGCAATCCGAAACCTTCTGTCAGGGATGGTGCGACGAGCGCAGCACAGTGCCGGTAGCACCATTGCAACGCGGGTTCAGTAAGACCCTGGAGAAAATGAACTTTGCTCTTGAGACCACATGTAGCCACGAGACGATGAATTGTTCTGGTCTCAGGGCCGCCAATTCCGACGATGACCAACTTGAAGCTGGGCTCGATTTCTCTCGAACGCAACAGGCGGTGAAATACCCGAATCAGCGTGGCTATGTTCTTGTTTCGCCGATGCTGCGCGACGCAGAGGAGGAACGGCTCGCCTCTCCAGTTAGGAATTGGCGACTCAGCAGCTGAAACCGGTTCAGGCTCGACGCAGTTATAGATGCGGACAGCTTTCTTCCATACGGAGGACGGCGCATACTGTTTCAGCCGATTCCGTGTAGCGTCTGAGACGCACGCGATTTGATCGACTGAGCGGATGCATTGATTAAGGATGGCGCGATTGAAAATGAACTTGGGAAAACCAAAGTTCATGGGTATTTCAAAGGGATACATGTCGTGAAGCGTGACAACCGTGGGGCAGTTGAAGGCGGAGCTGTTGCACGGCACGGGAAAAGATAGATGAACAATGTCGGCCTGCAGTTGAGCGGCTAATTCAGGCAGTTTGCGATAGTACCAGAGATTCCGGCTGATTGCGTTGTGGCTGATATCGGCAATATGAGTGGAGAGGCGAGCGTCGCAAAGCCCGGCAACCTGCTCAAAATCGCTCTGCCATGGGGCAATGACGAAATGCAGCGCAGAAACTTCCGGCCGCAGGAGAAGGCAGCGGGCCAAACTCAACGCGTGGCGCTGCACCCCGGAAATATTGCTGGCGAAGGATGCTGCCGCGAGAAGAATCTTCATGGTGTCGCCCCCTCCTGCGCTTCGAGAGGCGTCGCCGGAAGCGAGACCCGCCTTTCTTTCTCATTGCCTTTGTTGACGTGCCGAATCAACGGGAGGTATACAAGCAGGGCGACGGCGCCGTAACAGAGGCGGGAAAGCGCGAGCCCCGGGAGGCCATGACGATGCAACAGGTCAACCATGACGAGCAACATGGAAGCTTTGCCAGCCAAGCTAATATAGGCCACCGTCCGAAAATGACCGAGTGCCTGCATGGCGTAAGTTCCCGTGACACTGAGGCCCATCAAAGCCGATCCGAGTGCGATTGGCGGAAGAATATGGGCAGCGCTGAGCGCGACGGTGGGACCAGCCCAGACTCGAATGAGACGGTCGCCCACAAGAAGCAAAATGCCCGCGCCAAAAGCTACGAGGAGCAAGTTGCAAATGAAGACCTTCAGTAACATTCGCTTCATTCCGCTGCTTGAGATTGTGCCGGCGCGCGAGGAAATATGCGGGAAGATGAAATTCAGGCCGTAAGTGGAGAGGCCAAAGATGGGATGCGCGAATTGCACGCAAAGGGAATACGGAGCAACCGCGAGCGCGCCCAGGGAGACACCGAGAAGGATGCGATCGAATTGCGAGAATACGACTCCGCCGACAGCTTGCAGCCAGGCGAAGACGCCCTTGCCTAGTAAAGCCCGAGTCTCGGCGGGGTGAAACTCGGGAATTAGAACCGCGTTTCCGAAGAGTTTGCGTGGCTGGAGAAATTGCAAATATGCGCCTAGAAGCAGGAAGAATGCAGTTGCCGTGAGGACGCTGACGACTGTTTGCCTGAAGGATGCGAGCACCGCGGCCGATGCGAGAATGAGGAGGCGAATAGCTGTAGAAATGTACACCACGCCTCGGTAGTTCTCGAAGGAGCGCCGGACGCCGACGGCGACACCCTCAACGGTTCGCGCAAGAATGCACACACTGGCGATTCGAAGCGAGATCACGCATTCCATCAAGGGAGTATGTGAGGAAGCGACGATATGGCCGGCGGCATAGGGAGCAGCTATCCACACAGCGATGGCCAGCGCTGAACCGAGAACGATATTGATTCCGAGCATGCTGCGAACAGTCTTGGGCATCAGAACGAAGTCGCCATTTCCGCGCAAACTCGCAATGCGCTGAATGCACGCGTCGCAGCAGCCGGAAGCGATGATCGACCCGGCGCTGATAACAGCCGTGGCAATCATCCATAGGCCGTACTCCGCCGCTCCGAGCCTGTGCAGAACGATTGGCGCAACGAGGAGCATGCCAAGGGGGTAAGAAATGTAATCCAGGACGCCATATCCGGCATTCGAAAGATGTCTTTTCATGAGGCACCTCTTCGGGAGGGAAGGATAGAGCCGAAGCGACGCCGCAATACCGAAAAGACTTCACCTGCGAACTGCTTGCGTGGCTCATCGAGAGCCATGGCCGACCAGTAATGGCGCGCCAGGATTTGCGAAGATGCGACTACCAAGGATAAAAATGTGAGCAGCAGCGTGATTAGCAGGCGATGCGGAGAGAATTTCTTTTCGGGCAATCCCGGTGGATCGATCACATTGACCGTCGGAATATCCTTGGCCTCCTGAATGCGGGCTGTCTCGTACTGTTGGGTGAGCAACTCGAATACCGCCTCCTGCACTCTGACGCGGCGGGAGAGATCGGCATACCGAACCCCAAGGCGCGGAAGCTGGCGCAATGGAGGATAGAGCGCTGCGTTGTCGCTGCTGTCAGTGGCGTTCGTGGCGACATCGTGCAGCTCTTCTCCCGAGCTGGAATTTGATGGGCCGGTCATGCTGACAAGTTGAGACTGAAGGCTGGCTATGCGAGCTTCGGACTCGCGCACGCGCACATTTCCGTCGCCATAGATCTGACGCAGCGATTCGAGGCCCGACTGTTCGACGATGAGCTCGGCTTGGACGCGCGCGCCCGCATCTACCATGGCGCGAGTCTGTTCCTTGATGTCTATGGCGGTGTTGTTGCTCGAAAATCGGCTCAGATTCATCTCAGCATCTTCGAGGTCCGCCTGAACCGAATGCAGACGCTGCTCAATAAACACGCGCTCGCGATGAGCGGCCGATGTATTGGTTCGCGTGACGAGCTGGTTCAACTCTTCGAGGTAGCCCTGCGCCAGTTCGCGCGCACGCTCACGATCTTTATCAACGACCTCGATGGTGATGACCCCACTTTTCTTGTCTGCAGTGATCTTTGTACGATGGGCGAGATGTTTGGCCGTATCGATGCGATAGCGGTTGCGGTAGACATGCTGAAGATTGAAACGGTCAATCAAGTCGCCGCTCACGGTGCTGCTGCGCAACAGTGCGATGAAGAGATCAGTACTAGAGTGTCCACCCAGTCCGCCAGCAAGACTGCCCAACGCTCCGAGGCCTCCCAAATGCGAGGACAAGGCAGCCAGCATCATGGCACTGGAGCTCTGTTCGTCGGGCGGCATGATGCTGGTGGTTGCCTTGTACTCTTTTGGAATAGAAAATGCGATGGCAACGCTGACTATCAAAGAGATCGCCGTCACGCGCGCAAGCATGGTCCGACGCGCCCAAAGCAGCCTGCCGTGGACGACCCACCGCGGCTCCGCCGGAGCGGGAGTGCTCTTCTCGTTTTCCAATACCGCATAGGAAAAAGTCGGCGTCATTCCCATTCCTTCTATAGCGTGGTTGCTGCCACGCCGGCAGTGATTGCAATCGAAGCTGCAAGTTGGCCTGCGCTGAGCAGATTTCTCCAGAACAGTGAGCCGCCAATAATTTTCTGAGGCACAACGACAACATCGCCCGGATTAAGGGTGGTGGCGAGAACACTGTTGCCAAAGCCCCCCGAGTGGCGGCCAATGACCGAACCATTGGCTCGAATGATGAATATTTCTTTGCGATTGGCGGTTGTATTCACGCCTCCCGCGCGGCCGAGATACCACGCGGCAGACTTGCCAGGGGTGAACGTGAGAGCAGTCACGTTGTAGACCTGACCGGTAACAAGCACGAAGCCGGGTTGCTTCGGAATGGTCAACTCATCATCGCGACGGAGCTCGATGTCCGCGGGAGTGTTTGCCCAGCTATCGATGTAAGAGCTGATGTGAATTACCATGCGCCCAGTCGGCGGTTGACTTTTGAGATCGGCAATAACTTGATCCTGCTGTTCCTTGATGAGCTGCACTGTGCCGCCGGCGTTCGATGAGCCGGAAATGCCAGGCGACAGCCTCGCCGCCGCTGAATTGGTTTCGATTTGACGGATGAGCTCGTCACGGCTGCTTTGCTCAAGGTCTCTTACCCGTGCTCGAACGAGCACGGCGCCCATCGGATATGCCGTGGGCAGCAAGCCGCCCGCTCTACGCAGAACGGAGCTGAGGCGTTCGCCATCTTGAAAGCCATAACTGCCGGGGAACCTGACCTGGCCAGAAATCGTCACCGATTCACCAATATCGGCCCAATTCGTGATCTGGTGAACTGTGAGGATGTCGCCGGGCTTGAGAGGGACGTCAGCATTGGGATCGGTCCCGGCAACCGCAGCTCCAATATGCATGGAGGAGAGGCTCTGAACGATTTGATTCCCGCTCTCCACTACATAACTAGTGAGGTCGGCGCTTTGAACCAGAGCGTCGCGTTTAAAGCCGCCCGCCATGCGCACCAGTTGCGCGGCAGTCATCCCATTCGACATGGGATACCCTCCGGGACGCAGCACCTCGCCGCGTATGGTGACTGCAGGCGCATCGGCCTGATAGCGGCCAAAGATGCGAATGGTATCGAACGGCTTCAGACCGAGATTCGCATTTCCGATCAGTACGTCCGGAACATTGAAGTCGATGGTTTCGGCATGTAAATCAGGCGGAACAAGCCGGACAACTTCCGCAAGAGCGGCCGGCTCGGGAAGCATGTCCTGATAGCTGTGAAGGACATCGCTCAGCCGCATTCCATCAGTGAAGGCCCGGCGGCCGGGACGAACGACATGTCCGACGAGGTAAACGGCGCGCTGGCTGTACGGCAGGATAGGCTCAACGCGAATTCGATCGCCATCTTTTACTGCAAAGCTCGCGATGACCACCTGCTCGGCCTGCGGACTTTGGCCATCCTTGCCGAGAGGAGTGACCGACACTCTCTCTCCGTCGGCATCGATCCGCTCGATGCCAATGTGGTTGAGCGATGCTGCGGCGGTGAATCCGCCGGCGTCTTCGATAACTTCCGCAAGGGTTGCATGCCCGGACTTGAGCTCATAGATGGCCTGACGCTTAACCGCGCCGGAAACAGCCACCTGGGGACCGGCTGGCGGCACCAGCAAGGTGTCGCCGCTTTCAAAGCGAGCGCTACCGTTGCGAATGCCATGAAGAAGGAAGTCATAGAGATCGACATCCTCAACGAGCTGCTGCCCGCGATAGTGACGCAAAGTTCGAAGCGATCCGACCGCAGTTGGCCCACCGGCTGCATAGAGGGCGCTAAGCGGCGTCGCAAGCGAGCTGATATCGTATCCCCCGGGCCGCTGCACATCGCCAACGACGTAAACGCGCACAGTGCGCAAACCTGAGACTGTAACGGAAACTTGCGCGTCGCGGAATTGTTGCTTGAGCGCCGCCTCAATCAGATCTTGCGCCTTGCCAAGGGTTAGACCGGCAACCTGAATCGCTCCGGCCTCGGGCAGAAGAATGCGGCCATCACGGTCAACGGTGCGAACGATGGTTTGAGTGACTCCTCCCCACAGATCGATCGCGAGCTTATCTCCGGAGCCGAGAACATAATCGGGACCAATTGGCACGTCCAGCGGGGTATCAACGCCGGAGACGCCACGCGCAGTTGCGGGCAAAGCTCGATTGACAAAAACATCGGAGCCAAAGCGCTTCAACCGAGTGGTCTCACCTGGAATCTGCGCATAGAGGTCACGCATCGACTGTAGATCAAGCGGCGTGGGCTCATGCACAACGACAGGAACGTCGGTTGATGATGTGGCTTTCTCTTGTCCTCGCGGGTTTCGCCCTGAGTTTTGTCCAGTAGAGCCAGAACGAGCAGTGGACGACATTGCTCCCGTAGCGCCGCGATCAGAATCTTTGAATTCTGCTTGCGTTGCGCCGTTAGCGGGCGACCGCGAAGATTGCCCCGATGAAGAGAAATTGGGCGCGCCGTCATCTCCCGCACTCGAATGCGTCATTTGGAGATCGTCGGAAGAAACAAAACCGCGCGCAAGCAAAACGGTTGTGATATTTGCTCGCAGGGGCGCGCTGGCTGAGATCTGGTTGAAAAGCGTTTGATCAGAGATGTCGTCGACATCGATTTGAGCGCCTTGCTGATGGAGCCGATCAGCTAGCTGGGACTTAAACTCTGCAAGAAGATCAGGATTGTCTTGCAGAATGCTGATGATCTGACTGGAAGAGAGCGTTGCCGGCGTTAACCCATTTCCAGAAAGGGACAAGAAATCGCCGAGCGATCCTGAGTCTCCGCTGTCGCCGGGATTTGCTTCAAATGCGCCGTTCTCGGATGGGGACTGGCCGCCACCTTGGGTTGCCGAGGATTCCGGGTGGGCATGACCAAGCGCTATGGACTCGGTGGCGAAAACAGTTGCCAGCAGGGAGGCCGATGCAAAATAAATGGCCGCAATGTGCCGTATTCGCTTCGCTTTGATTATCTCGGCGAATGTTGGGGATGGCGGCATAGTGAGATCGCTCAACATTCTCGAAAGTAGAAGACCCACGCCGGTTGGCGTGTCATGCCCTCGTCAACCAAATGTCATTCCTTTGTTGGCTGAGCGAAGAGTGGCACAGCGTACAGAGAATCAAGAAACAATCGCTCTGACTGTGGCGATTAGCCGTCGAGCGAAATGCCAGATACGAAAGTGTCGCGCAGCGAGGTAATGACATTCTGGATACAGTTGCCAGACACCGATCGAGTGACAACCTGTTATCCATTAATTCAAGCAATGCCCGAATAAATATGACAGGAATCCGAGTTGTGGATAGAGAAACGTTTCCAGGGGCGACTTCGGGAAAGTTTTATGGCCTTGCGTCGCGGAGGCCGCAGGACGATCTTCTCTGCGACATGGACTTGCCGCTTCGAGGACGTTTCTTTCCACTCGGTTATTCGATTGAGGTTGGGACCAATAGCCCGGCGGTTCTGGCTGCGGCGACCGAGAGCTTCGGCCACATTCGCTCTTCAAGGGAGGTCACGCGGTTGCAGATCCGCCTTGGCGTGAGTGGCGGAGGAAGTTCTGCCTGCCCCCCGGAGCCGACGCGCCGAGAGTTTAACCATCTATACTCGCTGGTCGCTGACGCCAATAATCAGGCCATTCTCGATCTCGAAACAGGCACGAATTTCACCTGGCTGACGCAGGCTGCGGTAGATAACAGGCTCTATTTCCGAAGCAATTTTCTCGAGAAGGCGGTGTACCTGTTGTTGGGCGCGACAGTTGTAACTGACATCCATGCCGCCTGCGTGAGCAAAAACGGCAAGGGTATCTTGCTTTGCGGCGGAACCGGAGCCGGCAAGTCGACGCTCACCTACGCTTGCGCCCGCACTGGGTGGACATACACTTCAGACGACACGAGCTATCTCATCAACGACGCCGATTCGCCGCGGGTTATCGGCCACAGTCATCGAGTGCGTTTTCGTCCCTCGGCAAAGCAACTATTTCCGGAATTGGAAGGCTACGCGGTGACTCCGCGCATGGAAGGGAAACCATCTATCGAAATTCCGATTGCGGAGCTTCCCGTTCCGCATAAAGCGCCGGAAGCTGAAGTTCATTCGGTTGTCTATCTGAAGAGGTATCCGTCTGCGTCGGGCAAGCTTGTTCGGCTACCAAATGGAACTGCATCAAGACGCGCAGGCGACGATCTTTATTCCGCGGGCCAGATTCGCGCAAAGCACTTGAAGAATCTAGAAGCGCTCCGGGATTTGCCGACTTATGAGCTGGAGTATTGTGACTTGGACGCTGCGATCGAAACTCTTGAGTCTCTAACCTTGGGGACCCGGGAAACCGTGACGTTATTCACCAGGTCATAGTCGCCTGAGTTGGGCGATTTCCCCGCGGCGTTGACGCGCTGACAATCGAGATATTGTTCGAGGGCGTCTTCAATGATGTTCGAAGCCGACACGGATCCGCGGAGGCATTGAAGTGTGAGTCGCATCGCGACAGCCGCCTGCTCATAATTTGGGTTACCAAGAAGGGCAGTGACGGACGATCGGATCCGAGCTGCGGAGAGCCGCATGATTGGAAGTACTTTGGCAAGATGGAGCCGCGCCAGACGTGCCGCGATCGCCGGCTGATCGTACGCCATGGGAATCACGATCATTGGTTTTCCAGCCATGAGGGCTTCGAAAGCAGTGTTGGGTCCGCCATGCGATATTACGATCCGTGCAATCTTGAGAAGCTCGAGCTGCGGAGCAAACTCGACCACCAGCGGCCGTCCGGGCAAATCGGCTAAATCTTCGGAACGAAAGCGGCCTCCCAAGGAAATGACGAGCTGAACATCGAGACCCGCGCAGGCCTCTGCAATCATGCGAAGTACGGCTGATTCAGCATTTCGCGTGGTTCCCAATGATGCATAGATAATGGGGCGGCCATCGAGGCGATCCCAGGGGAATGCGATGCGCGGTCTGGCGGCGTTCGAAACCCATGGCGCGGTGAAGTAGAAGTTGCTGGGCACGGCTCTGTGTGGCAGATCGAGACACTGGGGAAGTTGCGTAATGTGCGCGAGAGCGGGAAACGAAGCTGAAGCCTGCCGGAGTTTACCCAGCCCTGCGCCATGCCGGTATTTTTCAAGTGCACGGCGGATGGGACCGCGCATATGCAACACTGAAACCTCAAGAAATCTTCGATGGATCCAGGACAGGCACGAATCTGAATATCGATAACCGGTACGCCACGAAGAGCCTTTCCAGCCCCAATGATGAGGCACTGAGGTTGAGATGATGAAATAGGGAAGGCCGAGCAACTGCGCCACGGTGGGGCCGGTGAGCGCAATTTCATTGATGAGCAGTACATCTACGCCCGCATGTGAAAGCGCGGCCGGAGTGTCGCCGAGGTAGCGTTCCATGTCTCGAATGATGCGCGCCAGGTTAAAGCGGAACATCGTAACCTCTGAAAGTAGCCCGGAGTTTGCGCCAGGCGGAGTGATTCGCTTTGAGGCGTCGGTCGCGCAGACGGGGACGAACTCAAGCCCAGCCTGACGAATGCGAGCCTCAATCTTCGGTTTTTCGAAAAAAGTTACTTTGTGCCCGCGATCCCTCAGCTCTTGTGAAAGCGCGATGAGAGGGTTCAGATGCCCAGTGCCTGTAAAGGACAGCACGCCAAAGTGCCACTTCTTTTTATCAGCGGGCATGTTGTACCTCGGCGTACGCGGGCAGGCTGAGCGATCTGCTCCCCAATCGCACCTCATTCTTGCCCAGCACTTCTTCCGTTCTTCGGAGTAAATCATTGACTGGGGCGCGCAACCAGCGAGTCGTCGCCCCAACTGACAAAGGCTCAAGGCCATAGCGCTCAAAAATTGGAAGCCTTTCAAGGACTGTTTCAGATGCGAGCTGAACTCGGCCGCCTATCATGACAAATTCGATCTCGTGCAGTGAGAGGGTTTGCAGTTTATCTGCCGGTGCGCCGCCCGTATCCCAAACAGCGATAAAGTCAGCAACGCCGGATTCCTTGATTGTGCCCACAGCATCATAAAGGCGAAGAACCTGGGCTGGGATCGAAGTCACCATTCGATAGGCGCGCTCAGGAGAGACTCCGCAGCGATCGATGGCGAATCGGATCTCATCAAGCAGATCTCCTTCGGCGCTGACTGGAGAGTCACTTCCAAGCGCAACGCGCTCAATCTCACCCAACAGAGTCAAGTCGGGAAGCTTACCATAAAGAAAGTAGTTGGATGATGGGCAGACAATCAGTGAGGCATGGCGCGCAATCATCAGAGCAACGCCCTTGCGGTCGATCGCAAGCCCGTGAACAAGCACGGTGCTTGAATCCAGTAGCCCGAGGCGATCCAATTCCCAAAGCTCGTCTTGCGCTACCCGGTCCACTCCTTCACATGCGTGCAGAACAAAGGCGCGCCCTTTGGGTGTGGCAGCTCGCACTGCAAACAGGTCACCCCCGAGCGCCAATGAATGAGCCCAGCCATTTTGCTGCACCACTCGGACTGGAAAGTCTGCTCGCTGCAAAGTCGGCCAGAGAGGATCGTGATGGCTAACGCAAGTTACACCGCAAAGAAGGTTTCGTATGCCGCCCCACCAGAGGCGATCTTCCAATGGAACGGCGCGGTGTTTTGAAATCTCCTGGGGAAATTTGTTGTGTATGTTTTCTCCCCAGGCGATGTAATTGGGGTAAAGCGAGTCAGCCATTGGCGGGAACAGAGCTAATCCCAAATGATCGTGCGCATTGATCAGGCCAGGCATAACCAAAAAGCCCGAGAGGTCGATCTCTTGAGCGCTGGAAGCCGGTGCGCCCCGCCGAGACGCGCAAGTGTGAATTCGGTCAATGCGGCCTGCGGCGATTCCAATCGAGGCGTCTACGGTCGCATGAGGCCCGAAAGCGAAGCGAGCGCCATGGATGATCGCTGTTTCTTTCTGTTTACTGCCGCTGATGGGCGCATCGCCTTTCATGCTTAAACTTTCTGTGCAGAATAGATTCGAAACTTCGCGGCCTCACGCCTTCCGCGCATCTTCGCGAGGAACGGGCGCATCGCCCAACGGAGACCGTAGTGCGGTGAATGAAACTTCCATCGGATCCCCAAGTGCTCCTCCAGGCTTTGCAATCGCTCATTGGTGAGATATTCGATGCTCGGAATCGAAGCGGAATCGGTACCATAACGCCGCAAAAATGCCGAGCGGCGTTCAGAAACCATAGCGTTGCCACTGGCTTCACAGGAATACCAGGGAGTATCGCAGATGATCACGAGGCCGCCGCGTTTTACGCATCGCAACGCCTCGCGCATTGTGGCCCTAGCATCTTCAGCATAATGGAATGAGGCATTGAACAGAGCCGCATCAAATTGCTCGCTCTGAAACGGCAGACGGGAAAGCTCTGCCTGGAATCGCTGAAAAAGTGGGTCAGGCAGATACTTTCGATAATGCTCCGCGGCTCCGAGGCCGTCATTGTCATTGGTAAGAAGATCGACAGCGCACGGCTTTAGTCCAGCCAGCGCGAGGCGAAAACTCAACCAGCAGTTTCCCGCGCCGAGGTCCAGAAATCGTGCGTGGCGAGGCAGGTTAGGATTTACGACGCGCTCAATCAGGCAGTCAAATGTCCGCGCTCTTATTTCCCACTGGTCACTATTCCTGCCGGATAAGTCGCGATATGGAAGCGCAAGATAAAAATCATCGTCGGCGCTGCCGCGGCCCTCGGCAATTCTTATACGCTCATAGTCGACAATAAACTGTGCGTGGTGCGCGGCCCGATCGGGCGTTAGAGCGTGAATAATTCCGCCATTGTCGCTCAACTGGAGTCTGCATTTCGAACAGGAGAGACCGAGAAGACTGGCGCTGCAACGAGGACACTGTAAGCGGATATCGGAGTATGATGTGCCCGAAGTGCCGCCACATTCCATGGCGTCCGTTGCGGGGCATTGCGCGATTGTTTCTGCCCGCATTTAGTCGCCCCTTACGGATGCCAACTCTTCGACGGGAATAAATGCCGATGACGCAAATGACGCGGGCGTGTCTGGAAATACAAAGGCATCTGCATCCCGGCTGAGAGGCTCCAGCTCATTCACCTTGCTCCAAAGCGCGGCAACTTGCGAATTAACTCCGGGGGCGTTTGCGGGCGTGTTCCATGAATCCACCTCGGCATGCAACGCGTCGCGAACGGCACGATAGAAATCGGTCTTATAAGCTGCTTTGAACATAATGCAGAGGTCCTCGCTGTCGGTCCAGTTGCGCTTATGTCCAAGTTGAATGCGCACGCGCTCGTAAAAGGCAGTGCCGGGAAGTGGATATGAAAATGAGACCCCGATGTCGTCAGGGCGTGTCTCGCGAACGAAGGCGATGGTTTTCTGCAGCTCGGTCCAGGTCTCTCCCGGGTAGCCCAGCTGGAGAAAGTAGCAGGCGCGAATTCCAGCTGCACGGAGGCGTTCGCGAGCGATCCTGACGGACGAAATCGTAAGGCCCTTGTCCATCGCATCCAGCACGGTTTGCGATCCGGATTCGACGCCCATCCAGACTTCGTGGCATCCGGCGGTCTTGAGGTGCTGAACCGTCAGCTCAGTCATCAGGTTGGCACGAGACTGAATTTTGAACGGAATGGCGGCATCTCTTTTGGTCACTTCCGCCGCGAATTGCCCCACCCACTCTTGACTTAATGCAAAGATATCGTCGCCAAACCAGATATGCTGAGCTCCCGACCCGGTTTTAAGCGAGCGCAGTTCCTCAGCAACGGATGCAGCCGGGCGCAAATGGAATTTATTTCCAGAGATCGGCTTAGCGCACCAGTTACAGTGATAGGGACATCCGCGACTGGATACCATGCTCATTGAGAAGTAACCGTGAGTATTCATCCATGCGCGGCGGTAAGGCTCCAAATCGATTAGATCGCGTGCCGGAGATGAAAGCGTGGCCCAATCAGGGTTCTGTGCCAACCGCCGCGAGTTCCAGATCAAGTTGCCGTGGCGATCAAGCCGGGCGAGGCCGTCGATAGTGGCCGTCTCTTCGGACTGAAGAATCGATCGGCATAATTGCACGAGAGTTTGTTCTGCTTCGCCGCAGAGTACATAATCGAAGCCATTCTGAAGAAAGAGAAGAGGATTGTCTGTCGAGTCCGAGCCATGCACGATGGTTACCGCGCCCACGGTTCGCGAGGATTGCGCCATTGACCATGCGACTTCTCTCATGCGCGTTAGACACATCTTGGAGAGAAAATTGAAGTCATCTTCGTAGACAACAACGATTCTGGGTTGTTGTGCGGCAAAAATTGCCAGGAAGTGTATCGTTGGCTCCTCAAGCATTGGGTCAAATGCCGCGACGGAGATTCCCGCCTCTCTCAGTGCAGTGGCAGCATACAGAGTGGCGAGAGGCATATATGGCTGCATCTTGCGCAGCTGTTTGGGATCGTAAGGGAGATGGTAGGAATGTGTAACTAAGATATCCGCCAAAAGCCACCTCGGTAATCTCCGCTGCTGGCACCGGCCTCGGCATGCGCCTCGGACAATAGCGCGTCTTGAATGGAGTCACTTTCCTTGGCAGGCGAATCCGCTGGCGAACTGATGAGATGCCCAAGCCTGTTGCGCTTGGTAGACATGTAGCGGTTGGAATACGGGGTCGCGGGAACATCAGCGCCGACTCGCTCAATGATCTGAATTCCCGAGTCAAGCACAGCTTTGAGTTTCTCGGGATTGTTTGACATCAGGCGGATTGAACGAAACCCCAAAAAGTGGAGGAGTTGAGTCGGAACGGCGTAGTCGCGCGAGTCAACGACATGCCCAAGATGGAGGTTTGCATCGACAGTGTCGAATCCTCGATCTTGAAGCTCGTACGCGCGCAGCTTTTCGATCAGACCGATGCCTCGGCCCTCTTGCTGTTCATACAGCAGCACTCCCGCGCCTTCCTCGGCAATTACACGCAAAGCCAAATGGAGTTGGTCGTGACAGTCACATCGAAGGGATTGAAAGACTTCTCCAGTTGTACATTGAGAATGAATGCGGACCAGGGGAGGGAAGCTGTGAAGGTCTCCGAGGACCAGGGCAAGAACGGTTTCGAGGCAATCCTTGCCAGTCTTTGTGTTGACGTGAACGGCCTCGAATGCTAACAGGCGAAAGCACGCCCAACGCGTTGGAAACTCCACCTCAGCGACTTGCTTCAGCGTCATCAATGTCCGCTCCCTATGTATTCGCATCGAAACGGCAATCGTCAGACCGTAAGGCGAGGCTATCTGGCTGCGTACATTGTGGTGTCTCCAGAATGTCTTGGGATCGTCATTCGATTGTCCAGCCGCAAAAGACTGAAATTCAGTGGCGACAAACTCGTCGCATACGAGGCCAATTGGTGAGGCTGCGAACGAGGCTTTATAACTTCGTTTCAGTGCGTCGAAACTGGTAGATGACGTGGTCGCCGATAATGGCAAGTGGGCGGCAAAAGTGTTTGTCGAATGCCTCCATTGCCGCGAGGACGCGGGGCCGTTGCGTGATCCACGGCTCAGCGGCGCTTGGAGGGACTGCGATACCAATTCCGAAGCGCTTCTCCAACACGAACCATGGCGCGAAGGCGCGTATAAGCGCTGTACGGCGGTGATAGACGATGCGGAAGTCTTGATTGGCGAGCCTCGCGGACGCCTCGGCACGCCTGAAGCGCCGCAACGCCAAATGCGGCCTGCCACGAAGCACCTCTGTCACCATTTCGCCGGGACAGCAAGTTCCAAACAGCACCAGCATCGCCGCAGCGCCTGGCGTGAGCAGCCGCGCGAGACCTTGCGCCGCGGGTTTGAGGTCGATGACACAATTCAGCGGAGCGAAATTGGAAAAGGCGCCGTCAAACAATGCTTCGCCGGCAGCGAGATTGCGATGAGCGAAACTCTCCAACTCCTCCGCAGCGGCGACTTCGGCACGCGCACCTAATGGCGCGAGCTTTGCCTGAGCGCGCGACACCATGGCCGGTGAAGCATCAGTCAGCAGCACTTTGAAGCCATGTTCGGCCAGGAATGCGGCGTCCTCGCCTGTGCCTCCGCCCAATTCCAGAATTCTGGCGCCAGCCGGAAACTCCCTGAGCAGGGCCGTCCGCACTGCGCTGCGCTGCGCGGCCACACTACGCCAGGCGCCAAATCGCAAGTCAAAGTCGGGCGCAATCGCATCGAAGGCCAGAGCCGCGGGGCGTAGGATAGACATTATTTTGAGACCTGATTCAATTGGCGCCGCCAGCGATGCGACTCCCAGACAAAGCGTCCTCCTTCGACCAAATGAAAACGTAGCCGGCCGAAAATGAGACTGAGGTGCATACGATATCTGGCGAGGCGGGTGGAAAAGGTTTCATTCAGCGATGCGCGGATCACTGGGGGAGGGAGTCCAGAAGGAATCAGCGACTGCCGAACGGAGCGCTTGCTTGATAGTCCCGAAGCCTCAAGCTCCTGTTGCAGCAGAAGGTAGAGCTTGCTGCCGGGAAAACTCCCGAGCGCTGCTCGGTACCCATACGTTTCGACCCACAACTGCACGGATCGCGGAAGACGATCGACTGTCCAACTGGTCAACAACTCTGGAGCAAACTCGCCCATGACCTGAGTGATCAAGAGCGTAACCACTCCGAGCCCAGAAACTGATCGAGAATTCTCGATGGCTTTGGACTGAAGAGTATTCCAAAAGCGCGCATCGTCGCGATGAAAGAGAACGTGGCGGCGAAATTCGAGCAGGTGCGCGGCGCGCGAGAATTCGGAGCAAATGTGCTTATACACGTGCAGCCCGTGCCCAAGTAACAAATCTACGGGCGATAGGACAGGCATTCTGAAGCCAGCCAGTTCGCGCCATTCCAGGCGTTCCAATTGGGAGGAATTCGATGCAGCGCTAGATTCAACGTGCAATTCTACGGCCCACGAATCTATGTCCTTGTACATTTCCTTCCGAGAGATGCCGGGAAACTCATTGCGCTTAAATTCCCAGCTTCGCCCGTTGGTTGCGTAAAGACGATACCCTTCGCGCTCCAGTACTCCGCGCGCAGCCTGGATGTCTTTCTCCGCCACGAGAAAATCCAGATCGAACTGAGATCGCAATTCCGGTTTGGGCACAGAACTCGGCCAGAATGAGAGCCCCTTCAGGGCGGCGTAGCGGAGAGATTCTGCTTGAAACTTCTGCTGAATGGCAATCGACTCGGCAATCATGCTACGGGTCCGCTTGGTGTTGTCGATCATGTTTTGCTTGAGACGCGCGAACACGGGTTCGGGCAATAGGTCACCTGGTTGCAGTTCGGCAATTCGATCGAAAAAGTACAACGCCAGGCCGCTGTGATCGAGCCAGCGCAGCAAGTGTTGCCATTGGCTCGTTGAGAGGTTCTGCAATTGCGAACATTGCCGGGGGAGGGGGTCCAAAAATGTGAGCAGCACGATCTGGCGAATCAACAGTTCGTGACTCAATTGTTCGTGGCTCAGTTGCATTGGCCAAAGGGCTTGCGGCTGGAGAAGTGCCGAGGCGGCTGTCTTCAGAGTGTTGTCAGTCGTGGCATGGATTGGGACAGCAAACGGCCGGCCGGAATCTTCTTCTGCGTCACGAGCGCGCGTTGAGCTGAGAAGCAATGGCAATGGATCGACACCATTCGTGGATCTGTCGCATGTTTATAGCGGAGAACAGACTCTCCTGAAGCTTAGGCGGCTGATAGTGGAGCGTTGTCATATTGGTGTAAGGCGATTGTCACTGATTTGTTGAGTCCGGATCGGAACTGGTGAAGGCTGGCTGAGACCAGATTAACCTCGACACGGATTGATTGTGCCTGCAAGTGGTTGCCGATCACTCTGCGAATGACAATCGGATGACAAAGGAAAGACCCTGCCTGGACACCATCAAACGAGGCGGCGGCTAGTGTAATTGCATTGCGGTTGCGATTGGCGCCGTGGGCGAGTTTATTGAAGTCTGATTGGAGTCCCACACAGGGTTTGTGCGGTCTTCAATTCGCATCGCGGACCTGTTGACTCCATCGGAAGGAATTAAGAGATTCACGATTCGAGGGGGAAGAAGCAATGAAGCCATTTTGCGAACTCCAGGCTCGCAATCTTACTTCCGGAGTTATAAAAACCGAGGTTGCGAAGAAGGGCTATGTCCTAGTTCGCGAGGTAGTGCCACGCGAAGAGATAACGCGGGTTCTCGGTGAGGTCACGCAGATCCTTTCTGCCGCGGGCTGGTTGCTTCGTGGCCACAATCCCCTTGAACGTGTTGCCGATGTTAGTGCGGCTTGTGGCGACCCCGATCCGGGGTTTAAGCGGACGTACCATCAGGTCTTTAGTTTAGCGGCATTTCACGCATTGCCCCATCATCCAGAGCTTCAAAGAGTCATGAAGATGCTGGTAGGCAACCGACTCCTGATCCACCCAAAGCCGATCGGACGCCTGATTTTTCCGAACTGCGAGCGCCTTACGGTTCATGCACATCAGGACTATCGATTCATGGGCGGAGATCCCGAGTGTTTCACGGCGTGGATTCCGCTTCATGATTGCCCGATTGAAGTTGGCCCGCTACAAATTATGGACGGCTCGCATCATTTCGGTTTCCAGGACCACGAGGACGAGAACCTGCATGTTCCGGAGATTCCGGTGGGCTCAGTGATTGGGGGTGACTGGGTGGGAGGCGAAATCAATGCCGGCGATGTGTTGATTTTTCACAGTTTGACAGTACACGCTGCCGCCCCGAATCTCTCACAACAACTTCGCATCTCAATCGATTGCAGATTCCAGGACTACAGCCGGGTGCTGAATCCCGCGAACCTGGCATTCGCTGGAGATTCGGGAAAGTCTTGGGAAAAGGTCTATTCCGGCTGGCAGACGGATGATTTGAAGTATTACTGGAAGGACTTGCCTCTTAACTTGAAACCGTCGATGGCCGAGCTGGAGGAACTTTGCGAGGTCGCGGAATCGCCGGCAATGCGCGCAAAGTACGCCAGGATTCTAAGTCAAGTAGGTTGACGCTTTCGTTCTTGCGGTGTATTTCAGCATTATTGGAAGGTCAGCAGAGTTTCTTCAGTCTGGGGAGTCATCGGATATACGGCGGCGCTGTGAGTGGCGAAGGGATCATGGGCCAGCCGGTAGCGAATCAAGTCCGCTACCGTGATCATGGCGAGACCGTGCGTCTTGCAAAACTCGACAAGGTCAGGGACGCGCGCCATGGTACCGTCTTCGTTCATGATTTCGCAAATCACGCCGGCCGGCTTTAGGCCTGCCAGCCTAGTGAGATCTACGGCCGCTTCTGTCTGTCCCGGCCGCGCCAATACTCCATTTGTCTGAGCGCGCAAAGGGAATATGTGGCCGGGACGCCCTAGATCGGATGGGCGAGTCGCGGGGTCAATGGCGCAGCGAATTGTTTCGGCGCGATCGGAGGCGGAAATCCCCGTCGTCACTCCGCAGCCCAGCGCATCAATCGATTCAGTGAATGCGGTGCCAAAGCGCGCGGTGTTGTGCGCCGTCATGGGGTGAAGGCAAAGCTCATCGATTCGCTCCGGCGTGATGGCAAGACAAATAAGTCCACGACCATGCGTGGCCATGAAATTTACTGCTTCCGGCGTGATTCTTTCCGCTGCGATCGTGAGATCGCCCTCATTTTCGCGGTCTTCATCGTCCACGACCACGACCATTCGTCCGGCGCGGATTTCTTCGATCGCATGTGGAATGTCAGCGAATTGCTCGTCGACCTTCATGCAATAACCTCATTCCTCACAGAAAAGCTGCCTGGGCCGCATGTCACCCTGGGACCGTTTCCAGCAGCGCGTCAACCTGCCTGGCCGACTCTCGTTGCATCTGTTGCTCGATCCACAGATAGGTTTGTTCCAACCCGTCGCGGAGCCGAGTGGATGGCGCCCACTCCAGACGAGACAGAATCATTGTGTTATCACTGTTGCGTCCGTTCACGCCTTTTGGAGCGTTTAGATCATAAGTTCGCTTGAGCCGGACTCCTGCAATCTCTTCTACAATGTCGACCAGCTGATTGATGGTTACGAGCTCATTTGAACCGAGATTAATAGGCTCGGCTAAGTCGCTGTTCATGATTCTTTGCGTTCCCTCAATGCAATCGTCGATAAACATAAAGCTGCGCGTTTGCTGGCCGTCTCCCCAAATGTTGATCTCATGAATCCCTGTCGTTTTGGCTTCAAGGACTTTCCGGCAGATCGCGGCGGGGGCCTTTTCTCTGCCACCGGTCCAGGTTCCATACGAACCGTATACATTGTGGTAGCGGGCAACGCGGCAAATCATGCTGAAATCTTCTTCGAAATGGCGGCACATCCGCTCGCTGAACAATTTCTCCCAGCCATAGCCGTCCTCGGGTAGCGCGGGATAGGCGTCCGACTCTTTAAGAGCAACCACATTCGGGCTGCTTTGCTTTTCTGCGTTGTAGACACAAGCCGAAGATGCGTAAAATAACCTGCTGACTCCAGATTCCTGAGCTGCGAGCAAAGTGTTGGTGCTGGCGAGGACGTTGAGCATGCAGAGCGCTTTGTTGTTCTGGATGAAGCCCATGCCACCCATATCGGCGGCGAGCTGATACACGTGGTCCGCGCCGTTCACCGCGTCCAGGCAATTCTGCTTGTCCCTGAGGTCGATTGAAAGAGTTTCGACACCTGCCGCGACTTGGAACCATTCCGTGACCGGCTTGATGTCCACGGCCCGAATGACGCGGATGCCGCGCGTCTGAAGTCCCTTGACGAGATGACCGCCAATGAACCCGCCTGCACCGCAAACAACCGCACGTGGCGCGAGAGCTTTGCTTTGCAACACCCAATGCCTCCGGGCCTTATATTGTCGAGGCGCGAAATGCCGACGCGAATCTCGCGTTGAATCGCACCCTAAACTCAATAGATGAACTGTAGCGGCTGAGATTGGCGAAGTTGTCAATGCGCTGTCATTCGATTGTCACAAAGGTAAGGGGCGCATTGCGGATTGTGGCGTGGCGCACGCGCCTATCGGCGCAATCAGAGAGCGGCAGGTCTCTTAGTAAGTCGAAGGCGCATCCTTATCATAGGGATTGCCGAATTTATTGGAGTGGGTCATGTTCATGGGGCCTGCGACGGGAGCGCTGATGGGTCCAAGATCGAGATCGTGAGACGAGAAGTGCACAGGCCTGCTTAGGCTTTCGAGAGCGGATTGGGTTACGCCCTCGATCCAGAAATGGAGCCTGTATTCGCCCTCGGGAATGCCACGAAGGACGAACGAGTTGTGGCCGTCGGCAATGGCGTAAAGCGGCGTGGAGAGAGTCAGGACGACGGCGCTCATCTCTGGATGGATGTTGCAGAAGATATAAGACACACCCTGGCGCGAAAATGTGACTGACTTACTCGACCCCGCTTCATATAGACCAAGGTCGAACCGCTTTCCCTCAAAGAGGGAAAAAACATTGTGGTAGAAAGGGTCGGCGTTGGGAAATTGAACCACGCTTCCGACCGGGATTACCTGAAGATGTGGAATGAAGGTGCGGTTCTTTTGCAGCAAAGTGTAATGATCGCGGGGCACGAATGGAAGCGCGGGTGTTCCCTCCAGCGGCTCAAGCCAGACGACGGCAGGCACGGCACGGTGGCTTCCGGAGAGAGATGAGACGACATGAAGACGCAATTCATACGATGGGCTCTGAGCCGACTGATCCTGCGCGCAGGCCAGTCCTGTCGCTGCAACGACAGCACAAATCAGGCCCGCAATCAATATTCGCTGCTTCATCAGAACTTATACCCCGCGCCGATGCCGATGATGTTGCTGATCGCTGATGGGCCAACGACCGGCGCACTTTCCAGCCGCCGATATTCGAGCGAGAAGAGCAAATAGGCACTGGGGCTGAAGATCACATTGCCAGTGACCGTGCGGTTTCTGGCAAGATCAAGATATTGAGCCATCGGTACGTCATAGACAAAATAGCGCCGCAAATCGTAAGCAAAGACGTTATCCAATCCGTAAGCCGCGTTGAATTCAAGGCGCTCGCTCACTTTTTCCTTGAGTTGCGCCCAGCCACCCGCGTCATCCAGTGGCCGGAAATAGTAGCCGCCTGCGATGAGATTAGGACTGTAGGCGAAGTCCTTGTACCCTCCACCGCCCATGCCGCCGAGTGCCAGCCCCCGATAGGCGCTGCCAGAAAATTGGAGATGAGCAGGGAGAAGCAGGCGTGCATCGAGAGTTGCCGCCCACGAGTCGTATCGGTTTCCAAGCGCGCTGAGGTGCGGAGCGAAGTATCCTCCCACGCCGAAATGATTGCGATTATCTTCCTGTTCCGATCCAAGCAACGCCACACGCGCCTCGACTCCGGGACGTGAGCTTTGCTCTGCGCTGTTCGGCGGCGTCGTGGCAGTAGATGATCCCGAAGGCGCGGTGACGGGCGTCAAGGGTGCGTCGCCAACGTCGATGATGGCAGCCTGTAGCTCAATGCCACGAGATTCGGCTGGCCCGAATGTCTGCGTGATTCCTACCTGAGGGTTCCAGGTCCACAGATTCCCTGACCAGGCGAGCGCGGGCAGTGCCACAGCGGTCAGCGAAGTGGGAGCTTCGCCGTCAATGATGGGGCGATCGAGCGCGAAATAGATCTGAGTCTGGTCCCAAAGGAGGCCGGCATGAGCAGTGCGCAACCGGAGCAGCCCGGTATTGGCGTTGAAGTAGCCCGAGTAATTCGATGTGGACGTGGCGGCGGCCGAGCTGCCAAAGAAATCCATACGGAGATCGGCAAAACTGTGCGCGCCGAACAGATGCGGGCCGCGCGCATCAAGGCCGAGCGTGGTCTGACGCACTGAAGCACCGGCACTGCCAGAACCACCAATCGCCAAGGCAGGGTTGGCGGCGACATCGACACCGCTCGAGTTTACAAAGCCGTTCAGCAAAACCATCCCGGTGATCTTTACTGGATACTTCGATTCGCTTTCGACTTTGGCTTGGTCCTGGGTTGCAATCTCCGAATCCAAAACCGCTTGACGCTCCTCAAGATCCTGAATTGCTGCGCGCTTTGATCCTTCCGGCTTTGCAGATGATGCCACCGAGGAGCCTGGAACCGAGGAGCCAGGAACCGAAGAGCCAGGAACCGAGGAGCCTGGAACCGAAGAGACTGGAACCGAAGAGTCTGGAACCGAAGAGGATGGAACCGAAGAAGATGGAGCTGTTGAAGATGGTGCCGGCGGCGGTGCGGCCGCAGCTGCCTTGGTCTGCGCCATCTTGCTCTGCAATTCGCTTAGTTCCTTGCGCATCTCGTCCAATTGCGATTGAGACTGCTGCAGTTGAGCCTGGACCTTGGCCATCGCATCGGTGAGCTGCTGGATTTGCTGGGCCAGGGTTTGTTGGTTGTCACTCTGCGATTGGGCGAGAAGCGGCGATGGAACAAGCAAAACCGCCAGCAGAAGCATGGCGCTGCCTCTGCCGCAAAGACTACTGACGGAACCTGGGATTCGCTTATGTGCGAACATTCTCATCTGCGATCACCTGCTCCTGATAGCCGGACTCCGACGCGTCCGACTGGCCCTGCGTCGGAAGCCCGCGCGCCACTTTCATTTGAAAAATCGTTTCGCCAGGACGACTGCTGAGCAAGACGACCTCTCCACCATGCTCCAACGCGATGCAATGAGCAAGAGTGAGTCCCATGCCCGTTCCTTTTTGCTTGCCCTCGCTGACAAAAGGCTCAAAGAGACTGTTGCGTATATTGTTTGGGACACCGGGGCCGTTATCAATAACGTTGATGAGGATTTGATTTGTCTGCGCCTCAAGAGTTATCGCGACGCTGGCTGCCGGTCCCACGGAGCGAGCTGATTGACAGGCGTTGAGGAGCAGATTGGAGATAGCGCGCTCGATCTGTTTTCCATCGACCGCCGCAGCAGTCTTTGCAGCATTGCCATAATGCACCTCCAGTGTGACGCCCTCGGCATCGGGATGGGTTCTAACCAAGGTCGTTGCCCGCTCGAGAAGTGTTGCCATCAGCTCAGGTTGCCGTCTTATGCCGGCGCCAGTGCGGCTGAAGATCAAGAGCGACTCGATCATTTCTGTTGTTCCGCTCACCGCCGAACGGACTTCTCCAAAGATATCGGCGCGCTCTTTTTCTGAGAATCGATCGGAAGCCAGGAACTCCGCATTGGCGTAGATGGCGGCGAGATAATGTCGCAAATCGTGAGAAACCGAACTCGCCATGCGTCCGATTGTCGCCAGCCTCTCGGATTCAAGGACCGCTTGATTAGCCTTCTGGATCTCGCTGCGCATTCTGGCAAAGGCCGTGCTCAACTCGCGCACTTCCTGAGTTCCGGAGCGTGGTACATCGTGCCCAATGTCCCCGAGTCCAAAGGCCCGGACGCTGCTGGAAAGCTCCTCGAGCGGGCGCGTCACCAGGCGCGAGACGACAATCATCAAAGCCGTGCCGGAGAGAAGCGCAAGAAAACCGACCACAAGCACCATTCTGTCAATGCGGCTGATGGAAAGCTCTGCCGGCGCAAAGGATTTGAGAACCACCAGCTGTAACGGCGCCGTTGCAGTTTCGGAGAGATCCTCGCGGACGGAAAGGAAGGACGTGTCGCCGAGATTCACTGTGACGGGCTCACGCGAGGTTGCGGTCATCGAGGCGGATTGCCTTGCCAGACTTGCCTGTGCGTCGGTGTCCAGCGTGCTGGCCAGAATCTGTCCCCCGCTAAGAAAAGTGGCCTCAACACCAGTGGGTTGGCTTATCTGGCGCACTGTGCGTTCCATGGAATCGCCGCTTACGACATAACCAAGCAGGGTGCCCTCCTGATCGGTGCCGAAGTAAAGAGGGCGCAGCGCGCAGGCATAGAGTGAGCCGCCGTAGACGAGATAGTGCTTGCCGGAAACCGTCAGAAGCGTTTGCAATCCTGGGCGAAGAGACGCGTCGGCCGTGACGTTCCTTGTGGTGTAGGCCGCAACTACGCGGCCGCTGGGGTCGGCGAGCACAAACAAATCTGCTCCACTAAGTCGCCAGAAATCCGTCGCGCCATTTTGAATCGTGAGATCGTCTCCGCTGGTCATCAGCGCTTTTAAGGTTGGCAATTGAGAAAGGAGCGCATTCTCGCGTTCTAGTGTCGCCAGTCTTTCGGCTTGCAAATTCTGGAAGGCGCTCATCGAGTGGTCGAGATCGCGAGATAGATCGTCAGTGACCTGATTCAGCAGTTGGTGGCGAATCAGCAGAAGACTAAGTCCCGTGACAATCGCAATGATGGCGGCCATCGCCACGACAAGAAGAACATGCGTTCGCACACCTTGCTGATCGCGCATGTTTCATCCTTCCGTCGAGACGTCGTCCACGGGGATCTGAACTCGAAGATCCTCAGGGGACAAATTTGTATCCTGCGCCGTAAATCGTCACCAGGTGCTTCGGATTGGTTGGATCCGGCTCCAGCTTCTGGCGCAATTTCAGTATCTGATTATCGACGGTCCGCGTCGTCGGATAGAAGTTGTATCCCCAAACCTCATTCAGCAGGACGTCACGCGTGAGCACGCGCTCGGCATGATCGGTAAAGAACTTCAGCAGCTTGAACTCATGCGCCGTGAGCACAACCGGCCTGCCGCTGCGCACAATGGTCATCTTCTTGAAGTCGACGTCGCAATCGCCAAAGCGATAAGTGGTCTGTGCAGCGGGCTTGCGCTGGCGACGAATGGCTGCCTGAACCCGGGCAGTCAGCTCGCGCGGGCTAAATGGCTTGGTAACGTAATCATCGGCGCCTAACTCGAGCAGCAGCACCTTGTCCGCGACCTCAGTGATTGCGCTCAGCACAATAATTGGAGTCTCGCTGGATTGCTGCTTGAAGATGCGGCATAATTCCCGACCGGAAATACTGGGCAGAATCAGGTCGAGAACGACGGCGAGAGGGTGCTCGCTGCAAAATAAGTCCAGCCCGCCCTGACCGTCGCCGGCGATCGCGGTGGCGTAGTGCTCATGGGCAAAGGCTCTCTGCAGCGTCCTTTGCATGCGAGGGTCATCCTCGATGATCAGGATGGTTCCGAAGTTCATCGATGGCGGAAGACCGCTTTGCGGTTCAGTTTCCAATTCCATTGCATTGACCATAACTTAAGCCCCTCCCAACATCATTTTCGCTGATTGGACGAAGGTTACGCGGGGAAAGCAGCTCAAAAATTACAATACTATGACAATTTTACGCCTGGGAGGCTTCAAATGCTTCGAATCGCAGCGCGATCAATTGCGGGTCTCGGGCTGAATCATACGAAAACCTGACAACATCCGGACATTCCCATGACACACTCACTATTCAAATGGTGGACTAATTTATGTGAGTGTTTGTTCCTGAGATTTGTTGACGTCAGGGACTTCGCAGGGGGAATGCGTGAGCGATATCGCCACTTTGGAATCCGTTTGGGAATCGCTTGCCCAGCGCGACGCTCTCCATGCGATTCTTACGGACGAAACAAAGGCAGGGGGGAAATGGGAGGTTGCCGAATTCATGGCGACCGGCAATGCCGAGATCGAGACGGTGTTGCGGCATTTGGCTGAACTGAATTGCGCGCCCGACTGGAACGGCGCAGCCCTGGACTTCGGGTGCGGCGTCGGTCGGCTCACCCAGGCACTCACCCGCCATTTCGCATCCTGCGTCGGGACAGACATTTCCGAGAGCATGATCCGGCAGGCGCAAGTACTGAATAAATTTGCCCATTGCCACTACGTCCAGAATTCCGAAGCGCGGCTTCCATTTCCGGATGCGACCTTTTCCTTCATTTATAGCAATATCGTTCTGCAACATATACCGCCGCGCCTGACGAAGGAATATCTGCGTGAATTCGTCAGGGTGCTCGCGCCGGGCGGCGTGCTCGTATTCGGAGTACAGGATTCCTTCGAGGCGCCTAATTTTTCTGGCAAGGTGATTCGAATCCGCCATGTTCTTCAGGTGCGCTCCCGAATCAAACGTGCGCTGGGGATTGGCCGGGGAGATATGCAAATGCATTTTCTGCCGGAAAAGGCCGTCAGGCATTTACTGGGCTCGGCGAAGATTGTGGATGTTCAACTTACGAATACCGCGGCCAAGGATTTCAACGGCAGGTTGAGATATCTTGAGGAGGCTCCGCGATCGGGCTATATCGGGAAGCAATATTGTGTCACGAAGTAACTCAAAATTTATGCTATTGAGTTATTCGCGGTGGCGCGAGTTTCAAACCGCCACGAATCGAACCCTTTATTCATCGCTTAACACCAGCGGCGAATATAATACGGCCTCCGGCGCAATGGCGCTTGAGGACAACACCACCGGCTCGGACAACACGGCTGCCGGTACCTACGCACTTGAGTCCAATTCCACCGGGTCCTACAACACGGCCACCGGTTACGAGGCGCTTGTCAACAACACGCTCAGCTACTACAACACTGCCGCCGGCTACCAGGCGCTTTACTCCAACACCACTGGCTACAACAACGTGGCCGACGGCGTCATTGCGCTCTACAGCAACTCTACCGGCCTCTACAACACGGCCACTGGCATGTATGCACTCAACGGCAACACCACCGGCGACAACAACATCGGCATCGGATACCAGGGCGGGAACGCGATCACCACCGGTAGCTACAACATCGATATCGGCAGTCAAGGTAGTTCCGGCGACAGCGACACCCGCGTCGGCACCCCGGGTACCCAGGCATCCTTCTATGCCG
>Ga0208849_1000646_pt1 | contig 30500 bp, 31 predicted proteins | sample NGESurdeep072012_10_FD_184470 | JGI IMG/M metagenome (GOLD analysis project Ga0208849, IMG submission 184470) | Arctic peat soil microbial communities from Barrow, Alaska - NGEE Surface sample 53-3 deep-072012 (SPAdes) | ecosystem: Environmental > Terrestrial > Soil > Wetlands > Peat ... | reverse complement strand
GCCGGCCGCGGGCTACCGCCTGCCCGAGCACCCGGTGCAGCAGGCCTGTCGCATCTCCCATCTCGAAGCTGCCGAGGTCGGAGAGGGAGAGCTTGCGACGGCGACCGACGGCTGTGGCGTCGTCACGTATGCGTTGCCGCTCGAGCGGATGGCGCACGCCTACTCTCGCCTCGAGGGCCTTCCTGCCGGCGCGCGGATCGCGGACGCGATGCGTGCCCATCCCGAGCTCGTCGGCGGCCCGGACGGCGCCGACTTCCACCTGATGCAGGCCGCGCCGGGCTGGTTCGCGAAGGGCGGGGCCGAGGGCCTCTTCTGCGCCGCCGGGCCCGACGGGCTCGCCGTCGCGCTCAAGTGCGAGGACGGCTCGTCCCGTCCGCTGGAGCCTGCACTGGCCTCGTTTCTCCGGCCGCTCGGGGTTGATCCGGACGGGCTCGGCGGCTCGCCGCTGACGAACAGCCGGGGCGAGCGTGTCGGCGAGATCGTGGTCGCCCGTAGCCCTTGAAAATAAATTTCTTTACGAAACTGTGAACGCTCACTAAGATCCGCTCACTTTGAGGGTGAGGCCGGGGTGGGGTGCCTTGGGTCTCTGGGTGTCTAGAACGATCGAGCCGTCCACTGTCTAGTAGCCGGAGGTCGCAACTTGCTCACCGTCGAGATCTCGCCGCTTCCTGAGGTCGAGGAGCTCCAGAAGCTCGTCGCCGAAGGACAGGAAAAAGGCTTTCTCACCTATGACGAGATCGTCAACGGGCTCGAGGACGTCGAGCTCACCAAAGAGCAGGTCGAGGACTTCTACACCCACCTGATCGAGCACGGAGTCGAGCTCGTCGAAGGCGAGCAGCACAAGACGCCGCCGCACGAGCAGCCGCAGCCGGAGGACGAGAAGATCGTCGCGACTCCGAAGCTCGACCTCACCGTCGAGCCGTCGCTCGACTCGCTGCGCCTCTACCTCCGCGAGATCGGCAAGGTTCCGCTGCTCACCGCCGACCAGGAGGTGTCGCTCGCGAAGCGCATCGAGCGCGGCGAGATGACCGCGAAGACGCAGATGATCGAGGCGAACCTTCGCCTCGTCGTCTCGATCGCGAAGGGCTACCTCGGGCGCGGCCTCTCCTTCCTCGACCTGATCCAGGAAGGCTCGCTCGGACTCATCCGCGCGGTGGAGAAGTTCGACTACCGCAAGGGCTACAAGTTCTCGACGTACGCGACCTGGTGGATCAGGCAGGCCGTGACGCGCGCGATCGCGGACAAGGCGCGCACGATCCGCATCCCGGTGCACATGGTCGAGAAGCTGAACAAGGTCGTTCACATCGAGCGCCAGCTCGTGCAGCGCCTCGGGCGCGAGCCAAACGCCGAGGAGATCGCGGAGGAGCTCGAGATGACGCCCGAGGAGGTGCGCGAGATCCTCCGCATGGCGCAGCTGCCGGTCTCGCTCGAGAAGCCGATCGGCGAGGAAGAGGAGTCGGCCCTCGGCGACTTCGTTCAGGACGAGACGGCGGAGTCGCCCTTCGACACCGCGCAGCTCTCGCTGCGGCGCGAGGACATCGAGAACGCGCTCGGCGCGCTGCCGACGCGCGAGCGCCAGGTGATCGAGCTGCGGTTCGGTCTCCACGGTGGGGCGCCGCGGACGCTCGAGGAGGTCGGGCGCGCATTCGGCGTCACCCGCGAGCGCATCCGCCAGATCGAGAACAACACGCTCAAAAAGCTCGAGCACCTTCCCGAGGCGCAGGCGCTTCGGGACGCCGTCTCCTAGTCGTTCGACGAAGGGCGCCGGGCGAACCCGGCGCCCAAACGTCGGCGCCTAGCTCGCGGCGCCCGCGGTCGCGGGCACGGGCAGGCCGATTCCCTCGGCCACCCGGCGGCCGTAGTCGGCGTCGCAGCGGCCGAAGTGGTCGACCATCCGCTCCTGCACGTGCAGCTCACACTGGCCGAGCAGGTCGATCACGTTGTGCACGAGGTCATCCCGCTCCCAGTCGGGCATCGTGCGGTAGCGCTCGCCCGCTTGGGCGTAGTCGTTCGTTCGTGCGATCTTGGCGCGCATGAGCCGGCCGCTGACCTCCGGCTCGTAGTCGGCGCCCGACCGGGGCGCCTCCGGGAGACCGCCGAGCGAGCTCGGCTCGTAGTTGACGTGCGGGTTCTCGCCCGTGCCGTCGACGTAGTAGGCCATCTGCCCGTCGCGCTGGTTGGTGGATGCCCGGGTGAGCGGAGCGTTGACCGGCAGCTGCAGGTAGTTGGGGCCTACGCGGTAGCGCTGCGTGTCCGAATACGAGAACGTCCGGCCGATGAGCATCTTGTCGTCCGAGAAGTCGAGTCCGTCGACAAGAACGCCGGTGCCGAACGCGGCCTGCTCGCTCTCCGCGTAGACGTTGTCGACGTTGCGGTTCAGCGTCATCATCCCGACGGGGCGGAGCGGGTACTCGTCCTCGGGCCACGTCTTCGTATCGTCGAGCGGGTCGAAGTCCAGCTCGGGATGCTCGTCGTCGCTCATGATCTGGACGTTCAGCTCCCACCGTGGATGGTCGCCGCGCTCGATCGCGTCGTGGAGGTCCTTCGACGCATGTCCCAACTCGGTCGCCTGGATCGCGTTCGCCTGCTCCTGGGTCAGCGACTCGATGCCCTGCTGGGTCTTCCAGTGGTACTTGACGAGCACGGCTTCGCCGGCCGCGTTGACGAACTTGTACGTGTTGACGCCGAAGCCGTCCATGTGCCGGTAGTCCTTCGGGATTCCTCGCGGGCTGAAGAGCCAGCTCAGCATGTGCATCGACTCCGGCGTCATGCCCATGAAGTCGAAGATCCGGTTCGGCTCCTGGCGGAAGGTGACGGGGTCGGGCTTCAGCGCGTGGATCACGTCGGGGAACTTGATCGCGTCGCGGATGAAGAAGACGGGGAGGTTGTTGCCGACGAGATCCCAGTTGCCGTCCTCGGTCTTGAACTTGACCGCGAAGCCGCGCGGATCGCGGGCCGCCTCCGAGGAGTCGCGGCCGCCGATCACGGTCGAGAAGCGCAGGACGACCGGCGTCTGCTTGCCCTTCTCCTGGAAGAGCTTGGCGCGGGTGTACGTCGAGGCGGGCTCGTCGCCGACCTTTCCGTAAGCCTCGAACACGCCGTGGGCGACGAAGCCGCGCGCATGGACGACGCGCTCCGGGATGCGCTCGCGGTCGAAGTGGCTGATCTTCTCGAGGAACTGGTAGTTCTCGAGCGTCGCGGGGCCGCGGTCGCCGACGGTCCGCTGGCTCTGGTTGTCGTGGACCGGATGTCCCTGGCGCGTCGTCAGGCGGCGCGGCGTCTTGTCGTTCTCAGCCATCTCTTTCTCCTTCGTCTCGATGCCTCGGGGAAAGAATACGAGCCCGTGGCGGCGAGCCGGCAGTCCACGGCCGCTACGGCCTAGATCAGCCGCCGCTGCGCCTCCCAGCGCGTCAGCTCGTTCCGGTTCGAGCGCTGGAGCTTGCGCAGGACGGCGGACACATGCGACTCGACCGTGCGCGCGGAGAGGTGCAGCCGCGCCGCGCAGACGATCGCCCCGCCGGCGAGCGCCGCCGCGAGCCACAGGGTGCCGAGGCTCGGCCAGAAGCGAGCCTCGGACAGCGCGAGGATCGCGCCGAAGCCGAGCAGGCCGACGCCGACGAGCAGCCACGGCCGGTCGCGGTGCTCCTTGATCGACAGCGCGGCGATCGAGTCCTCGGTGTTCTCGTCGGGGATCACGAGCCACGCCGCGACGTACAGCAGCACGCCCGTGCCGCCCGCGAGTGTCAGCGCTGCGAACGCGATCCGGTAGACGATCGGGCCCCAGGATCGGCCACCGCCGCCGCCGCGGCTATCCGGCAAGGCCGGTGTCATCCCTGAACAGGCCCTGAGGCCGGGAGAGCTTCTCTACGCGAGGAACTCGACGTACGACCCGGCCGGCGCGCGCTCGCGCGGGGACGGCTCGCGCGCCGGGGCGCCGAGGTGGATCAGCCCGAGCACCCGCTCGCCGGAGTGCACGCCGAGCGCCTCGCGGCCCTGCGCGGTGCGCAGCAGTCCCGGCGTCCGCCAGTACGAGGCGAGTCCGCGCTCGGTCGCGCCGAGCAGCACGAGCATCACGCCGGCCGCCGTCGCGCAGATGTCCTCCTCGTCCTGGACGAGGTCGCCGGAGAGCAGCGCCGAGACGACGACGAGCGTCGGCGCGCGGTCGAGCTTCGCCGCCTCGCCCGGCCCGCCGGCCTCCTTGAGCCGCGCGAGCGCCTGTGGGCCGAGCACCCGATACCGCCACGGCTGTGTGAGGTGGTGGTTGGGCGCGAGCCGCGCCAGTTCGAGCAGGTCGAGCAGCGTCTCGCGCGGCACCGGTTCGGGGCCGAACGCCTTGTGCGTGCGCCGCGCGCCCGCGAGCTCCGCGAGATCCATTGCTCAGGCGAGCCGTGCGGCGACGGTGACGTCGACGCCCGCATGCCGGAGCAAGGTCGAGAACGGACAGCTTTCGTCGGCCTTGACGACCGCCGCCTGGAGCACGTCGTCGTCGAGCCCGTCGGCAGCCGCGACGAGGTCGACGTGCGAGCCGATGATCTGATGCCCCTGCCCTTCGACCTCGTCCATCACGATCAGGCAGGCGACCTCGAGCCGGCCGGGCGGGGTGCCCGCGGCGACGAGCTCGCTCGCGAGGGACATCGTCAGGCAGCCGCCGTGGGCCGCCGCCAGCAGCTCTTCGGGGCTCGTCTTGCCCTCCGGCTGCCCGATGCGCGTGGCGAGCGAGTACCCGAGACCGGAGAAGGCGCCGCTGCCGGCCGCGATCGTGCCCGCGCCGCGGGCGACGGTCCCCTCCCAGACGATGTCGGCGGTGCGCTCGATCCTCGGCATCAGTACTGGGCCTGCGTGCCGTCGGGGTAGTACGCCTCCGCCGGCGAGCCGGCGGGACGGAAGACGCCGAGCACCCGCATCTCGCCGGGGCCGGTGTTCTCGAGGCAGTGCACGAGCCGCGCGGGCAGGTACACGCTGGAGCCGGGCTGGAGCGGCACCGAGTCCCCGCCGACATGGAGCGCGCCCTGCCCCTGCAGCACGTAGACGACCTCGTCGTACGTGTGGAAGTGGTCAGGCGCGCGCACGACGGGGATGTAGCCGACGAACTGGGTGACGGCGGCGCAACCGACGTCGGGCGTCGCGAGCAGGCTGAACTGGCGCCCGGCGGTCGCGCTGCCCCGCTCGGTCTCCTCGGCGGCCAGGACTGCGTGGTGCGTGCCGTTCGCAGACCCCGGCCCGTGGACGAGCACCGAGAGCACGTCGAGCTCCTGCGCCTCCTCGACCTGCCAGCTCGCCCCGCGCGCGATGTATGCGGCCGATCCGGCGCTCAGCTCCGTCCGTTCGCCGTCGAGCACCGCGGTGCCCGTCCCTGCCAGCACGTAGAGAACCTCGTCTGCGCCGGCGCTCGTTCGCAGCAGAGAGGCCCCATCGAAGCGGAGCACCCGCTGCTCGAACTCGTTGCACCCTCGTTCCGACCCGAAAAGGGTGCGAACCTCGACGCCGTTCTCCTCCTCGATGGGGCTCGCATCGGCGGGTTGCAGGCAGTACTTCACGGTCGGGCAGCGTACCTGCGTCAACCCTCCGAAGTGGGCTACAGTCCCCTGCCCGATATGGACCTGCGGCAAACCGCGCTGGCTGGCGGGCGTCTATATGGGTGACATCCAAAGGAGGAAATGAATGTTTAGAAGGATTGGACTGGTCGCGATCGTCGCCGTTGGTGCGACGCTCGCGATCGTCGCAGCCGCCGCCGCGCGCCCGGCTTCGCCGGCGACGGCCACGGTTTCCTGTTCGAAGCCCGTCCAGATCGGCATGATGGCGCCGATCACCGGGCCTGTGTCGTCGATCGGCGACGACCAGCTCCACTGGGCTCTGTTCGCTGTCAGCCAGTGGAACGCGAACAAGGCGAACAAGGTCAAGCTGAAGATCGTCCAGGGCGACACGCAGCTTCAGGCGTCGCTCGCGTCGACCGTTGCGCAGTCTTTCGCGTCGAACTCGTCCCTCATGGGCGTGATCGGTCCGGCGGGCAGCGATGAGGTGCAGGCAGCAGGGCCGATTCTCAAGAAGGCCGGCCTCGCTTTCGCCTCCGGCTCGGCCACCAGGGTTTCGCTCACCGGTGGTGCGTTCGGGGGTTACTTCTTCCGTGATGTGCCGAACGACGGTGTCCAGGGCCCGACCGATGCCAACTACATGACGTCGACGCTCGGCGTGAAGTCGGGCGACACGGTGATGATCGTCGACGACCAGGAGTCGTACTCCACCGGTCTCGCCGACATCGTCGGCCCGGCGCTCACGGCCAAGGGCGTCACGGTCGACCGTGAGTCGATCAGCCAGAAGGCGACCGACTTCTCCGCGCTGATCGCGAAGATCACGAGCAGCGTGAAGGTCGTCTTCCTGCCGTTCCAGGTCGCTTCGGAAGCCCAGCTCTTCGCGCAGCAGGCGCAGGTGCAGGGCAAGAACGCTGCGATCTTCGGCAGTGACGGCACGTTCGACTCGAAGAACTTCACGGCGGGCAACTACGTGTCGTTCTTCGCTCCGGACGTCACCACGATCGCTGCGGATGCCGCGACCGTTGCGGCGTTCAACAAGAAGTTCCCGGGCGGCACGAGTCCGTTCGGCGCGCCGAACTACGTACTCGCACAGCTGTACGGTCAGGCTGCAACGAAGGCCTGCACCGCGGGCAAGGGCAAGATCAGCCGCGCGTCCATGCGCAAGGCGTTTGCGAAGGCCTCGCTGTCCAAGACGATCCTCGGCACGCCGATCAAGTTCTCGGCCACCGGCGATCTCTCGGGTGCGAAGTTCCACATCTTCAAGATCGTCAACGGCAAGTACCAGACGGTCCAGTAAGAACGTGAGCGGGGCGCGGTCGCCTAACGGCCGCGCCCCGTCTCTCTGCGCGGCGCGATGAACTGGAACCTCTTCCTCACGGAGCTGGTCAGCGGAGTCACGCACGGCAGCGTGTACGCATTGATCGCGCTGGGCTACTCGATGGTCTACGGCGTGCTCAAGCTCCTCAACTTCGCGCACGGCGACATCTACATGGTCGGCTCGTACATCGGCTTCGGGCTGATCACCGTCTTCGGAGGCGCCCAGACGCTGTCGACCTCGGTCTGGGTGCTGCTTCCCCTGATGTTCATCTGCGCCATGCTCGGCGGGGGCCTGCTCGGCGTGCTGATCGAGCGGTTCGCTTACCGCCGCCTGCGCAACGCCCCGCGCATCGCACCGCTGATCACGGCACTCGGCGTCTCGTTCTTCCTCGAGAACGCCGCGCTGCTCGTGCTCGGCGCGCAGTATCAGAGCTACAACAGCTTTTCCTGGAAGGGCGGCGAGCTCTGGCGCGAGGGCCTCATGTTGCCGGCCGGCGTGCATCTCGCCGTCGCGCAGATCGTCGTCGTCGTCGGCGCGGTCGTCCTGATGGTCTTCCTCACGCTCTTCGTCCAGCGCACGCAGCTCGGCAAGGCGATGCGCGCAACGTCGTTCGACCGGGAGGCGGCGGCGATGATGGGGATCGACGTCGACCGGGTGATCGTCGCGACGTTCTTCATCGGCTCTGCGCTCGCCGGCGCCGCCGGCGTCTTCAACGGCCTCGCGTACCAGCAGGTCTGGCCGTACATGGGCTTCCAGGCGGGGCTCTACGCGTTCATTGCCGCCGTCGTCGGCGGCATCGGCAACCTGCCGGGCGCCGTCGTCGGCGGCCTCGTGATCGGGCTGGCGCAGTCGCTCAGCATCGGGTACATCTCCTCGACGTTCAGCGACGCGATCGTGTTCGCGGTCCTGATCGCGGTCATGATCGTCAGGCCGAGCGGCCTGCTCGGGCGTGCGGCGGTGCAGAAGGTCTGATGGCGGGCGGCTCCGACACTCCTCCCCCCGTGCCCGAGCCCGCCGACGGACAGTCGCCGCGGATCGGCGTCGACGAGTGGGTCGCGTCCGTCGAAGGGCGCCGCGACCGTGGCAAGGGCGTCGTCGGCTACGTGCGCGGCGAGTTTGCGCGTGTGCCCCGGCCGGCGTTCTATCTCGCGTTCGGGATTGCAGCGGCATTTCTGCCGGCCGTCACGAACAACGGCTACGCGATCCGCGTCGGCTTCAACACGTTGCTCTACATGCTGCTCGCGCTCGGCTTGAACATCGTCGTCGGCTACGCCGGACTGCTCGACCTCGGCTATGTGGCGTTCTACGGCTTCGGCGCCTACGGCTACGCCATGCTCGCGTCGCCGAAGTTCGGCATCCACTGGGACACCCTCGCCGTGATCCCGGTGGTCGTGATCGCGACCGCCGCGCTCGGGTTCCTCGTTGCGCTGCCGTCACGCCGCCTCGTCGGCGACTACCTCGCGATCGTCACGCTCTTCTTCGGGCAGCTTTTCGTATCGGTGTACACGAACGGCGAGCGCATGTCCTTCCTCGGGCTCACGCGCTCCTACGACGTCACGGGCGGCCCGAACGGGATTCCGAACGTCGACAACTTCAACGCGTTCGGCCACCAGGTCTCATCGCTGCAGGCGTACTTCTACGTCGCGCTCGTGATGTTCCTCGTCGTGCTCGGCGCGGTGTACCTCGTCGAGCGATCGCGTACGGGCCGTGCCTGGATGTCGCTTCGCGAGGATCCGCTCGCGGCCGAGCTGATGGGAATGCCCGTCAACCGGCTCAAGCTGATCGCGTTCGCCGCGGGCGCAGCAATCGCAGGTCTGACCGGGACGGTCTTCGCGGCGCTGAACACCGCGGTCTTCTCGGCGGACTTCGACGTCCCGACGCTGATCATCATCTACGCGATTCTGATCCTCGGCGGCGCCGGCACCCTCGGCGGCGTCATTCTCGGCGCGCTCGTCGTCAACGTCTCCCTCGAGGTGCTGCGCACCCCGGGCCACGCGACATGGATCTTCTACACGCTGATCGTGGCGACGCTCGTCGCGAAGCTCAGGCCTTGGCGCTGGCTTGCCGCCGTAGCCGCCGGGACGATCGGATTCGGCTTCGCCGTGCACGCGATCGTCGCCGCGACATGGGCCGCCGGCGTGGACGGACAGCCTGCGGTCGGCGGAATCCTCGGCAGCGGCCTCCGGCACTGGGTCGTCCTCCCTGCGAGCCCGCGCACGATCGGGAACGTCGCGTTCATCGGCCTGATCTTCGCCGTGCTCCTGCTCACGACGCTCCAGGGCTGGGTCCGGAAGCTCGTGCTGATCCCGACGCTCTACCTGACCGCGTTCGTCTGGGAGAACCGGCTCGTCGTCGAGCCGAGCATCACGCGGCTGATCCTGATCGGCGTCATCCTTATCGTGCTCATGAACGCGCGACCCCAGGGCTTGCTCGGCTCGCAACGCGTGGAGATCGTCTGATGGCGACGCCGCTGCTCGAGCTGAAGGGCGTCTCGAAGCGGTTCGGTGGTCTCACGTGCATCCAGGAGCTCGACCTCCACGTCGCCGAGGGCGAGATCCTCAGCGTGATCGGGCCGAACGGCGCCGGCAAGACGACGCTGTTCAATCTCGTCACCGGCGTCTATGCCCCCGATGCGGGAGAGATCCTCTTCGAGGGCCAGAGCATCGTCGGCCTCGAGCCGCACCAGATCACCGCGCGGGGCATCGCGCGCACGTTCCAAACCCTGCGCCTTTTCCTGAACATGACGGTGAAGGAGAACGTGATGGCGGCTGCGTACTCGCATACACACGCCGGCGTCGCGCGCTCGATCCTGCGCACGCCGGGGATGCGTCGTGAGGAGAAGGAGATCGAGCGGCTGGCGGAGGAGCGGCTCTCGTTCTTCGGTCAGCGACTGATGGGCTACCGCTGGGACCAGCCCGCGTACACGCTCTCGTACGCGAACCGGCGCAGGCTCGAGATCGCGCGCGCGACCGCGACGAAGCCACGTCTGCTGCTGCTCGACGAGCCGGCCGCGGGGATGAATCCTGTCGAGACGCACGAGATCACCGAGCTGATCGGCCGCCTTCGCGAAGAAGCCGGCTACACGATCCTCGTGATCGAGCACGACATGCACGTCGTCGAAGGAATCTCCGATCGCGTCGTCGCGCTCGACCACGGAGTGCAGATCTCCGCAGGATCGTTCGAGCAGGTCGCGACCGATCCGCGCGTCGTCGAGGCGTATCTCGGGACGAAGGCGGCGACGACGAAGTGAGCGCGCACAACGGCTCGGAGGAGCCGCTCCTCAGCCTCGACGGAGTCGACACGTACTACGGACCGATCCACATCCTCCAGAACATCCACTTGAACGTCCGCGCGGGCGAGCTCGTGTGCCTGCTGGGCGGGAACGCCTCCGGAAAGTCGACGACGCTGAAGACGATCCTCGGCATCGTGCAGCCGCGCAACGGGTCGGTGCGGTTCGCCGGCGAAGAGGTGACGCAGCGCTCGACGAGCTACCGGATCAGGAAGGGGATGGCGATCGTGCCGGAGAACCGGCGCCTGTTCGCCCCGATGTCGGTGCTCGAGAACCTCCAGATGGGCGCGTATCTGCACGGCGGCGGGAGCAAGGAGGACTTCGACCGGGTCTATGACCTGTTCCCGCTGCTGCACGAGCGGCGCGCCCAGCTTGCGGGCACGCTCTCGGGCGGCGAGCAACAGATGGTCGCAATGGGTCGCGCACTGATGTCGAAGCCGAAGCTGCTGCTGATGGACGAGCCGTCGATGGGGCTCGCGCCCATCCTCGTCGAGCGCAGCTTCGAGATCATCGCCCAGGTGCACGAGGCCGGAGTGGCGATGCTCGTCGTGGAGCAGAACGCGAACGTCTCGCTCTCGATCGCCGATCGCGGCTACGTCCTTTCGACCGGGCGGCTCGTCCTCGAGGGCAAGGCGGCGGACCTCGCGGAGGACGAGGATCTGCGGCGTGCCTACCTCGGCCGGTAGGTCGCGGCGCCCCGGCGAGCTACGCTTTCCGGCATGAAGGAGCTCCTGCCCGATATCGACCGCTGGCGGGCGAAAGGCGAGAAGGTCGCCGTCGCCACCGTCGTCGCGACCCGCCGGTCGGCGCCGCGCCCGGTCGGCTCGAAGCTCGTGGTCAGCGAGAGCGGCGAGCTCGCCGGCTCGGTCTCCGGCGGCTGCGTCGAGAACGACGTCTACCTCGCGGCGAAAGACGTTCTCGCCGGGGGGGAGCCGCGGCTGCTCACGTACGGGATCACCGACGACATGGCGCTCGGGATCGGGCTGCCGTGCGGCGGCGAGATCGATGTCTTCGTCGAGCAACTGGATTGAGCGTCTTCGTGGAGCTGCGCCGCGTCGTCGAGGGCGGCGGCCGCGCAGTGGTGCTCACGGTTCTCGCGGGCGAGAACATCGGCGCGAAGCTGCTCGTGCTCGAGGATGGCACGACGGCCGGAGACGGGCCTGCCGAGCTCGCCGCGCTCGCGCCCGACGCGCTGCGCAGCGGGCGAAGCCACGTGATCAAGCTCGATGACGCCAGCGTGTTCGCCGACGTCTACGGGCCGCCGGCACGCCTGTTCGTCTACGGCGCCGTCGACACGGGCGAGGCGCTCTGCCGCGCGGCCAAGCTGCTCGGGTGGACGACGATCGTCGCCGATGCGCGTGCGCGCTTCGCAACCCGTGAACGGGTGCCGAGCGCCGACGAGATCGTCGTGGCCTGGCCCGCCGAGGCGCTCGCGCAGGTGCAGCCCGACCTCGGGACGGCCGTCGTCGTGCTCACCCACGACGACAAGTTCGACCTGCCGGTGCTCCAGGGCGCGCTCGAAAGCGACGCGTTCTACATCGGTGCGCTCGGCTCGAGGCGCAACCAGGAGCGGCGCCGGGAGCGGCTGCTCGAAGCCGGCGTCGCGGACGCGGACATCGACCGGATCTCCGGCCCGTGCGGTCTCGACATCGGCGCCGAGTCTCCGGCCGAGACGGCGCTCTCGATCCTCGCCGAGATCCTCGCGACGCGGGTCGGGCGGGCCGGCGGCCCGCTGCGGAACGCGGCCTCGCGCATTCACGCCGAGCCGCCCCAGCCGGCCAAGACCACCGCCACAGGAAAATAAAATACGGCTTGCAACTCCGTTCGGGCGGCGCATAGGATCGTTCCCGTGCTGCTGCGCGAGGTCGAGTACGCCAAGCCATCGTCGGTTGCCGAAGCGCTGGCGCTCCTCGTCGCAGACGACGGCGCCCGGGCTCTCGCCGGCGGCCAGACCCTGATCAACGTGATGAAGGCGCGCGCCGCGTCGCCGGACATGCTCGTCGACCTGAACGGGATCGACGAGCTGAAGGGCATCGAGCTCGCCGGCGACGGCACGCTCTCGATCGGGCCCATGACCACCTACTCCGAGATCGTCGGCTCGGCCGAGGCGAAGGCCCGCCCGATCCTCGGCGAGGTGTGTGCCCAGATCGCCGACGTGCAGGTGCGCAACCGCGGCACGATCGGCGGCAACGTGTGCGCGAACGACCCCACGAACCATCTGCCGCCGCTCGTCGCGGCTGTCGGTGCGACCTTTCACATCGCAGGCCGCGACGGCGTGCGTGTCGTGCCGGCGGACGAGTTCTTCCTCGGCGTCTACCTCACCGCCGTCGGGCCGGGCGAGCTGCTGACGAGGATCACGATTCCGGCCGGCAAAGGCGACGGTTTCGCCGCCGTCACGCTCGGTGCGGACGGCACCTGCATCGCGAACGCAGCGGCGAGCGTCAACGGCTCGGTGCGCGTCGTGCTCGGCTGCGTCGACGCGGTGCCGGTTGTGGTGAGTCCCGCAGCTGCAGACGACGAGTCCGTGCGCGCGGCAGTCCGCGGCGCAGGGCTGCGCCCGCCCGGCGACGTGCATGCCTCGAGCGACTACCGCACCCATCTCGCCGAGGTGCTGGCGGTTCGCGCAGTGCGCACGGCGGTCGAGAGAGCGGGCGGCTGATGGCGAACGGCGCTGCGGCCGCCTCGTCTTCGTGGACGATCACGGTCAGGATCAACGACGCGGTCTACGAGCGCGAAGTCGAGGCGCGAAAACTGCTCATCCATTTCGTACGCGACGATCTCGACCTCACCGGTAGCCATATCGGCTGCGACACGGGCAACTGCGGCGCCTGTTCGATGATCGTCGACGGCGTGCTCGTCAAGAGCTGCATGCTGCTCGCCGTCCAAGCCGACGGAACGACGATCGAGACGGTCGAGGGTCTCGCTGCAGGTGGCGAGCTGACCACGCTCCAGCAGGCGTTTAGCGACCACCACGCACTCCAGTGCGGCTACTGCACTCCGGGCATGCTGATGAGCGCGACGGCGCTGCTGCGCACGAACTCCGATCCGAGCGACGCGGAGATCAAGAAGGCGCTCCAGGGCAACATCTGCCGCTGCACCGGCTACTGGAACATCTTCGAGGCAGTGAAGGCCGCCGCGGGGAGCGGGGCATGAGCGGGACGACGATCGCCCCCGAGCGCGTCGAGGCGCCGCAGAAGGGCTGGGCCGGGCAGAGCGTCCCGCGCAAGGAGGACAAGCGGCTCGTCGAGGGCGAGGGCGTCTTCGTCGACGACATCAAGCGCCACGGGATGGGCTACATCTTCTTTGTGCGCTCGCCGTACGCGCACGCGCACATCACCTCGATCGACGTCTCGAAGGCGGAAGCGATCGACGGCGTCTTCGGAACGCTCACCGGGGAGGAGGTGGCAGCGCTCACCGATCCGTTCTTCCAGCTCGCGACGCCGCCGGGCGCGCATCTGAAGGACTACGCGCTTGCCGTCGGCAAGGTGCGCTACGTCGGCGAAGCCGTTGTCGCGGTCGTCGCGGAGACGCGCGAGCTCGCGCGCGACGCGTCGGAGCTCGTCGAGGTGGAGTACGAGCCCCTCGCAGCGGTCACCGATGCGCGCCGCGCACAGGACGGCGATACCCCGGTCCTCCACGACGACTCGGGCTCGAACCTCATGTGGGAAGGCATCTACGAATGGGGCGACCTCGACGCTGCCTTCGCCGAGGCCGATCGTGTCGTCAAGATCAAGGAGCTCCACTTCCACCGCTTCAACTCGACACCGCTCGAGACCGACGGTGCGCTCGTCGAGTTCAACCGCGGCACCGGGCAGTGGACGATCCACACGAACAACCAGTTCCCGGGTTTTGCCGCGATCATGATGGGGCCGGCGATGCGCTGCGGCCTCGACAAGCTCCGTTTCGTCACGCAGGACATCGGCGGCGGCTTCGGCAACAAGATCACCTCGCACCCGCAGCTCGTCGCCTGCTGCCTGCTCGCGCGCAAGCTCAAGCGTGCCGTGCAGTGGACGGAGTGGCGGACAGACTTCCACCTCTCGATGTCGCACGGAAACGAGCGGTGGTTCCACGACACCGAGGTCGCGGTGAAGGAGGACGGCACGCTGCTCGGTTTTCGGACGAAAGCGCTCGACGACGCCGGAGCCTGGCTGCGTTACGAGCCGCTCGGCGGCGTGATCTGGGCGCAGGTCACACCCGGCATGTACAAGTGGCGGCACATCCGCCTCGAGTTCACGCAGGTGGCGACGAACAAGGCGCCGTGCTCGCCGAACCGCGGCTACTCGCGCATGCAGCACCTGTGGTTCACGGAGCGCGTGATCGACATCGTCGCGCACGAGCTCGGCCTCGATCCGGTCGAGGTGCGCAAGCGCAACTACGTGCGCGCCGAGGACATGCCGTACGAGACGCCCAACGGCTGCGTCTACGACTCGGGTGACTACGCGCAGATGCTCGACATCGCGCTCGACCTCATCGACTGGAACGGGGTCGACGTGCGGCGCGCCGAGGTCGAGTCGCGAGGAAAGCTGCTCGGGATCGGCATCGGCTCGACACTCGACTCGGGCACGAACAACTTCGGCCAGTCGCGGATGATCAACCCCGAGCTCCAGTTCTCCGGGAACAACGAGGTCGCGACGGTCAAGCTCGACATCTTCGGCGAGATTGTCGTCACGCTCGGCACGACGCCGCAGGGGCAGGGCCACGAGACGACAGCCGCGCAGATCGTCGCGGACATCCTCAAGTGCTCGCCCGACGACGTGCACGTTCGCGCCGGTCACGACAGCTACTGGAACTCGCACGCCGGTTTCTCGGGCACGTACGCGAGCCAGTTCGCGGTCACGGGCCTCAGCGCGGTGAAAGGCGCGACCGACATGCTCGCAGCGGAGATCAAGAAGCTCGCGTCGGCCATCTTCGGCGGCGCGCCGGTCGAGGCGCTCGAGCTCGCCGAGGGCGGCGTGCGGATCAAGGACAACCCGGAGGCGTTCCTGCCGTTCATGGCGTGCGGCGCGATCATCAACGCGAACAACGCAGGCCTGCCGGAAGACCTCGGCGTCACGCTCAATTGCCGCTACGTCTACCGGCCGCCGTTCCAGGTGCCGGACGTCGAGCGGAAGTTCGGCAATCTCACGCTCACGTATGCGGCGCAGATTCACGCTGCGATCGTCGAGATCGACCCGGAGACGGGCCACTACGAGATCGTCGACTACGCGGCCGTTGACGATTGCGGCAAGCGCATCAATCCGCAGATCGTGGAAGGCCAGGTGATGGGGGCGACCGCGCAGGCGATCGGCGCGGCGATGTACGAAGTCTTCGAATACGACGAGGAAGGCAACCTGTTGACGCCCAATTTCTACGACTATCACGTACCGCACGCGCTCGACATGCCGCCGCTGCGCACGGGCAGCATCGAGAGCCCCTCGCCGTTCACGCCGCTCGGCACGAAGGGCATGGGCGAGGGCGGCGGCGCTGGGATCCACGCGGTATGCGCCGCGATCCAGGACGCGCTGCGCGGACACGGCGACGCGATCGTGTACGACAGCTTCAACCCGTATCACCGCGTGTGGGAGATGCTCGAGCACCCCGAGCGGGCCCGTGCGCTCGTCGAAGTGTCGACGACATGAACGTCCACGGTGACCGAATGTTCGCTGCGCCGCGGGCGATCGTCTGGCAGGTGCTGAACGATCCGAGCGCGATGGCGAAGACGATGCCCGGCGTCGAGAGCTTCGACGTTCACGACGACCAGCACTGGACGGCGAACGTGAAGATCCCGCTCGGCCTCGGCGGTCTGCGCATGAAGATCGAGATGCACAAGAGCGAGGAGCGGGAGCCGGAGTTCGCGAAGATGGCGATCAAGGGCACGGGCGTCGGCGCGATGCTGAACATGGAGACGTCCTTCACGCTCGGCGAAGCGCCGGGCGACGCCACGTCGATGGCGTGGTCGGCAGAGGTGAAGATCGCCGGCCCGGTTGGCTCGATGGGCCAGCGCGTGCTCCAGCCGATCGTGAACCAGCAGGTGCAGCACGTGCTCGGTGCGCTCGAGCAACAGGTGCAGGAGGCGTTAGGCCCGAGCGCAGCCTGATGGCTGTCCCCTTCCGCATCGGCGTCATGCAGCTGACGATGGAGCCGCTCGACGAGATGCTCGCGTCGGCGCGCGCGATGGACGAAGCCGGGATGGATACGGTCTGGCTCGCCGAGGCATATCCCTGGTGGCGCAAGCACGGCATGGAGGCGCGCTCGTCCACCGTCGTGTCGGCGCTGATGGCGCGACACACCGAGCGGTTGACGATCGGCTGGGGGATCATCTCGCCGTTCACCCGCCATCCGGTGCAGGTGGCGATGGACGCCCGCGTCGTCCAGGAGGCGGCCGGCCCGGAGCGGTTCATCCTCGGCTTCGGGACGTCGAAGATCTTCCTCAACAATGCACGGCTCCAGACGAACAAGACGCTCGGGCCGATGCGTGACGCGGTCGAGATCGTTCGCGGTGTGCTCGGCGGAGAGCCCTTCGAATACACCGGCTCGACCTGGAGCGCGTCCATTCCGGGCCTCCAGGAGTCCGCGCACACCGCGCGCGGCGTGCCGCCGGTCTATGTGGCGGCAACGGCGCCGAAGATGCAGGCGCTTGCGGGCGAGATCGCAGACGGCTGCCTGACACCGTCGATCACCACGCCTGCGTTCGTGCGCTATACGCGCGAGAACGTGGCCGCCGACATCGACATCGGCTGCACCGTGGTCGCGTCGATCCACGAGAGCGACCGCGCCGAGGGCCGGGACGGCGCACGCGAGATCGCGGGCATGTATCTCGCGAACAAGGTGCAGAACATCCAGGGCTCCGCCGACACGCTGCTCGACCTTGCCGGCATCGAGCAGGACGAGATCCGGCCGGTCGCGGACGCGATGGAGGCCGGCGGACGGCTCGCGGCGAAGGCGAAGGTGTCGGACGCTCTGCTCGACAAGTGCAAGCCGATCGCCGGGACGCCGGGCGATTGCATCGAGGCGATCGAGGAGTACCGCGACGCAGGCTGCACGCACGTCATGCTCGAGCTCTGGGGCGCAAACCGGCACGAGCAGATCAGGCTGTTCGGCGAACAGGTCCTGCCGCACTTCCGGTCGTGAGCGCACCGAAGATCCGGATCGACCGCAAACGACTCGTCGACACGGCGAGCCGGATGATCGACGTCCACAGCTTCACCGGCGACGAAGAGCCCATGGCCGAGCTGATGGTCTCGCTCTACGAGTCGGCCGGCCTCGGCGTCCAGTGGCAGCAGGTGGAGGAGAACCGCGCGAACGCGCTCGGGCACTGGCCCGGCACCGGCGGCGGCAAGTCGCTGATGTTCAACGGCCACATGGACACCTCGTACTCGGGACGCGAGCCGTGGCTGAAGGACGTTCCGGGCTTCCAGTCGCAGGCCTTCGAGCGGGACGGGCGGCTGTACGGGCTTGGAGTCTCGAACATGAAGGGCGCGCTCGCCTGCTACGTGGAGGCCGTGCGGGCGCTCCAGGACGCAGGCGTTCGCCTGCGCGGCGACGTTCTGATCGCGGCCGTCTGCGGAGAGATCGAGAAGGCGCAGTACGGCGACGCGACCGGCCCGGAGTACCGCGGCTACGCGGCCGGCTCGCGCTACCTCGTCTCGCACGGCGGCGTCGCGGACATGTGCCTGCTCGGTGAGCCGACCGAGGGCAAGATCGTCCTCGGCCACTTTGGATCGCTCTGGCTGCGCATCCGCGTGCACGGCAACTTCATCCACACGGCCTTTAGCGAGGGGAAGCGCGGTCAGAACTCGATCCTGCGCACGCACGAGGTGCTCGCCGCCGTGCAGGAGTGGATGCCGACCTGGGAGGACGATCCGACGAACGCGTACCGCGGGGAGAAGGCGATCGTCAACGTGGGCGCGGTCGACGGCGGCTTCGGCTGGCGCCTCTCGCGGACGCCGCACCACACCGACCTGTTTCTCGACGTGCGGGTGCCCCCGACGAAGCCCATGGGCCTCGCGCGGCGCGAGGTGCTCGACTTCGTGCGTGCGCTCGGCGAGCGGTTCCCGGACTACGGGATCGAGGGCGAGGTCTACGTGACCGCGCCGGGCTCGGAGATCGAGGAAGACCACGAGCTGGTGCAGGCGATCGACGCCGCGCACGCAGAAGTGTTCGGCAACCGTCCGGAGCGGGGTGCTACACGCTGGTTCAGCGACGCGTCGGCGCTCGTGCGCTACGGCATCCCGTCCGTCAACTACGGCACATCCACCGGGCTGATGGACGTCGAGCTCGGCGAGAACCTCGAAATCGACGGGCTCGTGAAGACCGCGCACACATACGCTCTCGTGGCGATGACCGTCTGCGGGGTCGCGTGAGCGACGACGTCTACACGCTGCCTCCGAACCTGCCGGTGCCGGAAGACGACGGCGCGGCGGATCACCTCGTCGGGCTCGAGCTCCCCGATCTCGTGCTCGAGTCGTCACTCGGCAATGTGAAGATCAGCGACTTCGGCGTGATCTACGTCTATCCGCGCTCCGGCCGGCCGGGGGTGCCCTTGCTCGACGGCTGGAACGAGACGCCGGGTGCGCGCGGCTGTACGCCGCAGTCGTGCGCGTTCCGCGACTCGCATCGGGAGCTTGCGGCGCTTGGCGCGCGCGTGGCCGGGCTGTCGGCGCAGACGCTCGATGACCAGCTCGAGTTCGCGGAGCGGAACCACATGCCGTTCCCGGTGATCGCGGATCCGCAGCGGAGACTGGGCGCCGCGCTCGGGCTGCCGGTGTTCGAGATTGCAGGCTTCACGCTGTACAAGCGGATCACGCTCGTCGCAGAGGCGCGGCGAATCGTGAAAGTCTTCTATCCCGTGTTCCCGCCCGACGCGAATGCCGGGGACGTCGTTGCCTGGCTGGGTTCGCGATGAAGCTCGTCACGTACGACGGCGGCAAGGTCGGCCGCATCGAGGGCGATGAGGTTGTCCACCTCGACGTGCCGACGATGCGCGAGTACTTCGAGCGCGGCGGGGCTGCGGACGCGGGCGAGCGCACACCCCTCGCCGGCGCACGGTTGCGCGCGCCGATCGTGCCGAAGAAGTTCTTCCACACCGCCGGCAACTTCCGCGAGCACGAGGAGGAGTCGAAGCAGGTCGGCTGGTCGCACGAAATCGCGCCGTGGATCGTCTTCTTCCAGAACGTCGACGCCATCATCGGTCCGGACGAGCCGGTCGTGTACCCGGAGCACCTCACCGAGGAGCTCGACTATGAGCTCGAGCTCGCCGTCGTGATCGGCAAGTCGGGCAAGTGGTTCTCGCCCGAGGAGGCGATGGATTACGTCGGCGGCTACGTCATCTTCAACGACATCACCGCGCGTGACATCCAGCGGCGGGAGATGCGCAGCGGCGTCTTCTCGTTCTGCAAGGCGATCGACACGTTCTGCCCGCTCGGCCCGTGGATCGTGACGACCGACGACATTCCCGATCCGCACGATCTCGCGATGACGCTGCGCGTGAACGGCGAGGTCCGGCAGACGTCGCATTCCGGGCGCATGTCGACGACGATCGCAGAGATCCTCAGCCACTACTCGCCGCTCGGATACTCGGCGGGGGACGTGGTCTCGACGGGGACAGTGAGCGGCGTGGCCGGCTTCAGCGAGGACGCGGCATCGCTCTACCTGAAGCCCGGCGACGTGATGGAAGCGGAGATCGAGCGGATCGGCGTGCTCCGCAACCCGGTCGTGTCGTGGCAAGAGGCGCACGGCGCGCCCGCACCGCCGCGCGTGCGCTGGTGACGCCCCTTGTAGATGTAGACGCGCGCGCGCGTGTTACATCGGGCCCAACCCACCCCCTGCTCGGTGTCAGCCTAACCCGGTCGCCGAGGCTTCGATAGATGTCCTTTCGAACGAAAGCGTCAATTCAGTGAGCTGGCCGCGTGACGATGCGAAACTCGCACGCGTGCGCGATCTCATGGCCGAAGCCGGGCTCGACGCGCTCGTCGTGCGAGCTCCCGACAACGTCCTCTACCTCACGAACTTCTGGCCCATGAAGGGCTTCGACGCGTGCGTCTTCCCGCGTGAGGGCGAGCCGGTCCTCATCTGCCTCGAGGCCTCGGCCGAGGACGTGGAGCGGACGGCATGGACGAAGGAGGTCCGCCCGATCCGCGGCTACGCGACGGACGACCCACGGCCCGTGCCCGCGCGAACGCTCGACGCCGCGCTGGCCGCCGTCCCCGCCGGCCGCATCGGCCTCGAGCTCTCGCTCGGCACGCAGGCCACCGACCGCATGGTCGGCGAGCCGACGACATTCACGAAAGGCTGGTTCGACGCGTTTCCCGACGCCGTCGACGCGACGCCGCTGCTCGCTCGCGCGCGGATGGTGAAGACCGGGCAGGAGATCGAGCGCATGCGCATCGCGAACGAGATCGCAGCCCAGGCGATGGACCACGTCCGCCGACAGCTTCGGCTGGGGATGAAGGAGTCCGAGGCGGCGGCGATCTGGCAAGGGCACGTCCACGGCCAGGGCACCGTACGCGACGACGTCGAGCTCGCGCTCCCGTTCTCGCTCGTCTGGTCGGGTCGCGGCATCAAGACCTTCACGGCCACCGCCGACCTGCCCGTCGTCGAGGGCGAGCCGGTGCTGTTCGAGATCTGGGTCTGCGCGGACGGCTACTGGGCCGACCATACGAAGAACCTCGTCGTCGGCGACCTCAAGCCCGAGTACGCCGAGTTCGAGGAGGGCCTGCTCTCCGTCTACGCACAGGCGATCGAAGATTGCGTGCCGGGACGGTCGATGCCCGACCTCGACCGGTCGGTCCGCGAGGGGCTGGCACGCATCGGCTACCCGGGCCAGCCCTCGCACCCGATCTGCCACGGCATCGGCGCCCGCGCGCACGAGCCGCCGTATCCGCATCAGGCGGGCGCCGGCGTGTTCGAGGAGAACATGGTGCTGGCGATCGAACCCGGTGCGTACTGGCCCGGAGGCGGCGGCCTCCGCGTCGAGGACAATTTCCTCGTCACGAGCGACGGCCTGGAGAAGCTCTCCGCATTCCCCGACGGCGTGGTGCGCTGTTGAGCGAGATCTGGACCGGAACGCTGAACGACGCCTACCGGGTCGGCGGCAGCGTCGGCCTCTACGACACGACGCTGCGCGACGGCGAGCAGACCGTCGGCGTCGTGCTCGACCCGCAGCAGAAGCTCGAGATCGCGCGGCTGCTCGACGAGCTCGGGATCGACCGCATCGAAGCAGGCTTTCCGCGGGTCTCGCAGGACGACTGGGACGCGGTGAAGCTCATCTCGGCGGCCGGCCTCCGCGCGCAGGTCTGGGGCTTCTCGCGCGCGGTGTCCGCCGACCTCGAGGCGCTCGTCGAGCTCGGCGTCCCCGCGTCGGTGATCGAGTCGCCGATCTCCGACCTGAAGCTGAACGCGATCGGCGTCGACCGCGACACGATGCTCGGGCGGATCACCGGCGCGATGCGCTTCGCCGCGGACCACGGCATCCACGCGGCGTTCTTCGGCGTCGACTCCACCCGCGCCGAGCCGGACTTCTACGAGCGGGTCTACACGTCGGCGGTGGAGGCGGGCGCACGCGAGGTGGTCGTCGTCGACACGCTCGGCATCGCCTCGCCGGAGGCGGTCGCGGATCTCGTCGGCCGCACGGTCGAATGGGTCGGCCCCGATGTGCCGGTGCACTTCCATGGTCACAACGACTTCGGGCTCGCGACGGCGGCCGCCGTCGCCGCCGTGCGCGCCGGCGCGCGCTGGGTGCAGGGGACGATCAACGGGATGGGGGAGCGCGCCGGCAACGCGAATCTCGGCGAGCTGGCGCTCACGTTGCGCGCGCTCTACGGCGTCGAGTCCAACCTGCGGCTCGACCGCGTGCGCGAGGTGTCCGCGCGCGTGCAGGAGCTCTCCGGGTATACGCTCGAGCCGTGGAAGCCGGTGACGGGGGAGACGCTCTTCCGTCGCGAGTCCGGCGCGGTTGCGAGCCAGTTTCACGACCCCCCGTCGATCGAGCCGTACTCGTCGCGGCTCGTCGCAGCCGAGCGCGGCATCGTGCTGGGCAAGAAGAGCGGGATCGACTCGATCCGGATCAAGGCCGAGGAGCTCGGCCTCGACGTGCCCGAGGAGCGGCGGGCGGAGCTGCTCGCCCAGGTGAAGGAGCTCGGCTCGCGCGAGCGGAGGCTCGTCACCGACGACGAGTTCAAGCGGCTCGTACATGGCTGACCACGACGCGGTGATCGTCGGCAGCGGCGTCAACTCGCTCGCGTGCGGCGCGCTGCTTGCGCGCGCAGGCTGGCGCGTCTGCGTGCTCGAGCGTAACGACTGGCTTGGCGGCGCGATCCACACGGCGGAGATCACCGAGCCCGGCTACCACCACGACGTGTTCAGCGCATGGCATCCGCTCTGGGTCGGCGGCGCGGCGCACGCGGAGCTCGGCGGCGAGCTCGCCGCGCGCGGGCTCGAGTACCTCAACACCGACCACCCGACCGCGACGGCGTTTCCCGACGGAGAGGCTTCCTTCCTGCTGCGCACGGCGGACGCGAACGCCGAGGAGTTCGACCGCCACCACGAGGGCGACGGCCAGGCCTGGCGCAACCTGCTCGGGGAGTTCTTCCCGAACGCCGACCTCGCGTTCGGCGTGCTCGGCACCGAGCTGTGGGGCACGGCCGGGCTGGCGCTCGGCTTCAAGGCGCTGCGCCGCCTCGGGCGCGACGGACTCTCCTCCTTCTCCGGCGACATGCTGCTCTCGAGCCGCGACTGGCTCGAGCGCACCTTCGCGTCGGAACGGGCGCACGGCCTGCTCGCCCCGTGGGTGTTGCACACCGGCCTCGGGCCGGACGCAGCCACCTCCGGCTTCATGACGCAGGTGATCGCCGTCGCGGTCCAGGAGGGCGGCATGCCGATCCCGCGCGGCGGCGGCGCGAAGCTCGCCGATGCGCTCGTACGGCTGATCCGGGACCACGGCGGGCTCTGCGAGACAGGCGCCGACGTCGAGCGGGTGCTCGTGCGGTCGGGCCGCGCGGTCGGCGTCCGGCTGGCCGGCGGCGAGACGGTCACCGCCGAGCGCGCCGTGATCGCGAGCGTGACACCGACGCAGCTGTACGAGCGGCTGCTCGTGGAGACGGAGGTACCGGGCGCAGTGCGCGAAGGAGCGCGCCGCTTCCGCTACGGCCGCGCGGAGATGCAGATCCACTTCGCGTTGTCCGAGCCCGCGCGCTGGGACGGAGACGAACGGCTCGGACGCACCGCGATCGTGCACGTGACCCCCGGGCTCGACGGCGTCTCACGCGCCGTCAACGAGGCGGAACGCGGACTGCTTCCCGCCGAGGCGACCGTCGTCGTCGGCCAGCCGCTCGCGCTCGACGATAGCCGCGCGCCCGCCGGGAAGGGGATCCTGTGGATCCAGCTCCAGGAGCTCCCGCGCGTGCTCAAGGGCGACGCCGTCGGCGAGCTCGACACCGGCGACGGCGCCTGGACCGACGACCTGCGCGAGCGCTACGCCGACCGCATCCAGGCGCGACTTGCGCGCCACCTCCCGAATCTGGAGTCGTCGATCGTGAAACGGGTTGCGCTCGGGCCGCACGATCTGGAGCGTCTGAACGTCAACCTCCGCCAGGGCGATCCGTACGGTGGCGCGCTCACGATCGACCAGAACTTCCTCTGGCGGCCCTTCCCGCGCAGCCCGGGACACGAGACGCCTGTCGAGCGGCTGTATCACATCGGCGCGAGCACCTGGCCCGGCCCGGGCCTCGGCGCCGGCTCGGGCACGCTCGTCGCGCACGAGCTGCTCAAGCCGCCCGCGTCCGAGCGCGCGCTCGCGCGGCTGCGGTCGCTCGTCAGGTTCTAGAACGCGAAGATGCCGCGGCCCTTGAGCTCGACCGCATAGATGTCGGAAGCCAGCTCGAGGTGCGCGTGCAGCGCGGCCGCAGCGCGTGCGGAATCATGAGCCGCGCACGCTTCGAGCAGCTCGATGTCGAGCTCTTCGTGCCGGTCCTGGAGCTCTCCTTTCGCGCCGAGCAGCACAGGCCGGTACCGCTCGCAGCTGTCCCACGCAGGCCGGATGAGGCGGAGCAGCCAGCCGGAGCCTGCCGCCTCGTAGAGCGTGAAATGGAATGCCGTGTGCTCACGCACCGCGGCGCGCGTGTCGGCGCGGTGCCGCGCGTCGTCCAACGCGGCCAGATGCGCGCGCGCCGACTGTTCGTCCTCGGCCCGGAAGCGCTCGGCCGCCCGCTGCACGGCCATCGTCTCGAGCGCGAGCCGGATCGAGAACAGCTCGCGCAGCTCCTCGACGTCGAGCCCCATCACCTTCGCGCCGTGGTGCGGTACGTGCTCGGCGAGCCCGAGCGCCTCGAGCTGCCTGACCGCCTCGCGGATCGGCGAGATGCTCATGCCGAGGGAGCGGGCGATGTCCTCGAGCCTGAGAGGCGTGCCCGGGGTCAGCTCGCCCATGATGATCGCCTCGCGCAGGCGCTCCAGTGCTGCCTCCGCCATCGTGCGGTGGCGGACGGCGACGCCGCGCGTGACCGGAAACAGGCTCTCCACCGAGCCGGAGCGTGAACCACACTTGATCAGATGTCAAACGCATGACACGATTCCGTCTCCGGCGTGCCGAGCGAATCCGACCGTTTGCCCAAGTTCTCGATCTCGCAGGTGAGCACGCTCGCCGCGAGCTTCGGCGACGACGTGCGGGCGTATGCCGACGCCGGCCTCGACGGCATCGGCGTCTGGGAGATGAAGCTCGGCGACGGGCCCGACGGCGAAGCGCTCGAGCTGCTCGCGGCGAGCGGCCTCGGCTCCACCACGGCGGTGCCGCTCGTGCCGTCGATCCTGCCGTTGCCGCTGCTGCCGGGGCCGGACGATCCACGGGAGAGGATCGACGCGCTGTGCGCCTCGATCCACCGGCTCGCTGCGTTCGGGCCTAGCGGGATCGTCTGCCTGACCGGCCCGGCCGGCGACCGCCACCCCGACGACGCGCGTGCGCTCGTCGTCGACGGGTTGCGTGAGATCGCCGCGGAGGCCGAGCGTACGGGGATCCGCCTCGCGCTCGAGCCCTTCCAGCGCGAGGGCATCGAGAACTGGTCGATCGTGAACACGATCGGCGACGCGGTCGAGTTGATCGACGAGACGGGGAGCAACGCGTTCGGCATCCAGTTCGATGTCTGGCATCTGTGGAACACCCCCGATCTGTTCGAGGAGATCGAGCGTGAGGCCCACCGCTTCGTCGGTGTTCACGTCAGCGACTGGCGCGAGCCGACGCGCGGCTGGGCCGACCGCGTGCTCCCTGGCGACGGCGTCGCCGGCGTGCCGGCGATCCTCGGCGCGCTCGAGCGCGCCGGCTGGAACGGCGGCTATGACCTCGAGATCTTTTCCGACAACGGCGCCTTCGGCACGGCGTACCAGGGCTCGCTCTGGGACGTGGACGTCGCCGAGCTCGTGCGTCGCGCGCAAGAAGGCTTCACCAGGTGCTGGCACGAACGGAGGGTCGCGGTTTGAGCCGGACCCGGAGAGGAGTGGTGATGACAGGAAACAGACGGGCGCACATTGCGCTTGTCGTCGTCGCGGTCGCCGCGGGCCTGCTCGCCGCGACGGCTGCGGCCCGGACCGACACGCATAAGGCCGGGACGCCGATCGTGATCGGATGGGCCTTCGACGGCAAGGGTTCGATGGCGCCGTTCGACGATCCCGCCCTCGCGGCGGCGGAGCTGCGCGTGAAGCAGTGGAACGCGAAGGGCGGCGTGGACGGACATCCGCTCGAGATCACGACGTGCGACACGCAGGGCAACAAGCCTGCGACTGCGAAGGCGTGCGCCGACAAGCTCATCGGCGGCGGCGCGAAGATCATCTTCACGACCTGCGACGTCGATCTCGCCGCACCGGTGGTGCAGGAGTCGATCAACGCGGGTCTGCTTACGATCGCGCCGTGCATCGGCACCGATCAGATGGGCCCGAAGCGCTTCGGCGCGAAGGGTGCACTCGCCTTCAGCTTCGGCAATGTCGCCCAGGACGAGGGCTCGGCGATGGCGCAGTACGCGTGGGGCCGGGGCTGGCGCACAGCCGCGCTCGCGACGGACACGGTCATCGTCTACTTCAAGAACGTCGTGCAGGCGTTCGCTGCGCGCTGGAAGCAGCTCGGCGGCAAGATCGTCGACCAGGAGACGTACCAGTCGCTCGGTAGCACGAACGTCCAGAACGTCGTCAGCAAGTGGACCAACAAGCAGGCAGACGTGTTCGTGACGTCGACCGCGGGCGCGTTCGGCGCGTTGTCGACGCTCGTCTCCGGGCTTCGCTCGGCGGGCAACGACACGCCGATCCTGAACTCGTGGGCCGGCGACGGCACGTACTGGCTGCCGAAGAACCCGAAGGTGACGAACTACTACTTCGTCACGTTCGCGTCGATCTTCGGTGACGATCCCAACCCTGCGATCAACAAGCTCGCGAAGCAGGTGAAGGCGGGAACCGGCGGCTTCGTCACCGGTTCCGCGGCGATCGACGGCGTCGTGACCGCGATCCAGCGGGCCGGCGGGTCGACGAACGGCGCGGCGCTCGCCGCGCAGATGGTGAAGTTTCACAAGGTGCCGACGCTGTCGGGCCTCGTGAGCTTCTCGCCGACGCTGCACACGGTGTTCGGCCGGCAGTACCGCGTGATCAAGATCCAGAACAACGTGGGACATCTCGTCGCTACCGTCGTCGCGAAGGTCGTCCCGAAAATCTCGGGTTGACGGCAGCGGTCGCTCGCGAGTCGGAGAGGAGGCCCGGAGGAACGCTCCGGGCCTCCTCCGTCTCCCGCTCGTTCGAGGGCGTGGAGGCGCTGCGCGGTGTCACGCTCGAGCTGCACCGCGGAGAGGTCGTCGGTCTGATCGGCCCGAACGGAGCGGGGAAGTCCACGCTCGTGAACGTGCTCAGCGGCTTCGACCGCCCGACGACGGGCACGGTCGAGCTCGAGGGCCGTGACGTGACGCGGTGGCCGGCGCACCGGCGCGGGCGCCACGGGCTCGCACGCACGTTTCAGCACAGCCACGCGTTCGGTGCACTGTCGGTGCGTGAGAACGTCGAGGTCGCTGCGCTCGGAGTCGGCGCCGGGCCGAGGCGCGCCGCATCCCGCGCCGGCCGGCTGCTCGATCTGCTCGATCTCGCCGCGTACGCCGACACGTCGGCCGCCTCGCTCGCGCACGGAGACGAGCGGCGGCTCGGCGTCGCGCGGGCGCTCGCGACGGAGCCGCGCTTCGTGCTGATGGACGAGCCCGCGGCGGGTCTTCCCGAGGCGGAGGTGCCCGCGTTCGCCGAGCTCGTCCGGTCGGTGCGCGACGACCATGGTGCGGGCGTCCTGCTGATCGATCACAACATGACGCTGATCATGGACGTGTGCGACCGCATCCACGTGCTCGACCAGGGGAGGACGCTCGCGGAGGGCGCTCCGCACGAGATTCGCTCCAATCTCGACGTCGCCGCTGCGTATCTCGGCGAGAGCGCGATCCACGGGGCGGACGAGGAGGGCGGCACCGCGTGACCGCGCTCGCGGTCGACGGCCTCGAGGTTCGCTACGGCGCCGTCCGCGCCGTCCGCGGTGTCTCGTTCGAGGTCAAGTCGGGAGAGATCGTCGGGCTGATCGGTCCGAACGGTGCGGGAAAGTCGTCGACGCTGCACGCGATCATGGGAGCCGCGCCGGTTTCGGCGGGTGACGTGCGCCTGGACGGCGAGTCGCTCGTCGGCCGTCGATCGGAAGACGTCGCGCGGCGCGGCATCGCGCTCGTTCCGGAGGGACGGCGAATCTTCGCCGCGCTCTCCGTCGAGGAGAATCTGCGGCTCGGGCTCGCCGGCCGCCGCTCGCACGGCGATCCGGCGGCGGCGCTCGAGCGCGCCTACGAGCTGTTCCCGGTCGTCGAGGAGTTCCGGCGGCGCGCGGCGGGCGCTCTTTCCGGCGGCCAGCAGCAGCAGCTTGCGATCGCGCGCGCGCTCGTCGCCGAGCCCGACGTGCTCATGCTCGATGAGCCGTCGCTCGGGCTTGCGCCGCGCATCGTCGACGTCGTCTTCGACGCTCTCGCCGCGATCCGCGACGCCGGTCTTGCCGTGCTGCTCGTCGAGCAGCGTGCGCAGCGCACGGTCGCGCTCGCCGACCGCTGTCATGTCCTTGCGAACGGCGAGCTGCGTGTGACGCTCGACCGCTCGGACGCTGCGGACACCGATAAGCTCGTGGCGGCGTACTTCACATGACGCTCGCGGTGCTCAACGTGAGCTGGCAGACGCTCGCCGACGCGGCGTCGCTCGGCGGCATCTACGCGCTGATGGCGGTCGGCATCGGGCTCGTCTTCGGCGTCCTCCGGCTCGTCAACTTCGCGTACGGCCAGCTGATCATGGCCGGAGCGTTCGCGCTCGCGCTCGGTGCGCAATGGAACTGGCCGGTCTGGGCGTCGATCCTCCTCTGCTTCGCGACCGTGCTCGTGCTCTCGACGCTGATGGACCGGCTCGTCTTCCGGCCGTTGCGCACGCAGTCGCCGGCGGTGATGCTCGTCGCGACGTTCGCGGTGTCCTTCCTGCTCCAGAGCATCGCCCTGCTCTGGTTCGGCTCGCTCGGCAAGATCGCGACGTCGCTCGCGCCCCTGAACCGAGTCTGGGTGATCTCGGGCGTCGACATCCGCAAGATCTCGATCGTCTCGATCGCCGTCGCGGCCGTGTGCCTGCTGCTGCTCCAGTTGCTGCTCGAGCGGACGTCCGTCGGGCTCCACATGCGGGCGGCGGCGATGGACTTCCGCACGGCGCGGATGCTCGGCGTGCGGGCGAACCGCGTGATCGGCGGCGCAGTCCTCATCTCCGGGGTGCTCGCGGCGGTGGTCGCCGTGATGCTGACCGTCCAGACGCCGCTCGTCACGCCGACGTTCGCGCTCAGCGACACGATCATCGTTCTCGCCGGCGTCGTGCTCGGCGGCCTCAACCGTCCCGTGCCCGCCACGCTCGGCGGGTTCACGATCGGGTTCGCAAGTGGTCTGCTCGGCGGCGCGCTGCCGACGGCGCAGAGCCAGTACCTGCCGTCGTTTCTCTTCGGCGCGGTGATCCTCGTGCTGCTCGTCCGCCCCAACGGCCTGTTCGCGCGCGGCGGCTCGACGGAGCGCGTATGAGACGCGCAGGGGAGCTGACGCAGCTCGCAGGGCCGATCGTGCTCGTGCTGCTCGCGGCGCTGCTCGGCACGACCGCGTCCACGGCGACACAGGTCTACTTCATCAACTCGCTCGTGAGCGTGGCGATCGTCGTCGCGCTGTACGTCTTCATCGGCAACACGGGTGTCCTGTCGTTCGGACACATCAGCTTCGTCGCGCTGGGCGCGTGGACGGCGGGCGTGCTCTCGGTTCCGTCCGGAGTGAAGCCCGCGATCATGCCGAACCTCGTCGGCTTCCTCCGTCACACGACGGTGGGTAACGTGCCGTCGCTTGCGTTCGCGGCGATTGTCGGCGGGGTCTTCGCGCTCGTCGTCGGGCTCGCGCTGATGCGCCTCTCCGGCCTCGCGGCCGGCATCGCCACGTTCGCTGTGCTCCAGATCGTGAACAACATCCTCCAGTACTACGAGAAGATCGGCCCGGGGCAGAACACGTTCTCCTCGGTGCCCGAGACGACCGGGATCTGGCAGGCGGCAGTCGGTGCGCTCCTCGCCGTCGCCGTCGCGTTCGCCTACCAGCGCAGCCGCTTCGGGAGAATGCTGCGCGCGACGCGCGAGGATCCGGCTGCGGCGTCGGCGGCGGGGATCTCGATGTACCGCCAGCGCCTCGGTGCGTTCGTGCTGTCGGGCGCGCTCGCCGGGTTCGCCGGCGGGCTCTACGTCCACCTGCTGCCGCTGAACGCGAACGCGCTCTACCTCGACCTCACGTTCGTGACGCTCGCGATGCTCGTCGTCGGCGGCGCGTCGAGCCTCTGGGGCGCAGTCGTCGGCGCGCTCGCCATCAGCGCGCTCGACTCCTTCCTCTCCGAGGCGGAGAACGGCGTGAAGATCCTCGGCGGCACGCTCGACCTGCCGTCGGGCACGCGCGTGATCGTCGAGGGCATCCTCATGGCCCTCATCCTGATCGCGCGCCCCAGCGGTTTGACCGGCGGGCGAGAGTTCGCGCTGCCGCGTCTCCGACGCCGCCGGAGCCCGGCATGATTCGCTCGGTCTGCGTTGCGGGTGCAGGTGCGATCGGCAGCCTGTTCGCCGCGCATCTCGCCCGCGTGACCGACGTCTCCGTGCTCACGCGGCGTCCCGAGCATGCGCGCGTGCTGAACGAGCAGGGCCTGCGCGTCTCCGGCCGCGCCGGCTTCACGGCACACCTCGTCGCCGCGACGGACCCCGCCGACTTGGCGGAGCCCGACCTCGTGATCCTCGCCTGCAAGGGGACGGATCTCGCGCCGCTCGCGCAGCAGCTTGCCGGCCGGTTCCCCGCCG
>Ga0208849_1000645_pt1 | contig 30527 bp, 30 predicted proteins | sample NGESurdeep072012_10_FD_184470 | JGI IMG/M metagenome (GOLD analysis project Ga0208849, IMG submission 184470) | Arctic peat soil microbial communities from Barrow, Alaska - NGEE Surface sample 53-3 deep-072012 (SPAdes) | ecosystem: Environmental > Terrestrial > Soil > Wetlands > Peat ... | reverse complement strand
GGTCCCCCGATGCTGGCGCACAAGGCCGAACATGAAGGCGTGGTGTGTGTCGAGGCCATCAAGGGCCTGCACCCGCACGCCACCGACAAGAACCTCATTCCCGGCTGCACCTATTGCAATCCGCAGATCGCCTCCGTCGGTCTCACCGAGGCGAGGGCCAAGGAGGGCGGCCGCGAGATCAGGGTCGGCCGCTTCCCGTTCGTGGGCAACGGCAAGGCGATTGCGCTCGGCGAAGACCAGGGACTGGTCAAGGTCGTGTTCGACAGGAAGTCCGGGCAATTGCTTGGCGCGCACATGATCGGCGCCGAGGTTACCGAGCTGATCCAGGGTTACGTGGTTGCCATGAACCTCGAAACCACCGAAGAAGAACTGATGCACACGATTTTCCCGCACCCGACGCTATCCGAGATGATGAAGGAAGCCGTGCTGGATGCCTATGGCCGCGTGCTGAACATCTAGAGAGCGAGACTGCAATCCGTGAAAGAAAATGACAATCTGACGATCGAGCGCCCGACATTCGTGACCCATCTCGAATGCGCGATGGAAGGCGACCGCTATCCGGCCGACCAGATCCACAATCTCTCCAAGGCCGGCAAGCCGTTGCTGGTGCGCTACGACCTCGCCGGCGTGAAGAAGGCGCTGAGCAAGGACGCGCTGGCGCAGCGGCCGGCCGATCTCTGGCGCTATCGCGAGATGCTCCCGGTGCGGAAATGCGCCGACATTGTCAGTCTTGGCGAAGTGATGACGCCGCTGATCCGTTTACCCGGGCTTGCCAGGAAACTCGGCGGCGGCGAGATCATTGTGAAGGACGAAGGCCGGTTGCCGACCGGATCGTTCAAGGCCCGCGGCCTGGTGATGGCGGTGTCGATGGGCAAGGCGCTCGGCATCAGGCACATGGCGATGCCGACCAACGGCAATGCCGGTGCGGCGCTCGCGGCCTATGCGACGAGCTGCGGCATCAGGACCACGATATTCTGCCCCGCCGATACGCCCGAGGTGAATGTCAGCGAGATCGAGCTGCAAGGCGCAACCGTCTATCGCGTCAACGGCCTGATCGACGATTGCGGCAAGATCGTCGGCGAGGGCAAGGCGAAAGCCGGCTGGTTCGACACCTCGACGCTGAAGGAGCCCTATCGGATCGAGGGCAAGAAAACCATGGGGCTCGAGCTCGCCGAGCAACTCGGCTGGGACGTGCCGGACGTGATCTTCTATCCGACCGGCGGCGGTACCGGCCTGATCGGCATGTGGAAGGCGTTCGCCGAACTCGAAGCCATCGGGTTCATCGGCGCGAAGCGGCCGCGCATGGTGGCGGTACAGGCCGCGGGCTGTGCGCCGATGGTGCGCGCCTTCGAGAATGGCACCGAGCACGCACCGCGCTGGGAGGACGCCCATACCATCGCCTCCGGCATTCGCGTCCCGCAGGCAGTCGGAGATTTTCTGATTCTGCGCGCGGTGCGCGAGAGCAAGGGCTTTGCGATCGCCGTCACCGATGAGAAAATCTCGGCGGCATTGCATGAGGTTGCGCGCGGCGAAGGCCTGTTGCTGTGCCCCGAGGGCGCGGCGACCTATGCGGCGTACAAGGAAAGCCTCGCCGACGGCCGCGTGACGAAACAGGACCGGGTGATGCTGTTCAATTGCGCGACCGGGCTCAAATATCCGCTGCCGCCGGTCACCCGCAGGCTCGATCGCCACCAGCCGATCGACTACACCAAATTGTAGTTTCGATCGATCAAACAAAATATCGGGAGGATGCGATGCAACGAGCGGTTATAGCCGTACTGATGGCGGCACTGACGTGGAGCGGCCACGCGTTTGCGGACGATTTCCCGTCGCATCCCCTCACCATCGTTGTGCCGTTTTCCGCCGGCGGCCCGTCCGACGCGATGGCGCGCATTCTGGCCGAGCGAATGCAAAGAACGCTCGGCCAAACCGTCCTGATCGAAAATGTCACGGGTGCGGGCGGCTCGCTCGGGGTCGGACGCGTGGTGCGCGCGCCCGCTGACGGATACACGGTCGGCTTCGGGCATCTCGGCACCAATGTCGCCAACGGCGCGATCTACAAGCTGGGTTACGACCTCGTAACCGATCTCGAGCCGGTGGTGCTGCTGCCGAGCAACCCGATGATCATCGTCAGCAAGAACGCGGTCCCGGCCAAAACCCTGCCGGAATTGCTGGCCTGGATGAGGGCAAAGCCGACGCCACCCACCGCCGGTACCGCCGGCGCCGGCTCTGGCAGCCACATCGCCGGGCTCTATTTCGAGAACATCACCGACATCAAGCTGCAATACGTACCGTATCGCGGCACGGCGCCTGCGTTGAACGACCTCGTCGCCGGGCAGATCGATATCATCGTCGACCAGACCTCCAATTCCATCGCCCAGGTGCGGGCCGGAACCATCCGCGCCTATGCCGTCACCGATGACAAGCGTGTCGAATCGGCCCCGGACATCCCAACCACGGACGAGGCCGGTCTGCCCGGATTTCACATGACCCTGTGGTCCGGCCTGTGGGTGCCGAAGAACACGCCGAAAGATGTCGTCACCAGGCTGAACCACGCCGCGGTGGAGGCGTTAAGCGACCCCGCGGTGCGCAAGAAATTTCAAGACTTGGGTCTTGAGATGCCGAAGCAGAATCAGCTCTCGCCGGAGGCGCTCGGCAGTTGGCAGAAGGCGGAGATTGCGAAATGGTGGCCGATGATCAGGGCGGCAAACGTCAGGATCGAATAGAAGGGCTTCCGAAAGCCCTCGCCAGCGGTAAAAATGGTTGCTCTGGCGCCACGATTGTTGCCTGATCGCAACACTTCGCTAAGATTTAACCGTCATCCCAGCCAGTTCTTGCCCGCGCCGCTTTTTGGCCACACCGCTTGGTGAAATCATCCTTCGTAGGCTAACGGCCACAACAGTTGGCCGAGGAATCAGGTTCACGATGGACGCCAAGACCAATATCAAAAACAGACTACCCAGCCGCCACGTGACGGAGGGCCCGGAACGGGCGCCGCACCGCTCCTATCTGTACGCCATGGGGCTGACCACCCAGCAGATTCACCAGCCCATTGTCGGTGTGGCATCGTGCTGGAACGAGGCCGCCCCGTGCAATATCTCGCTGATGCGGCAGGCCCAGGCGGTCAAGAAGGGCGTGGCGTCCGCCGGCGGCACTCCGCGCGAATTCTGCACCATCACGGTGACCGACGGCATCGCCATGGGCCATGACGGGATGCGCTCGTCGCTGCCGTCGCGGGAATGCATCGCCGATTCGGTCGAACTAACCGTTCGCGGCCACTCCTACGATGCGCTGGTGGGGCTCGCCGGCTGCGACAAGTCGCTGCCGGGCATGATGATGGCGATGGTCCGGCTCAACGTGCCGTCGATCTTCATCTATGGCGGCTCGATCCTGCCCGGCAATTTCCGTGGCCAGCAGGTCACGGTGCAGGACATGTTCGAGGCGGTCGGCAAGCATTCGGTCGGCGAAATGTCCGATGCCGATCTTGACGAGATCGAGCGGGTCGCTTGTCCGTCGGCCGGCGCGTGCGGCGCACAATTCACCGCCAATACCATGGCAACGGTATCCGAGGCCATTGGGCTGGCGCTGCCATACTCCGCGGGCGCACCGGCGCCGTATGAGATCCGCGACGCGTTTTGCACTACTGCCGGCGAAAAGATCATGGAACTGATCGCGGCCAATATCCGTCCGCGCGCCATCGTCACCCGCAAGTCGCTGGAAAATGCCGCGGCGGTGGTCGCCGCGTCCGGCGGGTCGACCAATGCGGCACTGCATCTGCCGGCGATCGCCCATGAATGCGGGATCAAGTTCGACCTGTTCGACGTCGCCGAAATCTTTAAAAAGACACCATATGTCGCCGATTTGAAGCCGGGCGGCCGTTATGTCGCCAAAGACATGTTCGAGGTTGGCGGCATACCGCTTCTGATGAAAACGCTGCTCGACAACGGCCATTTGCACGGCGACTGCCTGACAGTCACGGGCCGCACGATCGCCGAAAACCTCAAAAGCGTGAAATGGAATCCGCACCAGGATGTGGTGCGGTCCGCGGACAAGCCGATCACCGTCACCGGAGGCGTGGTCGGCCTGAAAGGGAATCTCGCGCCCGAAGGTGCGATTGTAAAGGTTGCGGGCATGTCGAACCTGAAATTTGCCGGTCCTGCCCGCTGCTTCGACCGCGAAGAGGATGCCTTCGAGGCAGTTCAGAAGAAGACCTACAAAGAGGGCGAGGTCATCGTGATCCGCTATGAGGGGCCGCGCGGCGGCCCCGGGATGCGCGAAATGCTCTCAACCACGGCCGCACTGACCGGGCAGGGCATGGGCGGCAAGATCGCGCTGATCACCGACGGCCGGTTCTCGGGCGCGACCCGCGGCTTCTGTATCGGCCATGTCGGGCCGGAAGCGGCGGTGGGTGGGCCGATCGCCCTGTTGCGGGACGGCGATATCGTCGAGATCGACGCGGTCGTCGGGACACTTAACGTAAAATTGACCGACGCGGAGCTCGCCGAACGTAGAACCAAATGGAGCCCTCGCGCGACCAACCATACGACGGGAGTGCTTTGGAAATATGCCCAGCAGGTTGGGCCGGCGGTAGGCGGCGCCGTAACCCACCCGGGTGGGGCGCACGAGAAACAGTGTTATGCGGACATCTGAGCGTATCATTCTGGCGTTGATTTTGGCGGCCGCGTCGGTGGCCGCCCCGGCATACGCCTTTGACGGCGCCCCGGTAACCCAGGATACAGCGATTTCGGTGGTCGCGGCCGAGCCGGCGACGACGCCCGGACTGAAGAAGGTGCTTGCACCGGCGACGCCGGAGAGTTCGCTGACGGCACTGCAATACGCCGCGGAAGGCGGTCATCCGATTGCGCAATGGAAGCTGGGGCGCATGTACGCCAAAGGCGATGGCGTCACCCAGGACGATCTTCGCGCCTTCGAATATTTCAGCCGGATTGCCAATGCGCACGCCGAGGACAGTCCGTCGGCGCCGCAATCGGCGATTGTCGCCAATGCCTTCGTGGCGCTCGGACGGTACTATCTCAACGGCATCCCGAACTCGAAGATCAAGCCCGATCAGGAACGGGCGCGGGAGATGTTGTCCTACGCCGCTTCCTATTTCGGCAATGCCGACGCGCAATATGATCTGGCCCGGCTCTATCTCAAGGGCGTCGGCTCGTCGCGCGACGATTTCCGTTATGGCGCGCGCTGGCTTGGAATGGCCGCCCAGAAAGGGCAGCATCAGGCTCAGGCCCTGCTCGGCCAGATGCTGTTCAACGGCGACCAGTTGCCGCGTCAGGCGGCCCGCGGATTGATGTGGCTGACCCTGGCGCGCGACAGCGCCGGGCCGGACGAGACCTGGATCAAGGACAGCTACAACCGGGCGATCGCCAAGGCGTCCGACGACGACCGCGCCACGGCACTGCAAATGCTCGAGCACTGGGTGCAGGGCCGCCGGGACTGACGTGGCCCGTGTAGCCCGGATGGAGCGCAGCGCAATCCGGGAATCGTGACGTGGATGCGAAGGCCCCGGATTTCGCTGCGCTGCATCCGGGCTACAATTTCGCGCAAGCAGCTTGTTACGTCGCCTCCAGATCTAAGTCCGCCCATACCGGCACGTGGTCCGACGGCTTTTCCCAAGCGCGGACGTAGCTGTCGACCCCGACCCTGACGAGCCGGTCGCTGGCCTGCGGCGATAGCAGCAGATGGTCGATGCGCAAACCGTGGTTTTTCTGCCAGGCGCCGGCCTGGTAATCCCAGAAGGTATATTGGCCCGATGCGTCGGTGACGGCCCGCAGCGCGTCGGTCAGCCCGAGGCCGAGCAACGACTGGAAGGCCTCGCGCGTGGTCGGACGAAACAGGGCGTCGTTGACCCAGGCGGCCGGATTGTGGACATCCTGTGCCGCCGGAATGACGTTGAAATCGCCCGCCAGAACCAGCGGCTCTTCCGCTTTCAGCCGCTGCCTCGAATATTCAGCCAGCCGCGACATCCATTTGAGCTTGTAGGGGTATTTTTCCGTCTCCGGCGGGTTGCCATTGGGCAGATAAAGGCAGGCGATCCTGGCGACGCCATGTTTCAGTGTCACCACGCCCTCGAGAAACCGGGCGTGGGCGTCGTCATCATCGCCGGCAAGGCCCGATTTGGTTTCGTCGAACGGCAGCTTCGACAGCAGCGCGACGCCGTTGAAGGTCTTCTGGCCGTGCGTGACGACGTTGTAGCCGAGCGCCTCGAGAGCCTCGCGGGGGAACGCCTCATCGACGCATTTGATTTCCTGCAGGCACACGATGTCGGGCGAGCATTCTTTCAGCCAGCTCACGAGATGATCGAGGCGCTGCCGGATCGAATTGACGTTCCAGGTGGCGATGCGCATGAAAGGCGAGGCTGTCAGATGGAAAAGCTGGTGCCGCAGCCGCAGGATGCGGTGGCGTTGGGGTTGACCACCCGGAACGATGCGCCGATCAAATCATCGACGAAATCGACCTCGGAGCCGGCCAGGAACGGTACCGAGGCCGGATCGACCAGCACCACCGCGCTGTCGCGCGCGATCACCAGATCGTCCTCGGATTGCGCCCGCTCGACGTCGAACTTGTACTGAAAGCCGGAGCAGCCGCCGCCCTCGACGCTGATCCGGAGCATGGCCCCATCGCCCTCGGTCTTGAGGATTTCCCCAATGCGGCGGGCCGCCCGCTCGCTGATGGTTACGGCTGCAGTCATGAAAATGGTCTCCAGCGCCCGGGGCCACCCAATTTATCTGGTGTCGGGCCTCCACCATAGTTAAGTGCGGCAGGCACCGGAATCAAATCTTTAAGGGATAATACAGCGTGTCGGTCGGAATGGCTGCTCCCCGTTCGGTCTATGCCTGCGACCCCGACCGCAGCCGCGGGCGGCTGTTCGCCGAGCCCCCGAGCAAGACCCGCAGCCCGTTCCGGCGCGACTGTGACCGCGTGATCCATTCCACCGCGTTTCGGCGCCTGAAGCACAAAACCCAGGTCTTCGTGTTCCACGAGGGCGATCATTATCGCACCCGGCTCAGCCACACCCTCGAAGTGGCACAGATCGCCCGCGCTCTGGCCCGGCAGCTCGGTCTCGACGAGGATCTGACGGAAACGCTGGCATTGGCGCATGACCTCGGCCATCCGCCTTTTGGGCATGCCGGCGAGCGGGCGCTGGATAGCTGTCTGCAGGCCCATGGCGGCTTCGATCACAACGCCCAAACCCTGCGCGTGGTGACCTCGCTGGAGCATCGCTATCCCGAATTCGACGGGCTCAATCTGACCTGGGAATCGCTCGAGGGCATCGTCAAGCACAACGGTCCGCTGATGCAACGAGACGGGCAGGCGGTCGGGCGATATCGCGACCGCGGCATTCCCGTCGGGATCGCCGGCTACGTCAGGACTTGCGATCTGGAACTCTGGAGCTTTGCCTCGCTGGAGGCCCAGGTCGCCGCCATCGCCGACGATATTGCCTATGACGCCCACGATATCGACGATGGCCTGCGCGCCGGCCTGTTTGGCGTCGACGACCTCCGGGTGATGCCGCTCGCCGCCGAAATCATCGCGGAGATCGTCCGGCATTATCCGGCTCTCGATGATGGCAGGCGCGGCGCCGAATTCGTCCGCGAACTGATCTCATACCTGATCGGGGCCGTGATGTCGGAATCGGGCAGGCGCCTGCAAGCCGCGCAACCGCAATCGGCCCAGGATGTGCGCGGGCACGATCAGGCGCTGATCGTGTTTTCGCCGGAGGTGGCGCGGCAAGAAGCCGGGATCAAGGCCTTCCTGAAGCAGCACATGTACCGCCATCCGCGGGTGATGCGGGTCATGGGTGACGCCGAACAAATCCTGTTCGACCTGTTCGCACGCTATCAGAAGACGCCGCAGGATCTGCCGGCCGAATGGCTCGAGGCGACCGAAAGCGAGACCGAGGCCGAGCGGGCGAGGCGGATCGGCAATTTCATCGCCGGGATGACCGACCGCTTTGCGATGACCGAACACCAGAGGCTTTTTGACTCGACCCCGGATTTGCGTTAGGCGGCGGCCATGAATGAAAAAGCCGCTCCGCCGCATCTTTTTGCCGATGTGCAGGGCCGTGTGCATGCGGTTTGCGCCGCGCTTGCGACCGAGCACGGATGGCCCGCGGGCATCGATCTGTCGCGCGTCGTCGTCGAGCCGCCGCGCGATCCGAGCCACGGCGATATGGCGACCAATGCCGCGATGGTGCTTGCGAGGGAAGCGAGGGCCAAGCCGCGCGATCTCGCCGAACAGATCGCGGCGCGGCTGCGCGCCGAGGAATTGATCGCATCGGTCGATGTCGCCGGCCCCGGCTTCATCAATCTCACGTTGAAGCCGTCGGCCTGGGCGGAGGCGCTGCGGGTCGTACTGCGCGAGGGCTCCTCCTATGGGCGAAGCACGGCCGGTGCAGGCCGCAAGGTCAACGTCGAATATGTCTCGGCCAACCCGACCGGGCCGATGCATGTCGGCCATTGCCGCGGTGCCGTGTTCGGCGACGCGCTGGCAAGCCTGCTGGGGTTTGCCGGCTACGAGGTGACGCGGGAATATTACATCAACGATGCCGGCGCCCAGGTCGATGTGCTGGCGCGCTCGGCGTTGCTGCGCTACCGCGAGGCCCTTGGCGAGGCGATCGGCGCGATCCCGGAAGGGCTTTACCCCGGCGATTACCTCAAGCCGGTCGGACAGGCGCTGGCGGCGGAGCATGGCGACAGGCTCCTGGCGATGCCGGAAGGCGAATGGCTGCCGGCCGTGCGCGCCACCGCCATTGCGATGATGATGGAGGAGATCAAGGGCGATCTCGCCGCGCTCAATATCCGGCATGACGTCTTCTTCTCCGAGCGGTCGCTGATCGAGACCGGAAACAATCGCGTCGCCGCGACGATCGATCGGCTGCGCTCCCAGGGCGACGTCTACGAAGGCCGGTTGCCGCCGCCGAAAGGCGCTCCGGTCGACGACTATGAAGACCGGGTGCAGACCCTGTTTCGCGCCACTGCGTTCGGCGATGATGTCGATCGTCCGCTGCTCAAGTCCGACGGTTCCTATACCTATTTCGCCTCCGACATCGCCTATCACCGCGACAAGTTCGAGCGCGGCTTTGGCGAGATGATCGACGTCTGGGGTGCCGACCACGGCGGCTACATCAAGCGGATGCAGGCCGCGATCAAGGCCGTCACCGCGGGCAAAGCCGCACTCGACGTCAAGATCGTGCAGCTCGTCAGATTGCTGCGCCATGGCGAGCCGGTGAAGATGTCGAAGCGCTCGGGCGATTTCGTCACCCTGCGCGATGTCGTCGACGAGGTCGGTTCCGACGCGGTGCGGTTCATGATGCTGTTCCGCAAGAACGACGCCGTGCTGGATTTCGACCTTGCCCGGGTGATCGAGCAGTCCAAGGACAATGCGGTGTTCTATGTCCAGTATGGCCATGCCCGCGGTCACTCGGTGTTCCGCAATGCCCGGGAAGTCGTGCCGGACCTGCCTGAGGAACCCGGCGCCCGCGCCGCGTTCCTCGGCAATGCAGCGGTGGAGCGGTTGACCGAGCCCGCGGAACTCGAACTGCTGCGACGGCTGGCCTTATATCCGCGGATGATCGAGGCCGCCGCGGTCGCACACGAGCCACACCGAATCGCTTTTTATCTGTATGATGTTGCCAGTGAATTTCACGCGCTGTGGACCAAAGGCCGCGATTTGCCCTATTTACGCTTCATTATCACTCATGATGCAGAAATCACCAAGGCGCGGCTGGCGATGGTCCAGGGCGTTGTCTCGGTCCTGGCGTCGGGCCTAGCCGTGCTCGGCGTCCATGCCCCGGACGAGATGCGATAGGTGGGGCATACCTTGCTCACATGGGGCCTGTGAGCGGCATCTGGCAGTGACTGGTTCGCTTGTGAAACGCGAGTTGGCAGCCTTCCCGGAGGGGACGCATCATCACGATGGCTGATCGATACCACGACCGACAATTTCCCGCCGGCAATGCCTATGATCGCCGTGACGACCAACATGCAGCGAGGGCCGAGAGCGATCCGCTGGCTGAACTCGCCCGCCTGATCGGCCAGACCGATCCTTTCGCCAACATGGGGCGCGCCAATCTGACGCCAAAGCCGCGTGCCGACGTCCACGACCATTACGAGGCGCCCGACGAAGTCCAGGATGATCCTCCCGCGGGCCCGCCGCCGTGGATGCAGCGCGTCGCGCGGCAGGAAGCCCCGCAGCAGCAGGACTATCCGAGTTCCGTGCATCCGGTGCAGCGTTACGCTGCACAGCATGCCGCGCAGGAACCGGACGATCAGGAAGCGTCATACGCGGACGACGATCAGGAAGCCGATCCGTCGCGCTACGACGACGCGCTGTATGGGCAGTACGATTCCGACGCCGAGCCGGCACAGCCCGATCGGGCGTTTGCGAACGATCCCTACGGTTATCATCCCGGCTATGGTGACGCGCCCGAAGAACCGGCGCCAAAACGCCGCGGCGGCATCGCCACCGTCGCCGCCGTCCTCGCGCTGGCCGTGGTGGGGACCGGCGCCGCCTTTGCCTACCGCACCTATGTCGGAACGCCCCGCAACGGTGGTGAGCCTCCGATCATCAAGGCGGACACATCGCCGACCAAGATCGCACCGGTATCCGCTGAGGCAGCCGCCAAGGTGCCGGACCGCCTGGCGTCAGGCGACGGTACCGAAAAGATCGTCCCGCGCGAAGAAGCGCCGGTCGACGTCAACGCTACCGCCAGCGCTAATTCGGCGCCGCGGATGGTGTTTCCGGTGCTGAACCCAAACGCCAATCCACCTTCGGTGGCGAGCGTGGCCCCCAACGCGCCGCCACCGCCGAGCGCCGGCAATGGCACACTGCCGAGCAACCAGCCACACAAGATCAAGACTTTTTCGGTTCGCGGCGACCAGGCTGACGCAGCCGCGGCGCCCGCGACGGACGAGCAAGTCCCGGCGGCGAAGCCGCCAGTCGCCCCGCGCGCGGCGGCCCCAGTCCAGCATCCTTCGCCCGTCAATGCCAATGCTTCCAGCGCCAATACGCCGCTATCGCTGACGCCGCAGGCCGCCCAAACCACGCCCGTCGCGGAGCCGCGAACCCGCTTGGCCACCACGGCGCCTGCCGCGCCCAGCGGCGGGTATCTGGTCCAGGTGTCCTCGCAGCGCAACGAAGCGGACGCCCAGGCCTCGTACCGGGTCCTGCAGGGCAAGTTCCCAACCGTGCTGGGATCGCGGTCGCCGTTGATCAAACGTGCGGATCTCGGCGAAAGGGGGGTCTATTACCGCGCCATGGTGGGTCCCTTCGGATCCTCGGAAGAAGCGTCGCAATTTTGCGGCAGTCTGAAGACCGCGGGCGGACAGTGCGTCATCCAAAGGAATTAACGGCGGTTTCCTTGACCCTCAGGCCGCGTGCTGGCTAATCGGCCCCCATGAGCACGCGGGCCTTCATCACGGGCATATCCGGACCGGAATTGAACGCCGCCGAGCGCGAATTCATCCGGTCGCAGCGCCCGTGGGGGTTCATTCTGTTCAAACGGAATATTGAGGCACCGGACCAGGTCGTTCAGCTCGTTCGCGAACTGCGGACAGAGCTGGGTAGCCCCGAGGCGCCGGTCCTGATCGATCAGGAGGGTGGCCGGGTGCAGCGGCTTGGCCCGCCGAACTGGCCGGTCTATCCACCCGGCGCGGTTTTTGGTGCGCTGTACGACATCGATCCCGAGCTTGGGCTGACGGCGGCCCGGTTGAGTGCGCGGCTGATCGCGGCCGACCTCCATGAGAGCGGGATCAATGTCGACTGCCTGCCGCTGGCCGATGTGCCGGTGGCTGGTGCCGACGCCGTGATCGGCAACAGGGCCTATGGAACCGAGCCGACCAAGGTCGCGGCGATTGCCCGCGCGGTGACGGAGGGGCTGCAACAGGGCGGAATATTGCCGGTGCTGAAACATATTCCAGGCCATGGACGAGCGACCGCGGATACGCATTTCAGGCTGCCCGAGGTCGATACGCCCAAAATGGAGCTGGAACGGACCGATTTCGCGGCGTTTCGACCGCTGGCTGACCTGCCGATGGCGATGACCGCACATGTTGTGTTTAGCGCGCTGGACCCCGCCCATCCGGCCACGACTTCTGCGACAATGATCGCGCAAGTGATTCGCGGCGCGATCGGGTTCCAGGGTTTGTTGATGAGTGACGATGTGTCCATGAACGCGCTGGCGGGATCGATCGCCGAGCGGACCAGGGCCATCTTCGCCGCCGGCTGCGATATGGTTCTGCATTGCAACGGCAAGCTCGACGAAATGCGCGAGGTCGCCCGTGAGACCCCGGAATTGTCGGGCCAGGCGCTGCAGCGGGCCACGCGGGCGCTGGCGTCGCGCCAGCCGCCGCAGCCGTTCGATCGGCCGAGGGCGCGGGCCGAACTGGATGCGTTGATTGAGCGGGCAGGGATGGCGGGCGCATGAGCGCGGAGATTCTATCGTTTGAAACCGGACGGCCGGCTGAAATCGCCGATGGCGAGCCGTCGCTGGTCGTTGACGTCGAGGGCTATGAGGGCCCGCTCGACCTGCTGCTGGCGCTGGCACGGCAGCAGAAGGTCGATCTCACCAGGATTTCCATCCTGGCGCTAGCCGACCAATATCTGGTCTTCATCGAGGCGGCCCGAAAGATCCGGCTCGAGCTTGCCGCGGACTATCTGGTGATGGCGGCGTGGCTCGCCTTCCTGAAGTCGCGGCTGCTGTTGCCCGAACCCGCAACGGCGGACGGGCCGAGCGCCGAGGAAATGGCGACCGCGCTCGCCAACCGGCTGCGCCGGCTCGAGGCCATTCGCGAAGCCTCGAACCGGCTGATGAACCGTCCGCAATTGCAGCGCGACATTTTTCCGCGCGGCAATCCGGAAGCTATCGCCGAAATCCGCCACCCTCGCTTTACCGCCACCTTGTTCGACCTGCTTACCGCCTACGCCGCGCAGCGTCAGCAGCGCGTGCTGGCGACGGTGCATCTGACCAAACGCACGGTGTGGTCGCTGGCGGAAGCGCGGGCGTCGCTGGAGCGGCTGGTCGGCCTCGCCGACGATTGGAACTGCCTCGACGAATACCTGCTCAACTTCATCTCTGATCCGGCGCAAAAGGCCACCGTCTTCGCCTCGAGCTTTGCCGCCGCGCTGGAGTTGGTGCGGGAGGGCGAGATGGAGCTGAACCAGAAAGAGGCGTTCGCGCCGCTGTTTTTTCGAAAACGACCGCCGCAACCGGTATCGGGCGCGATGACCGCGCCGGATCTGTCGGCCGAGTAATAAGTGGAAGAAGGAGACCGACCCATGGCAAGCTTGGCGGAAAAACGCATCGCCGATGTCGGGGAGCGTGCTGTCGATCTGGAAGCGCGGCCAGAAGAGTTGCGGCTGCTGGAGGCGCTGCTGTTCGCCTCGACCGAGCCGCTCGACCAGGCGGCGCTGGCCAAGCGGATGCCCGATGGCGTCGATATCAAGCTGGCGCTGGCGCAGTTGCAGGCGGATTACGCCTCGCGCGGCGTGAATCTGGTTCGTGTCGCCAACAAATGGACCTTTCGCACCGCCGGCGATTTATCCTGGCTGATGACGCGGGAGAGCACCGAGACGCGGCGGCTGTCGCGCGCGGCGATCGAGATGCTGGCGATCATCGCCTATCATCAGCCGGTCACCCGCGCCGAGATCGAGGAGATCCGTGGCGTGGTCACCTCCAAAGGCACGCTGGATGTGCTGCTGGAGACAGGCTGGATCCGGCCGCGCGGCCGTCGCAAGTCGCCGGGCCGGCCGCTGACATTTGGAACCACCGAAGCCTTTTTGTCGCAGTTCAGCCTCGAGGCACTTGGCGATCTGCCGGGTCTGGAAGAGCTGAGAGGCACCGGCCTGCTCGATTCACGGCTGCCTTCCGGTTTCAGCGTTCCAACGCCGTCCGACGACCCGACATTGCGCGAGGACGAGGATCCGCTCGAGATTGGCGATCTGGAACTTGCATTGGCGCCCGCCGCCGAGCCGGAAGGCAGTGACGGCGGCTGATCCGCCGCCGCGGGGATAGGATGGTGCCGGTGCGGACGCGGGTTAACGGTAGCGCGTGAACGACGATTTGACCGGGGCTAAGTCCTTGTTTTTGACACCCCGCGAGCCTACTTTCCGGGAAGATCGGGCCGGGTTGCTGGCCTCTCGTGTTTGGAGGGTTGCAGGATGGGTTCGCTTAGCATTTGGCACTGGATCGTCGTGATCGCAGTCGTCCTGCTGTTGTTCGGACGTGGCAAGATTTCGGATTTGATGGGCGACGTCGCTCAGGGCATCAAGGCCTTCAAGAAGGGCATGCAGGACGACGAGAAGACTGAAGAAAAGCCCGAGCCCGTGAAGTCGATCGACCATAATGCGGCGCCGTCGCCGGCCGCGCGGTCCGATGTCGGCAGCAAGGCCGTCTGAACAGGACTTGCGGCCAAGCCGTCGCGGCGGGTGATCGCCTCGCGTGAGCGGAAACTTTCATGTTTGACATCGGGTGGAGTGAAATCGCCGTCATCGCGGTTGTCGCGCTGATCGCCATCGGCCCGAAGGAATTGCCGGGCGTGCTGCGCATGGTCGGGCAGTGGATGGGCAAGGCGCGGCGGATGGCCGCCGACTTCCAGGGCCAGTTCCAGGAAGCCATGCGCGAGGCCGAAATGGCCGACCTCAAGAAGACCTTTGACGAGGTCAAGGAGGCCGCGAGCGGGCTTGGCAGCGGCTTCGACATGAGTTCGCTGCAGAAGGACGTCACCGAGTCGCTCCGGATCGATGACGTCGACAAACCGGCCGTGCCGGCAGCCGAGGCGGCCGCGATCGAGCCGCCGATGACACCGACGACGCCGGAGCCGCCGACGCCAGAGACCCTTGTCGAGGCGGACGCCCACGCGGCGGCGGAGCCGCTGCGGATCACCCCCGAACCCGAGGCCGCGCCGGCGCCGGTCGTGCCCGACGCCTCCGATGTTCTCAAGGACGCCAAAGCGTCATGAGCGCCGAAGATATCGAAGCCAGCAAAGCGCCGCTGATGGATCACCTGATCGAGCTGCGCTCGCGGCTGATCAAGGCGCTGCTCGCGTTCAGTGTCGCCTTCATTTTCTGTTTCTTCTTTGCCAAGCAGATCTACAACGTGCTGGTCTGGCCGTTCGTGTGGGTGGCGGGCGCGGAAAATTCCAAATTCATCTACACGGCGCTGCTGGAATATTTTATTACCCAGTTGAAGCTTGCGCTGTTCGGCGCCGGCTTCATCTCGTTCCCGATCGTGGCGGCGCAAATCTACAAGTTCGTCGCCCCGGGCCTCTACAAGCACGAGCGCGGCGCGTTCCTGCCATATCTGATCGCGACGCCGTTCTTCTTCGTGCTGGGATCGATGCTGGTCTATTTCGTGGTGCTGCCGATGCTGATCCGGTTTTCGCTCGGCATGCAGCAGCTCGGCGGCCCCGAGACCGCGCAGATCCAGCTGCTGCCGAAGGTCGGCGAATATCTGTCGCTGATGATGTCGCTGATCTTCGCGTTCGGGGTCGCCTTCCAGCTGCCGGTGATCCTGACGCTGCTGGGGCGGATCGGCATCATCACCTCGAAGCAGTTGCGCGACAAGCGCCGTTATTTCATCGTGGTCGCCTTCATCATCGCCGCCGTGCTGACACCGCCCGATGTCCTGAGCCAGTCCTCCCTCGCGGTCCCGCTGCTGGCGCTCTACGAAGGCTCGATCATCGCCGTGCGGATCGTGGAAAAGAAAGCCGCCGCCGCCAAGGCGACGGCCGCCCCGCCCTCCGCCGCCCCGCCGCCGCCCGCCGCCAATCCGGCGGAGTAGGGGACCGGCAACGCGCCGGGCCGGCACCCACACCGGCCGTCATACTCCGCGAAAGCGGAGTATCCAGTACGCGGCGGCCTTGCGGGTCTATCGCTGACGCACCGGAATACTGGATCGCCCGCTTTCGCGGGCGATGACAGTGCGCTGGAAGGCCGGCCGCCCTCCTGCCCCGGTCGGTGGCCAATCGGCGGAACAGGGGGCTATTCGTCATGCCCGGGCTTGTCCCGGGCATCCACGTCTTTTACAGACCGTGCGACCAAGACGTGGATGGCCGGGACATAGGCGAGCGGAAGCGACGCCGTCCTTCGGACGGCTATGCCCGGCCATGACGGGAAGATGACCATGCACGACATCAGATGGATTCGCGACAATCCCGACGCATTCGACGCTGCGCTAGCCCGTCGAAATATGAAAGATGAGGACAGGAGAAGGTTCAGTTCACGCGAAATCCTGGCTTTAGACGAAGAACGACGAAAGCTTATCTTTCAAGTAGAGCAATGGCAGGAGAAGCGAAATCGTCTCTCAAAGGAGATTGGCCTTGCGAAAAAGGCAAAGGATAACGCCAAAGCTACGGAACTGGTGAACCAAGTTGGTAGATTGAAGAGCGACATTACCCATGCCGGGGAGCAGGTCGTCGCCAAAATCGAGAAAAAACTGGAGGATTTGCTCGCTGAAGTTCCGAACTTACCGTTCTTGGACGTGCCTGACGGTGTCGACGAACATGGCAATGTGCAGCATCATGTATTCGGCGCGGTGCGCAACTATGCGTTCGCGCCAAAGCCGCATGACGATCTCGGCGGTGCACTAGGCTATATGGATTTTCAGGCTGCAGCTAAAATGTCAGGCGCGCGCTTTGTGGTGCTGAAGAAGGGCCTGGCGCGGCTGGAACGCGCAATCGGGCAATTCATGCTCGACCTCCACACCAATGATCACGGCTATACGGAGGTCAATCCGCCTCTACTAGTGCGGAATCATGCAATGTTCGGTACCGCTCAACTGCCGAAATTCCGGAACGATCAGTTTGCGGCATCTGCGCCTATAACTTTGAACGAAGCAATCGGAGCTAAAACCACTGAAGTTGATGTTCGACGGAATGAAAGGTCCGGGGCACAAGAAGCTTTTGAATTATACTGGCTCATCCCCACCGCCGAAGTCCCACTTACAAATCTCGTTCGCGAATCCATTCTCGACGTGAAGGAACTGCCGATGCGGCTGACCGCGTTGACGCCGTGCTTTCGCGCCGAAGCCGGGGCGGCCGGGCGCGATACCCGCGGCATGATCCGCCAGCACCAGTTCACCAAGGTCGAACTGGTCTCGATCACCACGCCCGAGGCGAGCCGCGACGAGCATGAGCGGATGCTGGCCTGCGCCGAGGAGGTGTTGCGGCAACTCGATCTGCATTACCGGGTGATGACCCTGTGCGCCGGCGACATGGGCTTTTCGGCGCAGAAAACCTACGACATCGAGGTCTGGATGCCGGGGCAGGGCGAGGGCGGCGCCTATCGCGAGATCTCGAGCTGTTCGGTATGTGGCGATTTCCAGGCGCGGCGCATGGATGCGCGCTATCGCGGATCCGATGGCAAGCCGCGTTTCGTGCATACGCTGAACGGCTCCGGCACCGCGGTCGGCCGCGCGCTGATCGCGGTCATGGAAACTTACCAGCAGGAAGACGGCTCGATCGCGGTGCCGGACGTGCTGCAGCCCTATATGGGCGGACTCAAGGTCATTTCAGGTGAAGCCTCGAAGTAGCGAGACAATTCGCCGGACAACCCGCCGGCGCAAGCCGGGGGTCGTTACCTCATATAGACTTATCCGCAGAGTTGGACGGCACGAATTCGCCAGCCGTAGTGCGTCAGCACGCGGCGGCGAACGATATAGCAGCCGTCATCATAGTAGTCGTAGGGATAGTACCCGTCATAATAGGGTCCAAAGCCGAACCCCACGAATACACGCCGGTGAAATCCGTGATGAAATCCGTGGTGAAAGCCACCGCCATGAAATCCACCGCCGTGGAATCCGCCGCCTGCGAAGCCGCCATGGAATCCCCCGCCCGCGAAGCCGCTGTGAAAGCCACCACCGCCGCCGCCGCCGTGACCACCACCACCGCCGCCGCCGTGACCACCACCACCGCCGCCGCCGTGACCACCACCACCGCCACCGCCACCACCGCCACGGGCCGACGCGGCGGTCGGCTGAACCAGGCCCACGGCTGCCAATGCCATTAGCGCAACAATCGATTTCCGCATCATGGTTCCCTCCACCTCTTGGACGATGTCGCTCCCAAATCCATAAACGTTTGCGCTGCGCGATTATTCGAGGACTGGACGGTAAACTGACCGTGAGACAATCGGGCGGTGCTCAAGACGGGCGATCGGGGTGTTTTTTGACCGTTTGCGCGGGTTTGCCTCTGCGGCGATAGCCGGATAAGACGGCGCGGTGACCGCGACGGAATCGGATCGAAAAGGCGTTCAGGCGGATGCGAATTCTATGCACCAATGACGACGGCATCCACGCGCCTGGCCTGAAGATCGTCGAGGAAATCGCCCGCGCGCTGTCCGACGACGTCTGGGTGGTGGCGCCTGAACTCGACCAGTCCGGCGTCTCGCATTCGCTGTCGCTGAACGACCCGCTGCGGCTCCGGGAAGTCGGCCCGCGGCATTTCGCCGTGCGCGGCACCCCGACCGATTGCGTGATCATGGGCGCGCGTCACATCCTCGGCGAAACCAGGCCGGATCTGGTGCTCTCCGGCGTCAACAAGGGCCGCAACGTCGCCGAAGATGTGGTCTATTCCGGCACCATCGCCGGCGCGCTGGAAGGCACGATCCTGGGGCTGCCGTCCTTTGCGCTGTCGCAGGAATTCAGCGTGGAGACCCGCAACGCGCCGTTGTGGGAGACTGCGCTGAAATTCGGCCCGCAGATCCTGCGCAAGGTGATCGACGCCGGCGTACCCAAGGACACCGTGATCAACGTCAACTTCCCGGCCTGCGCGCCGGAGGATGTCGCGGGTATCCGCGTCACCCGGCAGGGCAAGCGCAATCTCGGATTCCTGAAAGTCGACCAGCGCCGCGACGGCCGCGGCAATCCCTATTTCTGGATCGGGTTCGAGCGGCTTGCCCAAGTCGACGTGCCCGCAGCGGGTACCGATCTGGAGGCGCTCGCCGCACGTTATGTTTCGGTGACGCCGCTCCGGCTTGATCGCACCGACGAGGCGTTTTCGGCAGCGCTGACCGCGACGCTGAAATAGCCTGACAATAGTTCCACGTCGTCCCGGCCAAGCCCAACGGGTCGCGCGAACGCGCGCCCGATGACAGGCTCCGCGCGAGCCGGAACCCATAACCACAAATCTCTGTGTTGCGCGACGCTGGGGCCGCTGCTCTCGCGACAACTGACATCAGTGGTTATGGGTCCCTTGCTTTCGCAGGGACGACCTCGGCAACTGGGAAGTACGTCTATGCCGCCGGGTTGCTCAGCGCGGTGTCGATCATCTTCGCCAGGGATTCGATCTGAAACGGCTTCTGCAGCGCGGGACGATCACGATATTCTTCCGGAAGGCCCGAGGAGCCGTAGCCGGTTGCGAAGATGAAGGGACGGTTGCGTGCCTTGATCAGTTCGGCGACCGGTGAAATCACCTTGCCATTGACATTGACATCGAGAATGGCGAGGTCGAACTCGGCGGATTGCGCGAGCTTCAGCGCCTCGCCGATCTCGCCGGCTTCGGCGGCGACGCGAAAGCCAAGCTCTTCCAGCATGTCAGCGACCATCATCCTGATCATGACCTCGTCTTCGACGAGAAACACTGAACCGCCTCGCGGCCGCGTCGCAGTCATCGTGAAGTCCTTGCCCCCTGTTCTCGACCCAAGTTCGCAAATAACGTCTCCCGGCGCAACGTCAACGTGAACCCTTGCAGCGGATAAGGTGCACCACGAATAACCCATCGCCGCGCCGTTTTCGTCCCTAAAACCGGTTGATGGGCCGGCTTCCACAACGCAAGGTGCCAGCTTCGGTTCCGGAGGGCGGAACACTCGGTCGGGGAAGGACGTTGTTTGCTCCTTCGACCCCTATTTTGAATTCATTGGCCGGCCATGTCGCCAGGCCGACACGGTCAGCGCTGCTTTGCGAGATTGCCATGCCATCTGTTCAAAATCCGCCGGAAAAGATGATGTTTCAGCTCAACCTGCGGCGGCGCGGGATCAGCGACCAAACCGTGCTGCGCGCCATGGAGGAGATTCCGCGTGAGGCCTTCGTGGAGGCTGCCGACCGCGCCGATGCCTACCGCGACAGTGCCCTTGGTATCGCCTGCGGGCAAACCATCAGCCAGCCTTTTGTCGTGGCCTATATGACCCAGCAACTGAAGCTGCAGAAACAGCACCGGGTGCTGGAGATTGGCACCGGCTCCGGCTATCAGGCCGCGATCCTGGCCCGGCTGGGCCGGCAGGTGGTGACCGTCGAGCGCTACCGGACGCTCGCCGACCACGCCCGCGCACGGCTTGAGAAGATCGGCTGCGACAACGTCGAGGTGATGCTGGGGGACGGCTTTGACCTCCCGGCCGGGATCGGCGATTTCGACCGTATTATCGTGACCGCGGCGATGGAGCAGATCCCCGAGGCGCTGACGCAGCGGCTCGAACCGGCCGGCATCCTGATTGCACCGGTCGGGCCGCATCATGGCACACAGACCTTGGTTCGCGTGGTCCGGACCGAGGACGGACTCCAGCGCAAGGAGCTGGTGGACGTGCGTTTCGTGCCGGCGCTGCCTGGTATCGCCCGCGAGCTGTAAGCTTGCGAAACCGGCCTCTGCCCGCATCCTGTTCGCAGGGTTAAGCGGTTGTTTACTGCGGGGGTGTTTACTCAAATCGTAGTTTGTTGCGTTCGAGTGAGTAACCATGTCAGGTGTCGTCGAGTTGCTTTGCTCGCGCCGCGCGCCGCAGGTCGCGGTGCTGGCGTTGATGTCGATCGGGTTTGCCGGCTGTAGCGCCGACATGTCAACGCGGCTCTCGCAAGACTCCTTCTCCAACCCGTTTGCCTCGCAGCCGGAAGCCACCGGCTCGGTGCCGACCGCGGCGGTCGAGCGGCGCGAACTGCCGCAATATTCCCGTTCGCAATCGCCATACCAGTCGGCGGCGTTGCCGCCACCGATCGCGCCGCCACGGTCCCTGCCGGCACCCACGGCCGGGGTATCCGGAGGAGGGCGCGGGGTCGCTTCGTATTCGCCGCCCCCTGCGCATCCGCTCGAGACCACCGGCACGGTGGCCCCGCGCTCGGTGGCGGCGGCCCATGGCGTTGGCCAGGGCGCTACCACGATCATCGTCGGCACCAGCGACACACTGGAAATCCTGGCGCGTCGCTACAACGTCTCGCCCGCCGCGATCATGCAGGCCAACGGCTACAGGGGGCCGCGCGTGCTATCGCCGGGCCAGCAACTGATCATTCCGCGTCAGACTGCCGCGATTGCCGCGCCGGCCTTGGCCGCACCGCAAAGCCAGTCGGTCGCCGCCGCGCCGGCGGTTCATGTCGTCAGCCGCGGCGACACGCTGCTCAGCATTGCCCGTCGCAACCACATCCCGGCTGCCGAACTCGCAAAGGCCAATGGCCTTGCGCCGGCCGCACCCCTCAAGCTCGGCATGAAGCTGACCGTGCCCGGCGCGAAGACCGCGGCGGTCGCGCCGCCGGCGTCCGCCTTGCAGCCTTTGGCTGCCGGCGCAGCGGCGGCGCCCGTCACCAAAATGGCAGCTGCAGCGCCGGAATCCCAGCAGAAGGCCCGGCTGGCTCAGGCCACCACGACGCCCGAGGAACTGTCCGGCCCATCATCGGCCAAGACCGCCGAGGCGACCGGTGCACTGCCGTCGTTCCGCTGGCCGGTGCGCGGCCGGGTGATCACCGCCTATGGCGCCAAGACCAACGGCAAGGCCAATGACGGCATCAATCTCGCGGTGCCCGAAGGCACGCCGGTCAAGGCCGCTGACGACGGCGTCGTGGCCTATTCGGGCAATGAGCTCAAGGGTTATGGCAATCTGGTTCTGATCCGCCATGCCAACGGCTATGTCACCGCCTATGCCCATGCGAGCGAGCTTCTGGTGAAGCGCGGCGACACCATCAAGCGCGGCCAGGTGATCGCCAAATCAGGCCAGTCGGGCGAGGTGGCCTCGCCGCAACTCCATTTCGAGATCCGCAAGGGCTCGACACCGGTCGACCCGCTGCAATTCCTCAGCGGCGCGTAAGCCGAGCCGTCCAGTCGTCATCGCGCGGCTCGACCGGGCGACCCAGTATCCCGAGGCGTCAGTGATTGACCGCGAGGCCGCGGCGTACTGGATCCCCCGCTTTCGCGGAGGATGACAGATGGAACGATCCCGTCTATTTGCCCGCCAGCCTCACGCCGAGACGTCCCGCCAATTCTTGGGTGAACTGCCAGGCAACCCGGCCCGAACGCGAGCCGCGCGTGGTGGACCATTCCAGCGCTTCACGCTCGAGTTCGTCTTCGGCAAGCCGGATGCCGAAATGGCCGCAATAGCCTTTCACCATGGCGAGATATTCGTCCTGACTGCAGCGGTGAAAGCCAAGCCACAGTCCGAAGCGATCCGACAGCGAGACTTTTTCCTCGACCGCTTCGCCGGGATTGATCGCGGTCGAGCGTTCGTTCTCGATCATCTCGCGCGCCAGCAGATGGCGGCGGTTCGAGGTGGCGTACAGGATCACATTGTCGGGGCGCCCCTCGATGCCACCCTCCAGCACCGCTTTCAACGACTTGTAGGAGGCATCGTTGCCGTCGAACGACAGGTCATCGCAGAACACGATGAAGCGGAAATCGGAACGGCGCAGCAGGTCCATCAGCGCCGGCAGGCTCTCGATGTCCTCGCGGTGAATCTCGATCAGTTTCAGCCGCTCGGCCGGCTTGAGGTCGGCATTGATGCTGGCATGCGCGGCCTTCACCAGCGACGATTTTCCCATGCCGCGCGCGCCCCACAGCAGCGCGTTGTTGGCGGGCAGGCCATTGGCAAAACGCTCGGTATTCTCGATCAGGATGTCGCGCATCCGTTCGATGCCCTTGAGCAGGCCGAGATCGACACGGCTGACACGCGGCACCGATACAAGGCGCCCGTCGGGATGCCAGACGAAGGCGTCGGTCCGGCTGAACGCGTCCGCGGCGGCCGGCGGCGGCGCGGCGATGGCAAGCTGCGTGGCAATGGCTTCGAGCGCGCGCGCGATCCGTTCCGCGGGCTCTTGCCGCAGCCGCTGCGATGGGCGTTTGGTCGCGCCTTTCGGCGGTTTTCGGGAGGCCGGCCTGGAGGCGGCGCGAGCTGCGGTTTTGCGCGGGGTTTTCGACATCGACGGGGTTCCTGACCACGCAGCCATATCGGGCCTTTTGGTGGCCTGCAAGCAGCCCAAAAGAGGGGGCTGGCAGCGTTGCAATTGGGACCGCGGCCGCTATAGTCCGCGCGAATTTGCCGAACCGGCCCGACGCCATTGCGTCGCCGGCTCCTTCCCGTTTCACGAGGATTGTCCGAATGCTGATTACCCCTGCGTTTGCCCAGGCCGCGGGCGCCGGCGATACCAACAGCATGTTGATGTCGCTGCTGCCGTTCGCGCTGATCTTTGTGATCATGTATTTTCTGATTCTGCGGCCGCAGCAGAAGAAGGTGAAGGATCACGCCGAGCTCGTGAAGAACATCCGCCGCGGCGACACCGTGGTGACCACGGGCGGCCTCGTCGGCAAGGTCACCAAGGTGGTGGACGACGACCAGATCGAATTCGAAATCTCCGACGGGGTCCGTGTGCGGCAAATGCGCCAGATGATCTCCGGCGTGCGCACCAAGGGCGAGCCGGCCAGGGAAAAGGCCGACATCGCCAAGGAAGACAGCTCGGCGAGCTAGCCTTTTCCGGCGGCGCACAGTTCAGAATCTGACGGGTCAACTCGATGTTGTATTTCACGCGGTGGAAGGCGCTGGCGATCATCCTGACAGCGCTGGTGGTGTGCCTTTGCGCCGTCCCGAATTTTTTCTCCGAAGCCACGGTCAAGACCTGGCCGAGCTGGGCGCAGCGCCGCCTCGTGCTCGGCCTCGACCTGCAGGGCGGCTCGCACCTTCTGCTTGAGGTCGATGCCAACTCAGTCAAGAAGGACAAGCTCGACCAGGTTCGCGACGACGTCCGCCGCACGCTGCGCGAAGCGAGGATCGGCTATACCGGACTCGCGACGCGACCTGACAGCGTCGAGGTTCGCGTCAAGGAAACCGATCTGCAAAATGCCCTGACCAAGCTGCGCGAACTGTCGCAGCCGCTTGGCGGCCTGCTCGGTTCCAGCGGCCAGCGCAGCCTTGAAGTCAGCGATGCCGGCAGCGGCCTAATCCGGCTCACCGTTCCGCCGGCGGCGATCACCGATCGCGTGCGCCAGTCGGTCGACCAGTCGATCCAGATCGTCGAGCGCCGCGTCAACGAACTCGGCACCGTGGAGCCGCTGATCCAGCGCGAGGGCGCCGATCGTATCCTGGTCCAGGTGCCGGGCCTGCAGGACCCGACCCGGTTGAAGGAATTGCTCGGCAAGACCGCCAAGCTCGATTTCCGCATGGTCGACACCACCGTGCCGCCGGATCAGGCGGTGCAGGGCAGGGTACCGGCGGATTCCGAAGTGCTGATGAGCTCGACGTCGCCGAAGACGCCCTATGTCATCAAGAAGCAGGTGGTGGTCTCCGGCGGCGATCTGACCGACGCGCAGCCCGGCTTCGACCAGCGCTCGGGCGAACCGATCGTCAGCTTCCGCTTCAATACCGCGGGCTCGCGCAAGTTCGCCCAGGCGACCTCGGAGAATGTCGGACAGCCCTTTGCGATCGTGCTCGACAACGAGGTAATTTCCGCACCCGTGATCCGCGAGCCGATCACCGGCGGCTCCGGTCAGATTTCCGGCAGCTTTACCGTGCAGCAGGCCAACGATCTGGCGATCCTGCTGCGAGCCGGCGCACTGCCGGCGCCATTGACGATCATCGAGGAGCGCACGGTCGGGCCGGGGCTGGGCCAGGATTCGATCGAAAAGGGCGAACTGGCGGCTTACGTCGGCTCGATCATGGTGATCGTGTTCATGCTCGCGACCTATCGGCTGTTCGGCGTGTTCGCCAATATCGCGGTTGCCATCAATGTCGCGATGATCTTCGGCCTGCTGTCGCTGCTCAACGCCACGCTGACCTTGCCCGGCATTGCCGGCATCGTGCTGACGGTCGGCATCGCGGTGGACTCCAACGTGCTGATCTACGAGCGCATCCGCGAGGAATTGCGTGGCGGCCGTACCGCGATTTCCGCGATCGATGCCGGGTTCAAGCGGGCGCTGTCGACCATCCTCGACTCCAATATCACCACCTTCATCGCCGCCGCGGTGCTGTTCTACATCGGCACCGGCCCGGTGCGCGGCTTCGCGGTGACGCTCGGCATCGGCATCATCACCACGGTCTTTACCGCGTTTACGCTGACCCGGCTGATCGTCGCGGGCTGGGTCCGGTGGAAGCGGCCGCAGAGCGTGCCGATTTGAGAATGCGGAGCCGGCTGTGACACATTTGGTTCTCCTGGGGCTTGGCGCCCTCATTGTGGTGCTGACCGTGGTCAGCTGCTTCGGCTGGCTGCCATCGCTGCGAATCGTGCCGGACAATACCCATTTCGACTTCACGCGTTTCCGCCGCATCAGCTTTCCGGTTTCGGCACTGCTTTCGATCGCCGCGATTACGTTGTTCTTCACCCATGGGCTCAATTTCGGCATCGACTTCAAGGGCGGCACGCTGCTTGAAGTGCGCGCCAAATCCGGTTCCGCCGACATCCCGCCGATGCGCGCAAAGCTTTCCGGCCTCGGGCTCGGCGACGTGCAGTTGCAGCAGTTCGGCGGCCCCGCCGAGGTGCTGATCAGGGTTGCCGAACAGCCCGGCGGCGATGCCGCGCAGCAGGCGGCGGTCCAGAAGGTTCGCGGCGCGCTCGGCGATGCCGTCGACTATCGCCGGGTCGAGGTGGTGGGACCGCGCGTTTCCGGCGAACTTCTGGCCTACGGCATGCTGGGCCTGATGCTCGCGATCTTTTCGATCCTGATCTATCTCTGGTTCCGCTTCGAATGGCAGTTCGCGCTCGGCGCCATGATCGCCAACGTCCACGATATCGTGCTGACCATCGGCTTCATGTCGATCTCGCAGGTCGATTTCGATCTCACCAGCATCGCGGCGCTGCTGACCATCCTCGGTTATTCGCTCAACGACACCGTCGTGATCTATGACCGGATCAGGGAAATGCTGCGGCGCTACAAGAAGATGCCGATGCCCGAACTGCTCAATGAATCGATCAACTCGACGCTGTCGCGCTCCATCATTACCCACGTCACGGTGACGCTGGCGCTGCTGGCGCTGCTGTTGTTCGGCGGCAACGCCATCCACAGCTTCACGGCCGTGATGATGTTCGGCGTGGTTCTGGTCGGCACTTACACCTCGATCTTCATCGCCGCGCCGATCCTGATCTATCTTGGCGTGGGGACGCACCGGGCCGACACACCGGAAAAGCCCCCGAAGAAGAAGTAGCGATGCCGGATCGCCCGGACGCTCCGCATCTTCCGAGATCGGCGCCGATCGAGGCCTACGGTAATGGCGGGTTTGCCTTTGCCGACATGTCGCATCGTGGCTCGTTGCTGTGCCTGCCGGAGGCGATCTGGGCCTGGCCGGTCGCCGCGCCGGAGCAGATCGACAAGGCCTCGCTGGACCGCGTATTCGCCTCGGCCAAAGCCATCGATACCCTGATCATCGGCACCGGCACCGGGGTCTGGCTTGCTCCGTCCGAGCTCCGCGAGGCGCTCCGCGCGGTGGGGGTGGGGCTCGATACCATGCAGACCGGTCCTGCGATCCGCACCTACAACATCATGATGGGCGAGCGGCGGCGGGTCGCGGCGGCCCTGATCGCGGTGCCATGAGCGTCACCGACCAGGCCGGCCGGTCGGCGGAGTTCTGCGCCGAACTGGTGCGGACGCATGATTTTGCCCGTTATGCCGCCACGCTGTTTGTGCCGGCAGCGCTGCGCCGCGGCTTGCTCGCGCTGTATGCCTTCAATGTCGAGATTTCCCGCGTCCGCGACCAGGTGAGCCAGCCGCTGCCGGGCGAGATCCGCCTGCAATGGTGGAGCGACATGCTCGCCGGCGCCGGACATGGCGGTGTCGAGGGCAATCCGGTGGCGGCGGAATTGCTGCTGGCGATCCGCAGCTGGGATTTGCCGATCGAGCGGTTGTCGCGGCTGGTCGAAGAGCATCAGTTCGATCTCTACAACGATCCGATGCCGACCCTTTCGGCGCTCGAAGGATACCTCAACGAGACCTCGGCCGCGCTGTTCGCTCTCGCCGCACAGATGGCCGGCTGGCAATCCGGCGAGATCGAGCATCTCGCACGCCACGCCGGACTGGCGCAGGGCATCGCGCAGGTGGTCGCGGCGTTGCCGCACGATGCGGCGCGGCGTCAGCTGTTCGTGCCGCTGCAACTGCTGGAGAGCCATGGCAGCGCGATCGAGGAGCTGTTTGCCGGCCGGCAAACCCCGAAGCTGCGTGCGGCGCTGGATCAGCTGATCGGCGAAGCCGCCGCCCACGAGACGACCGCGCGCTCACTGCTCGCAGGCATGCCGCCGGAGGTCAGGCCGGCATTCCTGCCGCTGGCGCTGGTCGGGCGCGAATTGAAGCCGATGTCGCGCGCCGACCGCGATCCGTTCCAGCCCCGTCCTGCGTCGAGGCTGGCGACGCTCTGGACGCTGTGGCGGGCATCGCGGTCGCGGCTGTTCCGGGCCTGATCGAACCGAAGCAATCGATCGGGTGTCTCGTCATTCCGGGGCGCGCCTCTTGGCGCGAGCCCGGAATCCATACTCCCGATCGTGGTTATGGATTCCGGGCTCGACGCTTGCGCGTCGCCCCGGAATGACAGGGCAACGCCGGTGCTCAGGTTTCTGCTTCAAAATTGAACCGGTCCCGCAAATTCTTGCGGGATTCCAGGATATTTTTCAGAAACGCGCGGTCGGTGTCGCTGGTCATCATCGGCTCGATCAAATCGAGCTGGTTCATCGCTACCAGTTGCAGGATTTCTGTGCGCGGCTTGCCGGCGCTGTCGCGGGGCAGCGCCTGTACTACCTGGATATGCTCCGGCGGCTTGGGGCCCCTGGCGGCGTTGAGTTCGTCGCGCAGCTGCGCTTCGAGCGCGGTCCGGTCGGCTTCGACAAAGGCATAAAGCCCGACGCCGGTGCGCCGGTCGGCGAACGCGACGATCGCGGTATCGCGGACGGCGGGATTCCTCCGGATCAGGTCAATCAGCACCGGGGCGTCATTGACCAGCCGCCGGCCGCCGCCTTCGCGATCGGTGAAGTTGAACAGGCCGCGGGTGACGGCGCGGTAGACCTTCTTGCCGGTCGCAAGCCAGACGCTGGCGACCAGTGATTTGCGCGCGAGGATCTTGCGCTCCGACGCGGTCAGCGCGTCCGGCGCGTAGCTGCGCTTGTGCTTGAGCAGGTGCCGCAGATCCTCGTAGGCGGCGATGCGGAACAGCCGGCTTCGCGTCTTGAAGCAGGCGGCGAGCTGGAAATCCGTCAGATAGGCACGCCCATCGCTGCCGCGCAGCCAGTTCTGTTCCTTGGCGAGATCGTTGTGGCAGATGCCGGCGCGGTGCAGCGTGCGCAGGGCCTGCTTGGCGGAACGGAAATAGGCGACGTCGCCCACTGGCTTGGCGAGATGCAGCGCAACGCCATCGATGAAGCCGCGCACCAGCGCTTGGCGGCCGGCCCATAACAGCTCAGGCCCTACCCGCAGGCCGCGCGCCTTGGCAAGGGCGTGGCGCTCACGCGCGAACAGATGGCGCGCCGGAAGGTAGGACCACCATGGCACCTGGTCGAGCCGCCGCAACACCGCGTCGACCTCGCCGCCCTCGCCGCGAAAGCGGCCGCGCTCGACCGTGGAAAACACATCGCGCTTGAGCAGCACGCCATCGGTCCATTGCGCCGACAGAACAGCGGCGTCGTCTTTGGGCAGACTCATGGAGGACTCACGCCGCCGCCGGGATATGCAGGCCGTCGGCAATCCATCGATCGAGATCGGCCAGCGCGCGGGCGCTGATCGCCTGTTTCTTCGCCACCGTCTTTTCGTTGCCGCGCAGACGGCTACCATCGGGCTTTCGGGTGGGGGGACTGGCGAGTGGCGGAAACAGCCCGAAATTGATGTTCATCGGCTGGAACGAGCTCGGGCCGGCGTCGATGGTTTCGATATGGCCGCCGGTGATGTGGCCAAGCAGGGCGCCGAGTGCAGTCGTCGGCGGCGGCGGTTCCAGCGCCTCGGCGCGCGCTTCGGCCGCGGCATACAGTCCTGCAATCAGGCCGATTGAGGCGGACTCCACATAGCCCTCGCAGCCCGTCATCTGGCCAGCGAAACGCAGTCGCGGCTGCGCCCGCAGCCGCAATTGCCGATCGAGCAGCTTTGGCGAATTCAGGAAGGTGTTGCGATGCAGGCCGCCGAGCCGGGCGAATTCGGCCTGTTCCAGCCCCGGGATGGTTCGGAAGACGCGCTGCTGGGCGCCGTGCTTCAGCTTGGTCTGGAAACCGACCATGTTGTAGAGCGTGCCGAGCCTGTTGTCCTGGCGAAGCTGCACGATGGCGTAGGCCTTCACGGTCGGCTGGTGCGGGTTGGTGAGCCCGACCGGCTTCATTGGACCGTGCCGGAGCGTCTCGCGGCCGCGCTCGGCCATCACCTCGATCGGCAGGCAGCCGTCGAAATAGGGCGTACTGGTTTCCCAGTCCTTGAAGTCGGTCGTTTCGCCGGCCAGCAAGGCCTGGACGAAGCCCTCATATTGCTGCTGCGTCATCGGGCAATTGATGTAGTCGGCGCCGGTACCGCCGGGGCCGACCTTGTCGTAGCGCGACTGAAACCACGCGATCGACATATCGATCGAATCCCGATGCACGATCGGGGCGATCGCATCGAAAAACGCCAGCGCATCCTCGCCGGTCAGCGCGCCGATGGCGTCGGCGAGCGGTGCCGAGGTCAACGGCCCGGTTGCGACGATGACGTTTTGCCAGTCCGCGGGCGGCAGCGCCGCGATCTCATCGCGACGGATCTCGATCAGGGGGTGCTCGTGCAGGGCGCTGGTGACGGCGGCGGAAAACCCGTCGCGATCGACCGCCAACGCGCCGCCGGCCGGCACCTGGTTGGCGTCGGCCGCCCGCATGACCAGCGACCCCAGCCGGCGCATCTCGGCATGCAGTAGGCCGACGGCATTGTTGGCGGCGTCATCGGAGCGAAAGGAATTGGAGCACACCAATTCAGCCAATCCGCCGGTGCGGTGGGCCTCGGTCATCCGGCCGGGGCGCATCTCGTGCAGGACAACGCCGACGCCCCAATTCGCGACCTGCCAGGCCGCTTCCGAGCCGGCGAGGCCCGCGCCAATGATGTGCACGGCCTGCGAGGGGATTTTGGTAGCTGTCATGGCGGAGACGTAGCGCGTTTTCAGGCCGAGTGGAATGCGGCTCGGCCCCAGACACGACAACGCCCGCACGAAGGCGGGCGTTATCCGTTTTTCAGTCAGGCTGAAGGCGATCAGCCGTTATAGGTACCGGCTGCAACGCGCGGGATATCCGAGCGATCCAGCCCGATATCGGCCAGTTCGCGATCACTAAGCTGGGCCAGTTCGCTGACATTGCGCCGATAGTCCCGGAAAGCCTGGACCATGCGGATGAGCGAGAGCAACATGGGTATTCTCCTTAT
>Ga0208849_1000643_pt1 | contig 30605 bp, 28 predicted proteins | sample NGESurdeep072012_10_FD_184470 | JGI IMG/M metagenome (GOLD analysis project Ga0208849, IMG submission 184470) | Arctic peat soil microbial communities from Barrow, Alaska - NGEE Surface sample 53-3 deep-072012 (SPAdes) | ecosystem: Environmental > Terrestrial > Soil > Wetlands > Peat ... | reverse complement strand
CCGACGCACGGTTGCCGACGACATGTTGTCGGCGGCGAAATCGGTGTTTCACGCGGTCCTGCCGCAATAGCCGGTATCGGCGCCAAGCTGGCTATAGCGGTTTCCGGTTCACTCGAATCATTGTTGCTTCTCCCGAGGCCTCATGGTTCGAGACGCGCGAAGGCGCGCTCCTCACCATGAGGGTCGAACAGGACCTCATCCAGAGGAGCAGCGCGAAGCGATGCGTCTCGAAGGATGAAGCCATTGAGGTGGAAGTTACGCCAGTCTAGCCGGCCTTGCCGCCGACGCGCGCCAGTCCGCTTCGTGCGGCCTCATCCCCGGGCCGAAGGCTGACCGCGCGGCCATAGCTAGCGGCGGCCTTGGTCTTGTCGCCGAGGCGTTCATAGGCAAGCCCGCGGTTGACCCAGATCTGCTCGTTCTGCGGATCGGCTTGCACGGCTTCGTCGAGGTCGACCGCGGCTTCCCTCGCCTTGTTCAATGCGAGGTAACTGATCGCGCGCGCGAGCAGCGGTCCGGATTGTTGCGGCTCGAGACCGTTCGCCGCCGTGAAGTCGTCGATCGCCAGTTGATGCTGCTGTTCACCCTGGTAAAGCAGGCCGCGACCGAACAGCGCCGGCGCGTTGTTGGGGTCGAGCCCGATCGCCTGGTCGAATTCGGCCAGCGCCTCCTGGTTTTTTTTGGCGCGAGCCAGCGCCTCGCCCTGCCGGGTATGGGTCTGGGACTCGCTGACACTGACTTCAGAGGTCGCCTTCGCAGCCGGTGCCTTATCCGGCGCCGGCGAGAGCGAATCCAGATTGATCGAACACCCGCACAGCGCGATCGCGGCTGCGAGCGGCGCGGCGGCGCGGTGGAAACGCGAAAATCCGCAAACAGGACGGCGGGCCCGATCAGCCATCGATGAACCACTCACGGGGCTTGCGCAGCATTGTTAGTCCGTCGCCCGGCAAAATGCATCGGTCAAAACGAAAAACGCGGGCACCAGGCCCGCGTCATCGGATTCAGTTCAGGCAAAAGCGGGAATCAGCGCGCACCACGCGGACCGCCCCCTGGACCGCCACGGCCGCCGGCGCCGCCGCGCTCGGCTCCCGGACCTGCGCCGAACACCGGCTTCGGCTTCATCGGCAACAGGCCTTCGCGCTGCAGTTTCTTGCGGGCGAGCTTGCGCGCGCGGCGCACCGCCTCGGCCTTTTCACGGGCTTTCTTCTCGGAGGGCTTCTCATAATGGCCGCGGAGCTTCATCTCGCGGAAAATCCCCTCGCGCTGCATCTTCTTCTTCAGCGCCTTGAGGGCTTGATCGACGTTGTTATCGCGAACGAGAACCTGCACTCGGCATCCTCTTTCAATGGATCGGATTGATTGGAATTCTGGTAAGGCAAAAGCCGGCGCAAAACCGTCCGTTGCCCACAAGCGCGCGGATGTATCAGATCGAACCGGGAATGTCCACCGGCGAGCGCGCGATTCTGCGGGCCCCGCGCGGCCCTCGTCGACTTTGTTCGGTCACATTCAGGCGGATTTCGTCGGCGGGGCCGCGACCTCGGTCACATGGCCCATCTTGCGGCCGGGCCGCGGCGCGCCCTTGCCATAGAGGTGCACGGTCGCGCCCGGGACGGTCAGCCATCGCTCATAGTCCTTGATGTCGTCCCCGATCAGATTGGTCATGGTGACCGGGCCGTGGCGGACTGGCTTGCCGAGCGGCCAGCCGGCAATGGCGCGGATGTGCTGCTCGAACTGCGAGATCGACGCGCCGTCCAGCGTCCAGTGCCCGGAATTATGCACCCGCGGCGCGATCTCGTTGACCAGGATCCTCGGGCCGCCATCGCCCTGCACCACGAATAGCTCGACCGCGAGCACGCCGACATAGTTCAGGGCATTCGCGATCTTCCCTGCGACGTCGCGTGCCTGCGCCGCCAGCGTGTCGGAGATCGCCGCCGGCGCGCGCGAGGTTTTCAGAATGTGGTCGCTGTGCTCGTTCTCGGTGACGTCGAAGCACTCGACCTCGCCTTCAGCGCTGCGCGCCGCGATGACCGAGATTTCGCGCTCGAACGGAATGAAGGCCTCAAGGATCGCGGATTTGGTGCCGAGCTCCTCCCAGATCCGGTCGGGATCGTCGTCCTGGCGGATGATGGCCTGGCCCTTGCCGTCATAGCCGAAGCGGCGGGTCTTGAGCACGGCGGGCAGTCCGATTGTCGCGATCGCGGCCCGCAGCGCCGCAGCCGACGAGACGTCGGCGTATTCGGCCGTACCGATCCCGAGCTTCCTGACGAAGTCCTTCTCAGCAAGGCGATCCTGGGTGGTTTCCAGGATTTTCCGGTCAGGCAGCACCGGACGCCGCGCCGCCAGGATCATCGCGCAGGCCGCCGGGACGTTCTCGAATTCGTAGGTGATGACGTCGACATCATTGGCGAACAGTTCGAGCGCCTCGACATCGGCATATTCCGCGCAGGTCGCGTTGAGTACCACGTCGAACGCCGGCGAATCCGGGTCCGGCGAAAACACCTGGCATCTGAGGCCGAGCCGCGCCGCCGCCATTGCCAGCATCCGGCCCAATTGCCCGCCACCGAGAATTCCGATGGTGTCGCCGGGCTTCAGCTTCACCTGACCTGAGACGGTCACGCAGAGCCCTCCGGGCGCTCGCCCACCGCCTCGGTCTGCTGCTTGCGCCACGCGAGCAGTCTGTCCGACAGCGCCGGATCGTTCAGCGCGAGCACGCTGGCAGCAAGCAGCGCGGCGTTGATGGCGCCGGCCTTGCCGATCGCCAGGGTTCCGACCGGAACCCCGGCCGGCATCTGGACCATGGAGTAGAGCGAATCGAGGCCGGACAGCGCCTTGGATTCGATGGGAACACCGAACACCGGCAATTCCGTCAGCGACGCGGTCATGCCCGGCAGATGCGCTGCTCCGCCGGCGCCGGCGATGATGACCTTGAAGCCGGCCGCCTTGGCGCCCCTGGCAAAGGCGAACATGCGGTCGGGGGTGCGATGCGCGGACACGATGTGCTTTTCGCAGCCAACCCCGAGCGCGGTCAGGGTTTCGGCGGCATGGCGCATGGTCTGCCAGTCCGACTGGCTTCCCATGATGATGGCGATCGGGACGGTCATGCGCTCAATTCTTTTCGAGAATCCAAAAACATAGGCCGGATTATAGGATCGACCTGGGGTTCGGCAAGGCGGTGGCAAGGGGTCCGGAATGGACTATCCTGTCTTGGTGAATCCGGGCAAGCCCCTGTCAGGTGCCGATGAAGAAGAAAACCAGGGTGACGGCTGCGCCGACGGCAAAACGCCACAAAAGCGGCCGCGCCGTGGGCAAGGCCGCGCTGCCGCGCGAGAGGCGAGCGAAGTCTCCGGCTCCTCCGGTCCGGCCGGCGGCCGCCAAGCCGGCGATTCGGCGGCTGCGGGCCCAATTGGCGCTGGCGCAGGCCCGAATCAATGAACTGGAGGCCGCCGCGGACATCGACTTTCTGCTGGAGATTCCCAACCGGCGCGGTTTTGAGCGCGAGCTCAATCGCTCGATCGCCTATATCAATCGCTACCAAGCCAGTGGCGCGCTGATCCTGCTCGACGTCGATCGCCTGAAGCCGATCAATGATGCCTTCGGCCATGCCGCTGGCGATCGGGTGCTGAAGGCCGTCGTGGCGGCGCTGTTGCGTCACGTGCGGACGTCGGACGCGATTGGGCGGCTCGGCGGCGACGAATTCGCACTGCTGCTGTGGAATCTCAGCGAGACCGACGCTCACGCCAAGGCAGCGTCGCTGGAACAGGCGGTCGATCAGCTCAGCTTCGTGTTTCGGGGCCGCATCGTGAAGGCCGGCGCCTCCGCCGGCGTTGCGATTCTCGGCCCTCACGCGCAAGCCGGTCGGGCGCTGGAGCAAGCCGACCGCGCGATGTATGTGCGCAAGGCGCAACGGCGGCATGAGACCTGAGCATGAGACCTGAGACCTGAGACGAACCGGGTCTACTATCCCGGATCGCCCGCGATGCCCTGATCTCTCACAGTCCGCTGAGGTCGTCCGGCACCTGGCCGAACTTTCGCAGCAATTGCGCGTCGCTGAATTCGCCGATCGACGGGTCGCCGGTGCGGCTGAAGGCAATCGCGCCGATGCTGCCGGCGGTTCTTGACAGGATCTCGGCGCGCCGCAACGCGCCGGATGAACTCTGGCATTCCTCCGCCGCGCCTGCGACCGGCGAACCGGTATCGTCCTGAAGGAACGGCATTGCGACATAATAGGTGACATCAGCCATGGCCGCGCGCTCCCGTTCGATCGATCAGGCGGCATCGCTCCGGGGTTCGCCCGCTCGTGCCTGTGAGGCCGCCGCCTGCAGTTCCTGCAGCTCCCCTTCCAGATATTCGTTGGCCATGATCAGGATCTTGATCGTGCTGCGCAGGTTTCCGTCACACATCGCGATCGCCTGGTCGCAGGCCCGCTCATAGTGGTTGATGTCAGGCAGGCGAGTGGATTCGGACATGACAAAATTCCCCTGGTGGCGGCCGATCGGGGTATGTTCTTCTTTTGTTCTCCAGATGTCAAGGCCCTTGGCTGTTGCGGGGCGCTTTCGTTCACTCGCTTTCCGCGATCCGCCGCAAGCCCGCGCGCCCGGAGGCCTTTGCCGCCGTGCGCTCGAAATGCGACCACGATCGGTTTTCGTTCGTGCGACGGGTTCAAAGTGTGTTCGGCGCTGGCTGACGGTCAGCCGCCGTGCGAGGACCTGCCTATGCGATGATATCCGGCGTAATCTGGTCTTCGATGAAGGCGATGCGATCGCGAAGCTGCAACTTGCGCTTTTTCAGCCGTTGCAGCCGCAGCAAATCCGGTGCCGGCGATTGATGCAGCGCATCGATCGCGGCGTCGAGATCACGGTGCTCCTGCTGCAGCCGTGCGAGCTCGGCTTCGAGTTCGCGCTCGTCCTGGTCGGTCATGGCGTATGTTAAACTGAAAAGCGCGACGAGATTCCGAAAGATTGCGAAACTTCCGCGAGGAATATTGCGCTTGCCGGTCCGCTCCGCAAGCCGGCAAGGGGGCGGCCCGGGTAGCTATTTCGGACCGGGCTACCGGCCGGTTCCATACTCACAATTCGTTACGTAGGACGCCGAAATATGAGGGGCGGGTTTTCGATACCCATCGACAGATTCGGTGGCTGGTGTAGACTTGTGGCTGCGGATCGAATCTGGGGTTTAATGCCACCGAGGAGGTTTCGAATGGCGATGCAGGCGCATCTTGTTGAACTAGAACGGAAACACAAGATTCTCGAAAACGAACTGCATGAGGCTCTGGTGCACCTTTCCACAGACGACCTGCAAATTGTCGAGTTGAAGCGCCGGAAATTGATGGTTAAGGACGAGATCGAACGGCTGAGACATAACGTCGCCGAAACCCTGCACTAGCACCGCCGCGTCATCCTTCGAGACGCGCGCAAGCGCGCTCCTCAGGATGAGGTCTTCTTCCTTGGATGAGGTGCTGGACCCTCATGGTGAGGAGCGTGGCAGTGCCACGCGTCTCGAACCACGAGGCCGTTGGACGGTCATGATTCGACCCAGTTCCGCGATGGCTGTCGCGCCGCCGCGAGCGGATTGCTGTGCATCTGTGATCGATTGGCCTATAGGCCCCAAATTGGGTTAGACGCCCACCAGATCGCCGACATGGTCGGCGATCGCCAGCGACGACGTCAGCCCCGGCGATTCAATTCCGAACAGGTTGACCAACCCGTCGACGCCGTGATCGCACGGTCCCTGGATCAGGAAATCCTGCACCGCCACCGCCGGCGGCACGATCTTGGGTCGAATGCCCGAATAGCTCGGCATCAAGGCGCCGTCCGGCAGTGTCGGCCAGTAGCGCCGGATCGCCGGATAAAATCGCTCCGCCCGCGCCGGATCGACCGCGTAATCGATGGCATCGACCCATTCCACGTCGGGGCCGAACCGCGCCTGCCCCGCCATGTCGAGCGTGAGGTGTACGCCGAGCCCGCCGGGCTCCGGTACCGGGTAAATCAGGTGCGAAAACGGCGCCCGCGCATTGCAGCTGAAGTAGTTTCCCTTGGCGAGATAGGCCCGCGGGATCAACTCGATCGGCATGCCGTCGATGCTGCGCGCCACCGCCGGCGCGGCGAGCCCGGCGGCATTGACGAGCAGGTTGCATTCAAGGGTTATTGGCGCGACGCCGCCGGCGTCGAGTTCGATCCGGCCCGCAGTCGCCTTGGCGCGCAGCAGCGGCGTATGAAAAGCGGAGGCCGCGCCGGCGGCCTCGGCATCGCCGCGCAGCGCCAGCATATAGGCGTGGCTGTCGATGATGCCGGTCGATGGCGAGAGCAGGGCGGCATCGCAATTCAGCGCCGGCTCCAGCGCCCGCGCGGTATCGCCGGAGAGCGCCTGCAGGTCGTTGACGCCGTTGGCTTCGGCGTGAGCCCTGATCGATTGCAGCTTCTCGGTCTCGCTCGGCGTGGTCGCGACGATCAGCTTGCCGCAGTTGCGATGCGGGATGCCGTGGTCGCGGCAATAGTCATACAGCGCGCGCTTGCCGGCGACGCACATCCGCGCCATCAGGCTTCCCGCCGGATAGTAGATGCCGGCGTGGATCACCTCGCTATTGCGCGAGGATGTGACGGTGCCAATCGCTTCCGCCGCTTCCAGGATGATGACCTCGCGGCCTGCCTGGGCGAGTTTGCGGGCGACGGCAAGTCCGATCACGCCCGCGCCGACCACAACGCAATCGACTCTGTCCATCGGTAGTTCAATTCCCGGTTGTCGGCGCTTTCGATCCAGACGCCGCGCCTGATCGAGCCGGAGCACGCCCGGAATCGATCGTCGTCGCATTGTATCGCGTTGTTTGGCCTGAACCTTTCGAAAAACCGCCGGGACAGGCTGGAGACCGATCGGAAGCCAGCGCGCGCGTTAGCGAAACATTAATCATGTCAGGGCAATTGCCGTAATTTAAGTCACATTTTTGGGTTGCAAGGACAGGCGTTTACCCGATCCAAACCCGCCAAGCCAGACACTCCGGCGCAGAAATCCGCGAGTGACTGATGGCTGACAAGAAGTGGCAGGCAGGCGGCAAGAATTTGATTCCCGCGCGGGCCGTCTTGTGCCTGCTGGGTATCCTTTTGCCGTTTGGTGCCGCCTGCGGCGCCCCGGATGATTTTGCGCCGACAAGCTACGTCGGCTCCGCGGACCCCAATATGGTCTGGCAAGTGCTGATTGGCGGCATCGCCGTCTGCGCCTTTCTCATCGCGGTCGCGCTGTGGATCCATTCGGCACTGCGCAGGGTGAAGCGCTCGCAACTGCGCAGAGACGGATTCGTCCGTTCCGCCCTCAACAATCTCAGCCAGGGCGTGGTGATGACGGATTCGCAGAAGCGCGTCGTGCTCTGCAACGATCGCTATCTCGAGATCTACGGCCTGGCGCGCTCCGACATCGCCCCGAACATGACCGGTCCGGAACTGCTGGCGATGCGCCGCCAGCGCGGCACGCTTCATATCGGCGTCGATGAATTCTATGCAACCGTCCGCTCCCCGGTAGGTCTCGTGACCGAGCTTCCCGACGGACGGTCGGTTCTGGTGAAACATTTTTCGCTGCCGAACGGCGGCTCGGTGGCGACGCATGATGATTGCAGCGAGCAGCGCAAGCTGTCGCGACAGCTAGCATCGACCAAGCAATTCCTGGAATCGGTGCTCGACAATGTGCCGGTATGCGTGGCCGCGAAGAGCATCGAGGACGGCCGCTACATTTTCGCCAACCGGGCATTCGAGCGCTTTTCGCGTTTTTCCCGCGACAAGATCGTCGGCAAGCGGGCCGATGAGATTTTCCAGCCCGAGACCGCGGTGACGATCGAAGCGGCCGATCGGGCTGCGCTCAACTCGCCCGACGGCCAGTCCCGCAGCGAGTTCGCGGTCGAGCGCGGCTCGAAGAAGCGCATCCTTGCCTCCAACCGGGTGATCGCGCGCGATCACAACGACCGGCCTGAATTCCTGATCGCGCTTTTCGACGACGTCACCGACCGGAAATCACTTTCCAAGGAGCTTGAAACCACCAAGAAATTCCTCGAGCTGGTGGTCGACAATATTCCGGTCTCGCTGATCGTCGAGCGTGTCAGCGACGGCCAATACCTGCTCGCCAATCGCAGCGCCGAAACCATTCTCAACCGCCGCCGCGAGGACGTCACGGGGTTGACGGCTGCGGATATCTTCAACCCGAAAGAGGCCAAGCTGATCATTGCGCGCGACGAGGCGGCGATCCGCAAGCGTGGCCTGTTGACCGAGGAACACCCGATCAGCACCAAGGACGGACTGCGGCTGTTCCTGACCCGCCGCATGACCGTGCTCGACGATACCGGCGAGCCGCAATATCTGATCAAGACCCACGAAGACGTCACCGACCGCCGCCAGACCGAATCGCGGATGGCCCATATGGCTTATCATGACGGCCTGACGGACTTGCCGAACCGCGCCGCCTTCCTGCAGGCGCTCGCCCAGATGATCGAAGCCTGCGCCGGCAGCGATGAGGAGTTCGCGGTGCTGTCGGTCGACCTCGACGGCCTGAAGGAGATCAACGACGTGTTCGGCCATGCGGTCGGCGACAAGCTGCTGATCGAGGTGGCGCGGCGCATCCAGGCCTCCTCGCGCGGCGGGGTCGTCGCCAGGCTGAGCGGCGACGAGTTCGGATTGCTGATCGACGGAGAGCAGCCTGACGCCGGGCTGGCGCTCGCCAAACAGCTTGCCGAAGCGATGTCGAACGAGTTCCTGATTGACGGCAAATCGGTCCGCACCGGCTTGACCACGGGCATTTCGGTATTTCCGCAAAACGGGGCGGACGCCGCTTCGCTGCTGGCCAATGCCGGCGCGGCCCTGTTTCGCGCCAAGGCGAAGTCGCGCGGCTCGATCAGCCTCTACGAGCCCGAGATGGACCAGCAGATCCGCGATCGCCGGGTGCTTCACCAGGATCTCTCGCTCGCGATCAAGAATGGTGAGCTTTCGCTGTATTATCAGCCGCAGGCGATGTCGCGTCAGACCGTCGCCAGCAGCGAAGTCATCGGCTTCGAGGCGCTGGCGCGCTGGCGCCATCCGATCCGCGGCTTCGTTCCGCCCAGCGACTTCATTCCGCTTGCCGAAGAAAGCGGCCTGATCGTCGAGATGGGCGAGTGGATCCTGCGCGAGGCCTGCCGCGAGGCGGCGTCCTGGCCGTTGCCGCTGCAGATCGCGGTCAATCTGTCGCCGGTGCAGTTCATGCATGGCGACGTGGTCGGGCTGGTGCATTCGATTCTGATCGAAACCGGCCTGGCGCCGGGTCGGCTGGAACTCGAGATCACCGAGGGCGTGCTGATCGAGGATTTCGATCGCGGGCTGGCGCTGCTGCGGCGGCTCAAGGCGCTCGGCGTCGGCGTTTCGATGGACGATTTCGGCAGCGGCTATTCCTCGCTCAGTTATTTGCAGGCGTTTCCGTTCGACAAGATCAAGATCGACCGCACGTTCGTGATGAATCTCGGGCGCAATCCGCAATCGGCGTCGATCGTTCGCGCGGTGATCGATCTCGGCCACGGCCTCGAAATGTCGATCGTGGCCGAAGGCGTCGAAACCCAGGAACAACTCGGCTTTCTGGCCAGCGAGGGCTGTGACGCGGTGCAGGGCTATTTCATCGGCAAACCGCTGCCGATCGGACAATATGGCGGGCTGGTCGGCCGCGCCGGCGGCGATGCGATGGAGCCCGCGCGCAAGACCGGCTAATCTTCGCGCATGCCGGACTACGACCTCGCGATCATCGGCGGCGGCTTGAACGGCGTCAGCGTCGCGCGCGACGCCGCTGGGCGCGGCCTCAAGGTGATCCTGCTCGAACAGGGCGACCTCGGTGCCGCCGCGTCCTCGGCCTCGCCGCGGCTCATTCATGGCGATCTGGCGGGGCTTGAGCGCCGGGCGTTCGTTCGGGTACGCGCGGCGCTGGCGGAGCGAGACAACTGGCTGCGGATCGCGCCGCATCTGGTGCGGCCGATGCGCTTTGCTATCCCCGCGCATTCCGACGAGCGTCCGCTATGGCTGCTGCGGTCGGGGCTGCTGCTCTATGACCGCCTGGCGTCGCACAGCCGCCTGCCGGCTTCGGCGACGGTCGATGTCACCCATCATCCGATCGGCAATGCGTTGAAGCGGCCGTTCGGCGTCGCGTTCGAATATTCCGATTGCGTGGCAGACGATTCGCGGCTGGTGGTCGCCCACGCCGTCGATGCCGCGGAGCGGGGGGCCGACATTCGTACCGGCGCGCGCTGCGTCCGCGCCGACCGCCGCGACATCTGGCGGCTGGTGGCGATCGACCGCGGCCGCCGCCAGGTGATCACGGCAAGAGCCCTCGTCAACGCCAGCGGCGCCTGGGCCGGATCGGTTGCCGAAACCGTGTTGCGGCTGCCGCAGTACAGCGCCGGCGCGGTTCGAATGAGCCAGATCGTGGTCAGGCGGCTGTTCGATACCGACAATGTCTACGTGTTCCAGAACAGCGACCGGCGGCTGATTTTCGCGAGCCCCCATGAGCGCGATTTCACCCTGATCGGCACCGTGTCCCGGCCCTTCAAGGGCGATCCCGCCGCGGTGTCGATGGCGGCCGCCGACATCGGCTATCTCTGCGACGCAGCCAATCGGTATTTTCGCGAGCGGATCGATCCGTCGGACGTGATCCGGACGATTTCCGGTGCCAACCTGGTCAGGGATCGCGGGGCGCGCGATGGCTGGACCGCGTTCGACCGCCGGCGCCGCCAGGCGCCGCTGCTGACAATGGTCGGCGGGGAGCTCACGACGGCGCGGCTTCGCGCCGAGCGCGCCGTGTCGAAGCTGACGCCGTTCTATCCGATGTCGCCGCGCTGGACCGCAAAGGCGCCGCTGCCGGGCGGCGATTTTGCCTGGGACCGGTTCGACGCCGAGGTCGATGCGGCGCGCGAGCGCTGGCGCTTCCTCGGCGAAGATCAGGCCCGGCGTCTGGTCGCCGCCTATGGCTCGCGTCTTGAAGCCGTGCTGGGCAACGCCCGCGAGCGCGCCGATCTTGGCCCGGCCTTCGGGGCGGAATTGACCGGCGCGGAAGCGCGCTATCTGATGGCACGGGAATGGGCGCGCTTTCCCGACGACATTCTCTGGCGGCGCTCAAAGCTCGGCCTGACCATGCCGGCGCAGGATCGGGAGGCGCTGGCGGCGTTCATGGCGGCGGGCTGAGGTCGGGGTTCACGTAGACCCCGGCATCCCGGAAGGATTGCGAGCAGCATGACGGACCGCGTGGATGATGATCTCTTTTTCCGTGACCTCGTAGAAGACAAGAAAGGGATACGGAGGCGTAGTGAGGCGGCGAATGACGGGATCGTCCGTGCGGATGCCAATGTCAGGGTGAGCCGGGAGCAGTTCGATGACGTCCTGGATGCGCTTTTGAACGCGCATTGCGCCAAGGGGTGAAACCGCGGCAATGTAATCCAGAATCGAATCGAGGTCGGCAAGCGCCGGCAGGGTGTAGCGGAGTTTCACAGGCCGTGTTTGGACCACGTCGCGCGGACTTGCTCGTCGGTCGCGAATCGGCCGCGAGCCGCAGCACCTTTTGATGCGGCAATCGCAGCCCGCTCATCGCTCGAAAGCGCCACCGGAGGAGCGTCGTCCGCACCGGCAAGCTGGAGAACGACACGGGCTATCTCGTCCTGAGACTCAGACGGCAGGCCCCGGGCAACTGCAACGGCTTGATCTAGTAGTTTGGTCATATATGAGAGAATACGCCTTTTCCGACGCCGGATGAAGGGGTGGATTTGGTGCACAACGAATGCCGGTCAGGGGCGCGTATCGGGTGGCCATCATCTCCGAGGGGGGAAAAACGCAAAGCGGCACCGCCACGGTTGAGCCGGGACCGATCCGCCGTTAGCTTGCGACCGTGGTTGGGCCGGCGGGGAAATGGCTGAGGAAATACCAGAAATCGCGGCTGCCGCGGAGCCGGCAAGGTCCGAGCCGCATGTGACGGCCGCCGACATGCCGCTGCTGCGCATCGAGGCGGTGGTGAAAACCTTCGGCACCGTGCGCGCGGTGGACGGGCTGTCGCTCGACATCAGGGCCGGCGAGTTCTTCGCGCTGCTGGGTCCGAGCGGCTGTGGCAAGACCACGCTGTTGCGGATGCTCGCCGGTTTCGAGGCGCCGGACCAGGGCCGCATCCTGCTCGGCGGCGAGGACATCGCAAAAGTGTTGCCGCACCAGCGTCCGGTCAACATGATGTTCCAGAACTACGCGCTGTTTCCGCACCTCAACGTGCGCGACAATATCGCGTTCGGCCTCAGGCGCGCCCGCCTGCCGCGTGCCGAGATCCGCACCCGGGTGGCCGAGATGGTGGCGCTCGTGAAGCTGGAAGGACTCGAGACGCGAAAACCCGACCAACTCTCCGGCGGCCAAAGGCAGCGCGTGGCGCTGGCGCGCTCGCTGGCGCGCCGCCCGCTTGTGCTGCTGCTCGACGAGCCACTCGCCGCGCTCGACAAGAAGCTGCGCGAAAGCACGCAAGCAGAATTGATGGAACTGCAGCGCCGCCTTGGCCTGACCTTCATCATCGTTACCCATGATCAGGAGGAGGCGATGACGGTCGCCGACCGCATCGGCGTGATGGATAATGGCCGGCTCGAGCAGGTCGCCACGCCGCGCGCGCTGTACGAGGCGCCGCGTTCGCGCTGGATCGCGGGGTTCGTCGGCGACGTCAATCTGTTCGAGGGGCAGGTCGAGTCGCGCGAGGCCGGCCGGGTGCTGATCGCAACCGGCAATGCCGGAACGATTGCGGTCGCCGAGCCGCGCGATCCGATCACGAACCCCACGATCGGTGTCGCGATCCGCCCCGAGAAGGTCAGGCTGTCGCGCCGCGGCCCGGCGTCGGATGCGGCCGGTTCCCATGCCATCAACCGGCTGGAAGGCGTCGTGACCGACGTCAGCTATCTCGGCGGGCTTACGGCCTACAACGTCAAGCTCGACGCCGGCGCCGTCGTGCGTTCATCGATCGCCAATACCATCCGTCTCGACGTCGACGCCTATCAGACAGGCCAGCGCGTGGTGGCCTGGTTCAACCCGGACGATTGTGTGGTGCTGGAGCAATGAGCACAAGTCGCATCTTCGCACGCCCGGCGCGGCTCGCCGCCATCGCGCCCTATCTTTGGATGCTGCTGTTCTTCCTGCTGCCGTTCGGCTTCGTGCTGAAGATCAGCCTGTCGCAGACCGCGATCGCGCAGCCGCCCTATCTGCCGGTATTCGATCCGGCGCAGGGTTTCGCGGCGATCAGGACCGCGTTCGCGGCGTTGTCGCTCGACAATTTCAGGCTCTTGGTCTCCGACGATTTATATGTGCTGTCCTATCTGCGCAGCCTCGCCGTGGCGGCGGTCTCGACATCGATCCTGCTCGCGATCGGCTATCCCATCGCCTATGGCATGGCGCGGCTGCCGCGGCGCTGGCAGGGCGTCGCGATGATGCTGGTGATCGTGCCGTTCTGGACCTCGTTCCTGATCCGGATCTATGCCTGGATCAACATTCTGCAGCACGACGGCCCGCTCAACCAGATGCTGCTGGCGCTGCACCTGATCTCGGCGCCAGTGGTCTTTCTGTCGACCGACGGCGCGATGTATCTCGGCATTGTCTATTCGTATCTGCCGTTCATGATTCTGCCGCTCTATGCGACGCTCGCCAGGATGGAGCCGGCGCTGCTGGAGGCCGCCGCCGACCTTGGCGCGTCGCCGCGGCGCGCATTCTGGCTGGTGACCTTTCCGCTGTCGCTGCCGGGCGTCGCCGCCGGCGTGCTGCTGTGCTTCATTCCGATCGTCGGCGAATTTGTGATTCCGGATCTGCTGGCGGGCTCGGATTCGCTGATGATCGGCCAGACCCTGTGGCTGGAATTCTTCACCAACAAGGATTGGCCGGTGGCGTCGGCCGCGGCGGTGCTGCTGCTGGTGCTGCTGGTGGCGCCACTCGTGCTCTACGAGCGGCTGCAGCGTCGCCAACTGGAAGGCACGGGATGACGGCCGGTGCGGAGCGCCACTTGTCCCGGTTCAACGTCCTCTCGCTCACGCTCGGGTTGGCGTTTCTGTATCTGCCGATCGTGATCCTCGTAATCTATTCGTTCAATGCCTCGCGGCTGGTCACGGTGTGGGGCGGCTGGTCGCTGCACTGGTACCGCGAATTTTTCCACGATCGCGCCATGCTGGACGCGGCCTGGATGAGCTTCCGCGTCGCAGCCGCCTCGGCCACGATCGCAACCGCACTCGGCACGCTCGCCGCGGTGGCGCTGGCGCGCGGCGCGCGCTTCCGGGGCCGCACGCTGTTTTCCGGCATGCTCTATGCGCCGCTGGTGATGCCCGAGGTGATCACCGGGCTTTCCCTGCTGCTGCTGTTTGTGGCGCTCGACGCCGCACGCGGCTTCTGGACCGTGACCATCGCGCACGCCACGCTGACCATGTGCTTCGTCGCGGTGGTGGTGCAGTCGCGCCTTGGGGCGCTTGACCGCAGCCTGGAAGAGGCGGCGATGGATCTCGGCTGCGGCCCGGCGCGGGCGTTTGTCGCGGTGACCCTGCCGCTGATCTGGCCTGCGATCGCCGCCGGCTGGATGCTGGCCTTCACGCTGTCGCTGGATGATCTCGTGATCGCGAGCTTCACCACCGGTCCCGGCTCGGAGACGCTGCCGATCCGGATCTATTCGGAGGTACGGCTTGGCGTGAAGCCCGAGATCAACGCGATCTGCGCCTTGGTGGTAGGCTTCATCGCAGTGGTCATCGTGGTGGCGTCGTTCGCCTCGAAGCTGTCGCGCGCCCAGGCCGAGAGCGCCGCGCCGCTGTAGCCGGCGTCATTCCGGGGCGCGCCACCGGGTCCGCGCAAAGCGCGGCCCGATGACAGGCTCCGCGCGAACCCGGAATCCATAACCACGGAATTCGCGTGGGGCGATGTGTAGCGTCATTTTCAAAATCGGCAGGCGTGGTTATGGATTCCGGGCCTGCGCCAAGCGGCGCATCCCGGAATGACAGTGCTTGATTGCTTCGTCGCTTGCGCTCCTCGCAATGACGGCCAACCCCTGCAGGTGCGCCAACCGCATGGAAAAACCTCAGTTCGGCCTCGCGGTTTCGGCAGTCGCCGGCGCGCTTGCGGGCGCAGCGGCATCGGGCGCTGCGGGTTTCTGTCCGCCCCCGCTGAAGCGCTCGAGCACGGAGCGCACGGTGTCGCGGGTCTTGCGGTCCTTGACCGCGTCGAGCAGCGGTTGCGACGCGGGCGAGCGCCGGATCAGGCTTTCCGGATCCGGAAAGATCAGCGGATCGTCCCACGGGCCCTGAACCACGAACGGCAATTCAAAACCGGGCGGGCTGTTCGGGGCGGAGACCAGGCTGGCGACGCCCTTCAGATCATATTCGCGCGCCGGCACCGAGGCGGTTCCGGTCAAGGTGAGGCGCGCCGCCGGCCCGTCGACGCGAATGTTCTCGGCGGTGGCGATTCCCCCGCTGAATTTCAACGCGATGGTCAAATTGTCGTACGGTGTCGAGCCGCTGCGGAAGTTGCCGGCGCCGGATAGCGGCCGGCGCTCCAGCCGCTTCAGCAATTGCTCGACATTGAAGCCGGCGATCGCGCCGTCATGGCCGGTCAGATTGGCGGTGCCGTCGAGCGATTGCGCAAGGCCGAACGGGCTCGAACCCGAGGCCTCGAGCGAGACGTTGAGATTGCCGCGGCCGGACAGCTTGTTGACGCCGAACAGCTCGCTGGCGCAGGCTTGCAGGTCGACATCGGTGAACTGGAACTGGGCCTTGACGTCGGCGACTGTGTCGGCGCGCGCGACGCCGAACGAGCCCCTGGCGATGCCGCCATACATCTGCGCTTCGCCGACGCTGAGGGCGAGCGCGCCGCCGCGCAGATTGGCGCCGAGCGCGGTACGACCGAGCCTGGTCGAGCCAACCGTGACCTTGGCCGCCGACAGCCGCATGTCGAGATCGGTCGAGGACAGCGAGTTCAGATCGAACAATTGCCGGTTCCAGTCATGCGCGCCGCTGGCGAGCAGGCGGAAGGTCGAGATGTAGGGCGTGAAGTCAAGCGCGCCGGCGGCGAGCGTGGCCTGCAGGGTCTGGCGGCCGTTGCTGCTGTAGGTCATCACGCCTTCGGCGACGTTGCCGTCGAGTTCGACATTGACATTGGTCAGCGCCACCGACGCGCCGACGACATTGGCACGCGCCTTCAGCGCAAAGCGGCCGAAGCCGCCGCTGCCGGGCGGCGCCTGGCCGGTCCAGCGCAGGGCGTTGCGCAGCGACGGGCTGTCGATGGTCAGGGTGCCTTCCATCATCATACTGGTGCGATCGGCCACGGTGCCGTCGAATGCCAGTTTCAGCGGCGCGCTGGCGAGCCGCGCCTTCAGCCCGGAACGGTCGCCGGACAGCGCGGCAACGAAGTCGCTGGCGCTGATGCTGCCGTCGACGCGCTCGCCGCGCCAGTCGAATTGTCCGGTTGCGGCAAAAGAGCGCGAGATCGACGGCCACGCCAGCGAAAGGTCGATGTCGTCGAGCGCTTCGGTGAGGTGATTGGCGGCATCCTCGTACGCCAGCACGCCGTCCTCGATCCGGATTTCCGAAAACGAAACCTGATTGTCGGCGCCGGGCTTCATGGCACGGGCGATGGTCTGGATGAACGGCGTCCAGTTGCTGGCGCCATCGGCCTCGCGGACGACATGGATATGCGGTCGCAACATCATGACGTCGGCAATCTGGAAACGCTGCAGCAACAGCGGCAGCAGGCGCAAATTAGCGGTCAGGACATCGACCGCCAGCGCGGGATCCGCGGTGCCGCCACCCTTCAGCCCGACATCATGAAAGGAGACGTAGCTGGCGGGAAAAACCGAAATATCGATATTGCCCTTGACCACGAGATCGAGGCCGGTCACGGCGCGGATCTGGGCTTCCACCGCCTCGCGCAGGGCGTCCCGGTCGAGAAACCAGGACATCGCGATCAGGCCAATCACCACCGCGCCGAAAAACGCCGCAATCGGCATCCCCAGGCGCTTCATTCCTTGGGCCATCGTCAATGACATATCCTGGTCTGGTCAAACCGAGATCGGGTTGGCGTGTCCGGTCGCGGTTGCAAGCGACGGGCTGGACAGCGCCCATGCCAACCCCCCGGCAACTTGCGGGGTTTTCTTGACGCTTTCAAGGCCATCGCGGTGTTCCCGGCACCTCCTTTGGTGCTAGCGCCCCGTCATTGACGCGTTGCGAAGATTGCGCCTAATAATCCCTATCCTCTCCACCGGGTCGCATTTCATGAACAAAGTCTATCCCGACGCCAAATCGGCACTCGACGGCATTTTGAAGGACGGCATGATGATCATGTCGGGCGGCTTCGGCCTGTGCGGCATCGCCGAAACCCTGTCGGACGCGATCCGCGATTCCGGCGTCAAGAACCTCACGGTGGTGTCCAACAATGCCGGCGTCGACGGCATCGGGCTCAGCCGGCTGCTGGAGACACGGCAGATCAAGAAGATGATCTCGTCCTATGTCGGCGAGAACAAGCTGTTCGCACAGCAGTTCCTGGCCGGCGAGCTGGAGCTCGAATTCAACCCCCAGGGCACGCTCGCCGAACGCATCCGCGCCGGCGGCGCCGGCATCCCGGCATTCTACACCAGGACCGGGGTCGGCACCCTGATCGCCGAGGGCAAGGAAGTGAAGGAGTTCGACGGCGAGAAATATTTGATGGAGCGCGGCCTGATCGCCGACCTCGCCATCGTTCATGCCTGGAAGGGCGATACTGCCGGCAATCTCGTCTATCGCAAGACCGCGCGCAACTTCAACCCGATGATGGCGACCGCCGCCAGGGTTACGGTCGCCGAGGTCGAGCATCTGGTGCCGGCCGGCGAGATCGATCCCGATCACATTCATACGCCCGGCATTTTCGTCAAGCGCATCGTCGAAGTCGGCGCCGCCAGGAAGCGCATCGAATTCCGCAACACACGGCCACGCCCCGCGGCGTGAGCGCGACCCCAAGCAGGAGATCATGATGGCCTGGACCCGCGAACAGATGGCTGCCCGCGCCGCCAAGGAATTGCGTGACGGCTACTACGTCAACCTCGGCATCGGCATTCCGACGCTGGTTTCGAACTACATTCCCGACGGCATCGACGTCAATCTGCAGAGCGAGAACGGCATGCTCGGCATGGGGCCGTTTCCCTACGAGGGCGAGGAAGATCCCGATCTGATCAATGCCGGCAAGCAGACCGTCAGCGAACTGCCGACCACCAGCTATTTCTCCAGCTCCGATTCGTTCGGCATGGTGCGCGGCGGACATATCGACCTGTCGATCCTCGGCGCGATGCAGGTGGCGCAGAACGGCGATCTCGCCAACTGGATGATCCCCGGCAAGATGGTCAAGGGCATGGGCGGCGCGATGGACCTCGTCGCGGGCGTCAAGCGCGTCGTGGTGGTGATGGAGCATTCCGCCAAGGACGGCCCGAAACTCCTGAAGCGGTGCAATCTGCCGCTGACCGGCGAGAAGGTGGTCGATCTGGTGGTGACCGATCTTGCCGTGTTCTCGATCGACAAGCACGGCAAGGACGGCATGGCGCTGATCGAACTCGCCGACGGCGTCACGCTCGACGAAGTGAAATCGAAGACCGAAGCCGAATTCCGCGTCGCGCTGAAGAACGCGTGACGATGGCGGCGCGATGGTGCCGCCGGGCGATCAGACTGTCGCGGCGGCGACCTCCTCAAGCCCTCGATTGCGCGGCTCCACGCCCCAGGCCCACACCACCACGATCTGAATGACCACCAGGCCGATCATCAGCCAGACCACGCCCGGCAGCTGGTAGGATGCCATCAGGGCGCCGACCATGAAGGGCGAGACCACGGTGGCGCCGCGTCCGAGCGTGTTGCAGATGCCGTTGGCGCGCAGCCTGATCTCGGTCGGGAACAGCTCCGTTGTATAAACGCCGAACAGGAGCGCGGTCTGCACATAGATCGCGACGATCAGCACGAAGCCGACACTCAACACGACCTCCGGGTCGGACGCGGCATTGAAGCGGGCATAGATGTAGCCCGTCACGATGGTGACGATCGAGGCGCCGATGATGCTCCAGCGCCGTCCGATGGCGTCGGACAAATAGGCGCCGAGTGCGCAGCCGACCAGCGATGCAGCCGACAACACCAGCGTATAGGCAAGCGAATTGGCGATGGTCAGTCCCTGGCGCAGGAAGAACTGCGGCAGGAAGATCACGAAGCCGAAGATCAATGTATTGATGGTAATCAGCACCCAGGAGCCTACGATCATGCGCTGCAAGAGCGGGGGCTTCAGCATGTCGGAGGCAGCCACCGGGGCGACCTGAGCCGACACCACCAGCGGCGGCAGCGGCTTGCCGCCGCTGGATTCCTTTTCGATGGCCTGCATCAGGGCTTCGGCTTCCTGGGTGCGGCCCTGCGATTCGAGCCAGCGCGGCGATTCCGGGAGATTCTTGCGCAGATACCAGACGATCAGCGAGCCGACGCCGGCAATAATGAACATCGGGCGCCAGCCGAAGACCGGGATAATCAGATAGCCAAGCAAGGCGGTCACCGGGAAGCCGGTCACGGTCAGGAACGCCATCATCGACAGCCAGCGCCCGCGCGTCTTCGGAGGAACGAATTCGGTCAGCGTCGAATAGCCGACGACGATTTCGGCACCCAGGCCGAGGCCCTGCACGAAGCGGCAGACGATCAGCTGATTCATATCCTGCGCGAAGGCCGCCGTCAGCGACGCCAGCCCGAAAATCAGGAGATTGATCTGATAGGTGAACCGCCGCCCGAGCTTGTCGCCGACAAATCCGGTGATCAGCGCGCCCACCGTCATGCCGACGAAAGTCAGCGAAATGAATTGCAGATTTTGCGGCAGGGTTGAGAACTTGGTTTGGACCGCCGACGCCAGCACGCCACCGGCGATGTAGAGATCGTATCCGTCGAAAAACATGCCGGCCCCGACCAGCCAGAAAATTCGGTAGTGAAACGATGAAATCGGCAGCCGGTCGAGACGTGCGCCGGCGTTTACTGCAAGAGCCATGTGAAGTTCTCCCCCTTATATTGGAATACGGCGCCGTTCTTCTCTGGACGCGGTGTGGCCGCTGGTCATTCGCCTTAGTTCAATCGTCGCTGGTTCGCCGTGTCGCGGTACCAGTCGAACGGCTGTTCGTTGGTCGCGACCATCACGCTCTTCACGTTGAAATGGTCGTCGAAGCTTTCGGTGCCGCATTCGCGGCCGACGCCGCTGTCACCGACGCCGCCCCAGGGCGAGGCCGGGTCGAGCCGGTGATGATCGTTGATCCAGACGATCCCGGCCTTGACCGCGGCGGCGACGCGATGCGCCCGGCCGACGTCGCGGGTCCGGACCGCGGCGGCGAGCCCAAACGGCGAATCATTGGCGAGCCGCAGCGCGTCGGCTTCGTCCTTGAACGGCGTGACCGAGGTGAACGGTCCAAACACCTCTTCCTGAAAGATGCGCATTCCGGACGTCACGTCGGCAAACACGGTCGGCTCGACGAAAAAGCCGTTGTGATGGCCTGGCACAAGGGCGGCGTTGCCGCCGGTCACCAGCCGCGCGCCATCGGCGCGGCCAAGGTCGCAGTAGGACAATACGCGGTCGCGCTGCCTGGCCGAGATCACCGGCCCGAGCTGCGTTGCGGGATCGAAGGGGTCGCCGATGCGGATGGTCTCTGTCTTGGCTTTCAGCCTGGCGACGAATTCGTCGTAGATCGAGGCCTGAACGAGATGGCGCGACGCGCAGATGCAGGTCTGGCCGGCGCCGATGAACGCGCCGAACGCGGCATAGTTGACGGCGCGCTCGATATCATAGTCATCGAACACCAGTACCGGCGTCTTGCCGCCGAGCTCCATGGTCTGGTGCGCAAATACTTTCGCCGCCGCGCTGCCCGCGATGCGGCCGGCCTCGGTGCCGCCGGTCAGCACCAGCTTGTCGATATCGGGATGCTCGGCGAGCATCCTGCCGGCGCTCTGGCCAAGCCCGAGCACGATGTTGAACACACCGGGCGGCAGCCCCGCCTCGGCGAAGATTTGCGCCAGTTTCAGCGTCGTCAGCGGGGTATATTCCGACGGCTTGACTACGGTGACGCAGCCGCTGGCGAGCACGGCCGCCAGCGACTTGCACAGGATCATCAGCGGATGATTGAACGGCGTGCAGTTCGCGACCACGCCGATCGGCGTCCGCAGCGTATAGTTGAGATAGGAGCCTTCGACGGGAATGACGGCATCGCGGCGCGCCAGCGCGAGCCCGGCGAAGTAGCGCAAGAAATCCGGCAGCCGCGACAGTTGCGCGCGGGTCTCGTTGACCGGGCGGCCGTTGTTGAGCGTTTCCAGCCGGTACAGCGGCTCCAGATTGGCCTCGAACGCGTCCGCCAGCCGATTGACCAGCTTCGCGCGCGCCCGCACGTCCATGCCACCCCAGGCCCGGCCCTCGAACGCGGCGCGTGCGCTCCGCATCGCCCGGTCGATGTCCTCCGTCGTCGAATTCGGAATCCGCGCGATCACGCCGCCGGTGGCGGGATTGCGTACATCGAGCATCTCGCCGCCGCCGGCCTCGATCTCGCGGCCGTCGACGAAATTGCCGTGGATCTCGACCTCGGTGGCGGCGGGCTGGGCGGACATCTTCAAGTGTCCCTCCCTTCGACAATCACCGCGTTGCGCTTCAGCGCCGGCAGCACCCGCTTTTCGGTCTGGGCGACGTGGGCCTTGATGATGCGGACGGCAGCGCGCGCATCGCGCCGCTGCATCGCCTCGATCAGGGCGACGTGCTCGGCGACGAGCTGCGCCGGATCGTGCCCCCTGACATTGGCGACGCTGACGCGCACCAGGCGATCGGCCTGGCCGATCAGATCGCACAACGCCGCCGCCATGCGGCGATTGCCCGATGCATGCGCGAGCGCGGAGTGAAAGCCGCGGTTGTAGGCGATGAAATCTTCATGGTCGCCGGCGAACCGCCGGAATTGGTCGAGTGCCCGCAGCGTATCCGGCGTTGCGTTCCCGATCGCCTCGGCCACACAGGCGGGCTCCAGCGCCAGGCGAAACCGCAACAGGTCGCGCGCATCCGACAGCGAGATCGGATTGACCCGGTAGCCCTGGCGCGGCTGCACGGTGACGAGATGCTCGCGTTCGAGCCGGAGCAGGGCCTCGCGCACCGGCTGGCGGCTTACGGCATAGCGCTCGGCGAGGTCCTGTTCACGCATATCATCGCCGGGCGCCAGTCGGCATGTCAGAATATCAGATCGCAGACTCTCATAGACATTATCACGCAAAAGCATGGATATTTCTCTCTTGCCTGGTTCAATGTTTGCCGCTTGTGAAATATCACGTCAAGTGACAAAGCTTTGAAAGGGTCGAATTTTGAGTTATCAATCCGGCCCACCCGGCGCCTCGACCGGGCCTCGCAACCCTTACAAGAGAGATCGATGGATCGACTTTTCGCGCGCGGCACCGTGAATGCGGCAGAGGCCGGCACCGGACCGCCGCTTTTTCTGTTTCATTCGCTGCTGTCGGATCGCACCAGCTTCGATGCCATCACGCCGGGCCTGTCGCAGTCGTTCCGGGTGTTGGTTCCGGAATTGCCGGGTTTCGGCCAGTCGCCGGCCGTGCGCGGCGACTTCGCGGCCGTGGCCGACCGAATGGCGGAGATGGTGACGGATGGTGCCGGCGGCAATGACGCCATCGTGCTCGGCAACGGCTATGGCGGGTTCGTGGCGCTGCAAATGGCCATTCGCCACCCCGGCATCGCGACCCGGCTGGTTCTGGCCGATTGCGGCGCCGCGTTTTCCGAGCCCGGCCGCGAAGCCTTCCGCAACATGGCGGCGGCGTCGAAAGCCAAGGGACTCGCCGCCATCACCGACGTCGCGATGGATCGGCTGTTTGCACCGGAATTCCAGGCGCAGCATCCGGATTTGATGCGCCACCGCCGCGCGGCATTCCTGCGAACCGATCCCTTCGTATTCGGCGCGGCCTGCAATGCGCTGGCCGAACTCGACCTCCGGCCCGAACTCGGGCTGGTCAAGGTGCCGGTGCTGGTGCTGGTCGGCGAGCATGACGAGGCGACGCCGCCGCCGATGTCCCATGAATTGGCCGCAGGCCTGCCGTCCGCGCAGCTCAGGATCATTGCGGGCTGCGCCCATGTCCCGCAACTGCAGGCGCCCGGAGATTTTCTGGCGACGATCGCCGATTTTCTGGCGACGCAGAAGTCGCCGAAAGGTTGAGGCTTATGACGGTCGCAAATGAGGGCAGGGTCCGATCACGGCGTCGTTAGCCTTGGCAGGCTATCAATCCGAGCCGTTTTGTGAGATTTTTGTGGTGTGAACTGCCAAATCACCATCCGCCGGTTGCTCGCGATCTTCTTGATTGCGGGGCTGGTTTTAGCCCCAACTGCCCGGCCTGTTATGGCGGGTGCGTCCTCGGATGCATCGATGTCGGCGATGGCGGATGATACCGCCATGTCGGCGACCGCGGACGGGATGGCAGAGGATATGCCGTGCTGCCCGACCAAGGCGCCGATGCCGGCCGGTTGCGACAAATGCGTTTTCATGACGGCCTGCATGTCCAAATGTTTTGCAGGCCTGTCAGTCGCGGCGTTCTGTCCGTCTTTTGCGTCTTCCGGTCGAATTGCACGACTGCAAAATGATTCCTGGCCCGATGGCTTGGGTCATCCACCTCCCGAATATCCTCCTCGAACTCCGGTCTGATCGGCGCTGAAGCGCCGGTTTGCGGCTGCGTGGCCCAAAGCCGCGCAGACAAATGCATGCCGCCTTGCGGCAGACCGAAAACGATTGAGGAATCCAAAATGACGACGTCCCGTTACTCGCGCGGCCTGCAGGCCGCATTGATCGGCATTGCCGTGGCTGGTTCGGCTGCGGTCGCTCGCGCCGACATCAAGGACTACGAATTCCAACTCGTCGACCAGACTGTTCAGGCCGGCCCGGACAAGACCATCACGGTCAGGCTCGTCAACAAGGCCACCGGCAAGGCAGTGCCCGGTGCCGTGATCTTCGCGGCCCGTCTCGACATGACCCCTGACGGCATGCAGGAGATGGTCACCAAGATCGCGCCGATACCGGGCGGCGAACCCGGCACCTACAAGTTCAAGGCGACATTGGGGATGGCGGGCCGGTGGCAGCTCTCGCTGGGCGCAAAGGTGCAGGGCGAGGCCGGTACGGTTGAAAATAAGCTCGTGATCACGGCGCAGAAATGAAACGCGCCGTTCTCGCAAGCCTCACCGTCGCCGCGTTGATCGCGGCGGCGGGCGGCGGGTTCGTTCTCGGCAACGCGCGGCTGCATCTGGCGCGCGCCATTGCCGTGGTCACGCCTGCGACGGCGGAAGCAGGCCGCGGGCCGATCTACTATCGGGATCCGGACGGCAAGCCATTTTACTCGCTGGCGCCGAGCAAGACTTCGGACGGGCGTGATTACAGGCCGGTGCCGCCGGACGCAGATATCAGCTTCGAGGATGGTCCGGCCGTCGAACCTGCGGCGGCCGAGGCGGAGCGCAAGATCAAATACTACCGCAATCCGATGGGATTGCCGGATACCTCGCCGACGCCGAAGAAGGACGCGATGGGGATGGACTACATCCCCGTCTTCGAGGGCGACGATTCCGATGATGGATCGGTCAAGCTGTCGCCAGGCAAAATCCAGCGCACCGGCGTCAAATCCGAGCCGGTAGCGCGGCGGGTGATCCGGACCACGATCCGGGCGCCCGGCACAATTCAGCTCGACGAGCGCCGAATCTCGGTCATCTCCATGCGCTCCGAAAGCTGGGTGCAGAAGGTAGCGGACGTCACCACGGGCACGCGGGTCAAGATAGGCCAGCCGCTGATGGAAATCTATAGCCCGGCGATATCGTCGGCCGCCGCCGAATACATCTCGACCATCGCATCCAGGGCAACCGCCGGCGACGGGCTGTACGGACGCGGATCGCGCCAGCGTGTGATGAACCTCGACGTTCCCGAACCCGTGATCGCGGCGATGGAAAAAAGCCACACCGTTCCGATCGCAATCGAATGGTCGGCGCCACGAGACGGCATCGTGCTGGAGCGCAATGCCGTCGAAGGCATGCGCGCGCAGCCCGGCGATGTGCTGTTTCGCGTCGCCGATACGTCGGTTGTGTGGGCGATGGTCGACGTCGCGGAGCGCGATCTCGGCGCCATCGCCGTCGGCCAGCCGGTCACGGTGAAGGCGCGCAGTTTTCCAGGGCGTGAATTCCAAGGCAAGATCAGCGTGGTCTATCCGCAGGTCAACCGGGAGACCCGGACCGCCCGCGTCCGGATCGAGCTTCCGAACGCCGATCTCGCATTGTTGCCGGATATGTATGTCGATGCCGAGATCGACACCGGCAATCCGGCTGCCGTCCTCGCCATCCCCGACAGCGCCGTTCTGGATACCGGGAGCAAACAGGCAGTTTTGGTCGATAACGGCGAGGGCCGGTTCGAGCCGCGCGACGTGAAGCTCGGCCATCGCGGCAACGGCTACGTCGAAGTCCGGGAGGGCGTCGCCGAGGGCGAGCCAGTCGTCATTTCCGCAAACTTCCTGATCGATGCCGAGAGCAACCTGAAGGCGGCGCTCAAGGGATTTGCAGGAGCGGTAGGCCAGCCATGATTGCTCGCCTCATCGCCTGGTCGGCCCGCAACCTGCTGCTGGTGCTGTTCGGCGCCGGCTTCGCCGCAGCGGCAGGCATCTACGCACTGGTCCATCTGCCGCTCGATGCCATTCCGGATCTCTCCGACACCCAGGTGATCGTTTACACGGAAGATCCCGGCCAGGCTCCGCAGGTAATCGAGGACCAGGTCACCTATCCGCTGACCACCGCGATGCTGACCGTGCCGCGGGCAAAGGTCGTGCGGGGGTTCTCCTTCTTCGGCGTGTCGTTCGTCTACGTCATCTTCGAGGACGGTACCGACATTTACTGGGCGCGCTCGCGCGTGCTCGAATTCCTCAACGGCGCGGCCTCACGGCTGCCCGCAGGTGTGACGCCGACGATCGGCCCGGACGCGACCGGCGTCGGCTGGGTCTACCAATATGCGGTGGTGTCAAAGGAATTGAATCTTGCCGACACGCGCAGCATCCAGGATTGGAATCTCAAGTTTGCGCTCGCCAGGGCCGAAGGCGTTGCGGAAGTGGCGAGCGTCGGCGGCTTCGTCAAGCAATACAACGTCATTCTCGACCCGCAGCGCATGCGCGATCTCGGCATCACCATGCAGAAGATGCGCGATGCGATCCGTGCCAGCAATGCCGATGTCGGCGGTCGTACCGTCGAGCTCTCTGAATTTGAGTATGTCATCCGAGGCAAGGGATATCTGAAGAGCATCAACGATCTCGGCAACATCGTGCTCAAGACCAGCAACGGGACGCCGGTTCTGCTGCGCGACGTCGCCCGGGTCGAACTCGGCCCGGACGAACGGCGCGGTATTGCCGAATTGAACGGCGAAGGAGAGGTTGCCAGCGGCATCGTGCTGCAACGCTTCGGTTCCAACGCGCTCGACGTCATCGAAAACGTCAAGAAACGCTTCAAGGAGATCGCCAGCAGCCTGCCGAAATCCGTCGAGATTGTGCCGGTCTATGATCGCTCCAATCTGATTTACGCGGCGATCGACACGCTCAAGCACACGCTGTTCGAAGAGAGCGCGGTGGTCGCGCTGGTCTGCATTGTGTTCCTGCTGCATTTCCGCAGCGCATTGGTGGCGATCCTGATGCTGCCGGTCGGCATACTGATGGCATTCGGCGCGATGAAACTGTTCGGGCTCGGCTCCAATATCATGAGCCTCGGTGGCATCGCCATCGCGATCGGCGCCATGGTCGATGCGGCGATCGTCATGATCGAAAACGCCCACAAGCACCTCGAACGGGCCGAGCCTGGCCGCTCGCGGGTCGATATCCTGATCGCGGCGGCCTCGGAAGTCGGGCCGGCGCTGTTCTTCAGCCTGCTGGTCATCACCGTGTCATTCATGCCGATCTTCACGCTGGAATCGCAGGAAGGGCGGCTGTTCAGTCCGCTGGCGTTCACCAAGACATTCTCGATGGCGGCGGCGGCTTTGCTTTCGGTCACGCTGGTTCCCGCCCTGATGGTGATTTGCGTTCGCGGCCGGATGGTTCCGGAACACAGGAACCCGATCAATCGCTTTCTGATCTGGATCTACCGCCCGGTCATCAAGGCCGTGATGCGCGCCAAAACGCTCGTGATCCTTGTCGCGCTGGCAATCGTTGCGATAACGATCTGGCCGGCGCGTCAGCTTGGCACCGAGTTCATGCCGAGCCTGAACGAAGGCACGCTGCTCTATATGCCGACCACGCTGCCGGGTATTTCGGTCACCAAGGCGGGCGAGCTGTTGCAGACCCAGGACAAGATCATCCGGTCGTTTCCGGAAGTGGCGTCGGTCTATGGCAAGGCCGGTCGCGCCGAGACCGCGACCGATCCGGCGCCTCCGGAGATGTTCGAGACCGTCGTCAATCTGAAACCGAAAGAGCAATGGCGTTCCGGCATCACAATCGACAGCCTGATCTCGGAGATGGACAAGGCCCTGCAGTTTCCCGGCGTTTCCAACGCCTGGACCATGCCGATCAAGGCGCGCATCGACATGCTGTCGACCGGTATCCGGACGCCAGTCGGGGTGAAGGTGATCGGGACCGATTTGGTCGAGATGGACAAGCTTGCCAAGCAGATTGAACAGGTTCTGAAAGCGGTTCCCGGGACATCCTCTGCCTACGCCGAGCGCGGGATCGGCGGCTACTATCTCGACGTGACGCCCGACCGCGAGGCATTGGCGCGCTACGGCATCACGGTTCAGGATGTCCAGGACGTCATCGCAACTGCGCTCGGCGGCCAGACCGTGACCACGACCGTCGAAGGCCGGCAACGCTTCAGCGTCAACATGCGCTATCCCCGCGATCTGCGCGACAATCCACAGGCCATCGCAAACGATGTCCTGGTGCCGATGCCGGGCGGCGGCACGGTCCCGCTCAGGGAGGTCGCCAAGGTGGCGCTGGCGCGTGGGCCGACCTCGATCCGAACCGAGAACGGGCAACTGGCGACCTACATCTACGTCGATATCCGCGACCGCGATCTCGGCGGCTATGTCGCCGACGCGCAGCGGGCAGTGAAGGCCAGCATCCAGTTCCCGCCTGGTTATTACGTCATCTGGAGCGGCCAGTATGAATATCTCGAACGTGCGACCGCGCGTCTGAAGATCGTGGTCCCGGTGACGCTGCTGATCATCTTCCTGCTGCTCTACCTCAACTTCCGCTCCATTGCCGAAACCATGATCGTGATGCTGTCGCTGCCGTTCGCGCTGGTCGGCGGCCTCTGGCTGATGTGGTGGCTTGGCTTCAATCTTTCGGTCGCGGTCGCGGTCGGCTTCATCGCGCTTGCTGGAGTCGCTGCCGAGACTGGCGTGGTGATGCTGATCTATCTCAATCAGGCGTTGGCGGAGATCAGGGCGCTGCGCGCTGCAGAGGGCCGGCCTCTGACGCGCGGCGACCTCTACGACGCCGTCATGGAGGGCGCAGTGGAGCGCGTGCGGCCAAAGATGATGACGGTCGTGGCCATCATGGCAGGTCTGCTGCCGATCATGTGGAGCACCGGCACCGGTTCGGAAATCATGCAGCGCATCGCAGTGCCGATGATCGGCGGAATGATCTCCTCGACGCTGCTGACGCTGATCGTGATCCCGGCGATCTTCGGCCTGGTCAAGGGCTTCCGGTTGCCGAGCAAAGACCGCTCTGAAGGGCGGCCTTCGCCGTCTCCCAACAAGCCGATCAAGCGGCCTCGATCAGTTCCGGAGCCCGCCGAATGAGGTGAACCACCGGCGCAAAGGAGAGGATAATGAGCAAATTCGTGATCGCAGCCTTCGTCGCCTTCGCATCTCTGTCTTCGGCTTTCGCGGCGCCGGGAGACGCCGCACGCGGCCAGCAGGATTTCCGAGCTTGTGCGCCGTGCCACTCGCTCGAACCTGACCGAAACATGACGGGGCCAAGTCTGGCCAACCTTTGGGGTCGGAAGGCCGGCGGACTGCCGAGTTTCGACCGTTACTCCGACGCGCTCAAATCGTCGGGCATCGCCTGGGACGACCGCGCGCTCGATGGATGGCTGACCAATCCGCAAGTCATGGTGCCCGGCAACGATATGCTCTTCGAAGGCATCAAGGATGGTCGCGTTCGCGCGGACCTGCTGGCCTTCCTCAAGGAAGCCACCAGGCCCGGAGTGCCGCTGCAGACGGCGCAGCAGGGAGGTATGGGCGGAATGATGGGGGGCGGAGGCGACCCCAATCTGAAAACGCTGGAACCGGACAAACAGGTCAAAGCCATCAGCTATTGCCGCGGCAGCTACCGCGTAACGACGGCCGACGGCAAAACGCGGGCCTTCTGGGAACACAATCTGCGGTTCATGACTGACTCGAGCGAGAAAGGGCCGGAGAAAGGCGCGCCGGCAATCATGCCAGCGGGGATGATGGGCGACAGGGCCGCGGTGATCTTCGCCGCACCGCAGGAAATCACCGGGATGATCGAACCACGATGCTGAGACGATACCGGCAGCGTGGCTAAGGAGTGCTCGATGGGCTTCTACAGCGACATTGTCCTGCCGCGGCTTTGTGATCTTGCGATGCGCAACAAGCAGCTCGTGCCTTTCCGCGAACGTGTGATTGGTGCGGCAGAGGGCAGGGTGCTTGAAATCGGCGTTGGCTCGGGAATAAACCTTCCGTTCTATCGCTCGCCGGTGCGGGAGGTCCTGGCGCTCGAACCGGCACCAAGGCTTATGACCATGGCTCGAAGCGCGCCACATGTAACAAGTATGCCTGTCAGCTTCCTCGAGGCTTCTGCCGAGGCCATTCCGCTCGACAAATATAGCGTCGATACCATCGTCACGACCTGGACGTTGTGTTCGATTCCGCAGGCTGGCGCGGCGCTCGCAGAAATGCGGCGGGTCCTGCGGCCGGGCGGCAAGCTCTTGTTCGTCGAGCACGGCCTGGCACCCGATGAGGCCGTGCATCGCTGGCAAGATCGGTTGACGCCGGCCTGGCGGTATATCAGCGGTGGCTGTCACCTCAACCGCCCGATCCGCTCCATGATCGACGCCGCGGGATTCCGCATCGATCGGATCGAAACGGGCTATATGCCAGGACCCAAGCCGATGACCTTCATGTACGAGGGTAGCGCACGGCCAATGTGATGGTGCCGATACATCAGATATTGTCGCGATATCTCGCGCCACGACTGCCGGCGGCAAAGCCACGTTGCTTTTTGGGGAGCGCAATCTGCGCTTCGTGACCGACTTGGATGATCTGAAAAGGCGCGCCGGCAATCATGCCGGCCGAAATGAGGGGATCACCTTTGGTCCAGTGGGCGTTCGGGTGGCTATATGTCGCCGCTGGACGCGCCTGTACGCCGGGGACGTTGGGTGATATGCTTCCATGAACAGGACAGCAGTCGCACTCCACTGGCCATCGCATGGCTTTACGGAGCGATGCAGATCGTTCAGATCAAATCTGGATTCCTGCGCGCATTGATCCAGATTTCTCTGACGCAAGATGTTATCAAGCGGCGCTGTGTAATCCAACGGACAACGCGATGGGAGGTGTACCATGGCTGCATCTGACTGGCGTCTCGAAGGGGAATGGATCAAGAA
>Ga0208849_1000642_pt1 | contig 30638 bp, 29 predicted proteins | sample NGESurdeep072012_10_FD_184470 | JGI IMG/M metagenome (GOLD analysis project Ga0208849, IMG submission 184470) | Arctic peat soil microbial communities from Barrow, Alaska - NGEE Surface sample 53-3 deep-072012 (SPAdes) | ecosystem: Environmental > Terrestrial > Soil > Wetlands > Peat ... | reverse complement strand
GGAGCCGATGCCGCCGGAGCTGGCCGCGCAGTGGGTGCAGGCGCCGGCGCTGCTGGAGAGCCTCGGCTGGACGCTCGCGACCGACGCCGAGCTGGAGGCCGACGACGTGATGTTCTCCTTCGCCCTAGCCGAGACCGCGGCAGACGCACGCCAGGGCGGAGACGGGGACGCGAACGGCAAAGGGCACGACGCCGGCCGGGCGCTCACAGGGCCCGAGGCCAGCCGGGCCTTGCTGTTGACCGGCGACCGCGACCTGTTCCAGGCGGTGAACGATCGCGTCGCTGTCGTGACGCCGGGCAAAGGCGGTGGCGCCCCAGTCGAGATCGGGCCGGCGCAGGTGCGCGAGCGCTACGGGATCGCCCCCGAGCTGGTGACCGACCTGATCGCCCTGCGCGGCGACCCCTCCGACGGCCTGCCCGGCGCCCCGGGCATCGGCGCGAAGACCGCCGCCGAGCTGCTGAATCGATACGGCGCACTGGAGGACGTGTTGACGGCCGCCGCCGCGGACTACAGCGACATGCGCCTGCGGATCGCCACCGTGCTGCTCGAGCATGCCGAGCTGCTGCGCACGTTCAAGGAGATCGCGACGCTCGTGCCGATCGACGGCATCGTCCGCCCGCCCGATCGCACCACCGACTTCGCCCGGGGCGCCCGCGCCGCCGAGGGGTTGGGGATGAAGCAGCTGGCAACGCGACTGGAGCGGATGGCGGAGATGCCCGGCTGACGGCGGCTCAGACGGGTGGGAGGATTTCTTCCTCGTATACCCAACGCTCGATACTGATGAGATAGCGGTCGAACTCGTCCACGAGGACCAGGACGCCCTCGTGCAGCGTCTTCCAGCTGTCCAGTGGGTAGGCGTGAGCGAGAATGTCGCGCAACTTCATGGCCTCTTGCAGGCGCGCGGCTGATTCATGCGAAATGACGCCGAGCGCGGCGAGCCGCTCCCAGGGCCGGCCTGGGGACTTGTCCACCACGCCGAGGCGCTGGCCCTCGGCGAGGGCGCGTGCAGCGAGCTCGTGCAGCCAGTTGAGCAGCACCTCGTACAGACGCTCGACGACCGTCACCCGGTTGCGCTCGGGCACGTCCGGCGACTGCGCGGCGGCGACAAACCGCTCCTCCGCGAAGTCCGGCCCGAACCCCTGCATCGTCTCGAGCAGTTGCTCATGCACAGCGGGGATCTCCCGGAGGATCGCCCCGATCCGGCGCTGGCCCTTGGATGCGCGATGCTCTTCCGTCACGCGCGCGCCACAATCCCGGGCGCACCCGTCCCTCTTTTGCGTTGCGCCAATCGTTCCCTGGCGGCAGCGAACGTCGCGCGCGCACCGATCATGATCTGCTCATCTTCGCGGGCGCCCGCCGCCAGGATCTGATCGCGGCGCTCCTGCAGGACACCCCAGAGATCGTCGCGGTCGACCAGCACGCGTCCCTCGCGCATGACATCGGCGAGCAGCGAGGGCTGTGCCTCGGCCTGCTCCAGCATCACGACATCGATAGGCGTGCCGAGCGCGCGCCCCAGGCGTACACACAGACCTGCCTGTACCATCCCCCCGGAGCGGCGGTGGACGATCAGCAGGTCCACGTCGGAAACCGGGGTGTCCTCGCCGGTCGCGGTCGAGCCGAACAGCACGGCCAAGCGCACGTCGCGCTCGGTGCGCAGCGCTGCCATCAGCTTGCCGAGCAGGGCACGGTGGCCGCGCAGGTAGGCCTCCTCCGCGTGCGACAGTTCGAGCTGGCCGCCGGCTACCCGGCGGCCACGCAGCAGGCCACCGTTGATGTAGCGGCGCAGCGTGCGCTCGCTGCACCCGACCCTGTTCGCCGATCGACCGAGGACCAATCCCATGTGTCCAGCATATCATCCCGTGTGTCCAGCATTTCAAATTGTGTGTCCGGTAGCTGGGCCCGTGTGTCCAACCAGCGAGCCCGGCCAGCGCGGACTCCACAAGCACGCTCGCGGCCACCGCGCGCGACCGGATGCTGGGGTGGCCGTCGCGTTTGAGCGCAGCTACGGCGTGAACTTGACGGTGAGCACGTCGCCGTCGGCCATCACGTAGTCGCGGCCCTCGACGCGCAGGGTGCCGCGCTCGCGGGCGCCCGCATAGCCGCCGGCGTCGACGAGTTCCTGCCAGCCGATCACCTCGGCGCGGACGAAGCCCTGCTGGATGTCGGAGTGGATCTGGCCGGCGGCGTGCCACGCAGTGAGGCCCTCGCGCAGGTGCCAGCACTGGGCCGGCTTGGCCTCGCCGGCGGTGAAGAACGCGATCAGGCGCAGTAGCGCAAACGCCTCGTGCACTACACGGGTGAGGCCGGACTCGCTGACACCGAGCTCGGCGCGCATCGCCGCCGCGTCCTCGTCCTCGAGCTCGGCCAGCTCGGACTCGATCCGCGAGGAGACGGCGACCGCGCGCGCGCCCTGCGCCGCAGCGTGGGCGGCGATCTCCGGGGGGACAGCGTCTGAGCCCTCGTCGACGTTGGCGACGAACAGCACCGGCTTGACCGTCAGCGATCCGAGGTCGCGCGCCGCGTTGGGAGCCTCCTCGGGCAGCGGTATGTCGCGCACCGGACGGCCTTCCCCCAGGGCGGCGATCACCGCGCCCAGCCACACCTCTTCGGCGGCCGCCACGCGGTCTCCCCCCTTGGCCTGTTTGGCCACACGATCGATACGGCGCTCGGCCTGCTCGAGGTCGGCCATGATCAGCTCGGTCTCGATCGTCTCGATGTCCGCGATCGGGTCGACGCGGCCCTCGGGGTGTATGACCCCCTCGTCGCGGTGGGCGCGGACGACGTGCACGAGGGCATCCGTCTCGCGGATGTTCGCGAGGAAGCGGTTGCCGAGCCCCTCGCCCTGATGGGCACCCGCGACCAGCCCGGCGATGTCGTGGAAGTCGATCGTGTCCCAGACGATCCCCGCGGCCGCGACCGTCTGCGCCACCTGCTCGAGCCGCTCGTCGCGCACCGGCACGACCGCGACGTTCGGCTCGATCGTGGTGAACGGGTAGTTGGCCGCCTCGGCCCCCGCTTTTGTAAGGGCGTTGAACAGCGAGGACTTACCCGCGTTGGGCATCCCCACGATGCCGATCCTCGTGCTCACCGCCGCGCCCCCGCCATGGTGCCCATCCTCGTGCTCACCGCGGCGCCGCCGCCATGGTGCCCAGCAGGGCGCCGGCCAGCACATCGGAGGGGTAGTGAACCCCCAGATAAAGCCGCGACAGGGACAGGCCCTTCGCCAGCGCGTACAGCGGGACCGTCGGCAGGCCCAGCCGTGAATAGCAGCGCGCGCCTGCGAACGAGGTGGCGGCGTGGGCGCTGGGGAAGCTCAGCCGCGTAGGCGTGCTCGTCAGCGCCGGCAGGCCTGGGAGCTCCGGGCGTGGACGGCGGACGGCGAGCTTCAGCGCGGTGTTCAGCGCGTACGTCGCCAGGACCGTGCTCGTCGCCTTGCGCCATTGCGGCCGTCTGGCTCCGTCGAGCGCGTACCCGGCCGCGCCGAGCGCGAGCCACACGCCGCCGTGCTCCCCCAGCCGCGAGAAACGCGCCACCGCACGCTCGACCCGCTCGTCGCCGTGCCCCCACATGCGCGCCACACGCAGCAGGCGCTCGTCCAACGATTGCGGGGCGCTAGGCGCCGAAGCCGACGCGGGAATCCTCATCCTCCGCGCGCACGTACACGACCTGGCCGAGGTACAGCCGCACCGGTCCGTCCTCGGTCTCCAGCTCGTGCCAGCCGCCGGCGGCGAGCGCCTTGTACAAACCCTTCAGCTGGTCGTCGCTCACGCGCAGCGCCAGCACCTGGCCGCCCTGGAAGCCGACGCTGATCCGTCGCGGCGCGACCGACGCCATCAGTGGCCCCCCAGGCCGGCGGCCGGCTCGACGATCTCGGTCAACACGCCCGCCGTCGCCCGCGGGTGCAGGAAGGCGACGCGCGAGCCGCGGATGCCTGCCCGCGGCCGCTCGTCGATCAGCTCCAACCCCGCCTCCTTCAGCGCCGCCAGCGTCGCGTCTATATCTGTCACCTGGTAGGCCACGTGGTGCAGTCCCGGGCCCTTCTTCGCCAGGAACCTCCCCACCGGTGTCTCCGCGCCCAGCGGCGCGAGCAGCTCCACGTGGTTCTCGCCGACGTCCAGCAGCACGGCCTCCACGCCCTGCTCCTCGACCACCTCGCGGTGGGCCACCGCCATCTGGAAGCTGTCTCGCCACAGCGCAAGTGAGGCCTCGATCTCCTCCACCGCCACGCCGATATGGTCGATCCGCCTGAACATGCCCCCCAGTTTATAGGGCGGTGCCGCCCTCACCCGGCGTCGCGTCCAGCGCGCTCGCCGCGGCCACCACCCTCAGGCCCATGCCCGGCGCGCGCTCCAGGCGGGGCACGCCCTTCATGATCCGGTCGATCGCCTCGCGGTCGAGCACCTCGTGCTCCAGCAGCTCGCGCGCGAGCGCGTCCAGCTGGAGGCGATGGCCGACGATCGTCCGCTGCGCCGCGCGCCGCGCTTCCTCGATCAGGTCCTGGCGCTCCTCGTCGCGAATCCGCAGCGTCGTCTCCGACAGCCTCACATCCCCGTCGGGCGAGCGCCCCACGCCGGCGGTCCCCATCGCGTAATCGTGCACCATCTCGTGCGAGATGCTCGCCACACGCTTCAGATCGTCCGACGCGCCCGTGGTGATCGCGCCGAACACCACCTGCTCGGCCACCCGCCCTCCCAGCAGCACCGTCATGTAGTCGAGCAGCTCCTCGCGCGTCTTCAGATACCTGTCCTCCGCCGGCAGGTTCAACGTGTAGCCGAGCGCGCGCCCGCGCGGGACGATCGAGATTCGGTGCACGCGGTCGACCGACGGCAGCAGCTCGCCGCACAGCGCGTGCCCCGCCTCGTGAAACGCCACCACGCGCTTCTCGTGCTCGTTCAGCACCCGCCGCGACTGCACCCCCGCGATCACCCGCTCCAGCGCGCTGTCGAAGTCCTCGTCGTCGATCCGCTGCGCGCCCCGCCGCGCGGCGAAGATCGCCGCCTCGTTGCAGATGTTCGCCAGGTCGGCGCCGGTCAGGCCGCTCGTCTGCTGGGCCACCAGCCCCAGGTCGACCTTCCCCAGCGGCTTGTTCCGCGTGTGCACCCCCAGCACGCCCTGGCGCCCCCTCACGTCCGGCGGCGCCACGAACACCTGGCGGTCGAAGCGCCCCGGGCGCAGCAGCGCCGGGTCGAGCTTGTCCAGCAGGTTGCTCGCGGCGATCACCACCACGCGGCCGCTCCCGGCGAACCCGTCCATCTCCACCAGCAGCTGATTCAGCGTCTGGTCCTTCTCCCCGGAGATGTCCATCCCCCGGCGTCCCCCGACAGCATCAAGCTCGTCGATGAAGATGATCGCCGGTTCGTGCTTGCGGGCGATCGCGAACAGCCGGCGGATGCGCGCGGCTCCCAGGCCGGCGAACATCTCCACGAACGACGCGGCCGATTGGGCGAAGAACTGCGCGCCGGACTCGTGCGCGACCGCCTTCGCCAGCAGCGTCTTGCCCGTGCCCGGCGGCCCGTGCAGCAGAATCCCCTTCGGCACCTTCGCGCCCAGCGCCTCGAACTGTTTCGGGTCGCGTAGGAACTCCACGATCTCCTGCAGCTCGCCGCGCGCCTCGTCCACGCCCGCGATGTCCTTCCAGCCGACCGCCTCCCTCGATGCCGGCTTGATCTGCTGCGGCTTGACCCGCGGCATCACCTTCAGCATCCGCCACATCACCACGATGATCACCGTGAAGAACACGATTGCGATCACCGGCTCCCAGTTCAGCGCCCAGTTCTGCAGGTTCTGCACGAACGAGATATGTGGCGCCGGCACCGGCGGCGACCGTACGACCGTTGCCGCGTGCGCGTGCGCATGCACCGCGGCGTGCGTGATGAGGGCGTGCGCGGCGAGCGGATGGGCGGCAAGCGGATGCACCGCGGACGAGTGCGCCCCGGCCGCATGCGTCGCGGGAACCGTAGTCACCTTGCCTGTCGTCGTCCCTGACACCATCGCACCGTCCCCATCCTTGGCTATTCGTCCATTATGCAGCTTAAGGGTCAAGCACGCGTAACGCAAGATCCTTGAAGAACTCCGTCGCGAACGCCAGGTCGCGCGCGTCGATCCGCTCGTCCGCCGCATGGATCAGCGGCGCCGCCTCGAACAGCGTCTGGTGCTTCTGCGGGAAGAACCCGTACGCCACGCACTCCGGGAACGCCGCGCGGAAGTGCCTCGAGTCGGTGAAACCCGGCAGGATCACCGGCACCACATCGGCGCCCGCATCGTGCTCTGCGACCCACGCCCCGATCGCGTCCATCAGCGGCGACTGCAGCGGCGAGCGGTTGCCGACGATCCGCTCGGTGAAGTCGATCTCCCAGGGTTGGCCGGAGTCGACCCCAGCCTCGCCCGCGCGTGTTTCCTGGTCCGCGTTGGTTGACTCCAATGCCTCGGCGATCGCCCCATCGCCCGGGTGGGCGGACTCCAATACCTCGGCGATCCCCCGCCGCACCTCCTCCTCGCCCAGCCCTGGCGGCACGCGGCAGTCAACCCTCAACTCGGCGCTCGAGGGGATCACGTTGATCTTCTCCGACGCCCTGATCTTCGTCGGCGTGAACGTCACGCCGAGCATCGGCTCGAACATCGTCACCAGGCGCTCGTCGGCTGCTCCCATCCGTCTGATCGCGCCCTCCGGATCGGCCGGGTCCTCGCCCAGCGCGCGCAGGAAGGCCTCCGGCTCGGCCGTCAGCTCGTATGACGGCTGCCTCGCCGCCAGCCGCTCCAGCACCGGCGCCATCTTCAACAGCGCGTTCTCGCCCATCCGCGGCATCGACGCGTGTCCCGCCACGCCGCCGGTCGTGACCGTGAAGCGGAACACGCCCTTCTCCGCGCAACACACCCCGTAGTGGCGCCGGGCGGGCGGGCCTCCATATTCGAACACGGCCCCGCCGCCCTCGTTCACGAGCATGTCGCAGCGCACCTTCTCCGGGTGCTCGCGCGTGATCCACTGCGCGCCCAGCTCGCCCCCCGTCTCCTCATCCACGACCACCACGATCAGCAGCTCGCCCCTTGCCGGGCGCCAGCCCGAGCGCGCCAGCCCCGCCGCCGCCGCGACCTCCGCCGCGACCTGCGACTTCATGTCCAGCGCCCCCCGGCCCCAAACGAAGCCCTCGGCCTCATCGCCCGACCACGGGCCGTGCGCGCCCCACTCCTCTGCATTTGCCAGCACCGTGTCGACGTGGCCCAGGTAACACAGCGTCGGGCCGGGGTGGTCGGGATCCGAATCCGGGTGGCCGGGGCTCTCATCTGCGCGCAACCGCGCCACCAGGTTCGGCCTGTTCTGCTCGGCGCCGAGCAGCTCGCACTCGAACCCCGCCGCCGTCAGGTGATCGCGCAGATACTCCTGCGCCGCGCGCTCGTTTCCCGGCGGGTTCACCGTGTCGAAGCGGATTAGATTCTGGAGGAGCTCTGTCGCCTCTCGCCCTGCCTCATTCGGCCCACCCATCCGGGGATCGTACGCCGATCCCCACACGCCCCGAGCGACGTCGCGGCGGCGGCGCGATCAGCTCTGACCGCGACGGGGGCCCGGCACGGCCGCGAGCAGCTCCTTCGTATACGGGTGCTCGGGCGAGCGGTAGAGCGCCTCGTTGTCCGCCAGCTCGACGATCTTGCCCGCGTACATCACCGCCACCCGGTCGCACATGTGCCGCACGACGGAGAGGTCGTGGCTGATCAGCACGAGCGTCAATCCCATCTCCCGCTGCAGCTCGCGCAGCAGGTTCAACACCTGCGCCTGGATCGACACGTCCAGCGCCGACACCGGCTCGTCGGCGATCAGCAGCTTCGGTCCCAGCGCCAGCGCGCGGGCCACGCCGATCCGCTGGCGTTGGCCGCCGGAGAACTCGTGCGGGTAGCGGTTGTAGTGCTCGGGGTTCAACCCGACCGTGTCCATCAGCTCCCTCACCTTCTTCCTGCGCTCCGCCCGCTCGGGGTGCAGACCGTGGATCGCAAACGGCTCAGCCACGATCGCGCCGACCGTCTTGCGCGGGTTCAGCGAGGAATACGGATCCTGGAAGACCATCTGCAGCTCGCGCCGCGTCGCCTTCAGCTTTGCCCCCTTCAGGTGGGTGATGTCGTTGCCGTCGAACCGCACCGTGCCGGCGGTCGGCTCCAGCAGTCGCATCATCAGCCGCGCCGTCGTGCTCTTCCCACAGCCCGTCTCACCGACGATCCCCAGCGTCTCACCCTTCATCACCGCGAAGCTCACGCCATCGACGGCCTTCACCGCACCGACCTTCCGCCTCAGCAGCACCCCCCGCGTGAGCGGGAAGTGCTTCTCCAACTCGCGCACCTCCATCAGTGGTTCGCCCGCCCTCATCGCATGGGCTCCCGTGGCTCAGCCACGGCGTGGGGCTCCGCCGACACGGCAGCACCCTGCGCCCGCGGCAGTCCCGCCGCGGTGAGCGCCTGCGTCGGCATGCGCCCTGCTTGCTGGCCGATCTTCGATCGGTCCGACCACAACCGCCGACGCACCTCCCCCTCCAGCAAACACGCCACCCGATGGCCCCCCTCGCCGGAGGGGCCGGGAATCGGGCGCAGCTCCGGGTCGATCCGCGCGTGCTCGGGCTGAGCGTAGGGGCAACGCGGGTGAAAGTGACAGCCCGAGGGCGGGTCGATCAGGCTTGGAGGACTGCCCGGGATCGGCTCCAGCCGCTCCAGGCGCGGGCCCTCGAGCGTCGGGATCGAGCGCAACAGACCCCACGTGTACGGGTGCTCGGGGCTGCCCAGGAGCGCCTCGGTCGCAGCCGCCTCGACGATCCTGCCGGCGTACATCACCGCGATCTCATCGGCCATCTCCGCGACCACGCCCATGTCATGCGTGACGATCACGATCGCCATCCCCAGTTCCTCTCGCAGCCGCTGCAGCAACGCCAAGATCTGCGCCTGCACGGTCACGTCCAGGGCCGTCGTCGGCTCGTCCGCGATCAGCAGCTTTGGCTCGTTTGCGAGCGCCATCGCGATCATCGCCCGCTGGCGCATCCCACCGGAGAACTCGTGCGGGTAATCGTCCACGCGCTTGTCCGGATCGGGGATCCCCACGAGCCCCAGCAGCTCGATCGTGCGCTTGCGCGCCTGCGCCTTCGATACCTCCTGATGTGCCCGCACCGCCTCCACCAGCTGGCTGCCGATCTTGTACAGCGGATGCAGCGCCGTCGGGGGGTCCTGGAAGATCATCGCGATCTCGTTGCCCCTGACCTTTCTCAGCTCCGCCTCCTCCAGGCTCAACAAATCACGCCCAGCGAACAGGATCCGCCCCGTTATGCGCGCGCCCTGCGCGCGCGTCAAGCCGAGGATCGTCATCGCCGCCACCGTCTTGCCCGAGCCCGACTCTCCCACGACCCCCAGCGTGCGTCCGCTCCCCACCTCGTAGGAGATCCCGTCGACCGCTTTCACCACCCCGTCTTCGGTCGGGAACTCGACACGCAAGTCCTCCACGCGCAGCAATGGCTCAAGATCGGTGTTCACGATTCCACTGATCTCTCACGACGCTTCTTTTCGGGGTCAGATCGTCGTTCCTGGCAAGGACGCAGTGAGCGAAGTGTGCTCTGCACACGAGCGATCGAGGACACAGCCAGGGGCGTCGAGATGATCACGAAAAGCGCACCCGCGGATCCAGATAGGCGTAGGCGATGTCGACGAGGATGTTCGCCACGACGATGAACAGCGCGCCGAGCAGCACGGTGCCCTGCACGATCGGGAAGTCCGAATGGGTGATCGCGGTGTAGCTGAGCTGGCCAATGCCGGGGATGTTGAACACGACTTCGACCAAGATCGCTGAGCCGAGCAGCGTCGCGACATCGAGCGCGAGGATCGTCAGGATCGGGTTGATCGCGGCGCGCACGCCGTGGCGCAGGACGACGCGTCGCTCGCTCAGGCCCTTCGCACGGGCGGTCCTGATGTAGTCCTCCTCCATCACCTCGCTCAGACTGCCGCGCATCAGCCGCGCGTAGATCGCGGCCGAGCCCGCGGCGAGCACCAGCCACGGCAGCAGGAGCGAGGTGAACCATTTCCACGGGTCGCTCGTCAATGCGACGTAACTGCCGGAGCCGGGGAAGATCTTGACCTTGCCGATATCGGCCGCGAACAGGTAGAGGGCGATCAAGCCGAGCCAGTATTCGGGCGCCGAGACGAACACCAGCGCCGTGCCCATGCTCGCGCGATCGAGCAGCGAGCGCCGGCGCAGGGCCGAGATGATCCCGATCGGCAGCCCGGTCGCCAGCCAGACGATGCTCGCCCCGACCGTCAGTGACACGGTGGGTCCGAGACGTTCGGCGATCAGCCCCCGCACCGGCGCCGAGCTGTAGTAGCTGTAGCCGAGGTTGAAGTGAAAGAAGACTTCCTTCATGTAGATCCAGAACTGCGCGAGCAGCGATTTGTCGAGCCCGAGGTTGTGGCGCAGCGCGGCGATCACCTGCGGGCTCGCGTTGCGCCCCGCCCGCAGCCGTGCCGGGTCGCCCGTCGGCAGGATCCGGAAGAGGACGAACATCAGCGCCGTGACCAGGATCAACAGCAGGACACCCCACAGGACGCGGCGGATGATGTAGCGCGTCACGTCACTTCAGCGAGGTGTAGCTGTAGTCCCACCCACCGCTGTTCCACAGGTCGCCGACGCCCGCGACATCCTTGGACTCGATGCCCGGGGCCTTATCCCAGTCGAAGGGAATCGCCGCGGCCTGGGCGACCAGTTTCCGATCGATCTGAGCCCACGCCGCCGCGCGCGCCTGAACGCCGACAACCAGCTCGGCGGCGTCCATCGCCTTGTTGATTTCCGGGTCGTTCACCAAACCCCAGTTGTTATTGCCGGTCGCGACGATGTTCTTGCCGTTGAACGGCACGTCGAGCACCGCCTGGCCGTCGCCGAAGTCGGCGATCCAGGCGACGCTCGGGCAGACATCGATCGCTTCGGCCGGCACCCCGCAGTACTTCGCGTACATGACCGAGGAATCGACCAGGTTGAACTTTGTCTTGAAACCGAGATTCTTCAGCGTCTGGTTGACGATTTCGGCGTCTTCGGCGCTGGGGCTGCCGGTCGAGCCGACGATCTCGAGCGTCTTTGCGCCCGTGTACCTTCCGCTCGGGTAGCCCGCGAGCCGCATGTACTTCGCGGCGACCGCGGTATTGCCCTCGGGATAGTCGTTGTAGTCCACCTGCGGACCCTTCAGGCCGCCGGCTTCTTCGAAGCCGGGGATTTCGGGGTAGATGAAGTGGGTCATCACGTTCGTCACCAATTCACCCCCGCGCGCCTTGTTCATCGCGCTGCGGTCGAGCGCCGCCCAGAAGGCCTTGCGCACGTTGACGTTGGCGAACGGGCCCTGCTTGTTGTCGACCGCGATGTAGTGGTCACCGGCGCCCGGGGAGATCTGCAGCTGGCTGCGGAACTTTTCATAGGCGAGCTTGACGATCGACTGCGCGGGAGCTTCGTTCTGGACCATGTCCGACCCTTCCAGGACCTGGCGTCCGATCACCGTCGGGTCGCCGCCGATCTTGATGTCGATCTGATCCAGGTAGGCCGGCCGCGAGTCCGTGCTCGAGCTCCAGTTGGGGTTGCGCACAAGCGTCGCCGATTTGCCCGGCTGATAGCCAATCCCGAGCACCTTGCCGGCGCTGTTGGACTTCAGCATGTAGGGACCGGTGGCAACCTGGTAGTTGCCGTATTCGGTCGGTTTCTTCGCGTCGAGGGGCTTGGCGAACTCCGCCGGCACGGGCGCGCTCAGCGGCAGCACCAGCGCGGCGAGCACGATCGGGGCCTTCGGTTCGCTCAAGTGGAAGACGATCGTCGACTTGTTCGGCGTGCTGATGCCCGGAAAGGGACCGCCGGTCGCCTGCTTGAAGCCCACCAGCGAGCTGAAATAGGCTTCGAAGTAGGCGTTGCCGACGTTCGGGTTGGCGCCGCGCTCGATCGCGTAGGCGACGTCGGCCGAGGTCACTTCGCGGTTGACCGGCGGGCTGAAGTGCACGCCGCCGCGAATCTGGATCGTGATCGTCTTGCCGTCGCTTGAGATCTGCGCCGGCGCCGAGGCCATGTCCGGGCTCGGGTTCGCGAACGTGTTCGGCTTGTAGGAGAACAGCGGCCGCTGGGTGGCGTAGATGACCTGGTAGTCGATGTTGAAGTACGCCTGCCCCGGGTCGACCTGTTCGAAGTCCGTCTGGTTGAGCACGGTCAGCGTGCCGCCGCGCTTGCCGCCACTCTGGGCCTCGCTCTGCGGCGTCTGGATCCCTTTGGCGACCGTGATTCCGCTGCCGCCCGAGACCGAGCCGCTGGAGCCGCACGCGGCGAGGCCCAGCACGAGCGCGCCCGCGAGTGCCGCCGCGAATGCGGCCGATAGGGACATTCTGGTCGAGCCCATCAGGGTGTCTCCTCTGTTTGTGCGTGGGACATCGGCGTCACCGCGCGGTCCTTGGGTTGAGCGGACATCGGCGTCACCGCGCGGTCCTTGGGTTGAGCGCATCCTGCAGACCGTCGCCGAGCAGGTTGAAGGCGAGCACGGTCAGCAGCAGCGCGATGCCCGGGAAGGTCATGTACCACCAGGCGGTGTTGAAGATCGGGGTGGCGGCGGCGATCATCTGACCCCAGCTGGCCGTCGGCGGGCGGACGCCGACGCCGAGGAACGAGAGGCCCGCCTCGAGCAGGATGTTGAGCGGGATCAGGAGCGTCGCGTAGACGATGATCGGCGCGAGCAGGTTGGGAAAGATCTCGCGGAACATGATGTGCGCGTTGGAGGCGCCGAGCGCACGCGAGGCCTGCACGAACTCGCGCTCGCGCAGCGACAGCACGAGCCCCCGTACGATCCGCGCGATGTACGTCCAGTTGGCCAGCGCGATCAGGAAGATGACCAGGCCCAGGCCGGGCTGGACCGTGCCCCCCACGCAGCCGCGCACGGCGCACGCCGCGCCGATGCCGAGGCCGAGCAAAAGAATCGGGATCGACAGCACGACGTCGATCAAGCGCGAGAGCAGCGTGTCCACCCAGCCGCGATAGAAGCCGGCGAGCACGCCGACGACGACGCCGATCAGCGTCGCCACGGCAGTGCCGAGGATGCCAACCTCGAGCGCGACCCGCGTTCCGTAGATCACGCGAGAGGCCACATCCTGGCCGAGCTGGTCGACGCCGAAGGGGTGCGCCAGGCTCGGGCCGAGCGGGCTGCCGAACGAGTCGGTGAGATTCGGGTTCTGCACGTACGGGCCCGGCAGGCCGAGCAGTTTGACGACGAGCGGCGCCGCGATCGCGACGATGACCAGGGCGACGATGAAGACCAGCGCGCCGAGCGCGACCCTGTCCTGGCGAAAACGGCGCCAGAAAAGCTGTAGCGGTGACAGCGCCGCGACGCCTCCCCCCGCGAGCGGGAACTCAAAGTCACCGGGGGTCTCGGCCCCCGTCCCGCCCCACAGCTCGGCAGCGCCGATGCTCATCTTCTCGATCTCTCCCTAATAGCCGAATCTGCTTGCAAATACACGACAAACACTGGATGCATCAGTTCGACACGCCCTTCTCGACAACCTTCTCCGCAACCTAAATCCATGGCCATCCGCTACGTGCTCCGTCCACCGCCGCAGGGGCGCCTGAGCGGTGCGCGGGCATGGAGCGCGCCGTGCTTGCGCGGGGCGCGAATGGCGGGGCGCGAATGGCGGGGCGCGAATGAGAGCGCCGCGGCGGGGAGCGAGTGCGGGGGCGCGATACTGAGACGGATGGACACGTTGTTTGAACCCGACGCCGCCGGCGAACCCGTCGGTTCCCCCGAGCCCGGGGGCGCCCCGACCGACGACGATCGGCCGCTGGCGGCGCGCATGCGACCGACGACGCTCGCCGACTTCGTCGGTCAGACGCACCTGCTCGGCAGCGACTCGGCGCTGCGCACGGCGATCGAGCAGGGGCACCCCCACTCGATGGTCCTCTACGGCCCGCCCGGCGCCGGCAAGACGACGCTCGCGCGGATGATCGCCGAGCACTCGCAGGCCGTGTTCGAGGAGCTCAGCGCCGTGCAGGCGGGCCGGGCCGAGGTGCGCGCGGTGCTCGCGCGCGCCGCCCATCGCCGCGCCACGAGCGGCGGGGCGGGCGGGGTGGGCGGGATCCAGACGATCTTCTTCCTCGACGAGATCCACCGCTTCAACAAGGCCCAGCAGGACGCGCTGCTGCCGGCGGTCGAGGAGGGTCTGGTGACGCTGATCGGCGCCACCACCGAGAACCCCGCGTTCGAGGTCAACGGCGCGCTGCTCTCGCGCATGCGCGTGTATGCGCTTGAGGCATTGAGCGCGGAGGAGGTCGGCGAAGTGCTGCGCAGGGCGGCGGCTCAGAACGAGAGCCGGGACGGCGAGCATCCCGGACAGGCGGGCACGAACCGTAGCGCGAAGATCGGGGTGGACGGGGAGGCGATCGCGGTCGATGACGAGGCGATCGACTTCCTCGCCGCGCGCGCTGAAGGCGACGCGCGCACGGCGCTGAACGCGCTCGAGCTGGCGCTGGCCACGGCGGCGGAGCTGGGGGAGGAGCGGGTGAGCACCGCGCGGGCAGAGGACGCGCTGCAGCGTCGCGCGGTGCTCTACGACAAAAAGGGCGATCGCCACTACGACTACATCTCGGCCTGGATCAAGGCCACGCGCGGGTCGGACCCGGACGCGTCGCTGTACTACCTGGCGGTGATGCTCGAGGGCGGCGAGGACGCCCGCTTCATCGTCCGGCGGATGGTGATCTTCGCCTCCGAGGACATCGGCAACGCCGACCCCGCGGCGCTCGGCGTCGCCGTCGCGGCGGCCCAGGCGGTCGAGCACGTCGGGCTGCCCGAGGCGCGCTACGCGCTCGCGCAGACCGCGATCTATCTGGCGCTCGCGCCGAAGTCAAACGCCGCGGGACGCGCGCTGGCCGCCGCCCAGCGACACGTGCGCGAGCACGGCGCGGCCTCGGTGCCGGGGTGGCTGAGCTCGGGGCCGAAGCCGGGACAGGACAAGAGCACCACCCAACCGTATGACTACCCGCACGACCATTCCGGGCACGTCTCCCCGCAGGAGCTGCTGCCGGAGGGCGTCGCGGGCACGCGTTTCTATGAGCCGGACGAGGCGGAGGCGGAGCTGGCGCGGCGCTTGGCTCAGATTCGCGCGATGCGTGGTCGATAATCGCCTCAGATGAGCCAAGCTCGCCCCGGAACCGAAGCGCAGGAGACGTTCGCGTCGCGTGACCCGGCGAGCGGCGCGGTGCTCGGCAGCGTGAGGATCACGCCGCCTGAGCGGATCGACGAGGTGGTCGCGGCGGTCGGGCAGGTGCAGCCGTTGTGGGCGCTCTTGCGGGTGGAGGACCGCGCGCGGTACATGCGCCGGATGGCGCAGGCGATCATCGACGAATTCGACGAGTTGGAGGACCTGCTCTCGCGCGAGCAGGGCCGGCCGCGGGCGGAGGTGGCGACGCTCGAGCTGCTGGCGGCGATCGACGCGCTGATCTGGATCGCCGACGACGGGGCCGCGCTGCTGGGCGGGCGCGGGGTCGGTATCCACCGCTCGATGTCGCTCGCCCGGCGCGCGCGGCTCGCATACGAGCCCTACGGCGTGATCGGCGTGATCGGCGCCGGCAGCGCGCCGTTCGCGCAGCCCCTGGGGCAGATCGCGGGGGCGCTGCTGGCCGGCAACGGCGTGGTCTTCAAGCCGGCCCAGCGGGCCTGTCTGACGGCCGAGCGGATCGCGCGGGTGCTCGCGCGCGCGGGTCTGCCGGAGGGACTGGTGGCGCTCGCGCACGGCGACGCGCAGGTCGGCGTGGCGCTGGCCGAGGCGCCGCTGGCGAAGGTCCTGTTCACCGGCTCGCCCACCGTCGGGCGGGCGGTGGCGCGCGCGTGCGTCTCGCGCGAGAAGGAGGTGACGGTCGAGCTCGGCGGCAAGGACGCGATGCTCGTGCTCGCCGACTGCAACGTCGCGCGCGCGGCCGAAGGCGCGCTGTGGGCCGGCTGCGCGGGCGCGGGGCAGGCGCGCGGGGCGATCGAGCGTGTGTATGTCGCGCGCGAGGTCTCCGAGCGGTTCGTCGCGCGCCTGGTGAGCGGCGCCCAGGGCTTGGCCGTGGGCGACCCGCGGGACGCGCGCACGCAGGTCGGCCCGCTCGCCTCCGCGCGGCGACTGGAGCACGTGCGCGAGCTCGTCGACGACGCCGTCGCACAGGGCGCGCGGCTGCACTGCGGCGGCCCGGTCTCGCCCGCGGGGTGCGCGGGAGCGTTCTACGCGCCGGCGGTGCTCACGGGCGTGACACACGCGATGCGGCTGATGCGCGAGCCCGTCGACGGACCGGTGCTGGCGGTGATGACGGTCGACTCGGTCGAGCAGGCGATCGCGCTGGCCAACGACAGCGACTACGGGCTCGGCGCGTCGGTGTGGACGGCCGACCGCTATCGAGGGCTGCGCGTCGCGCGCGAGCTGCACGCGGGGATGGTCTGGCTCAACGACCACCTGCCAAGCCCGGCTGTCTCCCGCGGCCCCTGGGGGGCGGCGGCGGGGGGCGGCCTCGGGCGGATGCTCGGCGAGGCCGGCCTGCGCGCCTGCGCGCAGGAGAAGCTGATCGTCTGGAGCCGCCCGGGCACGCGCGGGCTGTGGTGGGGGCCCTATGACCAGGTGCTCGCCGGCGGCGCGCGCGCGGTGGCGCAGCTGCGCTCGGCCCGCGACTCCGACCGCGAGCACGCCTGGCGCCACGGGGCGCGTGGGTTGGCGCGCGTGGGCGCGCGGGCGCTCCTGGGGCGCGGGGTGCCGCGGTAGGGAGCTTGTTGTTCCGACGGCGCATGCGCCGTCGGCGGGGAGGTGCATGCACCTCCCCGGGCAGGGTCGCATGCGACCCTGCCACCTGAGATGGCTACCCTTTGAGCATGCCCGCCCAGGCCTATGCAGGCAAGGAGTGCGTCTGCCAGCTGCGTAAGGGAATCTGCGACCAGAGCTGTGTGCAGGGGATGCTCGACACCCCGTTCTACATCGCCTGCCTGAAGCTGACGGGCCGGCGCTGTCTGGTCGTGGGGGGCGGCGAGATCGGCCTGGAGAAGGTCGAGGGGCTGCTCGCGTGCGACGGCGAGGTCACGCTGATCGCGCCCGAGGCCGAGGCGGCGCTTGAGGAGTACGCGCACGAGGGCTCGATCCGCTGGGAGCGGCGCGCGTACGCGGGCTCACCCGACCTGGAGGGCGTGTTCATGGCGATCGCGGCGACGAACGACACCGACGTGAACATCGCGGTGTACGACGACGCCGAGCGCCGGGCGATGCTCGTGAACGTGGTCGACGTGCCGCCGCTGTGCAACTTCATCCTGCCGGCGATCGTGCGCACCGGGCCGCTGGCGATCGCGATCTCCACGGCGGGCGCCTCGCCGGCGCTGGCCAAGCGCATCAAGCGCCAGGTCGCGGAGGAGTACGGCGAGCCCTACGCGCGCCTGGCGGTGCTGCTGAACGAGGTCCGCGGCTGGGCCAAGGCGACGCTTGAGACCTACCAGGACCGCAAGGAGTTCTTCGAGGGGATCGTCAATGGGGACCCCGACCCGGTGGAGTTGTTGCGAGGCGGCGGTGGTAGCGGCGGCGGCACCCTGACGGGCACAGGCGATTCCGCCGTGCGCGAGCTGATCGCGGCGGCGCAGACCCGGCACGAGCCGCAGAGAACGGGCGTGTGATCGAGCTAGACGGGCTCGTCCGCCGTTATGGCGAGCGCGAGGCCCTGAGCGATGTGTCGCTGTCGCTTGCCGCCGGACAGACCTTGGTCGTGTTCGGACCAAATGGTGCCGGCAAGACAACTCTGCTGAGAGTGCTCTCCACACTGCTCCGCCCCCACTCCGGGGAGGTGACGGTGCTCGATCGGCGGCTACCGCAAGATGCATGGGCGGTTCGCGGACGCGTTGGGTTGCTAGGCCATGAGCCACTGCTCTACAGAGAGCTGAGCGCGCGAGAGAACCTGCGCTTTCACGCGCGCCTGCACGGCGTCGGCGAGGAGCGCGTCGAGGAGCTGCTCGCAGCCGTGAGAATGAGGGACCGCGCGCAGGAGCCGCTGCGAGCGCTCTCGCGCGGGATGGTGCAGCGCGTGGCGATCGCGCGCGCGGTGCTGCACGACCCCGAGCTGCTGCTGCTCGACGAGCCGCGTGCGAACCTCGATCCGGCGGCGAGCGAACTGGTCGAGCCGCTGATCGGCGCGGCGTCGAGCCGCACGCGGGTGATCTCCAGCCACGATCCGGGCGGCGGGCTGAGCGAGGCCGACCTGGTGTTGGGCCTGCGCGCCGGGCGGCCGGCGCTGCTGCGCGAGGCCGGGGATGTCGATCCCGAAGAGATAGCGGAGCTGTACCGGTGAGCGCAAAGACAAAAACAATCTCGGGCAAGGAAGGGCAGGTCGGAACAACTCAGGCGATCCGCGCGCTGCTGCGCAAGGAGCTGCTGGTGGAGCTGCGCACGCTGGAGTCGGTGCCGGGGATGTCTCTGTTCGCGGTGACGACGTTCGTGGTCTTCCACTTCGCGCTCAACCAAAACAGCGTCTCAGGCGACGAGGCGGCGGGGATCCTGTGGGTGACGCTGCTGTTCGCCGCGATGCTCGGCGTCAACCGCCTGTTCGTCGCCGACGAGGACCAGGGCGGCTTCGACGCCTTCCTGCTGGCGCCGGTCGATCGCTCGGCGATGCTGCTGGCCAAGGCGCTGGCGCTGCTCGCCTACCTGCTCGTGCTCGAGCTGGTCGCGGTGCCGGCCTTCGGGCTCCTGCTGCTCGGCCCGTCGCTGGGGCAGGCGCTGCCGGAGCTGCTGGTCGTGCTCGTGCTCGCGGATCTCGGGGTCGCGGTGATCGGCACGCTCGTCGCGGCGCTGGCGGTACGCACGCGCGCGCGTGACCTGCTCGGGCCGCTGCTGGCGCTGCCGCTGCTCGTGCCGGTCGTGATCGCCGGCGCGCGGGCCACCTCGCCGCTGCTCGGGCTGACCCACGCGGAGCACCCGCCGGCGCGCTGGCTGCTGACGCTGGGGCTCTATGATCTGGTGTTCGGGCTGATCGCCTACGCCGTTTTCGACTTCCTCCTGGAGGACTGATCTCCCCATGTATGGACGGGGCCTTCGCACACTGAGCATCGCCACGGTCGCCGTGATGGGCATCGCCCTCGCGCTCGTGTTCTTCTACGCGCCGCTGGAAGCCGAAGAAGGCTTCCTGCAGAAGATCTTCTACCTGCACGTGCCGCTGGCGATCGTGACCCTGTGCGGGTTCGTGCTCGGCGCGCTGCTGGCGATCCAGCACCTGCGCACGCGCGATCCCCGCTGGGACATGCGCGCATACGTGGCGATCCACATGAGCCTGATCTTCGCCGTCGCGACGCTGATCACCGGCTCGATCTGGGCGCGGGGGTCGTGGGGACACTGGTGGGTGTGGAGCGAGCCGACGCTCGTCTCCTTTTTGATCGTGTTCCTGCTCTATGCCACCTATCAACCGCTGCGCTTCGCGATCGAAGACCCCGAGCGCCAGGCGCGCTACGCGTCGGTGTTCGCGATCGTCGCCGGGGCGTTCGTGCCACTGAACTTCCTCGCGGTGCGCCTCTCGACCGAATACCTGCACCCGCGCGTGCTCGGCAGCTCCTCCAACCTGCCGGCCAAGATGCAGCTCACGTTTCTCGTCTCGCTGCTCGCGATCGCGCTGCTGTACGGCACGCTCTGCAAGTACGAGCTGACCGCCAAGCACACCCGCGCGCAGCTGCGCGCTTTGCGGCGTCGGCTGGCCGGCGACGGGGCCGGTAGCCGGACGCCGCAGGGACGATCGGCCGAGCCGCGCCTGACGCTGTCGCCCGCGGCGGGCCCCTACGCGTCGCCTGCGACGGGCGCCTCGGCGCCGAGAGGCGCGGGCGCATGATCGTCGCGCTCGCACCCGCGCTGCCGCTGCACGAGGCGGGCAAGTACGTGGCCGGCGCCTACGTGGTGCTGTTCGTGATCGTGCTGATCTACGTGGCGATCATGGCCGTGCGCCTGAGCCGAATCGAGCGCGAGCTGGGCGAGTTGCTGGAGCTGGCCGGTGGCGACCGCCAACCCCCGCATGCCGGCGGCGAGCCTGACGACACGAGGGGCACGATCGCCGGCCGCGTGGGGAGCACGGGCATAGACAGCCCTGAGAGCGCCGCGCGCACGGAGTCGACGCTGGCATGAGTGAGCTGCTGGCGCTCGGCATCTCCCACAAGACGGCGCCCGTGGCGTTGCGCGAGCGCCTGGCGTTCACCGAGCGTGAGGCGAGCGAGTTCTCGCGGCAGTTGACGGCGAGCGCCGAGGTGCGCGAGGCGGTCGTGATCTCCACCTGCAACCGCACCGAGGTCTACCTCGTGGTGGGCGACACGGTGCAGGCCGAGGGAGACGTGCTCGGCCTGCTGGCACGCCGTGCCGGTATCCGCCCGACGGAGCTGGCCGAGGCGATCTACTCGCCGCGCAACTGCGACGCCGCGCGCCAGCTCTACCGCGTGACCGCGGGCCTGGAGTCGATGATCGTCGGCGAGGCGGAGATCCAGGGTCAGGTCAGGCGCGCGCACGAGGCGGCGATGCGCGCGGGCTGCACGGGCGCGCTCTCGAACCGCCTGTTCGCCGCTGCGCTGACGACGGGCAAGCGCGTGCGCTCGGAGACCGGGATTGGCGCTGGCCGATCTTCGATCGGTCGCGTGAGCGTCCCCTCGGTTGCGGTCGATCTCGCGCTGAGCGTGCTCGGCGGCCTGGAGGAGCGCCACGTGGTGATCCTCGGCGCGGGCGAGACGAGCGAGCTGACCGCGCGCGCGCTCGCCGACCAGGGGGCGGGCACGATCTTCGTCGCCAACCGCCACGCCGACCGCGCGCTCAGCCTCGCGCAGCGCTTCGGCGGCTCTGTCGTCGGCCTCGACGGCCTCCCCGACCAGCTGGTGCAGGCCGACATCGTGCTCTCCTCGACCTCCTCGCCTCACCCGATCGTCGGCCGCGAGGAGCTCGAGCTGGTGATGGAAGAGCGTAGAGGACGACCGCTGCTGTTGATCGACATCGCGGTGCCGCGCGACATTGACGCGGGCTGCGGCGAGCTCGACGGGGTGAGCCTGTATGACATCGACGACCTGCAGGCGGTCGTCGCGCGCAACCTCGACACGCGCGCGAGCGAGGTCCCGCGCGCACAGGAGATCGTCGAGGAGGAGATCCAGCGCTTCGCGCGCTGGCTCGGCCAGCTCGACGTGCTGCCCACCGTGAGCGCGCTGCGCGAGCACGGCAACACGCTGGTCGAGCAGGTGCTGGCGGAGAACGCCGGCCGCTGGGAATCGGCCTCGCCGCGCGACCTCGCGCGCGTGGAGGCGATCACGCGCGCGCTGATGAGCCGGCTGCTGCACGAGCCGACGATCCGCCTGCGCAGCCTGTCAGAGGCACGTGGCCACGCAAGCCTGGAGCTCGTGCGGGAGCTGTTCGCGCTGCGCGAGGAGCCCGCCGAGGAGCAGGATCGGATCCCACCCGCCCAGCTCGCCGAGGTCCACGACCTCCAGCGCCGCCGCAAGGGCTGAGGGCCCGGGCCCCAATGCGAATCGGAACCCGCGGCAGCGCGCTCGCGCTTGCCCAGGCGGGCCATGTCAGCGAGCTTCTCGGCGGGGCCGAGCTGATCACGATCACGACGAGCGGGGATTCCGATGCCCGCCCACCCGCGCGTGGCGAGGACAAGTCGCGCTGGGTCGACACGATCGAGCAGGCGCTACTCGCCGGCGAGATCGACCTGGCGGTGCACTCGGCCAAGGACGTTCCGAGCGAGCTGGCCGCGGGCCTGTCGCTGCTGGGGGCGCCCGCCCGGGCAGGAGCCGAGGACGTGCTGTGCGGCGCGCCAACGCTTGAGGCCCTCCCCGCCGGCGCACGCGTGGGCACGAGCAGCGTGCGTCGCGCCGCGCAGCTGCGCGCGGCGCGCGAGGACCTGCGCGTGGTGGCGATCGGCGGCAACGTCGACACGCGCCTGCGGCGGTTGGGCGAGCGGAGGGAGCCGAGGGAGCGGGGCGAGCGGACGGGGCAGGGGGAGCAGAGGGAGCGGAGAGGGCAAGGCGGGAGCCACGCCGGCGAGGATGACCTGCAGGCGATCGTGCTCGCACGCGCGGGACTGCAGCGGCTGGAGCGCGAGGAGGAGATCGGGGCGGTGCTCGACCCCGCGCGCTTCGTGCCCGCGCCCGGCCAGGGCGTGCTCGCGCTGGAGGGCCGAACGGGTGACGCCGATCTGGAGGGAGCGGTGCGGGCGATCACCGACGCGGACGCGTTCGCGTGCCTGCGGGCCGAGCGCGCGGTGGCGCGCGAGCTGGGCGCCGGCTGCCACACACCGCTCGGGGCGCATGCCGTCCCCGCCGGCTGCGGCTGCCTGACCCTGCGCGCCTGGATCGGGCTGCCCGACGGCTCGGAGTGGTGCAGCGATGAGCTGCTTGGCGGCTTCTACGACCCCGACGCGCTCGGGCGGCGGGTGGCGGAGCGAATGAAGGCGGCGGGAGCCGAGGATCTGCTGCGCCGGGCGGAGGAGATGGCAGTTGAGCACGCCTGAGACCCCAGCCCCGCGCCCCGACGCCGATTCGCGCCCGGTGACAGGTCGGGTCTACCTCGTGGGCGCCGGGCCCGGCGACCCCGGCCTGCTGACCGCCCGCGCGCTGGAGCTGATCGCGACGGCGGATGTGATCCTGCACGACCGCCTGATTCCAGCCACGGCGCTCGACGGCGCGCGCGCCGACGCCGAGCTGCTGTTCGTGGGCAAGGAGGGCGGCGGCCCGTCAGTCCCCCAGGAGGAGACCGAGGCGCTGATGCTCGCGCGCGCCGAGGCGGGGCTGAGCGTGGTGCGTCTGAAGGGCGGCGACCCGTTCGTGTTCGGGCGCGGCGGCGAGGAGGCGCTGGCACTGCGCGCTGGCGGTATCCCCTTCGAGATCGTCCCCGGCGTGAGCGCCGGCGTGGCCGCCGCGGCCTACGCGGGCATACCCGTCACCCATCGTGGTCACGCGACCGCGGTGGCGCTGGTGACCGGACACACGCAAGCGGACGGCTCCGATGGTCCCGATGAGTCCGCGTTGGACTGGCCGGCACTCGCGGCATTCCCGGGGACGCTGGTGTTCTACATGGGGGTGCGCCGGCTGGGAGAGATCGCGCAGTCGCTGATCGCCGCCGGGCGCCCCGCCGCAGAGCCGGTTGCGATCGTGGAACGCGGCACGCTCCCCGACCAGCGGACCGTGAGCGGGACGCTGCAGAGCATCGCCGAGGTCGCCCGGCGTGAGGATGTGCGAGCGCCCTCGATCACCGTGGTCGGCCCCGTCGCCGGGCTCGCCGCGCAGCTGGAGTGGCGGGAGGGGCGGGAAGGGCGGGGGGCTGGAATCCAATACCCGCTGAGCGGCAAGACCGTGGCCGTCACTCGCGCGCGCGCGCAGGCCAGCGGACTGGCGCGAGCGCTGGGCGAGCTGGGAGCCACCGTCGTACAGGCGCCGGTGATCCGCAGCCAACCGCTTGCCGGCGCGCCACCGGACCTGACGCCATATGACCTCGTTTGCTTCACCAGCCCCAACGCCGTGGCCACGCTGTTCGAGCGCCTCTCGCGAGCCGCGCAGCCTCCGCGCGACGCGCGCGCGTTCGCGGGCGCGCGCGTGGCGGCGATCGGCCCCGGCACCGCGCGCGCGCTGGCCGAGCACGGACTCCTCGCGGACATCGTGCCCGAGCGCTTCGTCGCGGAGGCGCTCGTCGAGGCGCTCGCCGACGCGCCGGTCGCGCACGCGCTGGTGGCCCGTGCGGCGCAGGCACGCGACGTGATCCCGGACGCGTTGCGCGCGCGCGGCGCGCGGGTGGACGTGCTGGCGCTGTATGAAACCGTCGCCGAGCCCCTTTCCGCGCGCGCGCTGCAGGCTGCGCGGGCGGCCGACTACATCACCTTCACCTCCTCCTCCACCGTGCGCTTCTTCCTCGAAGCCGCAGGTGGCGCCGCCGGCCTGTCGCCGGCGACGCGCATCGTCTCGATCGGCCCGGTCACGAGCGAGACCCTGCGCGAGCACGGCCTGGAGCCGCATATCGAGGCCGCGACCCATGACATCGACGGGGTCATTCGGGCGGTGCTGGCGGATGTGGCGGGGTAGACGCGGGGAGCTTCGAGCCGGCTATACAGGAGGAGGATTAGGATCCAGCTACGCCAGTACGGTCCTCGGCGACCCCCGCGTTGTGAGCTTGCCTGCTGCTGTGCTCCGCGACCGGACGGGATTTGACCGCGTAAACGTTTTGACCGCTGTCCAGCTGCCGAGAGCGACTGCTCCTTGGGTGGGCCAGAGCCGAAAGACGGGACGATCCTCCAATGCGCGTAGAGTGGGTGTTCTACGAGGAGGACGCAAATGGACCAACAGCAAAAACGCCAGGATCACATCGCTAACGCCGCGCGGTCGCGCAGCATCGCCCAGGAGCGTCGCGCCGAGCAGACCGCCGAGATCGCGGGAAAGCAGGCCCAGCTCAAGCAGGAGGCACAAGCGCGACGGGAGCAGAAGGCCAAATCTTCGCTAGGAGCGAAAAAGACGCGGTCCCCCCGAGCCGCCTGAGGGGCACAGGGCGGGCGCTTGCGTTCTGCTGAGCAGGACCGTGAGCGCCAGCGCTTCCAGGGCCTGCCTGTCGCGCGTGAGGGTTTCGTGCTGCTCGTCGCCGCGATCGACGTCACGGAGCATGTCGGCGTGCACGCTGACCTGGTCCCGCAGAGCCGCTGTCAGCGCCCAGGCATGGATCTGGAGGTCGACGCGCAGATCGCTCGGCGGGGCGCTCCAGCCCAGGTCCTCCAGCAGCGCGCGTGAGGCATCGATACGGCGCAGGGGATCCTGGTAGCGCTCGGGGTGCTCGCGCGCGCCCAACTGCCCGTCGGCGTCGGCGATCTGGCGCGCGGCCACGGCCAGCTGACTGCGTAACCCGTCGCGCAGCAGATCAACTACCTCAGCCGGGATGAGGACGCTTTCTGAGGGCGTACCAGTACCCTGAGCTTGCATGGGAAACGGCACCTTTCCTGTGTAGACCTCGGCGTCGGGTTACCGCCCGCGCCGAGGTCGCTAGTAGCAAGAGCCAACGACGATACGTCGACGGCGGCGAGAATCAAGGCCTCTCCGCAGGGTTGTTAGAAGCACGGAAGAGTCGTTAGAAACACGACAACCCGGTCACACGTTCTTACTTCGTGGCCAGCTGCGACCCGTTGCCCAGGTCTGCGTGCGTATACGGCGGCCGATTCCCACGCGAGAGAGCCCGCCGAACAGATGCGCACGTGCGCAAGTAGACAACTGTCAGTTGATTAACGCTATGCTCAATTGGTATGGGGATCGGGGAGCGGATCGGTGGGTCACAGATTGTCGTCCAGGGGCATGTCGGTCGGTCGTCGGTCTTTGGTCTCGAGCTCATCGGCGAGCTTGGCGAGTCGCCAGAGCGGCCAGCCGAGCGCGCGCGCGATGCGGTCGACGACGTGCAACGTGGGGTTCGCCTTCCCGCCTTCGATGCCACGGATGGTCGTCTCGTCGAGCCCGGTGGCATCCGCGAGCGCCTCCTGGGTGAGCTCGATCTCACGGCGGCGCAGGCCGATCGCGCGACCGAGGGCGACCTGTGGTGTCGGGCTTGGACGCATGCAGGAAACCCTCGGCTACTTCCCCCCATTTGTATAGGGAACAAGTTCCTGCTCATTAGAAAGATTCCGAATCATGAGTAGAAGCGCAGGTCTATGGGCAAGGGGAGAGATGGAGACTGGATGAGACGGCTACCTAAAGGATCACGCTTTTCGAGGCAGCGGCACACCCAACCAGCCGCCGCGGGCACGCGATGAGCGAAGCCCTGGTAGCCGAGGCGCCACGGCGCACCCTGCCCAAGCCGCTGTACGTGAAGCTGCGACCTCGTCCCAACGGCCCTGGCCCCGACGTGGTGGCCGATCACCAGCGGGCGCGCTTGTACGGAGCGATGATCGAGAGCGTCGCGCGGCAGGGATACGCCGCGACGACCATGGCGGGGCTCTGCAAGCTGGCCGGGGTCTCGACGCGAACCACGTATCAGCTGTTTGCCGGCAAGGAGGCCTACTTCCTGGGAACCTACGACGCGATCGTTGCGCGCGCCGTCAAGCGCATCCGTGCCGCTTACGAGCCCGAGGGAGACTGGCAGGCGAGGTTGCGTTGCGCGCTCGGGGCGTTCGCGGCCGAGGTCGTGGACGAGCCCGAGGCGGCGCGACTGGCGCTCGTAGAGGCGCTCGGCGCGAGCGCGGGCTCCGTGGCGCGGATGCAGCGCACGCGACGGATCTTCGAGCAGATGATCGGCGCGAGCTTCAGCGAGGCCCGCGACGGGGTGACGCTACCACCGCCGCTCGTCAAGGGGATCGTGTGTGGGATCGAGCGCATCACGCGCCAACAGCTTCTCGCCGGCACCGTCGAGGAGCTGCCTGCGCTGACCGAGGAGCTGCTCGCCTGGACACTCTCCTATCGCTTTCCGGACGTCCCCACGCTGCTCGCTGCGTCCTCTCGCCAGAAGCGCCCCGCGCCAGGCCGGCCACGAGCCCAGGCTCGGAGTCAGCGTGTGCGCATCCTGCACGCCGCGGCGCAGATTGCAGCGCGCGGAGGCTACGCGCAACTCACCGCGGGGCAGATCGTGCACGCCGCCGGCGTCTCCGAGGAGGCCTTCCGCGCGCTGTATGAGAGCAGCGAGCAGTGCTTCCTCGACGTGCTGGACCGCATCGGGCTGGAAGCGCTCGTGTGCGCCAAGCGGGCGTCGCAGAGCAGTGAGGACAGGCTCGTCGGAGTGCATCGCGCGATCGTGGCGCTGATGGACCTGATGGCGGAGGACCCGGTGCTGGCCCGGATCGCGTGCGTGGAGCTCTTCGCCGTCGGCGTGGATGGCGTCCAGCGTGTGGAGCGGCTGCTGGGCACGATCACCGGCCTGTTCCTGGACGGCCTGCCGGAGTCGACGCGACCGTCCGAGCCGGCGGCCGCGGCGAGCGTGGGCGCCGTGTGGGGCCTCGTCCATCATCACGTCACACAGGACGCCACACAGCTGCTACCGGGGCTCGCCGATTACGCCGCCTACATGGCGCTCGCCCCCGTGATCGGCGCTGAGGCCGCCGTCCAGGTGATCCTCGCCGGCGGATCGAAGCCAAGGCTGGAGGATCGATGCCTGCGACCCTGACCAAGACGCCCCACGGCCCACCGAGGAAGGCGCGCTACCAAAAGCTGCGCCCCGGACTGCGCGGCGCCAACGGACTCAGCCGCGACCAGGTCGAACGGCACCAGCGCACGCGCCTGTACGAGGCGATGGTCGAGATCGCCGCGAGCGGCAGCTATCAGACGACCACGATCAAGGCTGTCTGCGCTCTGGCCGGTGTATCGCGACAGACGTTCTATGACTTGTTCGGCGCCGATAAGGAGGAATGCTTCCTCGGCGCATACGACTACGTGGTCGATCGCGCGATGAAACGGATCGCGCTGGCGTATCGCCGCGAGCAGGACCCGGAACGCCGCTTGTGCCGCGCGTTTGCGCAATTCGGTCGAGAGGTCGCCAACGAGCCCGAGGCGGCTCGGGTCGCGCTCGTGGAGGCGCTCGGTGGGGGCCCGACCGCCGTTGCGCGGATGCGGCGCACGCGATTGATCTCTGAGCAGCTGATCGGCGCGAGCTTCAGCGAGGCCCCCGATGGGGTGGCGCTGCCACCGCTGATCCTCAGGGGAATCGTGTGCGGGGTGGAGCGGATCACGCGTCGGCGGCTGCTCGCCGGCGACGTCAAGGAGCTGCCCGCGCTCGCGGATGAGCTGCTGGCTTGGGCGCTCTCCTATCGCTCTCCGGCCGCGGCCACGCCGGCCGTCGCCGCGCCCACCCGCGACGATCGGGGATCCGAGCTGTGGCGGGCGCGGGCTCGCGTTGAGAACGATCGCGCGCGCATCCTTGGTTGTGCGGCTCAGATCGCGGCCACCAGGGGTTATGCCCAGCTCACCCCCGCGCAGATCGTTGGCGCCGCCGAAGTCACCGAAGCGAGGTTCGATGAGCTCTTCCAGAGCACCGAGCAGTGCTTTCTGGACGCTCTGGACCGTCTGGGGCTGGAAGCGCTCGTGTGCGCGGCGAGGGCCTCGCAGAGCAGCGAGGACCGCCTGGTGGGCGTGCACCGCGGGATCGTCGCCCTCATGCGGCACATCGCGACCCACCCGGTGCTTGTCCGCGTCGCGTTTGTGGAGATCTTTGCCGTCGGAGCGGCCGGCATCCAGCGCCGCGAACGGCTGCTCGGCCAATTCGCCGACCAACTCGTACGGAGCCTGCCGCGGTCACGGGCACCTTCGGGCCTGATGGCCGAAGCGAGTGTCGGCGCCATCTGGGGGATCGTCCACGATCACGTCACCCGAGGCGCCATGCAGCTGCTGCCGGGGCTCGCCGGCCACGCGACTTACCTGGCGCTCGCCCCCACGATCGGCGCGGAGGCTGCCGTTCAGGCGATCCTCGCCGGCCAGTCCCGATAGCACGGCGTAGTACATTTGTTGGGCGTAAGGGACCCACTTGCAAACCAGTCAAATGGTCCTATGCTCTGGGATGATTCTATTTGACGGCCGCATGCCTGTACCCGGCGTGCATGAAGAGCAAAGGAGTCCAAGACGGGCACGAGCAAACGACACCAGCTTGGCGACGCCACGTTCGATCTCGTCACCGACGAATGCATGCTCGCCGTTTTGAGCGAGCTGAGCGGCGGTCCGGTGAGTGCGCGCGAGATCGAGACGCGCACGCAAGGGATCCCCTGGTGGACGGCGGCTCGCCGTTTGCACTCGCTCGCGTGCAACGGGTTCGTGAGCCTCGCGAACGAGTCTGGGACACTCGCGCACAAGACCGGTCGGCGGGCTCCGCCGCGGGCACGATACGCGCTGACCGAGCTGGGTCGCGAGTTCCTGCTCGAGATCCCCGTCGCGGCGGCGCGCTGCGAGCAGACGTGGTGCCCGCCGCCGAGCGGGTGGCTCGATGTGCCGGGGCTGTGGGCGCTGAAGATCGTCAAGGACCCCTACACGCGTGCGGTGGTACGCGCGCTGGCCGATGGCCCGCTGCGCTCCGCCGAGCTGCGGGCACGCGTTCCGCAGCTTGCGCATTCGACGCTCATGCGCCAGCTGAAGACCCTGCCCGAGCAGGGCGTGCTGGTCCGCGAAGGGCACGCGGGGAAGGTGCACTACGCGCTGGCGGACAGCGTCCGGCACCTCGCGATCCTCCCGCTGCGCGCCGCCCAGTGCGAGCGGCGGCGGGCAACCCAAACAGACAGAGCCCTGCGCGGCGACTTGCCGGGCCTGCTGCACGTACTGGCGCCATTGGTCCGCATACCGCCCGACGTGAGCGGCGCGTGCGGCTGGCACCTGGACTCAAAGACGACGCTCGAAGCGGATATCTATCTGACGGCAGCGGCGGGCAAGGTCGCCGTCCTGAACGCGGCTCCCACGACGGCCCCGCAAGCCCTCGCCCATGCCATTCCCACGGTCTGGTGCGAAGGGTTGCTGCACGGCGACCGAGCGGCGGTCGTCACGACCGGCGACGACGCGCTCTTCGACGCCGTCTTCAAAGGTATGAGCGCCGCGCTGCTCGCATAGAAGCCCCAAAGGTCGCGATAAACCGGATCTTTCTCAAAACAACCTGCGGGACCGCTTTCGGATAATCCAGAACATTTACTGTATACGAAACGGCCCGGGTGGGGGGTTTCAGGCTGGTTGAGCCGAACAGATGACGGAACCATCGGAATAAATCGCTCCAGCACAACCGTCCGGTAGGCCCCAAAACGCGCCTCGCAAGTGATAGACCTCCCCGCTTGCCCTGCTGTTGGCGTAAGCAAGTGCCTCGCCGGCCGAGACAGCGGTGCACGTTATCTGCCGGCGGTAATCCTGCAATTGGAGCGAGCCGAGGGAGCATGGCCGAACAAAACCCGTTGGGACTGCGCATGTTGCAGTTGCTCGCCGAGGATTGGATGGTTTCGATCCTGCGGAGACTGGCCGAGGGCCCGATCCGACCGGCAGAGTTCGAGCGAGAGCTGCCGCGTGCCGGTCATTCTGTCGTGATCCGACGGCTGCGTCGTCTGCTGGACAGCGGGCTCGTGAGCTGTGAGCATCAATCCGGCGCCCCTCCACACCCTGGATGCGCCGCAATCCCGCGGCGGGCCTACTACAGCCTGACCGACGCCGGGCGGATGCTGTTCGAGGTCATCGCCGAGGCCGACCGTTGGGAGCAGGCGTGGTGCTCGCAACTCGAGCGGGTGGCGTCGAAGGCAACCCCCGCGATCTGGCTCAGCGCAAATCAACGGACGCGCGAGATCATGCTCGCGCTCGCCGACGGTCCGCTGGCCGCCAGGGACGTCCGTACGCGGCTGCCCGAGCTGCGGAGCTCAACGCTCCGGCGCCGGCTACACAACCTTGCCCTCGGAGGCCTGCTCGAGCACCAGGAGCTTGGCCGCGTCCAGCGCTACGCGCTGACGGCGCGGGCACGGCAGCTGGCGATCGTGGCGACGCTCGCGGGGCGCTGGGAATGGCAATGGTCCAGGCCGGGGCACGCCGTACCCGACAGCGACCTCATCGACTTGCTGCACATACTCGCCCCCGTCGCTCGCGTCTCGGGATCGACAGCCGGCATCTGTCAGCTCCATCTCGAAGCGCACGGCGCCGCCGTACCCGATGTCTACGTCACGGCGCGCGCGGGGAGCATCCTCGCCC
>Ga0208849_1000641_pt1 | contig 30676 bp, 18 predicted proteins | sample NGESurdeep072012_10_FD_184470 | JGI IMG/M metagenome (GOLD analysis project Ga0208849, IMG submission 184470) | Arctic peat soil microbial communities from Barrow, Alaska - NGEE Surface sample 53-3 deep-072012 (SPAdes) | ecosystem: Environmental > Terrestrial > Soil > Wetlands > Peat ... | reverse complement strand
CCCCAGAGTGCGCGGCCACCAACCAGTAAAATCCCTAACCCCACCACAACCGGGCCACTGCGAACCAATGCGTTCAGCATGAAGCTTCCTCCTTGCGCTCACAATAAGCGCACAACGCCCGATACCTTCACATCGGTCTCGTAGCTGGCGCGCGACATGACTTCGGGCAATGCGGACTGCCGCGCCCCCTGCCGTCACCAGCTCGCGGCTCCTGTCGCACTTTGTTTGCCAAACTCAGCTCAACGCGATTTTGAGCGCTGCTCCGTAGGCATTCACAACTGGCACTCCGTAAGGCAACTGCAGATGCAAAGCATCCGCATCCTGTGTCCACTTGATCGGCATATCCATGCCCAGCAAGGTCACATTCTGAACTTTGCCAGGATTGATTTTGCTCGATAGTCCCAGGGAAGCGATCTGCGCATGCCCCTCTGGCCAACCCATGAAGATGGCGTAGATCAAATTGTTCGCCTTGTTGCGCGTGAAGCGAATGTCTTTGCCGCCCATCGCGCTGATGCTGCCGCCCTGAAATGACCCGCTCTTGATCGAATTCGGCCCCTCGCCGTAAACCGTCCACGGCCGGGTTTCGAAGATGGCTTCGCCGTTCACTTTCAGCCACGCGGAAATCTCGTCAAGAACTGCAATCTCTTTGCTGTCGATGGTGCCGTCCGGTTTGCCGGGGATATTCAAAATGAACGTCCCATTCTTGCTCACCGTGTCCACGAGCCAGTGAATGGCGTCGCGCGGCGCCAGGTAGCCGCCAAACGCTCCGGGCCCGTCAAAAAGGCTGCGCCGGTAATGCCACTCGCCGATGCATGTTTCAGATTGCCACGCGTAGGGCATGATGCCGCTCGTCAATCCTCGCTCGTAATCGGCGACTACGGACTTGGCAAGTTTGTCCGGGACATTCTTGACGTTCAGCACCGCTTCCATCTTGCCGCGCGTCTTCAGATTGTGGTTGTAGAAATACGCACCCACATTCATACCGCCCCAGCCCAGCGGGAGCAAATCATTATCGAAGTAGAGCAGGTCGGGATCGTGCTGATCGATCAGATCCCGCGTGCGGTCGTAGAAATTCTTCACGTACGAAGCGTCAGGCAGCGCATCCGTGGGATGCTTCACGCCATAAAGCGTCTGCGGATCGAGCCCATCCCACCACTGTCCTTTTCCTCCGGCTTTTGTCATTCGTCCGTCATAGGGAACGCCTGCCAATGGGCCGTTCTTATCGGCGCCGTGCGAAGTTTGGAACCACCACCAGTTGCGCGCCTGGTGCACCGTCACGCCAAACCTCATCCCTTGTTTGCGTGCGGCAGCGGCCCATTCGCCAACCACATCGCGATGCGGCCCATGATTCACAGCGTTCCACGGTTGATGTTTTGAGCCCCACGCATCAAATCCGTCGTGGTGGTTGGCAAGCGAAATAAACAGGCGCGCACCGGCATCCTTGTACCGCTGGATCAATGCCTCAGGTTCCCAGTTGAGCAGCGTCCACTGCGCGGTCAGATCTTTGTATCCAAATTCGGAAGGATGACCGTAGTGTTTGATCTGGTAGTCGTAGTCGGAAGAGCTTTCTTGATACATGTTGCGCGCGTACCAATCGCCATACTCCGGCACACACTGCGGGCTCCAATGCGCCCAAATCCCGAACTTGGCGTCGCGGTACCACTCCGGCGCGTCGTAGCCGAGCAACGAATCCCAATTTGCCTGGTAGGGGCCATCGCCGCTGAGCCCACTGATCGGCGCCGTCATGGGGACGCCGTCCCACGAGCCGCCGGGCAACTGGGTTGGCTCGCCCCACGCGGTCGGCGACCAATCAGCATCGTTCAGCTTCTTCTCCACGATCTTGCCATCGACGAGTGCATAAAAGACGCGGTCTTTCTCCGGTGTGGCGCAGAATTCTTCGTACGTCTGGTGAAGTGTGTTGAAGCCGGCAGGCGCGCTCAAATCTGCCTGAGCTTTTACGCGAATGGCACGAGTCGCGGCGGCTGCCGCCATCAACTTGCAGAAATCTCTTCGTAACATCTCTTAACGCTCCTTTAGGCCATTGATCTGGCCGGCGAATGTGGATGATTCCAGAAAAACGCTTCTTACGACGACGCTTCCTTATTACGGCTCCAACGATCTGCTCCGCTGAAAAACGCTGCTTCTTCATCGGCAAAATCCTCGACCTTCTCAGGGCCCAGTTCTGGCCGAAGACTAACAATTACCGTGGTTCGAAATACACCGGGGCCGATCACGCCTCTCTACCCTTATCCCAACGCCTCGCCCACCTTCGCCTCGGCAAACAGCCATGCATACAGAGCAACACCGATATAACAGACCACTGGAACAAGGTAGGCAGACTGCAGCGGAAGCATACCCATCAACTTTGTCAGAGCTGCGCCGCCCAGGATCGCCATCACCAGGAACGAACCGGCAGTTTTGGTTTTTTCGCCCATGCCCTTCAAGCCAAGCGCAAAGATAGTCGGGAACATGATCGACATGAACAGGCTGGTCGTAAGCAAACAGCCCACGCCGATCCAGCTCGGATGGAACACAGCAATCAGGCACAAGGCGACGTTGATCAAGGAGTATGCCACCAACATCAACCGTGCGTGGAAGTGCCTCATCAGCCACGCCGAACTGAATCGCCCCACGGCGAACGCGGCCAATGTGGCAGTCAGCATGTAGCCTGCCGCTTTGTCGCCAACACCCGTGGCCGATTCCACATAGGGAATGAAATAACTCCACGTGCCGACCTGCGCGCCCACGTAGAGAAACTGCGCCAGCACCGCAAAGACAAAGTGCGGCTGCCAGAGCCGTACATGCATTCCGCCTGTGGCCGCGCTTTCCGATACATCCTCGGCACCCAGATTGGGGAACTTGGTCATGAGAATCAGCAGCGCCCAGAGGAATGCAAGGCCGCCCAGCACCAGGTATGGCGTCACCACACGCAGCGTCTCGGAATGGAGATACGCCTGATAGGTTCCTGCCGCCTGCATGGCCGCAACCTGCGGATCGCTCAGCTTTACACCAGAGAAGATAAAGACCGTACCGATCAGGCCCGCGCTGATCGAACCCAGCGGATTGAACGCCTGCGAAAGATTCAGCCGCCGCTCGCTCGACCCCGCCGGCCCCAGCTGCGCAATGAATGAATTCGATCCCGTCTCAAGAAACGACAGTCCACTCGCGATCACAAATTGCGCGACGAGAAAGAACGAGTAGAGCCCCGCTTGCGCCGCCGGATAGAACAAGAGGCATCCGCTGCCCAGTAGGCAAAGCCCTGTCACAATGCCCATCTTGTATCCGAACCTCCTCATCAATTGGCCCGCCGGAATAGCCAGCAGAAAGTAGCCAAGATAAAACCAGATCTGGACTCCCGCGGCACTCGACCGGCTGATATCAAACGACTTCATGAATTGCCGGATCAGAATATCGTTCAAGTTGTTGGGAATTGCCCACAAGAAGAACAGGACCGTGACCATGAGGAACGGCAACAGCCGCCCTGCAGGGATCAACTGCGCTTCAATATCTTCATTGTTCAGCGAGGGCGCGTTTCCCTGCGTGATCGGTCCGTTGGAGATGTTCAAGATGAGTTCTTCCTCCTGGAACGAGAGATGCAACGAAGCACGGTTGCCGATGCTCCCGCTATGCCAACTCGGCCTTCAGTGCGATTTCGAGCAAACAAATTGAATTCCGCACCACTCCAGCCTTAACCACCCTTATTCTCTGTGGCGGAAGCAGCCATCGCTCGCCGTAAACGCTTTTCCGCCTCGCTGTCCCAATAGCCGCAGTCGAGCTCGAAAAAGATTGAAGTGTATGGAATCGCGAGTTCGGTCTTGATGATGAGAACGCGGAAAGTTTGAGCGGTCTGGTCGAGCCTGGCAATAATCTGCTCGTGGGGCAGGTTAGTCGTCTCCGCAGACTTGAGCAGCTCTGCGAGTTGCGTGCGGAAGCGGGAAACGCCGGGCGCATCACTCTCCGCGACGAATTGCAACTCCCGGTCGAGATAAATGTTGGCGCGGACGTGTTTGCCGGCCGCAATGGCGCCGAGTACGGTCCGAACAACCTCGATCTGGCCGACGCCGGAGGAGATCGTCTCGATGCCGGGCCTGGACTGCGCCGGATAAGCGGCGTCCGCAACCACAATCCAATTGCGATGGCCGAATAGCGGCAACAAAGCTTTCAGTTCGCGTTTCCAGTCCGGCTTCGTGATCCCCGGCGCCACGGTCATGGTTTCTGTCCTCGATCCTGGCTCATTTCAATTCTTCGTCCGCGCATACAGCCACCTTGCCGCATTTTCCTGAGGCCATCAGCGCATAAGCTTCGCCGGCGCGCTCCAGGGGGAACCGGTGCGTGATGATTTCGGCCGGATGCAGTTTCCAGCGCACCAGCCGCTCCACGAGCTCTTCCATCAGCCAGGTGGATGTGACCCATGAGCCGTAGAGCGTCTTTTGGTCATGAATCATATCGGGAGAGGGATTGAATTCCACGCGCCCGCCTTCGCCGAGAAAAACAATCCTGCCCCATTTGCGCGTGGCGCGAATCGCGGTGGCTCGCGCGGCGTCGTTTGCCGAGCAGTCAACGGCGCGCTCCACCCCCATACCTCCGGTAAGTTGCTTCACTGCGGCAACATTATCGGGTCCGGAAGAAAGAACAGCGTCGCAGAGGCCGAGATCTAGCGCGATGGTCATGCGTTCGGGCACCACGTCGATGCCAATGATTTTTTCGGCGCCCAGCTTGCGGCAGAGCGCGCCGGCGGCCAGGCCTAACGGGCCTAAGCCGGTAATCAGGACTGCATGATTGCCGTTGATGCCGATCTTCTCCAGCCCCTCGTAGACCGTGCCGAATCCGCACGCAACCTGCGCACCATCGCCGTAAGAGAGTTCATCGGGCAGGGCGATGAGGTCTTTCTCCTCGGCCACCATGTACTCCGCCATCCCTCCGTCGCGCTGCCATCCGTAGGCGCGGCGGTATCTTTCGCTGGTACAGGAGATCATGTAGCCGCGCCGGCAGTCGTTGCATACGCCGCAACCGGAGATGTGGTACACAATCACCCGGTCGCCGGATTTGAAGCGACGGCAGCCCGGGCCAACCGCGGTGATCTGGCCCGCGGGCTCATGCCCGGCAATCACGCCCTGGTAGCCTTCAGGCCCTTTGCCCAGGTGCTCGCGATAGATCGCGCGAATATCGGAGCCGCAGATGGTGGAGACTTTGACGCGCAACAGAACTTCTCCGTGGTCTGGCTGCGGCACCGGAACGGTGCGAATCTCCACGGTCGAGTTTCCGGGAAGGAACGCTGCGGTCATTGTGGCTTTCATCGGTTCGCTCTCCGGGTTTCAGCTTTCAGCGGCAAGCAGGCAGCTGCGGGCTACTGGTCGGTTCTTACGGCGGCGTGATCTCTCCGTTTACGTCCCAAAGATCTTCCCAAGTCTGGCCCTCTTTCCATAGGAACACCTGACCCTTGATCAAGCGGCAGTTGCGATCGATGACGGCGATCGAGCGCATCTCCTCGTCGGTCAGCGGATCGCCAACCACGCCTTCGAGATTGGCGCGGTAATGATGAACAGAAAAAGGAATCGGCGTTTGCCCGCGCTGCACCGCCCACTTGATGCAAACCACTGCCGGATGAATCCCGTGGCTCTCAGCGATGCGCACGATCACGGGATCTTCGGTGGGCGCGGAGTCCTCGGGGGTGCGGTCACGCTCCGGCCGTCCCGGTGAGCCGATGGGGCAGTAACCGACAGGCTGGATGCCATTGTCGAGCACGAATTTGAACAACTCCGGCTGTTGGAAGTGCGGGTGCAGTTCCATTTCGTTCACTGCGGGCTTAATGCGAGCGTCGCGCAGAACGAGCTTCAGCTTGGGGATGGTCATGTTCGAAGTGCCAATGTGCCGGACCAGGCCCTTGTCCACCAGCTCTTCCATCTTGCGCCAAGTCTTCATGTAATTTTCGTGGATGTAGGGCTTGGCATCCGGGCTCCGCGCGGACACATCGCAGCCTGGTGGATGAAAATTCGGGAACGGCCAATGCACCAGGTAGAGATCAAGATAATCAAGACGCAGATCAGAAAGCGACTGCCGACAGGAGGCGATTACGTCCTCCTCGCCGTGCTTGTCGTTCCATAGCTTCGAGGTAATCCAAAGATCTTCGCGCGTGAGTCCGCCGCGGAGAATCTCTGCAATCGACGCACCGATCTCGGCCTCGTTGCCGTAGACCGAAGCGCAATCGAAATGCCGGTAGCCAACCGAGGCAGCGCCCTTCACCACCTCGGCGATCTCGGCCGCAGTGACGTGGTCAGAACCGAACGTACCCAAGCCGATAGCCGGCATGGGCGCCCCGGTATAGAGAGTCCGTTGCGGGAGAGCGGCCGCGATGGTTTTTAGCATGCCCCAAACCGCCTTTTACAAGGATAGAGTTATCGCTAACTTCACGGGAGAATACACTTGCCAAGTGTGACTGTCAAGCCGCCTTCTTCTTTCTGCCGATTCGGTATTGGCTGGCAGCATGAATGAGCCATACCTTGCAGATGGCTGGCGGGGCTTGTCGGAGGCGCGTGCGAAGTTGGTTTGCTTGCCAGACTCGGGGCTTGAAAGAGATCGAATTGCGTCATCCAGTCCTCTGCAACAAAGCCATCGTCGCTTTCCGAAAGTATTAGGAGAGAAGCCTAACCGGATTCCAGAACAAGGTTCGCATACTGAATCGTGTCACCGGTTCGAATGATCCCGATGGTATCCGGCACCCGTTTCTTGAGGTCGATGTGCGGCTCGAACTCGAGTTCTATGCCATCTAAGGCGCGCTTGAATTGCAGAATCGTCTCTGGGCTATTTACCTCGTTAAACTCCTCAGCCATGAAAGCATGGGCCACACTGAAGTTACTCCGGATGGCCGCCAATGCATCCAGAACTCGAGGTATGTCATCGACCAAGGAAATATCTACCGTCTCAACTTCCTTCCAAAAAGGAAACCCCCGGTCAGCAATGACCAGGGTATTGGTATGCCGGACAAGGCTAAGCAAAGAGTTGATTTTCGGGTTTAGGATTCCTGATTTCACCATGCGCGCAATCTCCCGAAGTCATTTCAATTGAATTTTAATCGTGGACTCTTGCTGACAGCTGATGATCATCGCGCTCGACCGGGAGGGATTTTCCCCACATACCAAAGAACGGCCTGACATTCCGGATTTCGCTGAATGTCCCGGCCGATGGTGCTATGCGTTTAAGGCAACTCAGGCAGTCTGGCAATGGCCAGCAGGAACCCGACATTCATGAATGCCTGTTCGAGCCTAGTGTCACGTTCAACGGCGCGGCTACCTACTCGATCTCTGCTTCCTTTCGGTCGAAGCCCGAACCACAAGTTGAGGCTGAATGATGATGGTCCTATTGCGAGGATGAATCTTGGATTCCAGTAACGACAAGGTTAAACGCCCAGCGCGCTCACCGATCATGTCGGTCTGTTGGTCGATGCTCGATAGAGGGATGCGGAGTTCAGTATCATAATGGAGATTCCCAGATCCTATGACAGCGATGTCCCCCGGTACTTTTAAGCCTGCATCGAGAATAGTATGAATCGCTCCAATTGCCATGGGATCGTTATAGCAAAATACCCCATCGGGACGAGGATTCAGGGCTAGGAGATGGTGCATCAAGTCAGCCCCGCTTTCCCTGCTTTGTACGTCCACCAACCGAGGCATCGACACATAACCTGAATGGGACTTCAACTTGTGTTTGGCCAAGGCATTTTGATATCCCTTCAGGCGGCCGACGCCTGGGCTATTGTTAGGCCCACGTACGTGAGCGATTCTTCTGCACCCTACTTCAATCAGATGTTCCGTGGCCAAAAACCCGATTGCCTCATCGTCACTACCAACATAGTTCGCATCCAGCTCCGGTAGTCTGCGGTCTATCAAAACCAGTGGCAGATCTTGCCTTTGGATACGCTCGAAAACAGATGGGTCGGTCGATGAGGATGCGATGACAAGAGCATCCAACCGGCGGCCCAAGAGTCGGTTGATCTCATGCATTTCCAGCTCGGCATCCTCCTCAGAGGTCGAGATTGTGAGGCAGTAACCCTTCTTCAGAAGCGCCCTTGAAAGTGATTTCGCCACCTGGGCAAAGAACGGGTGCAACAGGTCGGGCACCACAAGACCAACCAGATATGTCTTTCCGGTGACCAGGCCACGTGCAGCTAGATTCGGGGTGTAGTCAAGTTCCTTAACGCGGTCCAGAACTCGCTTCCGAGTCGCCTCGCCTATGTCCTCGTGATTCCGAAGCACCTTCGAAACTGTGACCACGGACACTCCGAGGTCACGCGCGATATCTTTCATCGTCGTGGGCATAGCTTCTTATATCATGGTCACAGTAAAGTATATGATACCTGAATCGTTGACTGCTGCCAGTTTCGCCGGATTGGCGAGTGTGTATTATTTGCGGGTGAATTAACGGACTGCTGCCCTTAAATCGCGCCATCGCCTGTGCGTTTCAAAGCAAATTCACCCTGTTCCAGCCCATCTTCGCCCGACGCCATTGCGCGCAGTTCGATCCAGGGCTGAAGCGCGGTCATCATGGCGTCGAATCCCGCGAAGTCCAGTGACTGCTCGCCATCGCTCCTTGCCTGGTCGGGATTGGGGTGCACCTCGACAAGCAGGCCGTCACCGCCGTCGGCGACGCCGATGCGCGCGAGCGCCGGCAGCAGTTCGTGGTGCCCTGCTGCGCGGCTCGGATCGGCGATCAGAGGGACGCCGCATTCCGACATCACCTCAGTCACAACAGCCAGGCCGGTTTCATCGCCCGCCGCGGCGAGCAACTTCAGGCCTTCGAAGCCCAGACCTTGAAACGCATAAGGAGAACTACGCGGCTTGAAAGCGGCGCCACGCAGAACACGCGCTCCCGTTCGGCGCACATGATGGGCCGTGGCCATGAGCTGCGACTCGGTTTCCACTGAACACGGCCTCGCCATGGTGACGAACTCTGTGCCGCCGACGACAAAATCGAGCACCGGCACAGACGTCCGCCCGCGCCGCGCTTTTGGCAGAACATCGGCGGTGTTGGCGAATATAGTTTTAGGTGTTCTTGACATTGTGGCCACTCCGATTATACGCTGCACGTTAAAGTTAGCGATTGCTTTCGGGCATGCTGTGTGAGTCAAGAAGACAATTGTCCGTTCAATCAGATCCCGATGGTGTCGGGCGCGAACGATGTCGATTTTCCGCGGACCGGGATGGGCGGCTTGCTTCTGATGTAGTCAACGCGAGAAAGAAAAATTGTATCGGAAACGCTTCTGTGATTGAAAGCTAGTTTTGATTGCCGTCGTAATCATCGAATCCTGCGTAGTTGGGCTGGATTCCAATGGGCGTTTTTCAGACTCATCGGCGGCGTGTCTTGCGAGCTGGCGCCGAAAGCCGGCGATACTCGCGCATTCAATTCTCATGTACAATTCGCGCGATTCATATCGCACAGGCCGAACCTTGAACCGTTGGAGATTCTTATGCCGCGCATCTCTCGCCGTGATCTGATTGCATCCGGACTCGCACTTTCCACCTCTTCCATTGTCGCCCGCTCCGCCTGGGCCCGGACCGCGGCGCTGCTGAGAGGCGATGCGCCAGAAGGTTCGGCGGAGGCTGTCCCAGCCGTTGCGCCGAGAGAACAACTGCTCTTCGACTTCGGTTGGAAGTTCACATTCGGTCATGGCACGGATCCCTCAAAAGACCTGGGATTCGGTTTTGGCCAGAGCGACTTTTCCAAGACCGGCGACTTCAAGTTTTCAAAGGCCGGTTTCGACGATTCTGCTTGGCGCGCACTCGATCTTCCGCACGACTGGGCGGTGGAACTCCCGTTCGTGCATGACGATGGAGGGAACGGAGACAGTCAGTTACGCTCGCACGGGTACAAGCCACTCGGGCGCCGCTATCCCGAAACAAGCATAGGTTGGTACCGTCGCGAATTCGAGATTCCCGCAAGCGACGTGGGCCGCCGCATTTGGGTTGAGTTCGACGGCTGTTTTCGCGATGTGCTCGTCTTCGTCAACGGCTGTTTCATCGGCCGAAACGACAATGGCTACGCTCCCTTCCGCTTCGATCTCACAGACTTCCTCTCTTACGGCGCGAAGAACTATATCGTCCTCCGGGTCGATGCCAGTTTCGGCGACGGCTGGTTTTACGAGGGTGCAGGAATCTACCGGCACGTTTGGCTCACCAAAACCGATGCGGTCCATCTGGGCAAGTGGGAAAGCATGGTCCGTTCGACGGTGAACGGAAACTCAGCCGAGTTATCTCTTTCTACGATCGTGCAGAACGAGAGCACGCAAACCGTGGGCGCCCGAGTAGGCTGGAAAATCCTCGATGCCAGCGGTGCGACGGTTGCCACTGCCGAATCGCCTGCGCAATCCATCACCGTTGGTGGATCATCAACCTACCCGGCTACCGCGAAGCTTGCGAACCCCATGCTTTGGTCGGTCGATGAGCCGAATCTGTACTCGGCGATCGTGACCGTCGAGTCTGACGGCGATGTGCGCGATGCGGAGCGTGTCACGTTCGGGGTCCGCACGGCTGTCTTCGATGCTGACAAGGGCTTTTTTCTTAACGGCAATTCGCTCAAGATCCAAGGCACTTGCAATCACCAGGATCATGCCGGCGTGGGCGCAGCTCTGCCTGACCGGGTGCAATGGTTCCGACTTGCCGTGCTGCGCGAGATGGGCTGCAACGCTGTCCGCACCTCGCACAACGCGCCCACGCCCGAATGGGTGGATGCCTGCGACCGCATGGGCGTGATGATGATGTGCGAGACCCGCCAAATGAGTTCGAATTCCGAAGGCATGCAACAACTCGAACTGATGGTGAAGCGCTATCGCAACTCACCGTCTATCATCATTTGGTCCATTGGCAACGAAGAATGGCTGCTGCAAGACACAATGGCTGAACAGGGCGAACGGATCGCGACCGACATGGTCAACCTGTGCCACAAGCTCGATCCGACGCGCGTCGTCTCCGCCCCGGTAAACGGAGATAACGAAAAGGGCCTTTCCGCGCCCCTCGACATCATTGGTTTCAACTACAACAGCCGGAAGTATCCCGAGCCGTTTCACAAGAAGTATCCCAAGCGGCCGATTTTCGGATCGGAGACATCGAGTGCAATCAGTACACGCGGCGAGTACACGACCGACCGACTACGCAACGTGGTGAACTGCTATAACGGCGTGGTGCCGTGGGGCGAGACGCCGGAAGAATGGTGGACGTTCTACGGCACACAGGATTGGGAGGCGGGCGGGTTCGCCTGGACTGGTTTTGACTATCGTGGTGAGCCAACTCCCTATGGCTGGCCCTCAATTAACTCGCAGTTCGGCATTTTGGACATGTGCGGTTTCCCGAAGGACTACTTTTTCTATTACAAAGCGTGGTGGCGCATGGAGCCCTCGCTGCATCTGTTCCCTCACTGGAACTGGCACGGCAGAGAAGGCGACGAGATTCCAGTCTGGGTTTACTCCAACCTGGACGAAGCAGAACTGCTGGTGAACGGCAAGAGTCTCGGCCGCCAGAAGGTTCCACACCTTGGACACGTGGAATGGAAGGTGAGGTACGAGCCGGGCACGATTGAGGCGCACGGTCTGAAAGATGGTCAGATTGTTCTGACAGAGAAGCGAGAGACGACCGGGCCGACGGCTTCCATCCGGGTCACGGCGGATCGTGTTGAGATTAATGCCGACGGCGAAGATGTTGCGGTCTTGAAGGTGGAAGCTCTCGACAGCGAAGGGAGGCCGGTGCCGACCGCAGACAACAGCATTGCGTTCAATATCTCGGGCCCCGGAAAGCTCATCGGCGTGGGGAACGGTGATCCCAATTGCCAGGAGAGCGATAAAGAGCCGAAACGCTCGCTCTTCAACGGTCTCGCTCAAGTGATCATCCAAAGCACAAAACGCCCCGGCGAGATCCATGTCGAGGCAGTGAAGAATGGCTGGGACGGTCCGGAGTTGATGCCGGCCAAGCTGATGATCACCGCCAAGCAGATCGAACCGCGGCCTTCTGTTCCGGCTGTGCCAAAAGCGTGAGCGAAAACGAGCATGCAGAGCATGCCTGCCTGCGGGAGAAGCGGGTCCAGAACCTGGTTCACAATCAGCACTCAACCGAATTTCGTCGCGCCACACTTCCAGGAGTTCAACATGGAGCAAGTTGATCGCGCAGTCTCTAACTCGAAAAAACCAGATACCGGAATGAGATCGCTGGCTATTTGGCTGCTCTTCGCTTTGGTGTTGCAGGCAGGAGCGTCAGCTCAAAGTGCTGACGGTCATCCGGACTGGCCGGGACCGGGACAGCTATATGTGGGCACATGCTATCAGCCCATCGAGCGCAAGCCGGAGGAGATCGATCAGGATATCACCCTGATGAAGCGGGCGGGATTCAACGTGGTGCGGATGGGCGACCTTTCCTGGGATTCCTTCGAGCCCGAGCAGGGCAAGTTCGAGTTCGGTTGGTTCGACGCAATTCTGGAAAAGATGCATGCCGCTGGAATCAAGGTGATCCTGGATATCCCTGGTACTCCGGCCCCCATATGGCTGCATCGCGCCTATCCCGGAGTCGACATTGTGGACCAGGACGGCAGGCGCATGCCGCCGGCGGAACGCTATATGGACGACATCAGCGATCCGGACTATAGCCGCGAGGTTGGCATCCTGGCCGAAGCCGTGATGAAACACTACGCACACAACCCGGCGATCATCGCGGTCGGCTACGACAATGAGATCGGTAACGGCTACATGTCCTATTCTCAAGGAGATCGCGAACGCTTCATCCGATGGCTGGAGAAGAAGTACGGTACGGTAGGTGCGCTCAACAGTGCCTGGCAGACAGAATGGTGGTCGCGCAGACTAAATGGATTCGACCAGGTCTATATGCCGCTGGCGGACGGTCCGGGACCGTCGGAGAGCTATCTCGATCTGCATCGCTTCTGGTCTGATATCGCCGTTGCGCGGCTGGAGCAACTTGAGGCGCTTCGTCAGGAACACATGCCTGATGTGCCGGCCATCTCGAATCTGTGGCCAACAGCGGAAAGGCGAGGTTTCGATTACCTCAGCACCTACAAATCGTATGTTTCCTATGGAGCAGAAGGTTTCTATCCGAGCGATCCGGTGAGTGGCGCTTTCCTCGCCCTGACCACGAAGGGTTCGTTGCCCACTCCGATATGGTTCAACGAGTTTACGGCGGGTGGAGGAGGCTTCTATGGAAGCCCCGGGCAAAGCCGGATGTATGCCTACTTAGGACTCATGATGGGAGCACAGAGCTTTCTGGCGTGGACTTTCAACTCACATCTCGGAGGTGAGGAGCAGGCGCTCTTCGGACTGCTTGATCACGACGGCACGCCTTCCTGGAAGCTCGACGAATGGGGCGGGATTGCGTCGGAATTTAAAGTTCTGGCGAAGTACGGATTTCCCCGCTACACGCATCCGCAGGTTGCGATAGCCTATTCCTTCGATTCCCGCATCGATTCGCATCCGAACGGCAGTACGACGCTCCAGTACTTCAAGCCCTCGTATACCGAACAGGTGGAAGGAGCCTTCGCGCCTCTGTTCGCGGCGAACCTCGACACAGCTATCATCAACATCGGTCATGACAGCCTCTCAGCCTACAAACTCGTCATTGTGCCGGCCGATTACGTGATGGACCGCGCCAGCGCCAGCGCGATTAGGGAATACGTGCGAGACGGCGGGACCGTCGTGATGACTGCGTTTTCGGCCAAGGTGGACGAGCACGGAAACTGGTTCGATACGCCTCTGCCCGGACGGCTGAGCGATGTGTTTGGGATTAGAACGAGCGCGCTCTACACTGTCCCGCAGTCCCTTGACTACGATCTGGACGGCCGCTCGGTGAATACGGGGACGCACGAGTACGAGGTGCCTGAGCCCTCAACGGCGGAGGTTCTCGCACGATTTAGCAACACGCCGGACCATACCCCAGCTGTCACAATGAATAAGTTTGGCAGGGGGGAGGCGATATATCTGGCGACCTGGTCGAATGCAGCAGCTGTTGGCCCTCTTTTGGATAGTCTTTTCGAAAGGGTAGGGGTAGATCTCGGCCCGAAGACCCCTGAGGGAGTGTACGCACGGGTAGTCGACGGCCGAACGCTCTATGTGAATACGACCAAGCAGGAGCAGTCGATTCCTATTTCCGGTGAGCGAAAGGGGATCATCACCGGTCGCCTATTCAAAGGCGTCGTAACGCTGGGTCCGTGGCAGGCAGATTTAGTTCAGTGATCAGCTGGCCCTCCGCGGCGTTAGCTATGGACGCTGCCGTGGTGCGCCGGCCTTAGGATTAGGCATGATCTTCTGGATGATTCCCACCCCTTCCTTGATGACCAGAATCTGATTTGGATCAAGGTCGGTGAAAGCTTCGATCTTCTGGGTTGTGGGCCACTTGACTTCAAGGCGGTCTATCTTCTTCGCTTGGCCGACCCCGAAGTGCAGCCTGAGATCACTTTGCGACATCACGCTGGTCCCTGAATGGACCTCATCCAATTGTGAGTGTTGTCCGGTCACGACGCGTATGCGCGCACCAATCGCCGTCCGGTTGCACTTGGTTCCGATCAGTTTCACCTTGATCCAATTGTTGTAATTCCCGCCGTCATTTCGCAGCAGCGAGGGAATCTCATTCATATTGTTCACGACCGCGTCGATGTCGCCATCATTGTCGTAGTCTCCGAAGGCGCAGCCGCGGCTCGAGTGCCGCGCTGAAATCCCCGGCCCCATTTCCTTCGAAACATCCTTGAATTTCCCATTACCCAGGTTGCGATAGACTATGCGCGGTTCCAGAAACGTCTGGCCCACAGATTGCTGATCAATGTTCGGATAAACATGGCCATCCACCTGGAGAATATCCGGCCAGCCATCATTGTCATAGTCAACAAACCCGCAGCCCCATTTCACGTTCTGTGTGTCCAGCCCAACGCCGGCCGCGTACGTCACTTCCGTAAAGGTCCCATCTCCATTATTTCGGTATAGGTTCGATGTGTCGTCGGCGAAATTCGTTTTGAAGATGTCGAGCCATCCGTCGCAATCATAATCCCCGACGGCCACGCCCATTCCAGCCTGCTCGTTCCCGTCCTGACTGTAACCGCAACCGGCCATCACTGCGATATCTGCAAACGTCCCATCGTGATTATTGTGAAACAGGATGCTTGGCTCGGAATCCACCGCAACGTAAATGTCTGGCCATCCGTCGTTGTCGAAATCATACGAGACTGCGGTAATCGAATAGCGAGGTCCAGGCTTGAGAATCCCCGCCTTTTCGGAAATGTCGGTAAACGTCCCGTCGCCGTTGTTGTGGTAAAGAATGTTCATCCCCCCGGGTAGCCCGCGCGGGCCGCACATCACCGGGTTGCCCTTGTATTGGCAATTCATCGATTCGCCAGGCGCCGGCACCTTCGAAGGATCAAACAAAATGTAATTCGCAACAAAAAGATCGAGGAATCCGTCGCGGTCGTAATCGAGCCACGTGCAGCCCGATCCCCAGCGGACCTCATCTTTCCAAAGCCCCGCTCGCTTGGTCACGTCGGTGAAGGTGCCATCGCCATTGTTATGGAATAAAACGTTGTGTCCCCAAAAGGAACAAAACAAGTCGTCCCAACCGTCGTTATCGAAATCGCCGACGCAGACGCCAGTTTGCCAACCGGTGCGGGCAAGGCCGGATTTGGCGGTAACGTCGGTGAAGGTTCCGTCGCGGTTGTTGTGATAGAGCTGGGTGGTCGGCGCCTGGCCTGGCGGCCAGGTGGTGTTTAGGCGAGTTCCATTGCTGAGGTAGATATCAAGCCAGCCGTCCTGATCGTAATCGAAGAAGGCGATGCCACTTCCCTTGGCCTCAATGATGTAACTCTTGCGGTCAACACCGCCCCAAACATTCGGCGTCGTGAGTCCGGCTTCACGCGCCACATCCACAAACTGCACATTTGGAGCCGCGCTTTCCGCAGGTGGGGAGGGAACCGTCGAGGTCTGTAAAATCGGCAAGCTCGACCACCGCCACGTTGGCGTGCGAAGGAAATCGAGAATGCCGGGGCCCAGAAGCGTCGCGGAGAATTGGAGAATTTGGCGCCGGGAAACTTTCACTTCTGGTTGTGAAGCTCCTTCAGTTTGCGGACATGAAGCCTAACCCGATCCGCATGCATCCATTTATACCAGAGAATTTCGACCCTTGCACTACCGGAACCGAAGGCCGTGGGGAGGCAGAGTAGAATTGGCGCGGCACTTCCGCGCGCGCTTCGGCGGCTCAGCACATGTCCCTTTGATCGAAGACAAACACGCTGCTACTTGGTGCGGCAGCTTCGGAGGAGGATTATGCGAAGGTTTTTTGAATTGATACTGTTTGCTTGCGTCGCCACCTGCGGGCTCTATGCGCAGGCGATCGACACCACGGTTTGCGCTGTGCTCAAGAACCCCGCCAGCTTCGATGGGAAGACGGTACGTATCAAGGGCACAGTGGTCACGGGCTTCGATCAGTTCGTAATCAACGACGGCGACTGCGGCGAAGCAGTCAACGGAATCTGGCTGGCCTATCCGAGCGGCGCCAAGGCCAAGGCCGGCCCTGCCGCGGTAGTTGAGCTGGAGCCGGCTCATAACTTTGCCGGCAAAATTGTGCCCGAGACGGTTCCTGCCGTCTCGCTCACCCGCGACAAGGCATTCAAGGAGTTCGATTCGCTCCTGGCACAGCACCACGACCAGACCGGCGGCGTGTGCCTGGGCTGCGCACGTTACCATGTGCTGGCTACGCTAGTGGGTCGTCTTGATGCGGTCGCCACTGCTGGGGTGCAACGCGATGGCAGCGGCAAAATCGTAGGCCTGGATGGTTTTGGCAATCTCAATGGCTATTCTGCGCGCCTGATTCTGGAGTCGGTTGCGGACGTGACGCCCGATGAGATCGACTACTCGGCCTCGGATGCAGCTATTAAGAAGGCGCAGCCCAATAGCACGGGCGAAAGCGATATGTGGCGAGCCGCGGCCACCGACCAGGGGTTCTCTGAGGGATCGGACCAGGCACAGCGTTTCCTTGACCCGATCGCGACCTCGCAGAAACTGGTTGCCGCCCTGGCGCCGGGACCCACCGCCGACCAGATCAAGGCTGACGTGGCGCTGCTGCCCAACGGCAAAGAGCAGAACGGCGTCACCATTGGCTACGGAACCATAGATGAAGCGCCAGTCGTCGCGCAGGGCACAGCAGATTCGCCCGATGGCGTGCTCTATTTCTGTACCTTCAACCGCGACCGGCTCCCCGGCCTGGCGCTCACGTTCGCGATTCTGCACGCTATGCAACACGTTTCCGACATTCGCAGCCCGCACCCGGGGAACGAGAACGCTCCTCTTTATTTTTTCGAGAAGAATGCCTGGACAGTGACGGCCGTCAGCGCCGGGGCCGCCGGCACAAAATACTTGACCCTGCCCGGCGGGTACTTGATTTGGAACGCAGACTGGCCCGACGCCCCCAAAATAGGCAACATGGAGTCGGCGCTTGACGAATTTCTGGCCAAAGAAGACCAGTTGGCGAAGTGAGAATCTGTCCAAATGCCGAGTAGCACTGGCGCAGTAATCGATGAGCGAAGGCGATAAAGACAATGATTATCGCTGAGGTGTTTCGCAGTTCGTAATCCTTGCCAAGGCGGCGGGACCAATTCGGAAAAGCACTAGGGCTGTGTCTTCACACTGTCGCTTTGATAGCGCTCGATGGCGTATCGCAAGTCTTGCTCGCGCTGTTTGTCCTGCTTCTCGACAGCCAGATCGACTGCCTGACGGGCGGCTTGTATGGCGTCCGGGAATCGGCCAGCCTTATCATAGGCATCTGCCAGCGCCGCGAGGCACCGCACGTCCTTGCCTTGGCTAAGCTCTACAGATTTCTCGAAAGATTCCACCGCGCCGGCCAAATCTCCGCGTAGTTCTAAAGCAAATCCGAGATTGTAGCGATATTCCGCGGAGGAGGGAGAGAGGACGATTGCCTTTTGCACCTCTGCCACTGCATCATCCACTCGTCCCATCTTTGCGAGCACTGTTGCAAGCTCATTGTGGCCATCGGCAAAGCCGGGGTCCATCTCAACCGCTTTCTGCAGGTCCTGGTAGCCCTCGTCGGTTTCTCCGTCCCGGAACAGCGCCACCCCCAAGGCCGCCTCCGATTTTGTATCGGAAGGATCCAGCGAGAGCGATTTCCGGTAGCAGGCAATATCCATTTTGACCACGGCTCCGTCCAGATCGCCCGTTTTCGACAGCGACGCCGCGAGGTGACCAAACCATTTCGACTCAGCGGGCTCAATATCGCATGTCTTGCCGAACTCTTCCACGGCTTCTGGCTCCTGCTTGGTGGCCCATAGCGATACGGCAAGGTTGAAATGCCAGTCAGCATCGTTGGGATCCATTTGCACGGCCCTGCGCCAATCCGGAACTGCTTCGGCCATCTGACCCTTTCCCATTAAATCGAAGCCGCTGTCGGCCACGCGGTAGACCTCGGCCGCTTCCGGGTCAATCCGCGCCAGTCCGTCGGGCGGGATATTGATGAACTCGGGGATATTCACGGCGCGATTGGCGGCCTTTGAGTTCTCTACCAGAATTGCTGGCGTGTCGTTGCCGTCGGCGTCGATGTGCGTCAGCATCAACTGCGTGTAAATGGAGCGCCCTTTCGACGAAAAAGCCAGCCACCGCCCATTCGGTGAAAAGCTGTGCCACGAATTCATCAGCGACAGGTTGCATTTCATTAGCCGAGCGTTGCCACCCGAGAAAGGCACCATGTACAGCTTGCTGTCCGGGCGCATCAGCAACCCATTGTGGTTTTCCACGAACACGATCCAACGGCCATCGGGTGAGACCTTCGGAAAATCGTTGCTCATGCCGTTATTCGAAGCCCCGATGACGGGCTCTGCCTCGCCACCCCGGCCGTCGTTGAAGGGAATCTTGTAAAGGTTGTATTGGATCTGTGTTTCCCTTGGATCGTTGGCATATTCGGGCTTCTCAAAGCCCGGCGGATACGGATCGCGAGCTAGGGCGCGGCTGAAGATCAAGTACTTTCCATCCGGCGACCAGAACGCGCTAGTCTGCACGAACCGCGGATCGTCCGCGCCCGGAAGAGGCTTCAACTTCTTTGCCTTTCGGTCGTACCAAGCGAGGATGCCCCGGGTCGGGTAAAAAACCTGGTTAAAGCCCAGATGGTTATAGTTCGCATTGAAAAGGCGGTCAGAGAGCCCTGGTGCGAAGCCGGGATTTTGGCTTTGGTGCGTGTTCCCTAAATCGGGAGGCCCGATCGAGGTCACCACATACTGGCCATCTGGAGAAACTTGCGACATGAACCCGAAACGTTTCAGGTTGGGGTCGGTGCTCTTCTCCCCAAGGTCCTCCTGGAAGGAACTCCAGCGGATGACGTCCTGGTTGCGAATCGTCATGTACTTGGCCAGGGGAGCGAGGGCGTACAAGCCCTTGTCGTTGCGCGGCCCGTCCATGTCGAGGCCCATCGTCTTGCCGTCGAAGGAAAACGAATGGCAGTTGGCGCAAGTGTGGAGATTCTCCATGACCACTCGGCTCTGGGGCTGGGAAATGTCCCGCACCCGCCATTTAATGAGGGGAAGGGCGGATACCGGCAACGGCGTAATGGAACCGTTTTCGACGCGGCCCGCTGTCATCAGCGGCACATCGCGATAGAAAATGGGAGCACCCACCGGGTCCGACGACGTGGAAATGGTTACCGCGCCTTGCGAAACAGGAGAGGTGGAATTGCCATCGGCAAACCCGCTGATCGTGATGGTTGCGGCCGAGTTGACGGACTCCTGTTTGATTTTTGCCCATGTTGCCGAGTCCGGTTTCCAGGTTCTGGTGGACGCCTGTTCCGGAGTCATTGGTTCGGGCTGACCTGCTGCCGGGTCGATCTCTCCAAATTGCAGATGCTCACCCGCCGCCTCGATCCGCATATCGTTGGAGCGCTTTCGAAACGAGACCTCAACGACCCAGCGTTGTGCGGTCTGGCTGGGATCGTGCCAAAGAAATGTGGGCGAAGTGATCTCAGGAGGAAAGACCGAGCCGTTGAACGGGTAGTCGATAGTGAGCCCGGCCGGCGGGACGGCTGTCTGAGCTTGCTGCTCGCCGGTTGATGGCAGCAGGGTGGCTGCGCCAATCAGGATGGCCGAACCTATGCCGAAAGCTGCCGCCAACATGACTTTGATGGGGAAAGGAAGTAGCCTCAGTTGCCTCATGCGGAATAACCTCAGGTGCGTCCAGAGCTGGCGCCACTTAGAATACCGATCGCTGCCGAGAGGATTTACGACCGGTGTCTTGCACACAATTAGCGGATCCAAATTAGCGGATCCAAGGATTCAAAAGTACGAATATTCAATCTACCAAGCGCGAAGCCGGACAAACTCGAAGTCAAACGGGCGACTTCGCCTCCGCATCACACCTACAATAGTTGACGTTTACTTTATCCGTCAAGGGAGCTGCAAAGTACTGCTGTTTTGGATCGAGATGGCAAACCTGACCTTCAAGTCCCAGGTAGCGATGAGATCCTTGGGCTCACATGACCTTCGCACAAGTACGAACCGGCAGCAGATTCCGTGATCGCTTGCTACCTGGCGAGAGTTGCCTGGAGTCATGATTGCCCGGGGTCAATCTCGCCAGAAATAGCCATGAATCGGCAGATATAGCTGGAAATGAGGATGGTCTCATGTGGGAAACTCTCGTCCATTGGCACTTCTGGAGGTGCGGCACCGGTGTCTCGCAAGTTTAGCAAATCGATTTCTATTTGACTCACATGTTGCCGGCCAAGCAATCAATTCGCCTCTTGTTCCCGTCTTAGAACCTGTCCAGAAACTAGCGAAGGAACCTTGGAAGGGATATGCGGAAAGAGATTGGGTGGAGAGCGTAGGTGCATGTACCCGAGCGATTTGACGGACAAGCAGTGGATCCGGCTGGAGCCGCTGCTCAACGAACCGCGGGCCGGGCGTCACGCTGGAGGCCGGCCGCGCAAGCATGAACAGCGCCGGGTGGTGGACGCGATGCTGTATGTGGTGAAGACCGGCTGCCAGTGGCGTCAGTTACCGAGCAACTTTCCTCCCTGGAAGACGGTTCACGAGCATTTTCGCGGCTGGCGCGACAGCGGCGTGTGGGAGCGGGTGGGCAAGACGCTGCGCGAGCAGGGGCGCAAAGCGAAGGGTCGAAAGGCCACGCCTACCGTGGTGATCGTCGATTCGCAGTCCGCGAAGACGGCGCTAAAAGGGGGCGGCGCGGATACGACGCGGGCAAGAAGATCAAGGGCCGCAAGCGCCACATCGCGGTAGACACCGAAGGCAACCTGCTGGCGGTGATGGTGCATTCGGCCGGCATCCAGGATCGGGTGGCGGCCCGTGCCGTGCTGCTACGTCTGTTCTGCCGCTTCGACAGCATCACGAAGGTCTTCGTCGATGGCGGTTACACCGGCAAACTGATCGGCTGGGCAAAAGAGATGTTCGGATACGACGTGGAGGTGGTCAAACGCAATGAGTTGCACAAGTTCCAAGTGCTGCCCAAGCGATGGATCGTCGAACCCACCTTCGCCTGGCTCAACTGGTCGCGCCGTCTCTCCAAAGACTACGAACTCCGCCACACCTCGGCTGAATCCATGATCCACATCGCCTTCGCGCACCTGCTCCTGCGCCGCTCACCTTAGTTTCTGGACAGGTTCTTACACAAAAAGCTCGAATTTTTGATTGACAAAGATGAAGCGAATATATTACGGTTCCGTCAACCTTTCGTTAGCGTTTAAGTAAGCGCTGGACGAATGCGCTTTCGAGATCGTTTACGTGAGATTTCAGTTGAACAATTGAAATGGGAGGCAGACCGTGTTTAAAGCGAATCAGAATTATCCGAAGCGGACTTTCCCGCTTCTCGCCAAGTTGGTGGTGCTGGTGATCGCCGCCGTTTTTGTTGCTCTGGTGCAGCCGAGCTACGCCCAAGAGGCCGGCACTGCGACCATCAACGGATCCGTCACAGACGCAGCTGGGGCCGTGGTGAGCGGCGCAACCGTCACGGTCACCGACAACGACACGGGAACCAAGAGAGAACTCGTCACCAACGGCAGCGGCGTCTACTCAGCGCCCTATTTGGAGACCGGGCATTACTCGGTTACGGTCTCCCATCCGGGCTTCAAGACCACAACGCAGTCCGGCATTATCCTGACTGCCGATCAGGTCGCCGGGGTGAACATTACGATTGCCGTCGGTCAAGTGGCAGAGACCGTAACGGTATCCACCGGCCAGCAAATGATCGACACCGAATCGACGTCCCTCAGCGAAGTGGTAGATAGCACTTCCGTTGAGGAGCTTCCTCTGAATGGACGCGATCCCGGCGATCTTACCTACATTGTTCCTGGCGCTGTAAATTCGAACACGAGGACGAGCTTGTTCCTCACCGCCGGCAGCAATGGTCTGCCCGGTGAGATCGGAGCCTCGATCGACGCCAGCAAGAATGGGGGGGTTTACTACCAGTTGGACGGCATCTACAACATGGATAGTTACCTGGCTGTATCGAACCCGTTCCCCAACGCAGATTCCACGCAAGAGTTTAACGTCTTGACCAACAACTTCTCGCCCCAATATGGTGGCGGGTCTACCGCGGTGGTCAGCGTGGTCACTAAGTCAGGAACCAACACCTGGCATGGCGATACATTCCTGTTTGCCCGAAACCAGTACTTCAACGCAAAGGATTACTTTTCAAAGGCCAAGGACGGATACAGCCGAGAGCAATACGGCATGTCTGCCGGGGGGCCGATCGTAAAAGACAGGCACTTCATCTTTGGCAACTTCCAAATCACCAAGGCGAGCCTGGCAGAAGCCGGCGCTCAAAATTATTCGCCCACCAGCGCCATGGTAAACGGCGGTGATTTCACTGGAGTGATCAGTTCCAGCCTTCCACAACTGTACTATCCCGCGGTTTGGGCCACTCAGTATGGCCCAGGTGCAGGCACCAACGCAAACGCGTTTTTGGCAGCGCTGGGCTGCAGCGCGACGAACCCCGATCCTGGCAATAATGGCTCCGGTCCTTGCGCTATGGGCGGTACCACTGGCGGTAACCCTGTTGGAAAGCCCATTTCGGGCAACAATGTTTCAGCCGATCCAAAATTCCTGCTTGCAGGGGTGCCATGGAGCCATGTTGTCGATCCGGTTGCAAAAAATCTTATGGCTCACCTTCCGTTTGGAACGACCACCGGCAACGGACTGGTTTACGTCGCCGGCGCGCCGCAGCTTCAGAACGGCAAGGAGGCTACTGTCCGGTACGATTGGACCCCAGGCTCAAACAACAAGAATCACATCATGGGCCGGGTCTTTATCGACAGTTATAACCAGCCTGCCTCAATGGACGACGCAAATTGGCTGGCAACTGGCGAAGGCTCGATTGCGAAAAACCAAAATTATGGCGGAACCTGGACTTTCACTCCCACCCCTACGCTCGTGAATATCTTTAAGTTAGGCTACGACCAAACGAACGCCAGTTCCGTCACCGGCATTGACAAGGGCTGGAAAGATCTCGGCTCTCAGATGGTAACTCCTGACGACCAAATAACTGTGCTTCAGGCATGGGGGAGCAGCGGCCCATATTGGGTCGAGCAAAATGTCCACGTCTTTCGTCACAACTTTGACTTAGGTGACGATGTGTCCCTGAGCAAGGGAAAGAACCTGATTGTGGCCGGCGTCAGCCTGTTGACGCAGTACTACAACGAGTATGCGTCCTGGGGAGCGGATCCTCCAATAGGCTTCGGCGGAGCAATCACCGGCGACGCGTTCTCTGACATCTTGTTTGGTGATATGTCGTCTTTCAGTCAATACGCGCCACAGAGTTACAATTTCACCGGGAACTCCTGGGCGGCATACGGCCAGGACGAGATTAAATTGAAGCCGAACCTGACCGTTACTCTCGGCGTTCGCTGGGAGCCCTTTACCTCTCCAAACAGCAACCCGACAAAGGATGTTGCCGAATTCATACCGGGCGAACAGAGCACGGTCTTTCCGAATGCCCCTGCAGGCTTGGTGTATCCGGGAGATCCTGGGGTTGCGCCCGGCGGAGTGCCGCAGCAAAACGATCGTATAAGCCCGCGCGTCGGAATCGCCTGGCAGCCTAAATTCATGCCCAACACTTCGATTCGGTTGGCTGCAGGCAGATTCACCCAACCGTTCTACTGGTTCGGCTACGGCAAGCCGGCGCCCTTCCTGCCTCAATACAGCTTTACCAACACCAGTGCGGGAGTTACGAGCCTGGCGATTCCTATTGATAATCCCTGGTCCGTCTACGGTCCCACGGCAGGCGTCTCTCCGTTCCCCACTCCTCAGTCATTCTTTAGCATTTCGCCAACCAAAAGCACAGCGTTCAGCTTGCCTCAAAGCCTCGACAACATCTTTACTCCCAATTATAAGAATGGCTGGTCACAAAACTGGAACCTCTCAATCGAGCACCAGTTTAGCGGAAACGGGTTTACCAAAGATCTGCTTGTTTCCGCGGCCTACGTGGGCTACGAGGGGTACGATATCACCACCGCAGTCGATCTTAACCCCGGCATTTACACAACCGACGCGTCGGCGTGCCTGGCGTTCAACGGGAATCCACCGCCCTGCGGAGTACGCAGCAAGTATCCGAATTTCAGCAACATTACGGCCTACGAGCCGGCCGGCACCGAAAGCTATAACGGTGTGCACTTGGAAGCGAAGAAGCGATTCTCTCATGGCGTGCAGTTCAACTCAAACTTCGCCTGGTCGAAGGCGCTCAACCTGACTGACGAAAGCGACGCGAACATAGGAGGCGTCTCAGATCCGCTCAACCCCAGGCACAGCCGCGGTATTTCGAGTTTCAATGCGCCGTTCATTTGGAATACCTTTGGCACTTGGCAGCTGCCCTCTTACAGGGGGCACGGCAATTTGGCGATGGGGGCGCTCGGAAACTGGGAAGTGTCTGGAATTCTCACGATGTCCTCAGGCCTGCCTTTCAGCATCGGCTCACCCGACAATTCCTTTAGCGATAACGGTTGCCGGGCGGACCGGGTTCCGGGCGTGCCTCTGAAGGTCCGCCAGGGGTCGGAATATAGCGGCGGCCCGTCTGGGAAAGGGTGGCTGAACGAATATTTCAACACAGCGGCATTCCAACCATGTGCTCAGGGGACCTTCGGGACTTCGGGCAGGGGTCTTATCACGGGGCCCTCAGAGAAAAACCTGGATATGGCGGTCGTGAAGAACTTCCCATTCGATAACGAGCAGTATCGCTTCCAGTTCCGATGGGAGATGTTCAACGCGACGAATACTCCGTACTTCAATATCCCGGACTCCGGTGTCACGGACTCGACCTTTGGCACGATTCAAAACACGAATGGCCTCGGTAATAATGGCACCGGCGGCAACAGCAGTGGTCAAGGAGTTGGAGACGGCGGAAGGGTCATGCAGTTTGCTTTGAAGTTCTATTATTGAGCTTGCCTGCGGGGTTACCATAGAGCAAGTCATGGGGCCCGGGACACACGTCCCGGGCCTTCAATTTGCCGGCGCGAAGGGGATGTGGTTGCAAAAGAGGACACCCGTAAGCACAGGAGTGATGCTGTGTTTGTTCGCTTTGTCTGTGTTCGCCCAGTCGGCGGCGCTCTTCGGCCAGGCCAAGCGGGAAATGACTTCCAGCCAGTACGCCCGAGCTGAATCAGAGTTAATGCGTCAATTAAGGACCAATCCCCAAAATGGATCTCTTTGGTTCCTACTGGGGGTGGCTCGCGCCCAGCTCAAGGAAACGGACCCTGCGATCGAAGCTTTCCAAAAGGCGCTCCCTCTAACCACAGAAAAGGCGCCCATCTACTTCAATCTGGGACTTCTCTTTATGGAGAAGAGCGATCCTGTCAAGGCGATTGAGGCGTACAAGACGGGGCTAGCCCTCGATCCCTCCGACGTTGCGGCCAATCAGAACCTGGCGTTCCTGCTGATGCAGCAAGGGGAATTCCGTGAGGCCATACCGCCTCTTGAGCGGCTCAAGGAATCACGCCCGGCCGATGTTTCTGTTCGAGCCACACTGATCGAGGCATACTTGAAGACTGGTTTGAATGATAAGGCTGAAAGCGAGACTGACGAACTCCTGAGCTCTCATGTTGTTACTCTGGCACAAGGGTTAGCGCTAGCTAAACACCTCGCAGCTCACCAAGAAACGGATCTCGCGCAGCGAGTTTTTGAATCCCTGAGAATCACCTCGCCCAACTCGGCTGAGGCACATGGTGAACTCGGGTTGCTGCTTACCGACAAGGAACAATTCAAAGAAGCCGCCAAGGAACTCAAGCAAGCGGTGCAGCTCGACCCCAATTCCGAGAAATACAGCCTTGGTTATGGAGAAGCCTTACTGAGCTCCGAGCAGTATCCCATTGCCCTTCTATTTCTTGAGGACGCTGAGAAAAGGTTCGAGAACCAACTCGAATTCCAATATCAGTTGGCCGTGACGGACCTCGGACTGCAGCGGTTTCCTGAAGCGATCTCGGTGCTGGAAACCTTAGCAAGCAAAAAGCCCGCCTCAGGCCAGGTGCAGTTCTTGTTAGGCGGGGCTTACGAGCTTAAAGGCGAGTTGCAAGAGGGAGAGGATCATTATCGTAAGGCCATTCAACTTGCTCCACAGGAGCCGTCCTCTTACAGGGCCCTCGCATCCTTGTTGCAAAAGCAAGGCCCCGAGCACCTTGATGAATCGATTGAGCTCGCGAGAAAAGCGCTGGCCCTCGATTCCAGCGATGCAGAAACCAAGATCGTCCTGGCTCGTTGCTTGGAACGCCAGGGGCATCTCGACGAGGCTGCAGCCCTGCTTGAACAAGCGGTCGCAAGTGAACCGGCTTCGCGCCGCGCTCACACGGCGTTGGCAGAGCTTTATCGGCGCCAACAGAAGCTGGCCCAGGCCGAACAAGAGCAGTCGATTGCGGCGAATTTGGAAGAGGAGACAATCACCAAAGAGTGGACTATCTGGGGTCGGCGGACGGCCGGCGTCCCTTGAGAATGTTCCGGTCGATTTGCAAGTCCACTCGCGACTCCGGGCAACTAAACAGAGAATGATACTATCACCAAAGAATCGAGAAGAGATGTGGCGTGCAGTCATTCTTGCGGTATGTCCGTTGTTGTTGTGCGAGGTACTGCAAGGGCAATCGGCTGATTTATTTGCCAGTCGAGCACAGGAAGACATCACAGCCGGGCGATACCCCCAAGCGGAGGAGGATCTGTCCCGGGCTGTCGCGGCAGATCCGACGAACTGGAAACTTTGGAATAACCTGGGAGTGGTGCGGATCCAACTCGGAGAGAGCGAATCGGCCATCAAGGCCTTTGAAAGAGCTCGCCGATTAGCTCCACAGGAGGCTTCCGCTTATTTCGACCTGGGATTCGCATACATGAAGACCAGTGATTATGAAAAGGCACTGGAAGCGTACCGCGGCGGACTTGCCCGCAATCCGAACGATGTGGTAGCGAATCAGAATTACGCTTTCCTACTGACCCAGAATGGCGATTTTCGAGATGCAGTCGAGCCTCTCAAGAGATTGAAGAGTCTGCAGCCCGAGGACGTACCAACGCGAGCGACCCTCATCGAGACGTATCTGAAGGCGGGGATGAAGAATGAGGGGGAAGATGAAATCGGCCAGCTCCTGAGCGCTCATCTTGCCACTATGCGGGAAGAGTTGTCGCTGGCCGAGCTACTGCTTGGCGATGGAGAAGGCAAGGCGGCAGCAGAAGTTCTCCGGCAAGCTGCGGCGACCTGGCCTGAAGTTGCTGACCCGCACGGCGATCTTGGTCTGCTTCTCATCAGGGGACAACAATACGAAGCCGCAGTCAGTGAGTTGGGGCGCGCTGTTCAGCTCGATCCCAATTCGGCGAAATACGCGCTCGCGCTAGGCGAGGCGCTGCTTCGCTGGAGGCACGATACAGTCGCTCTTCAGTATTTGCTGGCGGTCCAGGATAAGTTCCAGCAGCTTCCTCTCTATAATTTCGAACTGGGTCTCGCTTATTACTACTTGACGCGGTTTGCGGACGCTCTACCGAGATTCGAGAGTGTGGCCCAGAACGCGCCGAAGTCGAGTCAGGTTCAGTACCTTCTGGGAGGAACCTATCAGGCCCTGGGACAACTGGACAAAGCAGAGCAATGCTTCAGAGATGCAATAGCTCTCAAGCCTGATGAGTCGGAGTACTATCTCGTTCTTGCCACTCTTCTAGAGAAAGTGCATTCGGCGGATCTTACCGAGCCTTTCCGGCTCGCAGAGAAAGGGCTGGCGCTGAGCCCCGATAACGCAGATCTCAAGCTTGTGCTCGCCTCCTGTTATCAGTTGCAGGGGAAGCTGCCAGAGGCTCAGACATTGCTCGAGGGTGTGCTTGCCGGCGACCCCAATTTTCGCGAGGCGCACGTGGCCCTGGCGAAGGTCTATTTTCGACAAAACCGGGTGGAGGATGCCGAAAAGCAGGAGTCGATCGCCGCAAAGTTGGAGGAACGCAAGCAGAGTGAAATATCTCCATGGGGGCCTGGGGGCGTTGGCGGACCCTGAGATTCCTGACGCCATATCAAAAGAACCTCGCGGTCCTAACGGAAGAGCGCACGAAAATAAATATGATGAGGGAAAATACCATGAGCCAGTCCAAGACCGACCTTGATGCCGCCGCAGCGAAGGAGACCCACAAACGGGTTTCGAGAAAGGCGATAAAGGCGCCTCAAGTACTCAACGAAGCCTATGTTTACGCCCGCCCATCATCCTTCTCTCGCGGGCTACGGCTCGACATAAAGGGCGTGACCATCCTGCTGATATCAGGCACAGCGAGCATCGACGAGCACGGCCAAACCATTCATGAAGGCGATTTCCGGGCGCAAACCTGGCGGACCTACCAAAACATCACCGCGCTGCTCGAGTCCGAGGGCGCAACCTGGAAGGACATTGTTCGAACCACCTGCTATCTGCGTGACATCGAGCGCGACTACGCGGCCTTCAATGAGATTCGCACCGAGTTCTTCCGGAAGCAGGGTCTCGATCCACTTCCCGCATCCACGGGGATTCAGGCTATTCTGTGCAGACCCGACCTCCTAATCGAAATGGAGGCGATGGCTATCTTCGAATCAGATCATGAGAGCACGATTGGCGGTCTTTAGGTTTGTATGTTGACTCGGTCATTGAAGGTGTATTGTTCCCGTGCCCACCCTTTCGTCTTTTTAATCGTCGCAAGGAAGGATGGTGCGTAAGTCATCTTCCTTATTTATCGTGGAGGCGAAAGCTGGTGTCTCATGAATAACTCGGTCGGCCGCGTACGGATGCATTATCTCAAAGCCGGCGTTTGCCTGCTGCTCGCCTCTCCAATTATCAACTGCCAGCCGCCAACATCAATAAAGGAGACCAAACCATCCGGCGGTCCTTCTCCGCAATCGAAGGCAGAAATTCATCCTCGATCTGCGCCCGTGACGGCTCCTGAAAGGGAGAAAAATATCGTCTACCGGAACCTCGGCGGAGAAGTCCGGTTTGTCGGTTCCGAAGCCTGTGCCTCATGCCACCAGAAAATCTACAAGGACTACATCCAAACTCCCCACGGGCAGGCAGCCACTCTTCCCACTCAACGTCCTGAGCTTCGAGATCTGCCTGTCGCGGGGACCACTATTTGCGAGCAGAATCCCGACCATTGTTTCCGGGTCTTTCGAGAGAATGGCGAATACTATATGAGTGAGTTCGAGCATGGCCCGAACGGTACGGAACTCTCAAAAGAAACCGAAAGGATTGCTTTTGCTCTGGGAGAGCCGATGGTCGGTGTTGGATATGGTATCCAAAGAGGGAACTACCTTTTTGAAGCGCCTCTCTCGTACTACGCCGGCAGTCAGGACACCCACGCTCAAGGCTGGGCGCTTTCGCCGGGGTACCAAAAGGATCCGCTCGGTTTTTCCCGCCCCCTCCTGGGCTCCTGCATGTATTGCCATGCAGGGCGCTCACTGGTAGTCGATGACTCGAACAATCTCTACAAGAGACCTCCCTTTGGCGAGCTGACCATAGGTTGCGAGAACTGTCACGGGCCTGGAGGGTTACATCTTGATGAGCAACTCAAGCACGTTCCGGTCTCAGGTAAGATGGACACCTCAATTGTCAATCCTGCTCATCTGTCCCCTCGGCTAGCGGATGACACATGCATGTACTGCCACGAGTTTGGCGAGGCCAGAGTACCTCAACCGGGAAAGAAATATGAGGACTTTCTTCCTGGGACTCCGCTTCTCAATACGATTGCAATCTTCAAATCCCGCCCGCTCATGGGCTGGAATATGATGGAGTGGTCCGACGAACTGGCGCAGAGCAAATGTTATCGCGCTTCAGAAGGACGTCTGAAGTGCAGCACTTGTCATGATGGCCACTACACCCCGACTGCACAGGAAGCTCCTGGATTTTATCGGAGCAAGTGTTTGACTTGTCACAAAGAACAGAGTTGTCGGGAGTCACTTGAAAAGCGCCATAATACAACCCCATCAGATAACTGTATCTCTTGCCACATGCCGAAACATGTAGCTCCCCGATTCGTCATGGTGGGTACGCAAGGGACATCGCACAGAATTGTGGCCTCTGAAGGGGAGCCCCTTCCAGCGGCACAACAAGCTGCACCTGACCCGGCGACAGGCTTGATCCTCGTGGACAAAATTCCAGGCTCGCCCAAGACGGCACTCTCTCCCCTGGTGCTTCTCCAGGCGTATCAGTCCGTACTTGTGCGAAGTCCAAACCAGACC